>Ga0068863_100000298_pt1 | contig 51235 bp, 50 predicted proteins | sample KBSSwiS62_FD_66596 | JGI IMG/M metagenome (GOLD analysis project Ga0068863, IMG submission 66596) | Switchgrass rhizosphere microbial communities from Kellogg Biological Station, Michigan, USA - KBS Switchgrass S6-2 | ecosystem: Host-associated > Plants > Roots > Rhizosphere > Soil ... | reverse complement strand
AGTTGCATGAACTGGTGGTACATGCTGGGGAGCTTCTTCTTGATGTGCTCGGGCGCGTTGGGAATCTTTTCCTTGATCCACGAGATGTCGAGAAAGACGCCGCCGTGGGGACTGCCGCGACCGGCCTTGACCTCGCGATTGATGCAGCGGGCGACGTGGTCGCGGGTGAGCAGTTCCGGCGGACGGCGCGCATTCTTATCGTTCTGCGTGTAGCGCCAGCCTTCCTCGGGATCGCTCGAGGTCTGGTTTTTGTAATTGTCCGGAATGTCGTCGAACATGAAGCGCTTGCCTTCGCTGTTGCGCAGCACGCCGCCTTCGCCGCGCACGCTCTCGGTGACGAGGATGCCCTGGACGCTGGGGGGCCAGATCATGCCGGTGGGATGGAACTGGATGAATTCCATGTCGAGTAATTCGGCGCCCGCATGATAAGCAAGCGAGTGACCGTCGCCGGTGCCTTCCCACGAATTGCTGGTGATCTTATAAGCGCGGCCAAGACCGCCCGAGGCGATGACGACGGCCTTGGCCTTGAAAATCTTGAAGCGGCCGCGCTCGCGGTCGTAGCCGAACGCGCCGGCGATGCGGTCGCCGTCCTTGAGCAGCGTGACGATGGTCCATTCCATGTGGACGGTGATGCCCTGGTGGATGCCGTGGTCCTGCAGGGTGCGGATCATCTCGAGGCCGGTGCGGTCGCCGACGTGGGCGAGGCGGGGGTAGCGGTGACCGCCAAAGTTGCGCTGCGAAATCTTGCCTTCCTTGGTGCGATCGAAGACGGCACCCCAGGCTTCGAGCTCATGCACGCGCGCGGGAGCCTCCTTGGCGTGGAGCTCGGCCATGCGCCAGTTGTTGACGTACTGGCCGCCGCGCATCGTGTCGGCGAAATGGACTTTCCAGCTGTCGCGGTCGTCGACGTTACCCATGGCTGCGGCCATGCCCCCCTCGGCCATGACGGTGTGCGCCTTGCCGAGAAGAGATTTGCAGACGAGGCCGACGGTCACGCCGGCGGAAGAGGCTTCGATGGCCGCGCGGAGTCCCGCACCGCCTGCGCCGATGACGAGGACGTCGTATTCAAAAGTTTCGTAGCTGGTGGCCATGGTTTTTTAGAAGGTAAAGAAACGGAAATCGGTCCAGATGCCCATCGCGCAAAGGCGGATGTAAACGTCGGTGAAGCCGACCCAGAAGAGACTCATCCACGCCCAGAGCATGTGCTTTTTATTGAGGCAGGTGACGGCGTTGTAGCAACTCGCACAGGTCGAGGCCTTCGACTTGGAATCGAGGAAGCCGCCGACGAGGTGACGCAGGGAGTGACAGCCGAGGGTGTAGCCGCCGAGGAGGATGACGTTGATGATCAAGACAACCGTGCCCACGGCGAAGCCGAAATGTTCGGTGCCGTCTGCACCCTTGAACCACATACCGTCCCACGCATCACGCGCGAGGATGACGATGAAAAGGAGCGCAAGATAGAGGAAGTAGCGGTGGGCGTTTTGAAGAATGAGGGGGAGATACTTTTCACCAAGGTAGCTCTTGCGGGGTTCGCCGACCGCGCAATTGACGGGATCGAGCCAGAAGGCCTTGTAATAAGCACCGCGGTAATAATAACAGGTGAAGCGGAAGCCGGCTGGGATCCACATGATCAGGAATGCGGGGGAGAACGGAAGGAAGGTGGGCCACCAGGCGGGCATCGTCCCGAAAATGCCCGGGTGGGGATCGGAACCAAAAAGGGCGGGCGAGTAAAACGGGGAAAGATAATTCGCGCCCTCGCCGCCGTACCAATAATAACAGTGCGCCATGTCGGTGCCCTGCAACGCAGCCCAGGTCGAGTAGATAATGAACGCGGAGAAGCCGATGAAAACGGCGAGCGGCTGCATCCACCAGACATCGGTGCGCGTGGTTTCGCCAAAGTGACGCTGTTTCGGGAGCGTGGCCGTGTAGTCCATAATCTCCATCACCCTAGTAATTCAAGGGGGATGCGTCAACGACTGACGGAAAATATAAGCTGGGCTGTGGCAACTGGGCCGCAGCTTATCGTTTGGTGAGGGCCCGGACCGCCGCCCAGAGGTCATGCTTGGGGCGCTCGATCTGCACCGCTTTCCAACCGGCCTTGCGGGGGCCTTCCACGTCGTTACGCGCATCGTCGCCGACGCTGAGGAGGGCATCCGGAGAGAGGCGCAAGACATCGGCGACATGGCGGTAGATGGCGGGATCGGGCTTTTCCCAGCCGAGTTCCGCGCTGATGAAGCGCTGGGAAAGCCATTCGCCGAGACCGTGGCCATCAAGCACGGCATGGAGTCGCTGGTCCCAGTTGCTCAAGGCGACCAAGTCGACACCGCGATCACGCAAGTCCTCGAGGACTTCGGGAACCTCGGGATAGACGCCCCAGGCTTCGGGCTTGGCGAAGTAGAGATAGACTTCCTCGAAAAAAATCTCAAAGGCCTTGGCCTCCGGGAAGGCGGTCTCGGGGAGTGAGCGGCGCACGACCTTCTTCCACCAGACCCGGTCGTCGCCGTTGGTGGGGATCGATCCCTTGTCGCGGGGCGAGCAGCTTTTCATGGCCTCGCGGAAGGCGATGTCCGCGGCTTCGGCGGCAATCCGGAAGCCGTGCGGCTTGGCAAAACGGGCGTAGGTTTCGCCGACCGGATCGGCGGGATACACGAGCGTTCCTCCAACATCAAAAACGACAGCGCGGATACGGGCCATACAACCTCCTTATCTTTTCACCGAAGATTTTTCCAAGCGTTCATTGAGTTCATATTCTCCCGCATCGCCCTGCCGCCGCGCAAGCATTTCTCCAACGAGAAAAAGCGATCCCGTGATTAGGACTGGACACGCGGGATCGAGCTGTTCCATTTTCCGCCACCAATCCGTCACAGAAGAAAAAAGTTCGCAAGGTAATCCGGAAAAAGATTCGGCGAGCTTGGCGGGATCGGCGGTGCGTTCGTTGACCAGGCGCACGAGGGAAACTTGCTTCGCGAGAGGGCGGAGCAGTTGCGCCATTTCGGAGATGTCCTTGTCGGCGACGGTGGAGAAGACGAGATGGGCGAGTGCGTCGATTTTTCTCGAAGCGAGGAAGGCGCGCCATGTTTCGACGAGTTTGGCCATGCTGGCGGGATTATGGGCACCGTCGAGGACGATGAGGGGGTGCTCGGAAATGATTTCAAAGCGGCCGGGCCAGGTGGTGCCGGCAAGGCCTCGTGCCATGTTATCCACTGTTATTGGGGGGTGTTCTGGAGGGTTGAAATCAGGGACGCGGCCCAATCGAATGTGGTCCATTGCGGCAACGGCACAGGCCGCATTTTCCACCTGGTGTGCGCCGAGCATGCCGAGAACAAACTCGCGAGCGTCGTAATTCTGCTCAATACGCGCCCATTGTTTTCCAGCGCGAATCCCGATGCCTTCAGCCTGATGCGGCCCGATCCAGCTCGAATAGCATTTCAGTGATTCGACTTTTTCGCCAATGACTTCTGAAGCCTCGCCCTCATTCACTGCGGTGACCACCGGCACGCCCGGCTTGATAATCCCCGCCTTTTCAGCCGCGATTTCTTTGAGCGTTCCGCCGAGGTATTGCTGATGCTCCAGCCCGATGTTCGTGATGATGCAGACTTCGGGGTCGACGATGTTGGTGGCGTCGAGGCGGCCGCCGAGGCCGGTCTCCCAAACGACCCAATCGACTTTTTCGCGCGCGAAATACCAGAGAGCAAGCGCGGTGGTGATTTCGAAAAAGGTGGGCGCCTGGCCTTTCATTTGGGCGCTGGCGGCACGGACAGCGGTCATGCCTTCGATGAAATCGGCTTCGGGGATGGGGACACGGTCGATCTGGAAGCGTTCACGGATAGTGACGAGATGGGGCGAGGTATAGAGGCCGACGCGGCAGCCAGCGGCACGAAGGCACGATTCGCAGAAGGCGGCGGTGGAACCCTTGCCGTTGGTGCCCGCAATGTGGATGAAGCGGAGCTGCTTTTGCGGATCCCCGAGGAGACGGGCGAGGTCGCGCATCGGGTCGAGACCAAGTTTCATGCCGAAGCGGCGGGCCTCGCCGAGATAAGAGAGGGCTTCGGGGTAGGTCATGGGCGTATCAGCAATCCGTCATCCCGAGCTTGTCGAGGCATCAGCCTCATGTGGAGGAGAATTTGCGGCGGGATGATCTCGAAGAATGTCTCTCGGCAAGTTTTCCAGTCGCTCGGTCTGGCCATGCGAGTCTGATCCTTCGACAAGCTCAGGATGACTGCACTTGAAAAGCTAGATGATCTTGGCCTTCTCGAGTTCGTCGAGGCGGCGCTGGTTTTTCTCGTCGATGACTTCGGCGACGCCGGGCAACTCGAGGAGGACTTCGAGGCAGAAGGAGATTTCGGCGTCCTGGAAGCCGGTGGTTTCCATGCCCCGCTTCTCCAGCGTGGCGTAGACCCAGGCGAATTGCTGGCCGTTGGTGACGCGGAACTGGAGGTTCTCCTCCCACATGATCTCGCTGGGCTCCTTCACCTCCAGCGTCCCTTCCATCTTGGGGATGACTTGCTCGACCTTCTCAAAGCGTTCCAGCCATGAGCCGACGCACTCGGAAATCTGCGCCCGGTCGTGAGCCTCCTCGAAAACTGCGATAAAACCTTTCCGATCCATGGGGCATTTTACCCAGCATTGGGCCGCGAGCAAGTCTGAGGAAGGAAATAGGTCTTACAGGTCTAAGAGGTCAGATGGGAGGCGCGACCCATACGGAGCCGGGCCCTCCATGGAGAGAATATTTTGGAGCGCGACGACCGGCCCTTAAAATTTCCCATAAAAACCCTTGCCGCACCAAAGGTGGTGACTATCGTAATCGGCATGGTCCATGGCCGCGACCTCTCTTACAACTCCAAGGTGGAGGGCAATGTCGTCCTGACGACACTGGATGCCTCCATTAATTGGATGCGGAAGAATTCGCTCTGGCCCATGCCGATGGGGCTGGCCTGTTGCGCGATCGAGTTGATGGCCGCTTCCTGCGCCCGTTTTGATATCGCCCGGTTCGGCGCCGAGGTGATGCGCTTTTCCCCGCGCCAAAGCGACCTGCTCATTGTCGCGGGCACCGTTACTTATAAGATGGCGCTTTCCGCGAAGCGGATTTACGACCAGATGCCCGACCCGAAGTGGGTGATCGCGATGGGCGCGTGCGCCTCGACGGGCGGGATGTACCGCAGCTATGCGGTGCTGCAGGGGATCGACCAGATTTTGCCGGTGGACGTTTATATCTCCGGCTGTCCGCCCCGGCCCGAGGCGCTGCTGGAGGGCCTGATGCGCCTCCAGAACAAGATCATGACCGAGAAATCGGTCATGGCGCAAAAGAGCCTGCCCACCCTGCCCGTGGGACGATTGGGCGAGGCATTTGCGGCGAAGTAACCGAGGGCCGTGTGACATGAAAGCGCTTCAACTGCTCGATCATGTGATGCTACGGTGGGCACGCGGCTTTAGCGCAGTTCTTGCAGGCTTTCTTGTCTTTCCCATTGTCCTGATTGTTTTTTCCGCTTCCATGATTTTTCTGCTGTTGTGGCTCGGTGGATCCGAACCTTCCATCGCTTCCAAAACTGCCATCGAAGCTCTTGCATCACTCAAAGATCCCAGGCATTTGCTAACGCTCACTTATACTTTGCTTTTCTTCGTCTCGGTGCGATTGCTCCCAAGCCGTATTGCTCGGATTTGTCTAGGAATAACCACTTCCATTCCTGCGGCAGCCCTGGCTTGCTCAATCCCGTTCTTGTCGTTGGTTTTTTTCACTTCACGGCACGATGTCTCCATTTTCTTTTTGGGAATATTCGATGTTCTATCCCTACTCTGCTTCTTCGGATTTTTCTCCATGACATGGATTTCCATTCGGCCTCCTAATCCCTCCCCCAATCTTGTTAATCCCGTCTAAAAATTCTCCTCATGCCCGCCTCAGACGCCATCGCCTCCCTCCAAAAACAATTTCCCGGCAAAGTCGGCCAGGGGAAGGAATTCCGCGACGAGTGGCAGGTCGAGATTGACCGCGACCTCATTCGCGCCGCCTCCACCTACATGAAGGAGCTGGGCTACAATCTCCTCCTCGATATCACGAGCGTCGATTACTTCGGCGACGAACCGCGCTTCGAGGTGGTCTACGAATTTTGTGCCCTCGGTGGTCAGCGCGACCAGGAGCATCTGCGCCTCAAGATCAAGGTGAGCGAGGACGATCCGACGGTCGACTCGATCGTCTCCGTGTACCAAGGGGCCGACTGGCATGAGCGCGAGATTTTCGACATGATGGGACTCAAGTTCAACGGGCATCCCGACCTGCGCCGCATCCTGATGTGGGACGGCTATCCCTACTATCAGCTGAAGAAGGACTTTCCCCTGGAAGGCCTGCCAAGCGACATGCCCGGTGAGGAAGGTTTCAGCCGTGTCGCGCCGCTCGAAGGCGGACCCTTCGTCGCCGCGCCCACCGTTCACCCTCCCGCCGTTGGCGATGCGCCCACGACCACGCACGAACCCCACGCCCACCCGGCGAGCCATTAATTTATGCCTGAGACGATCATCGAGACTCCCGACAGCGTCGCGCGCGCGGCGCAGCAATTTGAGCAGGCGCGGGCCGAAGGCGAGCCGCTGGGCGAAAAACTGACGCTCAACATGGGGCCGTCGCATCCCAGCACGCACGGGGTGTTACGCGTGTTGCTGGAACTCGACGGCGAGATCGTCACGCGGGCGGTGCCGGATATCGGCTACCTCCATCGCGGCGACGAAAAGATCGCCGAGAACATGACTTACAACCAGTTCGTGCCTTACACGGACCGGCTCGATTACCTCGCACCTCTGGCCAGCAACGTGGCCTACGCGCTGGCGGTGGAAAAGCTGATGGGCTGGACGGTCCCACCGCGCTGCCAGGTCATCCGCGTCATTTGCTGCGAACTGGCGCGCATCTCGGCGCACCTGCTCGGCATGGGGGCGCTGGCGATGGACACCGGCGCGATGACGGTGTTCCTCTACATCTTCACCGAGCGCGAAAAAATCTACAACCTGATCGAGCTGCTGACGGGAGCGCGGTTCACCACGAGCTACACCCGCATCGGCGGCCTGACGCGTGATCTGCCGCCAGGCTTCGTTGAGCAGGCGAAGGCCTTCGTCGAGCAATTCAAGGGCAAGATCGAGGAACTCGATAATCTCCTCACCCGGAACAAGATTTTCGTCGACCGGAACAAGGGCATCGGGATCATCTCCAAAGAAGACGCCATCGACTTCGGGTTGACGGGCCCCAATTTGCGCGGCAGCGGCGTTTCCTACGATCTCCGCAAGGACAAGCCGTATCTGAATTATTCGGAGTACAGCTTCTCGATCCCGACCGGCTCGGTCGGCGACGCCTACGACCGCTATCTCTGCCGGCTCGAGGAGCTGCGCCAGAGCACGCACATTTTGGAACAGGCGCTGCGGAACATCCCGGGCGGCCCGATCCATGTCGGCGACGGCAAGGGTTACCTGCCGCAAAAGGAAAAGGTCCTGACCAAGATGGAGGAATTGATCCACCAGTTCATTCTCGTGACCGAGGGCATCCAGGCCCCCGTCGGCGAAGTCTATTTCGGGGCGGAAAATCCGAAGGGCGAGCTGGGCTTCTACATCAACAGCAAGGGCGGCGGCGTGCCGTACCGGTTGAAAATCCGCGCCCCTTCCTTCGTGAACCTGAGCATCCTGGGCAAGCTGCTACCCGGCCACATGATGAGCGATGTCGTCGCGATCCTGGGAAGCCTCGACTTTGTCATGGGAGAATGCGACCGATGAAATCGACGCAGTTTTTCCTCGTTCTTGCCCTCGCCACGCTGGCCCTCACGGCCTGCGCCGCGAAATTGACCCAGGAGAACCTGCAGAAAATCCATAGCGGGATGACGATCAATGAGGTGAAAGCGATCCTCGGCAGCCCGACCGATGTCCAGTCGGCTGACATGCTCGGCTTCAAGAGCACCGCGTTCACTTATCACACGAAGACGGCGGAGGTGAAGATCGTGTTCCTCAATGACAAGGTGATGTCAACGGAGGGGGAGTTTAAATGAACTTGCGCTTACTCGTTGTGCCCGCCGCCCTGGCCCTGACCGCTTGCAGCACTTGCGGCGCATTGGACTCCAAGATGGGGAAAATCAAGCCGGGTATGACTCCCGACGAGGTCAAGACTCTCCTCGGCCAGCCGACCCGCATCGACCACTCGGAAACGGCGGGCGCGCAGGGCGATGTTTATCTTTACCCGACGTCCGGCGGCGAAGGCCGGGTCGTTTTCTTCAACAGCTCTGTCTTCAAGATTGAAATTGTTCCCGGAACCAAAACATGAGTACTCAACGCGTCGTCGATCCCTCCACCCAGACTGTTTCCCCAGCCAAGGTCTATCCCGGCGCGACGGATCCTCATCATGCGGCGGCGGTCCTGCCGCTCAACTTCGAAGCGCAGGTGGATGAAGTCATCACCCATTATCCGGTATCGAAAAGGAGCGCGTCGCTGCCGCTGCTGCATCTTTGGCAGGAGACGTTCGGCTACATTTCGCCCGAGGGAATCGAGTGGATCGCGGCCAAGCTTGAGCTCCAGCCGATCAACATTCTCGAACTGGTCACGTTCTACCCGATGTTCCGGCAACATCCGGCGGGGAAGGTCCAGATCCGGGTGTGCCGCACGCTCTCGTGCGCACTCGGCGGAGCCTACGAGCTCTGCGCGCATTTTCACGAACGGTGCAACACCGCCGAACCGGACGCGCACGGTCTCGCGATCAGCCCCGACGGAAAATACTCGGTCGAATTCGTCGAGTGCCTCGCCTCCTGCGGCACGGCGCCGGTCATCATGATCAACGACGACTTCTACGAGGACGTCTCCAAGCAGCGCGCGAATGAGCTCCTGCTGAAATATAAATAATTTTATGCCCATCGCTGAACGCCGCCTCATTTTCAAGAACATCGACCAGGCCGGATACACGATCGATATCGATTGTTACCTGCGGCATGACGGTTACAAGGACCTGAAGAAGGCCCTGACGATGAAGGGCCCGGATATCGTGGCCGAGGTAAAGACCTCGGGCCTCCGCGGGCGAGGCGGGGCGGGATTTTCCACCGGCATGAAGTGGGGCTTCATCGATCCGACCAAGAACACGAAGCCGGTCTATCTCATTTGCAACGCGGACGAATCGGAACCGGGAACGTTCAAGGACAAGCAGATCATCTACAAGGACCCGCACCAATTGCTGGAGGGGATGGCCATCGCTTGCTACGCCAACAATGTCCACCTCGCCTATATTTATATCCGCGGCGAATTTACGCTCGGCGCGAAGATCCTGGAGAAGGCGATCCAGGAGGCGAAGGCGAAGAATTTTCTCGGCAAGAACATCGCCGGGACCGGGTACGATCTCGAAATCTATATTCATCGCGGCGCGGGCGCCTACATCTGCGGTGAGGAGACGGGACTCATCGAATCGCTCGAGGGCAAGCGGGCCTATCCACGCATCAAGCCGCCCTACTTCCCCGCGGTGCTGGGTCTCTACATGTGCCCGACCATCGTCAACAACGTGGAGACGCTCTGCAACATCAAGCACATCGTCGCCATGGGCGGCGCGGCCTACGCGAAGATCGGCAAGCCGAACAACACCGGCACGCGGCTCCTCTGCGTCAGCGGCGATGTCGAGAAGCCGGGCTACTACGAATTTGAAGTCGGTGCGCTCACGATCGGCGAACTGCTCAACGATGTGTGCGGCGGAATCAAGGGCGGGCGCAAGCTCAAGGCGCTCATCCCCGGCGGCTCCTCCGCCAAGGTCCTGAAGGCGGGCGAACGCTACAAGATCAAGTCGAAGAAAGCCGACGGCACGATGGAGGAAAAGGAGATCGGCCTGATGGACATCCCGCTCGATTTCGACACGCTCGCGGCGGCCGGTTCGATGGCGGGCAGCGGCGGCGTCATCGTCATGGACGAGACGCGCGACATGGTCGAGTGCCTCGCCAACATTGCCACGTTTTATGCGCACGAATCGTGCGGCCAATGCACGCCGTGCCGCGAAGGCTCGCTCTGGCTGAAGAAGATCACCACCCGCCTGTCGGAGGGCAAGGGCCAGCCGGACGATGTCGGGCTGCTCAAGAGCGTCGCGGACAACATTGCCGGCCGGACCATCTGCGCCTTTGGCGAAGCCTGCGCGTGGCCCGTGCAAAGCTTTGTCGCCAAGTTCAAGGACGAGTTCGAGGGCCAGGCGCTGACCGCCAAACCGCCCGCCGCCCCCAAGCTGGAGAGCGTGTAAAATCCCCCGAGAGAACCTTGCCCTGCACCAACTTCCCGCTAACGTGAAATTCTGTAAGTCCAACCAAACAAAAGTCTGAAAAATCCTATGAAGTCATACCTTAAAGTCTTCGCGCTCGTCTGCGCGGTGACGTTGTCGGCAGCGATGCTGTCCTCCTGCGAGGACAAAACGCCTCCGCCTCCGCCACCAGCTCCGGAACCGATGCGTCCGAATTCCTAAGCTAAGCTGAAAACCTTTGCGTCGGGTCTCCCAAGGCCCGGCGCAACGGAGTCTTTTCCAGTTGGTCAGAAGTTTAACCTTGTCCCTTCGCTCCTGTGAAAAATCCGTTCGATCACGACAGTACACCCGCCGATGCCCCCCTGCTCAACGTGCAGGTTGATGGGGTATGGATGCAATTTCCCAAGGGCCTCAATGCCGTCGAGGTCGCCCGCCGTGCGCAAAAGTTTGTCCCGCACTATTGCTATCATCCCAAGCTTTCGATCTCCGGCAACTGCCGCATGTGCCTGATCGAGCTCGGCTCGCCGAAGATGGACGCCAACCGCAAGCCGGTCCTGGCCGCCGATGGCAAGCCCGAGATCAACTGGATGCCACGCCCGCAAATCGGCTGCGCCACACTCATCTCGGAAGGGATGGCCATCCGCACCGAATCGCCGCTCGTCGACGAGTGCCGCAAGGGCGTAATGGAATTTCTCCTCATCAATCATCCGCTCGATTGCCCGATCTGCGACCAGGCGGGCGAGTGCAAGCTGCAGGAATATTCGGTCCAGTACGGCAACGATCACAGCCGCTTCACCGACGACAAGGTCAAGAAGCCGAAGCGGGTCGACATCGGCGAGCGGATCGTCCTCGACGACGAACGCTGCATCATGTGCTCGCGCTGCATCCGTTTCTCGAAGGAGCTGGTGGAGGACGATGTGCTCGGGTTCATCGACCGCGGCAGCCACACCACCCTGGCGGTCCATCCCGGCAAGCGTCTCGACAACAATTACTCGCTGAACACAGTCGACATCTGTCCCGTCGGCGCGCTCACGAGCAAGGATTTCCGTTTCCAGATGCGCGTCTGGTTCCTCAAGGAGACCAAGAGCATCTGCACCGGTTGCGCCACGGGCTGCAATACGCTCATCGGCAGCCGCGAGCAACTGGTCTATCGCCAGACGCCCCGCGAAAACGAGGAGGTCAATTCCCAGTGGATGTGCGACCAGGGCCGGCTCGGGTTCCATTATATTCACCATGCCGACCGCCTGGTGGAGCCGGTTGCGAAGATCGGCCAGGGCAAGCTGCCCACGCCGTGGACGGAGATCATTCCCAATCTCGCGGCGCAATTGCGCGGGCTTGCCCCTGGCAAGATCGCGATCGTCGCCTCGGCCCGGCTCACGAACGAGGAAGCCTTTTTGGTCAGCCAGATTCGCCGGACACTCGGCGGCGACGAAGTGCTCTGCGACATCGTCCCGCGCAAGGGCGAGGCCGACGGCATTCTCCGCAGCGCCGATCTCAACCCCAATACGAAGGGCGTCGAACTCTTCGGGCTTTCCGATGATGGCAAGACGCTGGGCCAGATCCGGCATGGGGTCGATACCGGGCGCATCGAGGCGGTCCTGGTCTTCCACGAAAATCTTGCGGGCGATGCTGGCTGGCCGCTCTCCAGCATCCAGAACATCAAGCTCCTCATCGTCCAGTCGATCCTCCCCTGCCCGACCAGCGACCTGGCCGATTACATTTTGCCGGGCGCGAGCTTTGCCGAGAAACGCGGTTCGATGATCAACGGCGCGGGCCGGCTCCAGCGGCTGAACAAGGCGATTTCTGTTCCCGGCCAGGCGATGGACGATTTCCAGATTCTCCTCCAGATCAAGTCGGCCCTCGGCGGCGGCAACGGCATCCACACGATCGAGGAAGTCTTCAAGGCGATGGCCGAGGCGACACCGGCGTTTGCCGGACTGAGCCTCAGCAAGATCGGGGACTTGGGCATCGATTTAAAACTCGGAGCCTCAACCCGCACCGCTCAACCTTCTCCCCACGCCGCCATTTGAGTTCACCATGATCTCTCCCCACTTCTTCGCCGATCTCCCCGCCATCGTCCCGCTTTGGGTGCCGGATGTTTTCACGTCGTTCATCAAGATTTTCATCGTGGTGAATGTGATCCTCGGCCTCGTTTCCTATACCGTCATGGCCGAACGCCGGATCAGCGCCGCCATTCAGGACCGGATTGGACCGAACCGCGTCGGCGTGCCGCTGGGCGGAGTCAGCATCTTCGGTCTCTTCACCATGCCCGCCTGGAAACTGCACGGCCTCGGCCAGCCGCTGCCTGACGCGCTGAAGTTCATGCTCAAGGAGGAGTTCACCCCCGCGCACGTCAACAAGGTCTATTTCTGGATGGCCCCGGCCATGGCGATGGTCCCCGCGTTGCTGACGATCTGCGTCATTCCCTTTGCCAGCACGCATCCGATCACACTGCCTTGGGGCTACACGATGCAGTCGCCCGGCGTCATTGCGGATGTGGGCATTGGCGTGCTGCTCGTTTTTGCGATCTCCTCGCTCAGCGTTTACGGCATCGTGCTCGCCGGATGGGCGTCCAACTCGAAATATCCGTTCCTTGGCGGCATCCGGTCCAGCGCGCAGATGATCTCCTACGAAGTCTCCATGGGCATGTCGGTCATTCCCGTGTTCCTTGTCCTGGGCGATTTGCATCTCTCCGAAGTCGTCAACCTCCAGGCCCAACATGGCTGGACCGTCCTGCCCTTTATCGCGCCGCTGCACGGCCAGAGCCTGGTCAGCTATGTCCTCTGGATTCCGATGCTGATTTCGTTCCTGGTCTTTCTCATCTCCGCGTTTGCCGAGACCAACCGGTTGCCGTTCGACTTGCCGGAGAGCGAAACGGAACTCGTCGGCGGTTATCATACCGAGTATTCCGCGATGAAGTTCGCCCTCTTCTTCCTCGGTGAATACGCCGCCATGATCGTCGCCTCCTGCCTCATGGTGACGCTTTTCTTCGGCGGCTGGAGCCTGCCTTTCGCGTGGTACATGAACCTGGAGAGCAGCGCGTGGAGCCTGCTGATTTATCCGGCCGTTTTCCTCCTCAAGATGTGCGCGTTCATCGTCCTCTTCATCTGGGTGCGCTGGACATTGCCGCGCTTCCGCTATGACCAGTTGATGGGCCTCGGCTGGAAGTGCATCCTCCCGATCGCGCTCGCCAACATCATCCTCACCGGGATTTTGCTGGCGTTGGTGGACTGATCGGAAAACCTTTCTTCCGGCGATGAAGATTTTCGCCGTCCTTCTTGCCGGGTTGCTGGCGGCGCAAGAGCCGATTCCGCTCTCGCATAATCCCGCCGATTTCACCACTTGGGGAACGCCCGTTCAGGGAGTCAGCGCAGGAGTCCACGCCACGCCCCTTCCCTCCGCGGATGCGTGGTTCCAGGGTTTCCGGTTTCAGGTGATGATCAAAAACGACACCGACCAGCCGTTCTTCGTTTTTACATCCGGCGGCCATCACGGTGCGGTGCGGCTCAAAGTCATCGACGCGACCGGCCATGCCCATGCGCTGCGCGAAGGCGGGGAGTATCCCGGCCACCAGCCCGCCATTCTCATTCAACCCCACCATGCTTTTTTTGACGTGGTCTTCGTTCGGCAGGACGAGGCCCTCGCCACGGGCGGACACCCGGTGGTCGCCTTGGTCGATGTCTATGACAAGCCTGCGGCGACCGATCCCGCCGTCCACGTCGCCACGATTGAGACCGCTCCCTTTCCGCTCGTGGCTGGAGGCCCGGTCGAGGCCACATTGCCGGACGACCCCATGTTGGCCCAGTGGCAGAAAAAGGAGGCTGAATTGCTGCAGCGACTCCAGGAATCCTCGACGGAAAACAGGTCCAGCAACGCCGACATTCTCGCCGATTTTTACATCGAATACCTTGTCGACCTTGAGAAAGCGCGCGCCCTCGTGCCGCAAATGACGGACCCGATCGACCATTTCGACATTCGCGTCATGCTCATAGAGCATGACGCCTCCCTGCCGGAGACCGACAAGGTCGCTAAATTAAAAGCCCTCCTGCCCGATTGCCCCTCCCAGCGCCGCCAGCTCTTGGAAAAAAGAATCGCCGAGCATGAGTACACGGCGCACTTGCCGCATTGATCAATGCCTTCCTGTATTCCCACCTACACCGAATAAACCGGCTTCACATATTTCCCGGAGCGGAGCTGGGCCTTGGTGACATCGAGGCGCTGGAAGCGGACGAAGAAGCCCCATGACTTTCCACTGTCGAGGTCCATGCCGACCCGGATGTCGTGGGTGCCGCGTCCGAGCTCGACCACCTTTTTCCCTTTGTCCGGGACACAGGGGTTGATTCCGTCCATGTCGGTGAAGAACGATTTTTCATCGAGCCACAGCTTGAACGGGCCGTCGTAACCCATGAGGACCTGGAGTTTCATCGGCTCGTCCAAGTGTAGCTTGGCCTGGAAATAAGCCTGGCCGCTCTTCCGCTCCCAGGCGGGGTGTTCGTTGATGAAGCCCTCCAGGCCAAAGGAAAAGCCGTTCAGGCCGTATTCCTTCACCGGCGCGGTGGCTGGATTGAACTCGGGACAGGCAATCTGGTCCAGCGGCGTTGGCGTGGCGACAATCCCGCTCGCGCGCCACTTGATAACATAGGGCAGGAACTGGGAAAGCACCTTCCGTCCAATGGAATGCGGGCCAAAAACCGGGAGGGAAAAGCCACGGGCGTCGGTGATATTGCAATGTGGGACGTAGCCATGGCCATAGCTCAGCGAAATCTCCTGCGGCAGCGACTGGGGAAGGAGTTGGGCGGTGTTACCTTTTAAAACGGTCTTGTAGATAAGCGGAACCGCCCGGCCCGCCGCGCTGACCAGCGTGAAACCAGCGGGCTCGCCCACGGAGCGCAGTCCACCTTCCACCTCATCGTAAGTCACCGCGACGGAATGGATGATGCTGCCCCCCTTCTCCGTGACCCGATGACGGATCTCGCGCAGTTGCGGGGGACGCTTTTCCTTGCGGTTGCCATGGACCATGCGGTCCGCCACCCGGGCCATCCGGTCGCCGAGGGTAACGAAGCCCTTGGCCCCGATATGGATGTGGTCGTCCATCGGCAGGTCGATGGCGGGCACGGACTCAAAATATTTGATCTTTGCCGGCAACAGCCGCTGCTGTTCCTGGATGCTGTTCCAATAGGGATGGCTGGGTTCGGCGTTAAAGAAACGGCCCAACTGCACGATGATCCAGGGCAATTTCGAAAGACCGAAGTCGCGCCGCGTGGCGGCCACCAGCTTCTCCATCCGCTTGGTATAAAGCGGCGCCCCGATTTCGTTGGCATCGCTTTCACCCTGATACCACAAAAGACCCGCAACCGGTTGGCCCGTGGCGCGGACCGATTCGAGCATCGAGTAGTAGAGCGATTCGCCGCGCAGTTTCTTCAACGCAGGATCCCACTGAGCCATGCTCGTGCCACCATGGGCCGCGCTGATCAAACCTTGGGGAACACCCGAGCGTTTCAGCATCTCGCGGGCGAAAAAGACACCCACGCCGGTGCCTTTGGGCCGTTCGTAACGCCGTTTATCGGCAGAGGCGGGTGAGCATTGCGCACCGCCGTTGTGGCAGATATCCGGGGATTCCGCGAGGACGTGCAAGGGATCCTCCGCCAGCCGCCATTCGCGGCGCATTGAAAAGGAGCGAACGAGAGGATGGGGCTTCGCCGCGCCTGACATATCGCCAATGCCTTCCATGTTGCTCTGGCCCGCCAACACCCAGACATCTCCCACGTAGAAAGCCGTGATTTCCGCCTTCGCTTTGCCCGTTTCCATGAGGAGACGATAAGGGCCGCCCGCCGGGATGTCCTTGAGCTCCGCCTTGAATTTGCCCTTCACCGCCTTGCCCACGGCCTTCTTTTTCCAGCCTTTCAAGACGCTGCCAGATTGGGTGATGGTCGCCCGAACCGGGCCGTTTTCGGAAGTTGTTCCCGTCATCTGGGCCGTGGCCCCGCGTGAACCGATACGCTGCAAGACCTGGCCGTTAGTCACACCCGAGAGAATTTTCATGATAAAGTTGGTTCCGTTGCTTCGTTCGTTTTGTTGTTAGTGTTTTCCGGTGCGATCACCAGACAAAATTCTCCCCGCGGTTCGTGTACCGTAAAGTGGGCGAGTAACTCGGCCGCGGTCCCACGCCGGTATTCTTCAAATTTTTTCGTCAGCTCGCGCGCGACGCAAAGCCTCGCCCGGGGAATTTCACTCACAGCATCCTCGAGCATGCGCTTGATCCGGTAGGGCGATTCAAAGTAGATACTGGTGCATTCGCGCGCCCCCGCTGCCAGTAACTCCTTGCGCCGCTGCCCACCCTTCACCGGGAGAAAGCCGCCAAAATAAAAGGGCACCATCGGAAAGCCGGATCCGGCCAGTGCCAGCAACGGCGCAGAGGGCCCCGGGATCACTTCAATCGCCACGCCCGCTGCGACGACCGCGCGGATGAGACGCTCGCCGGGATCGCTCACGCCCGGCATCCCGGCATCCGAGACGAGTGCAATCGATTGGCCCTGCTCAAATTTTTCCAGAAATTCAGCCGTACGCTTCGCCTCACTGAACTGATGATAGCTCACCAGTGGCTTGCGAATTTCAAACCGGGTCAGCAAATGGCCCGTATGCCGTGTATCCTCCGCAGCGATCAAATCAACTTCACGCAGCACGCGCAGGGCCCGGGGCGATACGTCCTCGAGATTTCCGATTGGCGTCGCCACGACATAAAGTTTTCCGGGCATGGAGGAGAAGCTTTATGGAACATAAAACCGAAAACGGCAAGAAATGGCGCAAAACTTGCATTACCGCCTTGATTAAATTGTGCCTAATTATATTCTATTTCCTAAATTAATACGCTGATGTTTCGCTCCATTCTTGTCCTGCTTTTGGCTTTCGCCGTTTGTCCTGTCAAAGGGGCGCTGCTCAATTTCACGTTCTCGCAAGCGGTCACGGGAGGTACGATTACGGGGGAAATCGACGGGCTCAATTCGACGGGAACCTCAACGCCGACCGAGATCATCATCACCTCTCAGCCATCGGGCTATCCGGACGCCGCCCCGATCAGCCTGCTCGCCAGTGGCTATGGTTTCTTAGGAACCGATAACAACTTTACGGTCACGGGCGGCGCCATTACCGGTGCTGACGTCCTGATTTACAAAACGGTCGCGGGCGGCAATTACCAAGGTTATGTCTTCGATTTCACCTCCGCCGCGTTTGGGGTCTCGAATGAAAATGGGATTTTCGAGGCAACCAGTGGACTTACGGTCCTGCTGAGCAACACCAATACTTCCGGTTTCGCGGGGACCATCTACACGCCGGTCCCGGAACCGCGCAAGACCGCGCTGATTTTTCTCCTGGCCGGACTCGGTCTCTTCGGGGCGCGGAAACTCCACGGCAGGATTTCCCTGAAGACGCAAACCGTCCTGATCAAGTGATCTTGATGCTGCGCCTTGGAGAAAAACTCGACCTTCCTTGCCATGGGAGTATATTAGCCTAATGCTCCCGGACTTACGCAGGGATACGGTCAAGCTTGGAAATCTTCTCAGCATTGCCGAACAGATTCAGGCCTTCGGACTCGGTCGCAAAACCGGGGAAATCTACATCACCAATGTGGCGCCACCGGCGCGCATCAATCTGGTCGATGGTGAAATTGTCGATGCCCAGTTCGGGCTTCGTTCCGGCATCGACGCGGCTGTTGCGTTGATCAACCTGACCGATCCCCAGACCGAGTTCATCGTCGGGGAAAAAGCCCAGCGTCGGACGATTGAGATTCCTTACATGCAGGTTCTGTGCGAAGCGGCCCGCGTGCGCGACGAAGCGCCCGATGATCCCAGCAACCGCCCCACCGAGCCTATTCGCCTGGCGCCGACCAATCCTTATCTGCGCATCACGCTCGGGACTGAGATCAAGACTTTCCCGATCCGTCCCGGCCTCGCTTACCTGGGCCGCTCGACGGTGAACGATATCGTCATCAACGACGCCACCATTTCCCAGCGGCATGCCAGTATCGAGTATTCCCGCAGCGGTGTCTTCCTCAAGGATCTCGGTTCCACCAACGGCACCTATGTCGCCGGGCAACCGATCAAGGAACGTTGGCTCGGGGTGCAGGACAGCCTGCAGTTTGGCGGCGTGCATTGCCTCTTTATCGGCGGACTCAAGAAGTCGTCCTGATTTCATCGCCCAACCTGGGGTTGTTTCATGGATGCTGCAAAAAAACGGCGGCTTCTTTCCTTCTGCGCCGCGATGGTCTAGCCTTGCCAACATACCCCTTCACTGCCGTGGACACACCCAAACCCAATCCGCACGGAACGAAGCGGCCTTTCGATCATCTCAGGAAGACCGCGTTCAAGATGAATTTTCTCCGGCCCAAACAGGGGCCTGATCCCTTGAAACTGCCCGGCTCGCCCGTGGAGGGACGCCGGGTCCTGATTCTTTCCGCCAGCGCAGGCACCGGCCACGTCCGCGCCGCGGAAGCGCTGGAGAAAGTCTTTCGCCAGCAACCGGGCGTGGGCGAGGTGCGCAACATTGATGCGCTCCGCTTCACAAACCAGCTCTTCCGCGATTTTTATTCGAAGCTCTACATCACGCTCGTCCAGCGGGCGCCGACGGTCCTTGGCATTGTTTACAACAGCACGGACGAGCCGTGGAAGACCGACCGGATGCGGCTGATGATGGATCGGCTCAATACCCGCCCATTGGAGCGCTTCATCGCCCGGTTTAAACCGGACATCACGGTCTGCACCCATTTTCTTCCATCGGAAATCATCTCGTATCTCATCAGCAAGGGGAAACTGAACGCGAAGCTCTCGATTGTGGTCACCGACCTCGACATCCACGCGATGTGGCTCTGCCGCACCTTCGATCGCTATTTCGTCGCGCTGGAGGAGAGCAAGGTGCATCTCGAGGTGCTCGGCCTCCCCGGCAGCCATATCACGGTTAGCGGCATTCCGATTGATCCCGCATTCGGAAAAAAAGGGGACCGCGCCACGATGCGGACCGAGGCGGGATTCGACAATGACCGTCCGCTCTTTCTCATATCCGGCGGAGCCTTGGGAGTCAGTCCCGCTGCGGGGGTGCTCGATGCCCTCGCGAGATTGAAACACCCCGCACAGGCCATTGTTATTTGCGGAAAGAATGAGGAAATGAAAGCCAGCATGGAAAAACAGGCCCGTGCCATCGAGGCGAAAAATCCCGGCCTCACCTTTAAGATCCTCGGTTACACCAACGAAATGCACCGCTGGATGCAGATCTCCGATCTCTTCATCGGCAAACCCGGCGGACTCACCACGGCGGAGTCGCTCGCGTGCGGCCTGCCCATGATCATTGTCTCGCCAATTCCCGGCCAGGAAGACCGCAACAGCGATCATCTCCTCGAAAAAGGCATCGCGCTCAAGTGCAACGAATTCACCACTCTCGCCTACAAGCTCGACGCCCTGCTCGATCATCCCGAGCAACTTGAAGCCATGCGTCAAAAAGCGATCTACTACGGTCGCCCCAACGCCGCCGAGACCATCGTCGATGCCTTGCTCCATCCGCTCACGCAAGAAGCCGCGCAGGTAATGCCCGCCAAAACCTGATATCTACTGTGAAGGTTATTCCCTGTGCTTTTGCCTTTAGCATCTTCCTTGGAACTACGGCCTTCGCCAGGATCCTGCCCGGCCCTCCACCGCCCGACGACCTCGCCGCCCCCGCCACCTTGATTTGCAATGGTGTGGTAGAATCCATTACGAATACCGACACCGGCAAGAATGTGGAGAGTTCCGAAATGGGAACTTACACGGCCAAAATCAAGGCCCTTCATGTTTTCAAAGGAAAAACCGAGGCGGAGCTGGAACTCCGGTATAAAAACTTTGCGTGGATGGTCCCTAACGGGGCTGTCCAGATCAAGCTGGAGAAAGGCAAGAGGTATCGTTTCTTTCTAAAAAGCAGCGTGACGCCAAACTATTTCGTCGGCGTGCTTGATGGACAAGTCGACGATGCCTTTTCGGTGGATCCCCTGCTCCCTGATGAGCCCGATGACAGCCCCTTTATCTCCGGAACGGAGGCCATTCAAATCGCGCATAAGTGGATCGAACAAAAATACCCCGGTATTCCTGTGGTGGTGAACGATAAAGCGGCAGCAAAAAAGTTGCTCAAGGAATCCCGGCAAACCTTTGTGGCGGCTTATATGGACACCTACCGAGACAACTACAACTTTTATCTGACCAAAATCAGCCCAAGTGGCGCTTTCCTCGAACGAACATCCGCGCAGATACTCCGGGATCGCACGGTAAAGGTCACCGGCCATTAACCTGTTTGACTGTCCAATAAGAATAGTGGTTTTTGAGCGAGACTAAATTCCCGCTTCGGGTTTGAAAGAAGCATGCCCATCTTTTCGTTCCACCCCGTCCGCCAGGTATGCCTGACCACCGCCCTGCTCCTGGCCTTTTCTCTCGCCGCCCGCACCGATGACACACATCCTCCGGTGCCGGACGATACCCATCCACCCGTTTTACCGAACAATGGCGATACCGGCCCCGCTCCTGTCAGTGACACTCCCACCATCCCACTGCCGCCGCCGAATCCGCCTCCGCCGGTCGAGCAGGAGAACGGCAAACCGATCTTCGGGGTCTACGTCGGCAATAGTGCCAAGGCCGTGGGCGAGTACGAGACTTGGCTGGGCCGTCCCACCGATGCCATCCTCAGCTATACGGGCGACCGCAACTGGGCCGACTACGAAGGTTCCGTTGGCTGGGCCATGGGTGTCTGGCGTCCCGCTGACCGCCGCGTGGTCTGGTCGGTTTCCATGATCCCAAAAGGGACCACCCTGGCCGAGGCGGCCAAGGGCACTTATAATGAACACTGGAAGAACATCGCTGAGAAACTGGCCAAGTGGCATCCCGAGGAAAAGGTGCTCTACATCCGCACCGGTTGGGAATTCAACGGCGGCTGGTTTCACTACAATGCCGTCAAAAAAGCCGAGGCTTTCAAAGGCGCATGGCGGCAAATGGTCTCGACGTTCCGTTCGGTCTCGCCCCGGTTCCGGTTTGACTGGTGCCCGGCTGGCGCGGCCTGGATGCCAATGAATGCGGAGGACGCCTACCCGGGTGATGACTATGTCGACATCATCGGCCTCGATATCTACGACCAGGAAAAATGGTGCAAGATCAAGGACCCGGTGAAGCGCTGGAACGACGTCTATCTCCATGGCAACCATGGTCTCCTGTGGCACCAAAAATTCGCGGCAGAGCACCACAAGCCGATGTCGTACCCCGAATGGGGCGCGGGCGGCGTCGACTCCGGCGATAATCCCTATTTCATCGAGCAGATGTACAAATGGTTCCAGGACAACCATGTGATCTATGCCAGTTACTGGGACTCCAATTCGAACTACCACGGTCAGCTGAGCAAGGGGCAGTATCCCAACACCGGCGAAAAATATAAGGAGCTTTTCGGTAACAAGGAGATCGCCAATCCTGCTCCGTCCGAGCCGCCACCTCCGCCCTCGGCACCTGCCGCGCCCGCAGCCAAATAAGCGGAGGCGTCCTTTTAACCGCGCGATTTCTCGAAACGCTCGAGCGCTTCGTTCAGGGCCTCGAGCCGCAGGGGCTTGGTGAGAAAATCGTCCATGCCTGCGTCGCGGCAACGGGTGGAATCCTCGTCCTGCGCGGAAGCCGTCAGGGCCACGATCCACGGCCGGAGACTTCCCTCGGGAGTCCGGCTGCGAATCTGACGCGTGGTCTCGTGACCGTTCATGCCGGGCATCTGCACATCCATGAGAATGACGTCGTAAGGTTGTTGGGCGAGTTTCTCGAGACAACCTTCGCCGCTGGAAACGCACTCGCCCCGGCAACCCAGGCGGTCGAGGAACAATTTGGCGACCCGCTGATTGATCGGGTTGTCTTCCACGACCAGGACTTTCAGGTCCTCGCGCCGGGCACTTTTGGCCTCGCAAGCTTTTGAGGCATCGGTGGCAAGGACCATGGGCGGCGCATCACACGGCACATACGGAATGGAGAAGGTGAAAGTCGAACCCTGGCCGGGAATACTTTCCACCTTGATGGAGCCGCCCATCAATTCGACCAGCAGCTTGCAGATGGAAAGACCAAGGCCGGTGCCGCCGTAATGGCGGGTCGTGGAGGATTCGGCCTGGCTGAAGGGCTTGAAGAGCTTGGGAATGATGTCCGGTGCGATCCCGACACCCGTGTCCTTCACGCGAAAGACAATCTGTTGGTCGGACTCGGCTCCCTCGGTGCTGACATCGACGCGCACGGAACCCTGCTTCGTGAATTTCAACGCATTGCTGACCAGGTTGATGAGAATTTGGCGCAACCGGCAGGCATCGCCCATCGTGAATTCGGGCACGGAATCCTGCACGCTGCTTTCCAACGCCACACCCTTGGCTTGCGCCGCGTGGCCGTGAAGCGCCAGTGTCTCCTTGAGAAAAGGACGCAGAGGAATGGCGAGGTTTTCCAGGTCCAGCCGGCCCGATTCGATCTTCGAGAAATCGAGAATGTCGTTGATGAGGGCGAGGAGCGTGTTGCCGCTCGTGCGGATTAGGTTCACGTATTCCTGCTGGTCTTCGGTCAGCTTGGTCCCGGCGAGGATATCGGCAACGCCCAGAACGCCGTTGAGGGGCGTGCGAATTTCGTGGCTCATCATCGCGAGGAATCCACTCTTGGCCTTGGCGGCGGCCTCCGCTTCCTCGCGCGCGGCGCGGGCCTCTTCCAGGCTCTTGTTCAGCGCGATGTTCTTCACCTCCCGCTCGGCCACGGTGGCGAGATGAATCATGATCTCAATCTGCTCGGGCGTGAATTGGCGCGGCTTGCTATCAAGCACGCAAAAAGATCCGACGCAGTGCCCGCTTTCGGAGAAAAGCGGGACGCCGATATAGGCGCGCAAATGGGGATCATGCGTAACGAGCGGGTTGTCATGGAAGCGCTCGTCCTTGGTCGCATCCGGGATGACCAGGGGCGAGGCCTGCAGGATGGTGTGTCCGCAGAAAGAGATCGAGCGCGCGACCTCGGGCTTGGCCATGCCGGGGCTCGATTTGCACCACTGGCGATCGGCGTCGATGAAACTCACGGAGGCCATCGGCATCTGCAAGGCCACCATGGCGATGCGGGTGAGTTGCTCGAACCGCTCTTCCGGCGGGGTATCGAGAATGAACAGTTGGTGCAACGCCTCAAGGCGCGCGTCCTCCTGGGGAGGGATGGCAGGTGCGATCATTTGTCGGGTGCTCCTTCAGCTGAACCGTTAGGCGGCTTGATCCTGGCGCGGCGCAATGGCATGCCGGGAACGGGCGATTGCAGGATAAAAATCTTCGATTGTTTTTCCTCCGTGATCGCCGCCGCGAAGACCGTCCGATGGTCCGGGCCACCGAAGGCGATGGAGGTCACATGCCGCGCGGGAAAGCTGACCTGGCCGAGTAGGCGCCGGTTTTCCCCGATCTTGAGGATGACACCCGCCTCCCGCCGCGCCGACCAGAGGGTTCCCTCCGCATCGAGTGCCAGGCCGGCGGGCGTTCCTTCGTCCGGCATGCATTCGTGAAAGACCTGGCGGTTGCCAAGCGAACCCCGTTTCGCGTCGTACTTGCAGCGCCAGATCGTCTTCGTCGTCCCGCACGACCAGTACAATGCATCGCCCTTCGCATTCCAACCCATGCCGTTGGATTGCCCGGTACCACCCAGCATCTTCGCGAGGGTGCCCGAGCTTTCCAACCGGTAGATCCCTGCGCCGTTGGGACGTCCCTCGCGCACCGTGCCGACCAGGACGCGACCCTCCGCATCGGCGATGGCTTCGTTGAAATGGTCGCCGTCGACGCGCACGTTTTCAATCAGCACTGTGACCTGGGCGTGGCTTTCAAAATCGAACGAGACGATGTCCTTCTCGCGAAACAGCAGCCAGCTGTGGTCCTCCTGCGGCAGGAACGCGCCGACCGAGGGGCCCTCGTAGATCGCACTCTGGATGCGGGTCTTGACGTTCAGCCGATAGAGGCGGCCCCCCTCCACATCGGTCCACCAGAGTGATTCGTCGCGATCGTCCCACCACAAATTCTGGGCGGCCTTCCCCGCGTCCTCCACCAGGATCTCGGGCGCCGCCGGGGGATGGATGACCTGCTCAACCATTGAGACTGTATCGTCACTCATAGGGGAGGTACCGCCTGTAGAGACCAGCGGTAGCTGGATTGAATTTAACTGCCCTCCACCGCTTGTCGAGTCGCACCGAATTAAATACGCGTCATCCCAAACCGCCCTTAAATTTATGGAAGAACCGTCCGTAAGTAGAGCTCGCGCAGTTCGGCAGCATGGATTTCAGTACTGACCTCAATCGAGGGTACCTCTCCCCGGACAATCGTTTTGCCCAGGGCGGCGGCGTTCTTGGTTTCGACCTGGATGGACATCGGCTTGGTCGTGTAATAAGAACGATCAAAGGCCCAGACCATCGGGAAGAGATCGTACATGACCGGCCCGGGCTTCCAACTTTGGGCCGGATGCCACCGTTCAATCGCCCGGGCCAGCGCTTGCGAAACGGGCGCGGGATGTTTACCGAATAACTCGGCACATTCGGACATGGTCAGGACAAACTGGCGGGTGATGTCCCAGGTCCCCATGAAGATCGGAATCCCCGAAGTCAGGACGATCTCGGAGGCGTTGTAGTCGAAGGCGATGTTATTCTCCGCGCGATCCTGGGTGATTTCGCCGCCCATCATGGCGATGTACTTGATCTTTCCAGCGATGCCCGGTTTTTTGCGCACGGCGCAGGCGATGTTCGTCAACGGTGCGATACAGGCCAGGACGATTTCTCCCGGGTGTTGCTCAATGGTGCGGATGAGAAGGCTGACCGCATCATCGTCATCTGGATCGTCGCGCGGATCTTCAGGCTCGGCGAAGCAGTAATGGTTCATCGACCAGGACAGATCGTGCTGTTTCTTCAATTCCTCAGCGCTGAAAGGGCGGAGAGGCAATTCCATTCCGGCGGCCACGGGAATATCCGTGCGGTCGAGATAACGCAGGAGTCGTTTCACCAACCGGGCCCGGTTCTTGGTCGGATAAGTCACCGTGGTGATGGCCTTGATGTCGAGTTCCGGGCGGCGCAAGGCAAAGAGAATGGCGAGCAAGTCGTCGATGTCCTGGCCTGGATCAGTATCGATGATGATTTTTTGCATGGCGATTCGCGGAACCTGACGATTAGGTATAGTATCTGTCGCGTCCAACCTGAATTTTCCCATGAAAACACCTTCGCAGACCATTCTTGTCACTGGCGGCAACAAGGGCATCGGCCTCGAAATCTGCCGCCAACTCGCGCAGATGGGGCATCACGTCATCCTCAGCGCACGTTCAGAGAAGCGGGGCCAGGAGGCCGTGGCCACTCTCGCGAAGGAGAAACTCAAGGTCGAGTTCCTGCTGCTCGACATGGCAGATGAAGCCAGCATCCAAACCGCCTCGCGCGATTTAAAGAAACGCCTCAAGGCGCTCCACGTCCTCATCAACAACGCCGCCATTCTGCCCACCTGGGCGGGAAGCATCCTCGAAGCGAAGGCGGACGAATTCCGCGACACCTTCACCACCAACACCCTCGGCCCGATCCTGCTCACGCTCGAATTGCTGCCGTTACTCGAAGCTGGAAAGCCGTCCCGCATCATCAACGTCAGCAGCCAGCTCGGTTCCGTCGAGAATATGGGCGATGGCTGGGCCGGTTACGGCATCTCAAAAGCCGCCCTCAACGCCGCCACCCGCAAATTCGCCGAGGCGCTTGAACCACGCGGCATCAGCGTCAACGCTGCCTCCCCCGGCTGGGTCCGCACCGACATGGGCACCGAGAACGCGCCCCTCACCGTCGAGCAGGGCGCGAAGAATATCACCCGCCTCATCACCGATGCCCCGCACAGCCTGACCAACCATTACCTTGAGGCGAATGGGGAGATTCCGTGGTGAAAGTCCATCTCCTCTCCTTCATAAAAGGATTTGCGCTTTGCCTCATGGGGGTGACCCTGCTTTGTGTTATTTCAATTTATGACGGCGACAAACATCGGAAAGCCACTGAACTGTCTCCCGGAACAACTCTTTCTTTATATTTAGAAAAACACCCCAATCCCATTGCCATCTATAAGTTTACTGTTAATGAAAAAGCATTTGTTTTCGTGATTGGGCATTACCCACCTGGCGATAATGGTCTATTTTACTTAGCTTCAGGACCTCCAGCCTACATCTTCGATGAAGCGGGCGCCTTGGCAGACTGGACCGATGATAATAATGAGGGGCGACCATTTGCCCCTTATTGGAAAAGCGATCACAGCAAAGGGGGTGTTCCTGAAAACGCCACTCGCATCACTGTTGAAGAGGCCAGTCAGTTCGTAAAGTCTCGTTAATTTGCGTTAATTCCGTCTGCCTTCCGTGAATTTCTTCAAATTTCCACCTTCACCCCATCGTCACACGACACAGCCTAGACAGATGCCCCCCTCCCCGCTAGCCTGACCAAACCTATGAGCCAAGAACCTGCCCATTTCGCCACCGAGCCAATCGAGTCCCTCGTCCCCAAGACCATTTCCCTTTTGACGGTCGATGCGGTGCAAAAAGCCGAAAGCGGCCATTGCGGCCTGCCCATGGGCTGCGCCGATTTCGCGTTCGTGCTCTGGACCAAGTATCTCAAGTTCAACCCGGCCAATCCACACTGGGCCAATCGCGACCGCTTCGTTCTTTCCGCGGGCCACGGCTCGATGCTCATTTACTCGCTCCTCCATCTCACCGGCTTCAAGAAGATGACGCTGGACCAGCTCAAGAATTTCCGCCAGTGGGGCAGCCTGACCCCCGGTCATCCGGAGAGCCACGAGACCGAGGGCGTCGAGGTCACCACCGGCCCGCTCGGCCAGGGCACCGGCAACTCGGTTGGCCTCGCCATCGGTCAGAAATTTTTCGCGGCGACCTTCAACACGCCTGAGTTCCCCGTCTCCGATCACCGCGTCTATGCGATTGTCTCCGACGGCGACCTGCAGGAAGGCGTCTCGCATGAGGCCGCCGGACTCGCGGGCCATCTCGGCCTCGACAACCTCTGTTGGTTCTACGATGACAACAGCGTCTCCATCGAAGGCATGACCAGCCTCTCCTACAGCGACGACGTCGAGGCCCGCTTCAAGGGCTATCACTGGCACGTCATCAAGATCAACGGCAATGATCAATCGCAGTGCGACGCCGCGTTGCGCGAGGCCCAGGCCACCAAGGGCCAGCCGACCATCATCATCGGCAAGACGATCATCGGCCACGGCTCACCCAAGTTGCAGGGCACGCCCAAGGCCCATTCCGACGCCTTCGGCCCGGAGGAAGTTGCCGCCACGAAGAAGAATATGAACTGGCCGGTCGATGCCCAGTTCCTCGTGCCCGAGCGCGTGAAGGCCTTCTTCGCCGAGAAGCAAAAAGTCTGGGCCAAGGAAGAGGCCGACTGGAACACGCTGTTCGCGAGCTATGCCGCGAAGAATGCCGACAAGGCCAAACTTTGGAACGATTTCCTCGCCAAGAAACTCCCCGACAATCTCGAGGCGCTCCTGCCCAAGTTCGGTCCCGAAAAAGCGATCGCCACCCGCAATGCCGGCGGCGACGTCCTCAAGGTCCTCTTCGGTGCGGTCCCTTTCCTCATCGGCGGCTCGGCCGATCTCGCCCCCTCGACCAAGACCTGGATCAAGGAATTCGGTTCCTTCGAGAAAGGCAACTACGGCGGCCGCAATCTTCACTTCGGCATCCGCGAGCATGGCATGGGCGCGATCTGCGCAGGCCTCGGCTATTATGGCGGCCTGATTCCGTTCGGCTCCACCTTCTTTGTCTTCACCGACTACATGCGCCCGCCGATCCGGTTGGCGTCGTTGAGCGGCATCCAGACGATCTACGTCTTCACGCACGATTCGATTTGCGTCGGCGAAGACGGCCCGACCCACGAACCGGTCGAGCATCTCGCCACACTGCGCGCCATCCCCGGCGTCCTCGTCCTTCGTCCCGGCGATGCCAACGAGGCCGGTTACATGTGGCTCGCCGCGCTGCAGCACAAGACGCAGACCAGCGCCATCATGCTCACCCGCCAGAACATCCCTGTCTTTGATCGCACCAAGACAGCACCCGCGGCTAACGCACTCAAGGGCGGTTACACGCTCTGGGAATCGAAACCCGGCACCGTACCCGAGATCATTCTCATCGGCACCGGTTCGGAAGTTTCCCTCTGCTACGAAGCCGCCCAGAAACTCGGCGCCGAAGGCAAGGCGGCCCGCGTCGTCTCGTTGCCGAGCTGGGAACTCTTCGAGGCGCAGACGCCCGAGTACAAGGAGAGCGTGCTGCCGAAAGCGGTTACCAGGCGCGTCGCCGTCGAAGCCGGCATCCACATGGGCTGGGAACGCTACACCACGTCGTCGGGCAAGTTCGTCGGGGTCGACAAGTTCGGCGCCTCGGCTCCCTACCAGCGCATCCTCAAGGAATACGGTCTCACCACCGAGCACGTCCTTGAGGTCGCCAAGAGCCTGCTCTAGACGCCACCCGGTATAAAAAAGAACCAACTCGGCTGGTCACGCTGCGTCGTGCCCAGCGTGAGCCCGCGCTCCTTCGCGAACCGGTCCATCGCGGGTTTGACCTCCCACCGCGGGCCTTCCGCGTAATCGTGTCCGGCCATGAGTCCGCCGGGCTTGAGCTTCGGGTACCACGCGGTCGCATCATCGTAGACCGCCTGGTACGTGTGCAGGCCGTCGATGTAAACAAAATCGAGCGTGCCGTCGGCAAAACAAGTCGCGGCGTCCAGCGAAGGCATCCGCATGACATCCGCACGATCACCAAAATGGTCGACCCGCCTGAGCACCGATTCATAAATGTGATCGAACGCCTCCTGGTTGAGGGGATGTCCCTCGGCTCCCATCTCTTCCGCGTAAACCATCCATGGATCAACCAGATGGTATTTGCTCCCCTTCCATGAATCCAGGACCAGCTCGGCAAATTCGCCCCGGAAGACTCCCACTTCGACACCCTCACCCGTCAGGCCGAGCCGGTTAAGCAGATAAGGAAACTCATCCCGCCGCCGCAGTGCCATGGTGTGGCGACTGTAATGCCGCCGCACCGTCATGTTGTATCGCCATTGTCTGAAACCCCGCTCAAGCGCCCGAAATGCCTCCATAGGGCCATCGATATTGCAGTTTCCTGAGAACCTGTCAAAAAATCACCGCACAATTCGCTGCCTGATGTCTCCCGGTACCGGCATCCGAGGCTTGTCGAATCGCCCGTTCGACGCAATATGAACGGAGCATGAGCACGCAAATCAGCTGGCTTCTCGTCGTCGCCATTCAACCCGGACAACTCGACCTTTTTCGCGCCGTCGCGCGCGATCTCATCGCCTCGACGCAAAATGAATCCGGCACGCTCGCTTACGAATGGAACCTGAGCGAGGACAATTCCGTTTGCCAGATCTACGAGCGCTACCGCGATTCCACCGCGATGATCACCCACGTCACCAATTTCGGCAAATTCGCAGAACGCTTCATCGCCGCCTGCCGCCCCGTCCGCTTTGATGTGTATGGCCCCATCAGCGCGGAAGCCAAGGCCCTCATCAAGGACTTCGGCCCGGTCTACTATTCGCATCTCGGCGGCTTCAGCCGGTAGCTTCCATAATCAGTCATCCTGAGCTTGTCGAAGGATCAGCCTCCGGAGCATTTACGAAATCGCAGACTGACTTCTCGCCGTTCAAGCATTCAAAAACTGATCCTTCGACAAGCTCAGGATGTTTCGTTAATTTGGAAAATTTGGTAATTGGGTCCGCCTCTCAAAATTCAAAACGTCTGCTCCTTCTCCTTGAAGAGCAGATTGAACGTCGTCAGCGAGCCATACGATTTCGTGATGTAGTATTGCAGCTCGACTCGCTCGGCGTCGTTCAGCTTCGGATGCGAGTTGATCTTCTGCTCCAGGACGCGCAGGTAGTCCCGCACCAGCACGATCTTCCGGAAAAAGACCTCCAGTTCGATCTCCTTGTTCACCAAGGCCGGATCGTTCGGATGCAGGACCACTTTTCCGCCCACCCAGCGCGGCGCCAGTTGCGGCGAGAATTCCTCCGGGTCGATCTTGAGCTTGAGCTTGTCGGCCATCATGTCGACCACCTCGCTGATCAAGTCGCGCAGCGGCTTCTCCAGCCCCGCGATCTTCGCGAGCGGCTCGGCTGGCTTCAATTCCGTCACCGTCTCCTCTGTCAGCGTCTTGCGCCCCTCGTTGAAAAGGATTTCCGCCGTCTTCTCCGTCAGCACCTTCACATCGCCCAGGCCGAATTGCGGGTGCAAGACCTGCAGGCCGGGACGTAAATCGACAATATTCATCCTCGCACGCTAGACGGTCTTGTTTTGTTTCGCGAGCGTAACTCAATCGCTGTTGCCAAGGGCTGCTCCGGTCGGCATGCTCAGCCCATGCGCTTTTACGTGTTTCCGAAACAAGAAGACAAAACGACCTACGTTAATTTCGACCATGTCGCCAGCATCACCGTGGTCGGGGCAACGATTGAGATCCGTTTCGTCGGACAGGAAGCGCCGCTGGTCATCCCGAAAAACGCCACGACCCTTTCTGCCGTCGGCAAGGGTATGGACCTCTCCGACGCCTCGAAGGAACAGCTCAGTTCGTCGTAGTCACCGGCGAAAGGATGGTTGCCTCGGAGGGCAAACCTGTTATCTCTTTCCCATGCGCTCCCTGCTTACCGCCCTCGCCGCGATCTCGCTCGCCCTCACCACCATGAACCTCTCTGCTGATCCTGTTGCCTCGCTCTACGACCTTAAGGTCAACTCCCTCGATGGGAAGCCGGCCGACCTCGCCCAGTACAAGGGGCATGTCACGCTGGTGGTCAATGTGGCATCCCATTGCGGCTTCACCAAGCAGTACACGGGCCTGGAGCAGCTTTACAACGATTACAAGGGCAAGGGCTTCTTCATCCTCGCCTTTCCTTCCAATGATTTCGGCGGCCAGGAGCCAGGCACACCGCAGGAAATCATCACCTTCTGCTCCACCAAGTACAACGTCACCTTCCCGATGTTTGAAAAGGTAGTGACGAAGAAGGGCGACGCCCAATCGCCGGTCTATCAATTCCTCACCACCGGTTTTCCGCCGCCTTCCTGGAATTTCTGCAAGTATCTGGTCGATGCCAACGGCAAGGTCATCAAGTTTTTCCCGAGCAAAGTGACACCCGAGGACAAGGAACTCCGCGACGCCATCGACGCGGCAATCAAGGGATAACCCTCGCGTTTTCGACCAGCGTCGGATTCGAAAAGCAAAAGGCCCCCTTCACCGTCGGGTGAAGGGGGCCTTGCTGTTAGCTTCCCAGACGTTTACTTGCCCGTCGGTTTATAGATCTGGTCAAAGACTCCGCCGTCGCCGAAATAATCCTTCTGCGCGGTGCCCCAGCCACCGAACTGTTCCTGGACGGTGAAGAGCTTGAGAGAATGGAATACATCGCTGTGCTTCGCCAGCACCGCCTTGTCGCGGGGACGATAATAATTACGGGCAATCACTTCCTGGCCTTCCGGGGAATAGAGATATTTCAGGTAGGCGGTAGCGACCTCGCGCGTGCCGTGCTTGTCGACATACTGGTCCACGACGGCGACCGGCGGTTCCGCGAGGATGGTCTGGCTGGGGTAAACGATTTCATAATCATTCGGAGCTCCGTGCACACTCGAAAGGGCCTCGTTTTCCCAGGCGATCAGGACGTCGCCTTCGCCGCGCGAGGTGAATCTTTCGGTCGAACCACGGGCGCCTGAATCAAGGACGGTCACATTGGCGTAGAGGGACTTGACGAATTCCTTGGGGTCCTTGCCCGTGTTTTTCGCATAGCCATAGGCGCCGAGGAAATTCCAGCGCGCACCGCCGGAGGTCTTGGGGTTCGGCGTCACCACTTCCACGCCGGACTTGACCAGGTCGTCCCAATCCTTGATCGCCTTGGGATTGCCCTTGCGCACCAGGAAAACGATGGTCGACGTGTAGGGCGTGCTGTTGTCGGCAAACTTTTTCTCCCAGTCCGCCCCGATAAGGTGGCCGTTCTTGACGATGGAATCGATGTCCGGCGCCAGGGCCAGGGTCACCACATCGGCCTGCAACCCGTCGATCACCGCCCGGGCCTGCTTGCCCGATCCGCCATGGGACTGGGTAATCTTCACGTTATCGCCGGTCTGCTTTTTCCAGTAATCGGTAAAGACCTTGTTGTAATCGAGATAAAGTTCCCGTGTGGGGTCGTAGGAGACGTTGAGAATTTCAACATCCTTGGCCGATGCAATGGTGACGCCCAAGCCAAAGACCAAGGCAACGAGGAGAGAAGTAAGAATCGTTTTCATATTGTCTATTATGTCGGTAGACTTATTCATAATTTGATTTCTGTCAATAATCTTTTCCTTATTTTCGCGAATTCTTAAGTCACAACTCATTGTTAAAGAGTGACTTTTCCATCTGCAAATATTTTAATCCGGCATGTCCTTATCGCCTCTCCTTCAGACCATCCTACTTCTGATTGCCTCCAATTCGTTCATGACCTTCGCGTGGTACGGTCATCTCAAATATTTCCACGACAAGACGCTCTGGGCTGTCATTTTCATCTCGTGGGGCATCGCCTTCTTTGAGTACTGCTTTCAGGTTCCCGGCAATCGCATTGGCTTCACGGTGCTGGACGGCTACCAGCTGAAAATCCTGCAGGAAATCATCACCCTGGTCGTCTTCGTGATCTTCGCCAAGGTGGTCCTGGGCGAAGAGATGAAGTGGAACTACATGGTCAGCTTCGCCTTCCTCGCCGGAGCGGCCTGGTTTGCTTTTGCCTATAAATCGACGTAAGCAGCCAATGGCTTCGCCAAAGCGCGGATTGCTAACCAGCCCGGCTTGAGTATAGTCAACCTCCCATCATGTCCACTTCCTCACCTGCCTATCGCGGCACTTACACCGCCCTCGTCACTCCCCTGCGCAACGACCGGGTGGACGAAAAAGCCTTCGCCCAGTTGCTTGAAGAACAAGTCGCCGCAGGCATCGATGGAGTCATCCCGGTCGGCACCACAGGCGAATCCGCCACGCTTTCCACGGAGGAACATATCCGCGTCATCGAACTGGCCGTGCAGGTCGTCAAGGGCCGCACCAAGGTCATTGCCGGCACCGGCTCGAATAACACTGTCGAGGCGATCCATTACACCCAGGAGGCCGAAAAATCCGGCGCCGACGGCGTCCTCATCGTCGCCCCCTACTACAACAAGCCTACCCAGGCTGGCGTCTTTGCCCATTACGCCAAGCTGGCGGAGTGCACCAAGCTTCCGATCGTCACCTACAGCATTCCCGGTCGTTGCGGGATCGAGATCGCCGTCGACACGATGGTCAATCTCGCCGCCAAGTTTTCCAACATCGTCGCGATCAAGGAATCGGGCGGCTCAATCGAGCGCTTCAGCCAATTGCGCCAGGCGCTGCCGGACAAGGTCGCGATCCTGAGCGGCGACGATTCGATGACCCTGCCGGCCCTGGCGGTCGGTGCCACCGGCGTTGTCAGCGTCGCGTCGAATGTCATCCCAAAGGAAGTCGGCGATCTCGTCCGCGCCTTCCTGTCGGGCAATGCCGGCGAAGCGGAAAAAATCCACCGCAGGCTCTATCCCATTTTCCGCGATCTCTTCATCGAATCGAACCCGGTCCCGACCAAGGTCGCGCTCGCGCGCAAGGGCTGGATGACGGAGGAAGTCCGCCTTCCCCTTGTTCCACTCCAACCGCAAAGCCGCACCAAGCTGGAAGCCACCCTCAAGGGCCTGGGCCTCTAATATCATGAGCACGGAAAAGACACGCATTGTCATCGTTGGCTCCAAAGGCCGCATGGGCGAGGCCCTCACACGCCTTGCGAAACTCGATCCCAGGCTGGAATTGATCGGCGGAGTCGACAAGGGCGACAACCTCCTCGATGTTCTCGACCGCTGCGATTCGGTCATCGAATTCGCGCATCATTCCCTTTCCGGCGATCTCGCCAGGACCGTGGCGGACCATGGCAAGTCGCTCGTCGTCGGCACGACCGGTCACACCGATGAGGAACGGAAAGCGATTCACGCGGAAGCCAGGCGCATCCCCGTCGTCTTCGCGCCCAACTATTCGATCGGCGTAAACCTTCTTTTCCATCTGACCAAGATCGCCGCTGAAACCCTCGGCGAAAATTATGACCAGGAAGTCGTCGAGATGCATCATCGACTCAAGATCGATTCCCCCAGTGGGACCGCACGGCGCCTCGCGGAAATCCTCGCCACGGCCGATGGCGGCACCTACGAGGGACTGACAAAGCATGGACGTCATGGCGACGTCGGCGCACGGCCCAGGCGCGAGATCGGCATGCACGCCGTTCGCGGCGGAGACATCGTGGGCGATCACACGGTCCACTTCGCCGACAATGGCGAAAAAATCGAACTGACGCACCGCGCTACCAACCGCGATACCTTCGCCTCCGGCGCCCTCCGCGCCGCCCAGTGGGTCCGTACCCAAAAGCCGGGACTCTATTCGATGCAGGATGTTCTCGGCTTCAAGCGATAACTCCTCCTCCACGCCCGCTTTACCAAAAGTATTTGGACGGGACAGGCATGCGCTGCCGCCTCTCCGCTAATCCAGAAACAAATAGAAAAAAGCAACCAGCCGGGATATTGATCAAGTACAGCTTGGCCCGCGATCTCGCATCTGCAGTTGTCAAATAGACCGTACCTTCCTTGTAATGGACCGGGCTGACATGAAGTGAATCAGGGCTATGCGTGCCCCGAAAAGCTACGGTATCATACCCGATACATCCCGCAAACCAGAGGAATCCCATGCACGCGGAAATGATGGAAATCTTCCGATACATAACGGTAACTTACACGTTCTGACGCATAGTCCACAACTGACCATGGGCCCGGCCACTCCTCCCCAACTCATTGTCTTCTCCGGCGCAGGACTTTCCGCGGAAAGTGGACTCTCCACCTTTCGCGGCGCGAGCGGCCTGTGGGAGAATGTCCCTCTTGATGTGGTCTGCAACTTCGCGACATGGGAGCGGAATTTTGACGCTGTCCATGCCTTCTACGATGCGCGCCGGATCGCCGCCGGGGGCGTCCAACCCAACTTGGCCCATCGCACCATCGCCGGATGGCAGAAGCGCTGGCCCGGGCGTGTCCAGGTCCTCACCCAGAATGTGGATCCGTTGCTCGAACGGGCTGGCTGCGAAAAGGTCGTCCACCTCCATGGCGATGTCCTTTCGATGCACTGTGTCGCGTGCAATCTCGAATGGAAAATCGAGACGGGGGCTTACGACCAGTCGGGTTGCCCCACCTGCGGCAAAAAAAAGACGGTCAAGCCTGCCGTTGTTTTCTTCGGACAAGCGGCCCCGGCCTACGAAATTCTGCATGCCATTGTTGGCGGGCTGCGCCCCGTCGATACGGCGGTTGTCGTGGGCACCTCCGGCACCGTCCTGCCGGCCGATCAGCTGTTCGGTTACTCAGCAGCCTATTCGGTCCTCGCCAACCTGGAACCCGGTACAGCCATGGACGAAGCCTCCTTCAGCGCCCGCTCTTACGGACCCGCGACACAAACTTTGCCGTCACTTACGGAATTGATCCAGACACGGATGGCCAGCGTCACGACGCGGACTAATCAGTAGTTTTCGTCCGCTGCAGAATGACCACATCGTTCTTGTTCCAGACCATCTTCCATTCGCCGCTCTTGATCAGTTGGTTGATGTTGTCGGCGCGGCGCTTCGTGTCTCCCGGCGAAAGGCCGGTATGCCTCCAGCCACATTGGTCGTTTTCCAGGTCGCATACGATATAATCGATCTGCGCGGCATGAACATCGGTGGTGCCGGAGGTTGCGTCGACGATCGCCTTGAAGTCAAATTTCTCCTGGCTCAGGTCCCCCATCACCATGTTCTCGCGGTTGGAAAGATAGGCGCTGTACCGGTGCGGCGTATAGACCGCCGCGTCCGGCGGAATTTTCGCGAAGAACTCGTGCAGCTCCTTGCTGCCGACGGGATCGCTGGCCGCGTCAAACCGGACATAAAACTGCGCCATGTTGCAAAGGACCAGGACATTGACCAGCCCCGTGATGACGATGACCGTAATGCCCAGCCGCGTCGTGAGGTTCCAGCGGGACAGGAAGAAAAGCAGCCCAAGGTATCCCGCAAAGAAGGCGAACTGAAAATAGTAGGCGTGAAAATAGAGATAGAACTGATGGTCGTTCATCAGGAAATAAATGGGAAAAGGCGCGAGTAGAATCGCCGAGCGCAGATAGAAAAAGGCGAGCAGAAGCGGGAAGCCCACAAATTCCGCCATGTAGAACCAATGGAGCGGGTCCCGGAGCACATCGAAAACCTTGAGTGGATTCTGCGCCAGGGCACCCGGCAACTCACCGGCGCTATGGATATTCCACTTCAGGTAATTGTAGACCAGAAGATTGGTCTGCCCGGGTTGACGCATGGATGGCAGGATGACGGCTAGGGCCAGCACCAGCCATACGAGGCCGCCGAGCAACGCGAATTTGCCGTACCGCTTGCGCCAGGCGACCCCGTCATCGACCAGCAACCACGTCACGCCCAAGGCTATGTAAATCAGGGACGCCTGCTCGCTACAACTGACCGCAAAGAGAAAGCTGATCCAGAAGGCGGTCACCCGGTTCTTGAGATAAAAAAGATAGGACCAAAAAACTGCCGCCAGCACCCATGTCTCCGGATGCACCGGGCCCATGCCCATGTGCAGCAGCATCGGACTCGTGACTGCGGCAACAGCAACCATAAAGGCCGCCAGGGGTCGCTTCAGGATTTCCAGGGCCACGAGATAAATCGGAACAACTGTGCTGTAGATGCCGATGATCTGGAGGACAAAAAGCGTATCGGTGTACGGGAAAAGGGCGTAGATCGGCGCGATCAACACAATCACCAGCATGGTATGCAACCCAAGCAGGTTCGGTCCGTCGTAGGCGGTATCGCGAAACCAGTTTCCGTGCAGGGTGTTGACGATGGCGCTTTGGATCGCAGCGGTATCGCAGGCGATGGTCAGGAAACTGTGGTGGATGCTGAGGGCCAGCGTCATTACCAGCACGGCGGCGGGAATCGACAGGGTCACCACGCCAATGAAATAAAACTGGTCCTCGCTCAAGCGGGTCAATTGCCGGTCCCACTTTTCAAGCAATTTCATGACTCGAAGCATCCAAGCGGGAAACCGACTGGCTGGCAAGACGCCCGGGCTTGGGGAAATACAAAAACAATTGCCTCGACCGATCTTATTTGTATTGTCTATCGATACAGTAAACAAACCTCCTCTTCCTCTATATGCCCATCTATAACAGCGTTCTTGAAACCATCGGCCGTACCCCCCTCATCAAACTGAATCGCGTTACGGCGGGCCTCGAAGCTACGATCGCCTTGAAAGCCGAATTCTTCAATCCGCTCGGCAGCGTCAAGGACCGTATTGGTCTGGCCATGATCGAGGCAGGCGAAAAAGCGGGCAAGATCACCAAGGACACCGTCATCGTCGAGCCGACCTCCGGCAACACCGGCATCGCGCTGGCTTTCGTGGCCGCCGCCAAGGGTTATAAGTTGATTTTGACCATGCCCGAGAGCATGTCACTGGAACGCCGGACACTCCTCGCCCTGCTCGGCGCGAAGCTCGTCCTTACCCCGGCGGCGGAAGGCATGAAGGGCGCCATCGCCAAGGCCAAGGCGATCCTCGAGGAAACACCGAACGCGTTCATTCCGCAGCAATTCGAAAACCCGGCCAATCCGGAAGTCCATCGCAAGACCACGGCGGAGGAACTCTGGACCGATACCGACGGCAAGATCGACATCCTTGTCGCCGCGGTCGGCACCGGCGGTACCATCACCGGTGTGTCCGAGGTGATCAAGGAACGCAAGCCTGCTTTCAAGTCCATCGCGGTCGAGCCCAAGGATTCCCCGGTCATCACACAGACCATGAAGGGTGAACCGCTCAAGCCCGGCCCGCATAAGATCCAGGGCACCGGCGCCGGATTCGTCCCGGGCAACCTGCATCTCAAGATTGTCGATGAAGTCATCACCGTCACCAATGACGAAGCGCTCGCCATGGCCCGCCGTCTGGCCAAGGAGGAAGGGCTGCTCGTCGGCATTTCCACGGGTGCGAATGTCCATGCCGCCATCGAGGTCGCCAAGCGCGCCGAGAACAAGGGCAAATTGATCGTGACGATCGGCTGCAGCACCGGCGAGCGTTATCTCTCGACCGCCTTGGCCGAGGAAGCGCGCAAGGAAGTCGGGGCTTAATCCTTCCCGGTTATCGTGTAGCGGCGCGTGTCCAGCGCGTCGCTCTTTGGGACACGAAAGACATCCGGTTGAGGGAAAAGGGCTTGGCGAGGCAGCCGCGTCCCCTCGTGTCCGCCTTACTTTGGCTGTTTACTTGCCTCATGGATGCGCCTAAATTGTTTTCGATTAAAACCACGCATGTAAATTGCTGGAGTGAGAATCGAACCAGAAACATGAGATGCCTTTCCTTCTCTTTTTTCTCGAAGGCCCTGCTATCCCCTAGGAGGGTTTCGTGAGCGATTCGCCCACCAAGTCACAGGCGCTGCCCCGTCGTCCGATCTTCCTGCGCCAGCCGGTGGCGGAGGGCGCCGGATCCCCACCGTCCTCGCAACAGCTCGCCAAGTCCGCCACCGCTGCGATCCGGACTGCAATTCCTGCCCCCTCGCCCAGCACTTCCGCCACGCCCGCGCCGGGCGGCGACGTGCAGGCCGAACTCACGAAACTGAAGGCCAAGGTCGAAAACTATCGCCAAAGTCTCCAGCAATGGACCCAGGCGGAAGTCGAGTGGAACAGCCAGCGCCGCCTCTTCGAGATGATGACCTACAATGTGTCCGACCTCATCGTGCTGACGAACCGGGAAGGCAACCGTCTCTGGAGCAATCCGGCCTATGGCCGCGTCATGGGCTTTGAAACCTCAGAACTGGCGGGCACTTATGCCCTCACCGAAGTTCATCCTGATGACCAGGCCCGCGCGGACGAAATCCTCGAGCACGCAGTCACGAAGGGCGAAACGAAACGGGCGGAATATCGCGTCCAGCAAAAGGGCGGCACCTGGGTGACCCTCGACACCTCGACCTATCCGATCGTCAATGCCGCCGGAAATGTCGAGTCGGTCCTGCTCATCAGCAGCGACATCACGGAAAAGAAGAGGCTCACGGACGAATTGTCCATGTCCTCCAACGAGGCCACGGCGTCGAAAATGATCGAGGCGATGGCGAACGATTTCGATCAGATTCTTACCAACGTCGTTGGCAACCTCACCATCGCGAAAAACCTGAACGGTCCCCACAATGCCATCGCGATCCGCCTCAATGAAATCGAGCGCTCGCTCCAGCGCGCGCGCGACCTCATCGAGCAGATGTTTTCGATGTCCCCCGGCCAGGCCCAGCCGAAAGTTCGCATCACGTTGGAACAGGCCCTCGAAGAGCCGGTCGCTTCCGTCCTGCGCGGCACCATGGTACGGGCTGAATATCTTTTCCCGCGCAATCTGCCGGAGCTGGAAATCGACACGGAAGCCTTTGGCCACACCGTCCGCAATATCGTGACCAATTCCGTCCAGGCCATGGACAAGGGCGTGATCCGGTTCACCGCCGATTTGCTCTCCTCGGAACAAATCTCCAACCGCCCGGAGCTTCCCCTGAAGGCAGGCGAGTACATTTGCCTCCGGATCCAGGACCAGGGCCACGGCATTGCGGAAAAGGCGCTGCCCCGGATTTTCGAGCCCTACTTCACCACGCGCAAGGGCTCACAGGGACTCGGCCTCAGCCGCGCCCTCTCCTCCATCCAGCGCATGGGCGGCACCATCCTGGTCGACTCCACACCCGGCGTCGGCACCATTGTTTCAATCTTTATTCCCACCGCCGGCAGCAGTACTGCCGCTCCCGTTGATCCCGGTGCCGCCGCCCTGCCGGTGCCCTCGCGCACGGGCGCGGGCGCCCAGCGCACCGGAGCAGTGGCCATGCGGACAGGATCGGTCTCCCTGCGCAATACGGTTTCCCTTCCCAAGATCGGGGGACAGAAGAGGCGCATCCTGCTGATGGATGATGAGCAGATGATCCTCGACATCGTCAGCCGGATGCTCGGCCATCTCGGTTATGACGTCACCACCTGCACGGACGGCTCCCAGGCCATCGCCGCTTTTTCCAAGGCGAAGGCCCACTCGGAGAATTTCGATGTCGTCATGATGGACCTTGTCATTCCCAATGGCGTCGGCGGTGAGGATGCGGTCAAGACGATCAAGAAGATCGACCCTGCGGCCAAGGTGATCGCGAGCAGCGGCCATCTCGATCATCCCGTCATGACCGATCACAACAAATTTGGCTTCAACGCCGTCCTCGAAAAACCCTACAAGCTGGAAAAGCTCCAACAGGTCATCGAGGCGGTCATCAACGCCCCCGCCTAAGGATCCGTCATGCAACGAATCCTGTTGATGGACGATGAACAGGTGGTTCTTGAGTTCCTCGGCAGGATGCTGGAACACCTCGGCTATGATGTCGTCACCTGCAAGGAAGGCGCCCGGGCCATTGCCGCCTACAACCGCGCCAAAGCCGAAGGCAAACCTTTCGACACCGTCATTATGGACCTCGTCATTTGCAACGGCATGGGCGGGGAGGAAGCCGTGCTCGAACTCCGGAAGCTCGATCCCAAGGCCCGGGTGATCGCCACGAGCGGCCACCTCGATCATCCCGTCATGCTCGACCACGCCAAGTTCGGTTTCAATGCTTCGCTCACCAAGCCATACAAAATGGACAAACTCAAGGAAACCATCGAAGGCGTCCTGAACGCGCCTGTGTAAAAGAGTCCGTCACCAGAGTCCCCTCTACGCATGAGCACCTCGCGCCACACCGTCCTCTATTTCGGCGACTCCATCACCGCTGGTTCCGATCTCCCTCCCGATCACAAGTCCTTCCTCTGGACCCTCCTGGTCGAACAGGACTCCCACGGAAAATTCCAAGCCATCAACGAAGGCCTCGGTGGACGCCCCACCGACTCTCTGATCGATTTCAAGGCCGTCCTGCAAAAATACGGCAAGGGCTATGATCTCATGGTCATCGCGCTCGGCGGCAACGATGCGCGCGACATTTCCGGCAACTGCGTTCCGAATGCGCTCAAGAATATCCGCGAGATGGTGGCGTTGACCCGCGCGGCCAGCCCGGGCCTCCCCATCCTGCTCGTCGGCCCTACCAATATCCGTAAGGACACCCTTGGCCCCACCAGGCCGATCGCGAACGAGCGCGACCAGAATTTGCGCGACCTCAATGCCGCCTACGCCAGGCTCGCCCCGGAACTTTCCTGCCACTTCGTTTCCCTCTATGGCGTCATCCCGGACACCAGCCTCGAAGTCGACGGCGTCCATCCCGACGGCGAAGGCAACAAGCCGATTGCCGCGAAGATGTTGGAAGCTCTGGAAAAAGTATTCGCTTAAAAGCTCTACTCCCCGCGCATCGCGTCCGGCGCAATCCCGCTTGCGCGGCACCAATCGGCATACGCGGCAGGCGCAATCTCCGAGGGCTTGATCTCGCTGCGGCCACCCCAGAAAACGTTCGTGTAACTAAACGGCATCCCAATCCGACCTAAGTGGCTATCAATGGCCTCTTTATGCGCGCGAACCAGGTCGCGATCCGTGCCGTGAGCGACCGCCATGATGTTCACGTCCTTGAACTCGGGACCGCCCTCGCGCCAGTAGCAATGAGTGAGAATGTGGTGCCGCCCAATCTCCCGGCCCGCCTCAATCTCGCGCCCCGCAGGCACCGCCCAATGAAAGAGCGCGTTGAACCGCGTCACCCGCTCCCCCATCGCGGTCGGCTTGACGTGCTCAAGGAAGGTCGAGAATCGCCCGATCACTTTCCGCTCATCGAGACTCTCCGCCACCTCGAAGAAAACCGGCAACGGCAGGTCGGCTTCCTTCGCCCGCGCTTCCCAAAGATTCTCTCCCAGTTCCTCCGGCAGGAAGTCACGCTTCAGCGCCATGAGGACACGCCATTCGAGTTCGGTCAGCTTAACGGCCCGCACGGTGTGCATCTCAGCCGAAGTGTCTGCCTTTGCGCCCGGCTCCATCGACTTGCGGCGCGTGTGGCCGACTCCCAAGGCAAAAATGCCCTTGGCCGGCATCAACCGATAGTGCTTCGCGCCGACCTTGTCCCGGAGATAGTCGGCGTGCTTCTTCATTGAGAAACCGTGCGGCACCTTCAGCGTTGTCCACAGCTTGTACTGCGAGCCTGCCGTCGCCGCATCAGTTGAGCGGAGCACCACATGACCGGAAAACGGGTCCTGCTGGAACATGAAGTCGAAAGCGGCGTCGAGCTTGTCCCCGTCAACTTCCCACGCCACAAGCGCCCCTGGTGCCAGGTCGGTCGCCATCAACGTCTGCCGCACGCGCCGGACCGTCCCGGCCTTCAACATCGCGCCAATGCGCTCAATCACCGTTTCAACGGGCAAGCCGCATCCCTTCGCAATCTCCGCCATCGGATTACGGACAAACCCGGCAATGCGGTCTTCCGAAACCGCGAGAATGCGGGCATTGATCTCGTCAGTGTGGCTGATGGCGGCAGAAGCGGGCATTTGGCCATACTAGCGATTCTCCCCGCACCGCGCAACGATCCGCTTCGCGTGAAGCTCCCAAGCCGCTTCTGGCCCAATCTTGCTTCCTGTGCTACAAGTAACCATGGGCAAACACGCGCATTCGCATACGCACGCCATCGACGCCACCGCGTGGCTGCGGAAGAATGGCCTGCGCGCGACCCATGGGCGAATCGCCATCGTCAAGCTGCTCGACGCCAGCTCGGTGCCTCTTACGCTGGCCGACATTCATGAAAAAGTCCGCAGCGAAGGCTGTGATTTCGCCACCGTTTTCCGCTTCATTTCCATCCTTGAGGAAAAGGAACTGGTCCAGCGTGTCGCATGGATCGACGGCACCACCCGGCATGAAATTCGCGACAAGGATGGCCATCATCACCATCATTACCTGATCTGCCGCACCTGCCACAAAGTCGAACCCATCGATGAGTGTGTCGTCGAGCGGTTCGAAAGCCAGATTGCGAAGGAACGTGGCTATTCCGGACTGAGTCACTCGCTCCAGCTCTCCGGCGTCTGCCCTGCGTGCCAGAAGCCAGCAGCCAAGGCGCAGAAAAAGCGGTAAAGGATCTCCGTATTTCATCGCGGCTAACCCCTCGACAACCTCGCGCCGACCGACAATAGTAAGACCTATGCGATGGGTCACGTTGTGCGTCATGGTTGCAGTCTTCCTCGCGGGGGGACAAGTCGTGTCGGCGGCACGTCCAACGCCGAAAGAGCCCGAGATCAATCTCACCGGCCCCCTATTCAAAGTTTCGGGCGTGCAGTTCACCATCCCCGTCAAATGGCAACCACTGCCGACGATAAATGCGGCCCGGGTCGGCCAATGGTCCATCCCCCCTCAGCATGGGGAAAGCGAAAACGGCGAACTGGTGGCGTTCTACTTTGGACCGAGAAACGGCGGCAGCACCAAAGAGAATCTCGATGGCTGGTCGGGCACAGTCGTCAGTCCAGATGGTCATCCAGCAACCGCCGACATCAAGACCCGCGAATCCAACGGTTTCAAAATCTCGCAAGTCACTGTTTTTGGCACCTACAACCAAGCCGTTCCTTTTCCCGGATTACCACCCCGTGCCCGGCCCAATTTTGGCTTATTTGGGGTGGTGGTCGAAACTCCGCACGGCAACCTCTACTTTAGATTCACCGGGCCGGCACCGCTCATCACCGCCAGCCTGCCGCTGTTCAACAAGATCATCGACAGCGTCAAACCCCAGGCTCCATAACCTTCTTCGCCATGCCGCCCGCAGGTCCCACGCCTCATCCGGAACCGCCGCAAATTTCCCTGTCCATCTTCAGTCACGGGCTCGACCTCGATACCACGTTAACCAGCGGCCAGGCTTTTTCCTGGAAGCGCACCACCGATGGAAAATGGCGCGGCTGGATCGATCGCCATCCCTGCCTTGCGTGGTCTCAAGGTGACGCCCTGCGCATCGTCGGTCCCGAACTCAACCGCGATGCCGTCACTCGTTACTTCGGGCTCGATCTCCCGGCCCCGGAAATCTTCGCCACCTTCCCCAGTGATCCGCACCTCGACGCCGCGCGCGCGTTCGCTCCCGGCCTGCGTATCCTCCGGCAGGAACCGTGGGAGACGCTCTGCAATTTCATCTGCTCGTCCCTCAAACAGATTGTGCAGATCGAACAGATCAATCACGAACTACGCCGCGTCTTCGGCGACGAAATCGGCGAGGGCCTGCATCTCTTTCCCGAGCCTTCGCGGCTGGCGCTGGCCACCGAGGCGAAGCTGCGTACCTGCAAGCTCGGCTTCCGCGCCCGGCATCTCTTCGTCGCAGCGCGGCAGATCGCCTCCAGCGAAATCTCTCTCGACCGCATTGCCACCCTTCCCACCGTGGAAGCGCGCGAGCAACTCATGCGCATCCAGGGCGTGGGCGAAAAAGTCGCCAACTGCATCCTTCTTTTCGCCTACGGACGAATGGATGTCTTTCCCATTGATGTCTGGGTCGAGCGCGTCCTGCGCCAGCTCTATTTTCACAACAACCCGCGCGTCAAACATGAGCGGCTGTGCGACTTTGCCGATTCCCACTTTGGTCCCCATCGCGGCTATGCGCAGCAATTTCTCTTTCATTGGATCCGCAACGACCCGAAAGCACTTCCAGCGGAGAAGCCAGCAACGGCTCGCGTACGCAAAAAGGCAGCCGTCCCAATCGATCCAATACCCGCCAAGAGCTAGCGGGCCAACGCTGGTTCCTCTTCCCGCCGCGCTGCCTGCTTGGAAACTGGCCGGGCCACGGTTCCCGCATAAATCGGTCCGAACCAGGTGTCGACCAGGCACAACCCAAAGACGGCTCCGAATGGAATAGTGTAGAAAAATGCCGTGGTGACTGCATTGACGCCCACGATAAACGCGGATGCGATCAGGTAATCCGGGCATCCCTTGCAAAACAGCCGCCAGTTTTCGAGATAATTCAGGGCACAGTTGATGACCGAGGCCCCGTCCAGCCAGCGGCAACAGGCCACCCCGCAGAACGGAATGACAAAGAGCATGATGGGCGGAACGAACATCGACAGCAACGATGCCGGCAGTCCCAACAGATAGACAAAGAGGCCGTAACAAGCACCCATCCAGACCGCTGCGGGCAACAGGAGTGTAGTCACCGCCAGCGTAAGCTTGATCGCGCCTTCCTTCGCGAAGACACCGAGACGGTTCCATTCCCAATCGGGCAACTGTCGGCCCATTCCCGTCCGGGCCCGGCGCAAGACTTCGTAAGTAAAACCGAGCGGAAACCAGAAGGTTAGGACGTTAAATCCGAGAATCCATGGAAAGACCGCCGAGACCCAGGCTGGTGCCTGCCCGGACAAATAAGCGGGGGCCAACGCGATCAGGAACGGATTGATGAGAAGAAAACCTCCCAGCAAGACTTTCGCCACCCAATACCGATCCGAAAGGACCTGATGAAAACCATTTTTTTGATCGCTAAAGCGGGTCGTCTGGCAATGTGGATTCATTGTTTATGTTGGCGAAGGAAATTCGCGTATGAGAGGGGCAGACGTCAAGGCAAAGATATGTCAGCTAGATGGCTCTTAGTCATAGCACACGGATTCTCCTTGCCATTTCATATAATATTTTGCTTGCATTATCTTCTTGTTGATTAGTTTATGCGTCTTTTTACATCTATTTATTCAAGAATTTGGATGTCAGCCGTGCTCGTCCTCTGGTTGAGCGTGATTGCCACCGGTCTTTTGCGAGCCCAAACCGCGACGAATACCGATGCGCTGAGTCTCGGGCCGGGCAATCTAAATCTCACTAATGGCGCACCAACCCCAACCGACAATTCCCTTCACATCGCAACACCGCCTCCGACAACAGCCAACACGACCCCCATCAAACTCCCTTCCACTCCCACGCCTCAACTGCCCGGTGACAGTCCGGTTCACAGTGACCTGAATCATGACGTTGTCGCAGATCCCTGCTTTATTCCCGACTGCCACATACTCGCCGCGTTGCTGTCGCTCATTTCACTTGGCGGTTTTCTTCTTTATCAGAGCGGCCTAATACGGGCGAAGAATGTCGGCCATTCTGCAACGCTGCTGCTGATAGGCGTCGTTTTTTGCGTGATTGGATATTGGGTCGGTGGATTCGCCGTGCAGACGGGTGGCGTCGGCGATGCCCACGCCGCGTTGCCACAATCGATTCACGCAGCCACCCGAAGCGATCTCGATCATGAGTTGGGCTTCATGGCTCCCGGAGGCCATCATCTGGGCTTGATGGGCAGTTCCGGCTTCTTCCTGACCTGTGATTCGACTAACTCAACGAACAGCATTGCCGTGCTCTTTCTTTTGCAGAGTGCGATGTTGATCATCGCAGTGGCGGCAGCCCTTGGCGCTTCACTCGAAAGGGCCCGACTACTCGCCATGGCCGTTTTCGCTTTTCTGATCGGTGCCCTCATCTATCCGCTCTTCGCTAATTGGGTCTGGGGCGGCGGCTGGCTGGCCCAACTTGGTCACGAATATAGCTTGGGCCACGGCCTGGTCGACCTGGCCGGGGCCGGCGTCGTGCATGAAACGGCGGGAACTCTCGCCCTCGTCATTGCCTTGGTCCTGGGTGCCCGCACCGGTCGCTTTGGCAAAGATAAAAAAAGCATTCCGGGCCACAATATGCCGTTCGTCTTGCTCGGCACCGTTCTTCTCCTCATTTCCTGGGCGGCAACAAATGCCTTCACCAATGAAGACTTCGCTGCGCCGCCCAGCTCCATTGGCATCGCCGGTGTTACCGTTACCAACACGCTGCTCGCCGCCTGCGGGGGCCTGTTGTCCTCCTTCTTCCTCGCCGGTTGGCAGAAACGGCGCCCGGAACCGGCCTTGCTTTGCCGGGGACTACTGGGCGGTGCCGTAGCCAGCTGCGCATGCAGTGCATTGATCGATGCCTGGGCCGCCTTCGTGATCGGTGGTCTTGCCGGCCTGTTCGTCCACGGTGCGGTGACTTTCCTCGATAAACGTCGTATCGATGATCCGGTCGGGGCCGCCGCGACCCATGGCACCAGCGGAGTCTGGGGCCTCCTCGCCACCGGACTTTTCGCCAACGGCACCTCTGGCCAGGCCTACAACGGAGTGCAGGGACCCGTTTGCGGTTTATTCTATGGCGGCGGCTGGCACCAACTCGCAGCCCAAGCCATTGGCGCCCTGACCGGCTTCGTGGTCGTCTTCATTCTCGGTTATGCGTTTCTAATCCTGATCCAGAAAATCCTCGGTATCCGCGTCCCCGTGGTCGAGGAAACTGATGGCCTCGACTGGCCCCAGACCGGCGCGCTCGGTTATCAGGGTGAAGTGGAATCGGATTCCCCAAGCTGATCCTCCAAAAATCCCGTCAGTTGGGGGGGAATTTGGTAATTCTGTTTAATTTTTTGCATGCCGTCAGACAAGGTCCCCATGATTGACCTCTCCAGCACTTTTCCTATGCTGGAAAGAACTCAGTCATGACCCCGGCCCCTAAAAATACCATCGCGATTTCACTGGAGACCTTCCGCGAACAGGCGACCGATCCCCTGCTCAAAAGCGCCCAGGAGACCCTGCAGAAGTCGCAGCAGTTCCTGCTTAACTCGCAAAAAGCCGAGGGGTATTGGATCGGCGAGCTCTTTGTCGACACCACCCTGGTCTCCGACATCGTCGCCTACATGCACTGGTCGGGTGAGGTCGATTTCAACAAGCAATCACGGTGCGTGAAGCACCTGCTCGACCGTCAACAGGCGGACGGCGGTTGGAACACCTATTACAAGGGCCCAAGCGAACTCAACGCCACAGTGAAGGCCTACTTCGCTCTCAAGCTGGCCGGCTTCTCGCCCGACGATCAGCGCATGCTTCGTGCGCATGCCACCATCGTGCGACTCGGTGGTATCCCGAAGGCCAACACCTATACCAAGCTCGGCCTCGCCACTTTCGGCCAGTACCCGTGGAAACACCTCCCGATTATTCCCTCGGAAATCATCCTCCTGCCGAACTGGCTTTATTTTAACATTTACGAGATGTCGTCATGGAGCCGCGCCATGGTCGTGCCGCTCTCAATCATCAACCACTTCAAGCCGGTGCGCCACTTGCCGCCGGAAAAGCAGCTCCACGAACTCTTCCCCTACGGCACCGAGCACCTCAATCTCGGCATGCCCTTCGACAAGAAATTCTTCACCTGGAAAAATTTCTTCCTCGGATGGAACAGCGTCCTCAAGTTCCTCGATACCCTGCCGTACAAACCGTTTCGCGCCAGCGCGCTGAAGAAGGCGGAAGCGTGGATCCTCGAGCGGATTGGCGACGGTTCCGATGGCCTCGGGGCTATTTTCCCCAGCATGCTCTACGCGCTCATGGCGCTCAAGACCCTCGGCTACGGCGACGAGCACCCGCTCGTCCGCAAGACCACCAAGGACTTCCTCGGCCTCGAAATGGACGACGCGGAGCACGATGATTTCCGGGTCATGCCCTGCCTTTCACCGATCTGGGACTCGGCCATTACGGCGTTCGCGCTCGTGGAATCGGGTATTCCCGCCGATCATCCTGCCATCCAAAAGTCGGGCGAATGGATCATTTCCAAGGAGGTCAAAGATTTTCGCGGCGACTGGAAGCATAAGAACCCGACGCCGATCACCAGCGGCTGGGCTTTCGAATTCAATAACAAGTACTATCCCGACGTTGACGACACCTTCAAGGTCCTGCTTGCGCTCGGGGTGATCAAGATGCCCGACGAAGCGGCCAAGAAAGAAGTCATGGCGCGCGCACTGGCGTGGACGATCAGCTTCCAGTGCAAGAACGGCGGGTTCGCTGCATTCGACAAGGACGTCACCAAGCAGTGGCTGCAGGACGTTCCCTTCGCCGACCACAACGCCATTCTCGATCCGCCGTGCAGCGACATCACCTCACGCGCGCTGGAGGTCTTCGGCCGGATGGGACTCAGCATCAAGGAGCCCTTCATCCAGAAGGCGATCAAGTATGTCCGCGACACCCAGCTTCTCGACGGCTCATGGGAAGGCCGCTGGGGCGTGAATTATATTTATGGTACCTGGCTCGTGCTGCGTGGCATGCGCGCCATCGGCGAGGACATGAACCAGGACTGGATCCTCCGCGGCCTCAACTGGCTCGAGTCGTGCCAAAATGCCGACGGCGGCTGGGGCGAAACGTGCGGGACCTACGACAATCCGCAGCTCAAGGGCCAAGGCGAAAGTACCCCTTCGCAGACGGCGTGGGCGCTCATGGGCATCATCGCCGCTTCCGATCATCTGCGTCCCAGTATCCTGCGCGGCGTTGAGCATCTCATCCGCACCCAAAATGCCGACGGCTCCTGGACCGAGGACCACGTTACCGGCACCGGCTTCCCCAAGGTTTTCTATCTCAAATACGACATGTACCGGAACAACTGGCCGCTATTGGCGCTGTCTGACTTTCAGCGATTGGCAGCCCGGGAACGTCGATGATCTGCTACGCCTTTCCGCTCGCTCATGAGGCGAACGATCTCCTGAAAGATTGTACGCAAAAGGAGCAATTCTCCGTCGGCAAGCTTCACTGCACGCTGGCCAACTTTCGGGGCCGCCCGATTCTCGTCGCACTGGTCGGGATGGGGCAGGCCCGGGCGGCGGAAAATGCCGCGGCCATCTTCCAGTATTTCCGGCCCAAAGCATTCGTGCTTGCAGGATATGGAGGCGCACTGGTTCCGCAAATGCACGTGGGCCAAGTGACGCTTTCCAACAATTTCACGTCCGAAGAAGTGCAGCCGTTTTTGCGCATCCTCTCCGGCTTCGATTTCGCGAGCTTCTGCACAAGTGACGAAATTGTCAGCACACCCGAGCGGCGCGAGCAGTACGCCGCCGCGACCCAAAGCCAGGTGGTTGAGATGGAGACCGCCGCCGTGGCCGATATCGTCATACCACGGCAGATTCCGTTCCTGGCTATCCGCGTGATCAGTGACGAGTACCAGCAGGTGTTGCCGGTCGGCGCCCTCGCTGCCGGTTTCGATCCCGACAAGGGCCGTGCCACGCCGTTCCGGCTGCTCGCCTATCTCGCGCTCCATCCCGGCGAGTTCGGCCCCTTCAAGAAATTCGTCTCCGGCCTCGGCCTTGCGCGCAAGAGCCTCACCTCTTTTCTGCAGCAACTCAACGACGAGTTGCCGGCACATTGGTAGACTGAGCTATCTTCGCAATAGCCGGTTAGATCAGCCCCCGACAAAACAAATCCGGTCCCACCGGCGCATAGTTCGCCTCGCGCAATGAAATCGTCTTCGGTAATTTTTCCAACGCCCTTGGTACGGTCCCCATCACGGACGGGGCGATAAAGAATGCGACCTCGTTGACCAATCCTGCCCGGAACGCCTCGGTCAAAACCTTCTCACCACCCTCGATCAAGAGATGCGCTATTCCCATCGCGCCAAGTGTTGGGATGATTTCCTTCATCGGTTTATTCTGGAAAACCAACGTCCGATCCCGATGCCGATCCGAAAAGAGATGAAGATGACGCGGTAAATTTCCCGAACGGGTGACGACAATCCTCCACGGCTGGACTTTGCCTGTCCGTCCCGGCAATCGTACCGTCAGCCGGGGATTGTCCTGCCGCACCGTCTCCGCACCGACCAGAATGGCATCCGCTTCCCAGCGCAATTCGTGGGCGACTTTTCTCGCCGCCTCCGAGGTCAACCACCGGTCGTCTCCGGGCGGCGTCACGATTCGTCCGTCCAGCGACAAGGCGATCTTGGCCACCACCCAGGGACGGCGGCGCACGATCCACCAGTTAAAATCGCGATTGAGCGCAGTTGCTTCCTCCGCCAATAAACCCGAGGAAATGATAACTCCGGCAGTTCGCAGTAATTTCGCTGCGGCTCCGGCATGGGCAGGATTCGGGTCCGTAGCAGCAAAAACGACCCGCGCGATTTTTTTCCGCAAGATGAGACCCGTGCATGGCGGCGTACGACCGTGGGTCGAGCATGGCTCCAGAGTCACATAGAGCGTTGCTCCT
>Ga0068863_100000293_pt1 | contig 51737 bp, 42 predicted proteins | sample KBSSwiS62_FD_66596 | JGI IMG/M metagenome (GOLD analysis project Ga0068863, IMG submission 66596) | Switchgrass rhizosphere microbial communities from Kellogg Biological Station, Michigan, USA - KBS Switchgrass S6-2 | ecosystem: Host-associated > Plants > Roots > Rhizosphere > Soil ... | reverse complement strand
CCGCCATCGCCATGCACCGCGAGCGCGATGACGATGCCGAGCACGATCGCCGCCACTGCCGCCAGGGCCGAGATGAGGATGACCGCGTTGCGGTTCGACTTCTGCTGCGGCTGCTGGCCGGGCCAGTTCGGGCCGGTGGGCGCGGGATAGCCGGGCTGCTGCTCGTACGCCTGCTGGCCGTAGCCCGTCTGCTGGTAGCCCGTCTGCTGCTGGTAGCCCGGCTGCTGGTAGGCCTGCTGCGGGTCCGTGTAGCCACCCGGGTAAGGGGTGTTCTGGCCCGGCGCGGGCGTCCCGGGAGCCGGCTGGGGGTAGCCGCCCGGTGCCGGGTAGCCGCCGGGCGGCGGCGTGCCGGGGGCCGGCTGGCCGTAGCCGGGCTGGCCGTAGCCGGGGGGAGCCTGCCACGGGCTGGGAGCTGGCGGTGGGGTGTGGGTCTGCGGTGTGGTTCCGGGTGTCTGCCCCGGCGGGGTCGGCCAGCCAGGCGAGTCGGCCCTGGTGGTGGGCATCGCCTGCCAGTCCGGAGCTGGGCTGGCGGGCGGCCATCCGCCGGCCGCGGGGGGGTCACCCCCGCTGTTTGGCGGGGTTGGGGGGTTCTGGTCGCTCACAGCGTTTTTCTCGGAGTTACGCCCCGATGCCAGATAGCCGAGCAATCGAGGATTGATAGCGCGAGATTACAGAAGTCGGTCATCTAATCCGGAATTGCCCTCGCGAGCGATATGTGGCACCCCCGCGGTACTTGTACGACCTCTCACCGTTATCCGGTGTGGGCTGGGTGTCCATACGGGTTGGTACTTGTTCTTCCAGAGTGTTGGTGCCTGTAGCTGGTCATGGGTATCGACCCTGGAGGCCTGGTCACGCCCACTGGTGGCAGATCGTCCGGTGTTCATGACGGAAGGTGACTGCCATGTAGTCCGGCTAGGCTGGAGTGCTGCCAGCCTTTCCTGCAAGGGAGAATTCGCACGGTGCCCGTCGACCTGCTCGTCGCCCGTCGAGCCGCCACGCGGGCCGCGCGATGAGCGAGCCGCTGCCCGCGGAGGTGCGCACCCAGGTCGTCGCCTTCGCCGCCGACACACTCGCCGGTCTTGATGACGCCGAGGTGCCAGCGAGCCTCGCCGCCGTGCGCAGGTTCACGCCGGCCCGCCGGGCCAAGCAGGGCGCGACGCCGCTCGCGTCGGCTGTCGAGCATGACGCGATGTTCCGCGGCCGGGTCGCCGAGTTCGTCCGGCGCACCCATCCCGAGCTTGCCGACGCGGTGACATCGACCGGCGGGCCGCCGGCGGCCGCGCCGCCGACGGACATCGCCGCCGCCGCGTTCGTGCTGCGCCCGCCCGGCTGGGAGGGCTTCGTCGCGACGGCCGCACGCTCCTCCGAGCGGGCGGCGATGTCCGCTCGCGCCGACGAGGCCGCCCGGGAGTTGGACCGCCTCCGGGAGGCGCTCACCGCCGCCCGCGGCGCCGGCAGCGCCGAGCAGGAACAGCTGCGCGAGCAGCTGGCCGCCAGCCGTAGCGAGCTCGACGACCTGCGCCGGCGGATGCGCGCCGCGTCTGACCGGATTCGGCGCGCGGAGCAGACCGCCCAGGAGGAGGTCGCCGCGGCGGTGGCCGACCGGGAGGCAGCCCGCGCCGCCACCCGCGCCGCCGAGACCGAGGCCCGGCGGCTGCGGGCCAGGGTCGGTGAGCTGGAAGCGGCGCTCGCCGCGGCCAGGCGGGACGGGCGCGACGCCCGCACCCTCGACGACGCCCGGCTGCGCGTCCTGCTGGACACGCTGATGGGCGCGGCCAACGGGGTCCGCCGCGAGCTGGGCCTGCCGAGCACCGTCCTGCGCCCGGCGGACCTGTGCGCCCCCGTCGAGGGGCAGCCGCGGGACGCGTTCGCCGGGATCGGCCCCCGAGGCCGCCCGGAGGACGATCCGACGATCATCGACGCGGTCCTCCGGATCCCAGGCGTGCACCTGATCATCGATGGCTACAACGTCACGAAACGCGGCTACGGCACGCTCCCGCTTCAGGCGCAGCGGGTGCGGCTGCTCGCCGGCCTCGGCCCGCTCGCCGGCCGGGCCGCCGAGGCGGAGATCACCGTCGTCTTCGACGCGACCGCCGTGGCCAGCCGTCCGGTCGGCGTGACCGCGCCCCGCGGGGTGCGCGTCGTGTTCAGCCGGCTCGGCGAGCTCGCCGACGAGGAGATAGTCCGGCTCGTGCGGGCCGAGCCGCCCGGCCGGCCGGTGGTCGTCGTCACCTCGGACCGGGAGGTCGCCGAGGCGAGCGCGGCGGCCGGGGCCCGGGCGGTCCCGTCCGCGTCCCTGCTCGCTCGCCTCGAGCGCTGACGAGCCCTGACGAGCGCTTGCGAGCGCTCGGCGCAGCAAAACTGTCGGACCGCCCGTCTACTGTCCGCGACAGCGCGGTACGGACGGCTGGCCACGCGGGTCGACGAGCCAATGCTCTGTGTGGGGGCATGGGCACCCTCGGGCGCGCGGCCAGCCTCCGGAGCGCTACCGAAAGCCCACGGTGTCGTACCGCTGCCGTGGGCCGGCACGGCAGCTCGGCCGCCGCATGAGCGCACCGGCATGGTGAGCGCACAGGCGGAGGCCCTGTGGAGGGTGAGCGCGATGCTGATCGACTGTGACTCCTGCGCGGTGCGCGGGGACGCGTGCTCGGACTGTGTCATGTCCGTGCTGGTCGCCCCGCCGCCGGTGGTCGAGTGGGACGAGGACGAGCGACGCGCCCTCGCGCTGCTCGCCGACGCCGGGCTGTTGCCCCGGCTGCGGCTGGTCGCCCCGCTGGACGTCGTCCCGACCGACCCTGCCACTGCGGCGGTCAGGCCGGCGTCGCCCACGCCCGTGGCGCCCCCGCCCACGCCCGTGCAGCCGGCGATCCCGCTCGGGGATCCGTTCGCGACCGGCCCGCGCCAGCGGACTCGGCCGACGCGCCGTCCCGACGCCGCCGGCCCCGGCCGGCGCGGCCGTCGCGCGGGTTGATCCGGCCGGCCGGCCGCGTCGCCGCTTCGTCGGCGCCCGCGCGGACGCCGATACCGGCGCTCGCGGTCGCGCTGGTGGCCTCGCTGCTGGCGACGGTCGTGGCTGCGGCGGGCTGCGCCGGCCGCGCCGTCGGGCCGCCGCCGGCCGGTGCCAGCGGCCCAGCCGCGCCCGGGCCTGTGACACTGCGTGCGGGCCCCGAGGTGCCGGCGGACTGGGCCGCCCGGGTCAGGGCGGAGGTGGCCGCCGCTGTCGCCGACGTGGCCGCGCTGCTGCCCGGGGGCTGGTCCCGCCAGGTCGACACCCGCCTGGTGGCCACGGACGCCGAACTGCGAGCCGAGGCCGGCTGGTCGGGCTTCGGCGGTGGTCCCGTGGGGACCGTCGCCGCGGTCGCGGTGCTGCCGATTCCGACCACGTCGTCGCCCTCCGGGCCGTCGGCCACGCCTGGCGCGACAGGCGGGCGGCTGCTGGTGGATCTGGACGTGTACCGTCGGCTCACCATCGACGGGCGTCGGATCGTGCTGCGCCACGAACTGACCCACCTGGCGACGGCCGCCCAGACGCCGGCGGGTATGCCGGTCTGGCTGGTCGAGGGCTTCGCCGAGGAGGTCGGGCACGAGGGCGTCGTCGTCTGCGGCGGAGACTTCCGCCCGCTGGCCGCCGGCCCGCGCTGCCCAGCCGGGCCCACGGCCCCCGCGGTTGCCGGCGTCTCGGCAGCGGGCTCCGCGGTGGCGGCCTCCCCGGCCGCGCCGGCGGCCGCGCGACCCGCGCTGACCGTCGACCGGGCCGCCGCGGAACTGGCCGCCGAGACACAGTCCGGCAGGGTGCCGGCCCAACTGCCGGCCGACTCGGCCTTCGACGGCTCCGACGGGCGTCTGGCACAGACCTACCAGGAGGCGTGGCTTGCCTGTCGGCTGCTCGCCGAGCGCCTCGGCCTGGCCGGGCTCGCCCGGTTCTATCGGGACGTCGGCGCACCGCGCACCGCGCCGGCGGCCACACCCCGCGCCGCCGGCACGCCGGCAACCTCGCCCGGGACGAGCGCCGGAGGCGGCACGGCTACCCGGGCCGGGCAGGGGACGGGCGCTGGGACCCTGGCCGAGTCCGTGGCGCTACGGGCGGACACGGGCCTGAGCTGGCCCGCGTTCGTCGCCGCCTGGCGCGCGTACCTGGTGGCGGTTCTCGGCGGTCCGGCGGGCGGCGGCGCGGCCCACTGACACGCAGGAGGCGGCGTGCGGAGGTCTCGCCCGGAGCGAAGCGAGGGCGGGGCCGGAGCACGCAGCCGACGGAGTGGCAGCCGTGGTACTGAGCCCGTGCCTGGTCCATACCGAGTCCGTGCCTGGTCCCGTGCCGAGCCCACACCTGGTCCGCACCTTGCCAGCTCCTGGCGAGCTTTCGACCCGGCCGTCGCGAAACCGCTGGTCAGGGAGGTGACCGGGGCGGGCGGCTGGAGCGGTTGGCCCGTGCGGGACCATAAGAGCATGCGGGTGCTCGTGGTGACCAACGACTTTCCGCCTCGTCCCGGCGGCATCCAGTCGTTCGTCCACAACTTCGCCAGCCGCCTGCCCGCCGACGACGTCGTCGTGTACGCGCCGGCGTGGAAGGGCGCCGCCCAGTTCGACGCGGCCCAGGGCTTCCAGGTGGTGCGGCACAAGACGTCGCTCATGCTGCCGACACTCGGTGTGCTGCGCCGGGCCAGGGAGATCGCCCGGGCCGAACGCTGCGACGCCCTCTGGTTCGGCGCCGCCGCGCCGCTCGGCCTGCTCGGCGGCCGGCTGCGCGCCGCGACCGGGATCGAGCGGGTCGTCGCCAGCACCCATGGCCACGAGGTCGGCTGGGCCGCGCTGCCCGGCGCCCGCCAGACGCTGCGCCGCATCGGCGCGACCACCGACGTCGTGACCTACCTGGGCGACTACACCCGCCGCCGGATCGGCTCGGCGTTCGGCTCGCACCCGCGGCTGGAGCGGCTGCCCAGCGGGGTCGACGCGGAGCTGTTCCGCCCGGGGGCCGGTCGCGACGACATCCGCGCCCGGCACGGCCTGGCCGGGCGTCGGGTAGTCGTCTGCGTCAGCCGGTTGGTGCCGCGCAAGGGGCAGGACATGCTGATCCGCGCGCTGCCTCGCTGGCGGCGGCGCTACCCGGACACCGCGCTGCTCCTGGTCGGCGGCGGGCCGTACCGCGCCGACCTGGACCGCCTGGCCAGGGAGCATGACGTCGCAGACCACGTGGTGTTCACCGGCCCGGTGCCCTGGGAGGAGCTGCCGGCGCACTACGCAGCCGGCGACGTGTTCGCGATGCCGTGCCGGTCCCGGCTGGGTGGGCTGGAGGTCGAGGGCCTCGGGATCGTCTACCTGGAGGCGTCGGCCGCCGGTCTGCCCGTCGTCGCCGGGGACAGCGGCGGCGCGCCCGACGCCGTCCTCGCCGGCCGCACCGGGCTGGTCGTCGACGGCCGCAGGCTGGACGAGGTCGCCTCGGCGGTCGGCGAGCTGCTCGACGACCCGGCCCGCTGTCGCTCCATGGGCGCCGCCGGCCGGGCCTGGGTGGAGCTGACCTGGCGCTGGGACCTGCTGACCAAGGGACTGCAGGAGCTGCTCAGCCCGCCGGCCACCGCGCCCTGAGCGTAGGAGCGGACCTACCAGATCACGACCTCCGAGATCACGACCTGCCGGATCACGACCTGCCAGATCACGACCTGCCAGATCACGACCTGCCAGATCACGACCTGCCAGATCGACTTCGTCGATCCGGCAGGGACCCCGTTCGTCGATCCGGCACGGACCCCGTGCGCGATCCGGCAGGAACCCCGGGGGCCGTAGCTCGCGGCGGACGGAGCGAAGTAGGGGCTCTGACCTCGCCGCGGGCCAGGACGGGCCGCCGGTCAGGCCCGGCCGACGGTGCCGGTGCGGGCCAGGTCGGCGGCACCGACGAAGCCGGCGTCGGGGCCCAGCTCGGCGAGCACGATCTCCGCCTCCGGGCGGTGGCCGCGGCCGGGCAGCGCGGCGCGGAACTGGGCGCGGGCCGGCCCCAGCAGTAGTTCGCCGGCGTCGGAGACCCCGCCGCCGATGACGATCCGGGCCGGGTCGAGCACGGCGGACAGGCTCGCGAGCCCCTGGCCGAGCCAGTAGCCGATCTCCTCGAAGCACTTGACGGCCGCCGGGTCGCCCTCGCGCGCGGCCATCGTCACGTGCGGGCCGGTGAGCTGGGCCAGGTCGCCGCCGGCGAGCTCCAGCAGCCGCCGGCCGGCCTGCGGGGAGCCGCCGGCGAGGTCGCGGGCGTGCCGGACCAGCGCCCGGCCGCTCGCGTACTGCTCCCAGCAGCCCTGGCTGCCGCACCCGCACGGCAGGCCGGCCGGCACCGCCTGCATGTGCCCGTACTCGGCGCCGACCCCGAACGCGCCGTGGCGGACCTTGCCGTCGAGCACGAGCCCGCTGCCGATCCCGGTGCCGACGGTGACGCAGCACAGCTCGGCGCAGCCCCGCCCGGCGCCGAACCGATACTCGGCCCACGCCATCGTGTTCGCGTCGTTGTCGACGACCACGGGCCGGCCGAGCCGGGCGGAGATGATGTCGCGCAGCGGCTCGTCGCGCCAGCCCGCGAGGTTCGGGGCGAACATCACCCGGGCTCCGTCCCGGTCGAGCCAGCCGGCGGCGCCGATGCCGATCGGGGTGTCCGCGCCGACGGTGTGTCGGCCGCGCAGCTCGCCGACGACCTCGGCGATCGTGTCCGCGACCAGCCGGGGTTCGTGGCCCGGCGTCGGCCGGCGCACCGAGCCGAGGATCCGACCCCGCTCGTCGACGACGCCGGCGGCGACCTTCGTGCCGCCCACGTCAACGCCGATCGCGAGCCCTGCCCCCGCGGCGGCCGGGGCGGAACCGGAGGTGGGACCCAAGCTGGTGGAGCTACTCACTGATGTCGATCCTCTGTACCCGGTCGCGGTCCGCCCGGGGTCGATCCGTGGGGTGTCGTGCGGGGGCCGGCCGCGACGCGGGCCCGGGGGAGTCGGCGTTGCGGGGAAAATCGGCGGGCGGCCAGGCGGCCCGGGCGGCGGCCGCCAGCGACGCGGCGGCGTCGAACAGATGGCTCAGGACGTCAGCCCGGCTGCCGGCGACCGTGGCGAGCAGGCGGCACAGCGGGCAGCCGGTGCACAGCGTCGCTCCGGGCGGCACCGTCCAGGGCGGGCCGTGGAAGGCGCCGGCGCCTGGTTCGTCGCCAGACCATTCCTCATCGGCCGGGCCGGCGGCGTCGGTGGGCCCGCCGTGGGCGCCGAGCCACTCCCGGACGGCCGCCGCCAGCAGCGCCGCCTCCTGCGCCAGGGAGCCGGGCTCCGGCGGGACGCGCCGGCCCTGCGACGGGGCCCGCTGCTCCTCCGGCGGGACGGGTCGGTCGGTCACGCCCGTACCCACTGGTCTGGGTCGGGCACGAACGAGACGACCAGCCGGTCGTCGCGCAGCCACGCGGCCCGCACATCGCAACGGCGCAGCGCGGCGGGCAGTGCGAGGAGCCGGCGGTGCGGGCCGACCGTGACGACGAGCTCGTCGCCCATCCGCGCGAGGTCCACGTCGCCGCGCTCGGCGAACGGGACCCCGAACGACAGCGCGTAGCCGTCCTCGGTCCGCTCCACCAGCGGCGCCTCGCCGACCGTGCCGACTCGGGTGCCGAGAACCCCGGCCGGGTCGAGCGACCCGTAGGCGGCGGCGCCGAACGCGGCCAGCTCCTCCAGCCCCACCGGCTCGCCGCCGCGGTAGGCCGCGCGCAGGACGGGCAGCGGCGCGAAGGCCCCCTCGATCTCTGCCAGCTGCTCGCGGTGCGACGCGGCCCAGCCGGCCCGCCACACGTCGCCGCCGCCCGGGCCGATCACCCGGTTGGCGATCAGCGCGTCCACCGGCAGGCCGTGCAGCGACAATGCGGTGAATGTCTGGCGGGTTACGGCGAGCGACGCGGTCTCCGGGGTGAGCACCAGCCGGACGCTGGCCCGGGCCGGGTCGGTCAGGATCTCACGCAGGTCGGCCGCGGTGGTGCGCAACCGGGTGAGGACGTCGTAGGCCGGTTCGGCGAGATGCCCGACCCGGGCCGCGAGCCGCGCCGACCGGGCCAGCGACGGCCGGATCCAGCGGACGAAGCGGCCGTCCGGGGGCAGCAACCGCCGGCAGTACCAGGACAGCGTCTCCGGGAACGACAGCAGCCGCAGTGCGTCCGCCGCCGGGCCCGCGTCGACGACGACGAGGTCGAACCGGCCGGAGGCGAGCTGGTCGCGCAGTTCCAGCAGCGCGAGCGTCTCACCGACGCCGGTGAGCGCGGCCAGCTCCTCGGCCTCGATGGGCTCGATCTCGGCGTGCGTCCAGGCGGCGTCCAGCAGCGGGCGCACGGCGTCCCAGCGCCGCTCGAAGGCGTCCCGCAGGTCGACCTGCTGGCCGAACAACCCCGGCTCCAGCTCGAGCGGCTCGCCGGTGATCGGATGGTCAAGGGTGCCCGCCAGGCCGCCGACCGTGTTGAACGAGACCAGCAGCGTGCGGTGGCCGCGCTGCGCGGCCAGCGTGGCGGTCGCCGCCGCTACCGTCGTGGTCCCGCCGCCGCCCTTGCCGGTGAAGAGCACGATCCGGCCAGGCTGGCCTTCGGCCAGCCGCGGAGGCCGATCAGAGGCCTGGCCGAAGCGGCTGGCATCCTGGCCTTCGGCCAGCCGCGGAGGCCGATCAGAGGCATCGCGCACACCGGCCTCAGCTCTCGACGTGCTTCTTGAGGTCCTTGAGCGCCGCGTCGATGATGCCGCTCTGGATCTTGCGGCGCAGCAGGCCCGGGATCTTGACCTTGAGCTCGACGGTGAGGTCGTAGGTGACCTCGGTCTGCCCGTCGCCGACATCGCGCAGTGTGTAGCTGCCGTCCTGGGCGGACATCATCTCGCCCTCGACGAGCGACCAGGACACCTTGTCGTCGCCGTGCCAGGTGTAGTCGGTGACGAACTCGTCCTTGGCGATGACGGCGTTCACCCGGAACCGGGCCCTGGTCGGCCGGCCATCCGGCCCGACCTCGATGATCTCGGTCTGCTCGATCTGGCCAACCCAGGTCGGGTAGTTCGCGATGTCCGCGATGGTTGCCATCACGGTCGCGGGCTTCGCGTTGATGACGATCGAGGCGCTGGCGTGATCGGCCATCGCAGTCGGTACCTCCAGATCCGCCCGGGGCTGACCCGGCCCCCCGGCAACGACATCCCCAACGTGGTCAAGCCGACGGGTCCGCGGACACGCGGGACCGAGCGTGGTCGCACGTCACGCGGCCCGGCCGGGAGCCACCTCGGATGCGGTCAGACGAATGATCGCACCTGTTCGGTGGTGCCCGTGGAGGGGCACGTCAGAACCCATGATCGTACGCCCTTTGGCCGGTCCTGGACGGCATCTGGAGGCGCGGCCGCCGGCCTCTGGCGCCTGGCCCGCGCCGACGCGGCCGGACATTCTCGCATCTCCTGGTGCCTACCACTCCAAGACGAAGGGTGTGCCACGGGCGTTGAAATGCCCGACGTTCACGCAACGCGTCGCGCCAATATACAAAGAGTCGACAAGTGGTTGGTGGACGTGGCCGAACAGCGCGTACTTGGGCTGCGTCGCCTGGATCGCCTCCAGGAAGGCCTCGCTACCGCGCTCGAAGCGGCCGGCCTCGACGTCGTATACCAGCTCGGGCACGTGCGGCGGGATGTGGCAGCACAGCACGTCGACCTCGCCCACCGCGGCCACCTTGGCGGCGAACGCGGCGTCGTCGATCTCGAACGGCGTCCGCATCGGTGTGCGCAGCCCGCCGCCGACGAAGCCGAAGCGCAGCCCGCCGATCTCGACGGCCTGCCCGTCGAGCAGGGTCAGCCCGTCGCGCAGGTACTCCGGGTAGAGGTGCGGCAGGTCGACGTTGCCGTAGGTGAGGTAGGTCGGCGTCGGGAAGGCCGCGAACATCGCCTCGTACTGCCGGCGGATCGCCGCTTCCATGATCGCGGCCCGGTCGCCCTCGACACCGGCCCACAGCGCCCGTGACCAGTCCCGAGCCTCGTCGAACCGCTGCGCGGTCCGCAGCTCGATCATGCGCTGGACGGCCGCGGCGCCGAAAAGGTCGCTCATGATGCCGCGGGTGTGATCGTGGTAGTCGAGAAACAGCACCAGGTCGCCGAGGCAGATGAACGCGTCCGCGCCCTGGGCCGCGGCCGGCAGCGCGTCGGCCCGGCCGTGGACGTCGCTCACCACGTGGACCCGCATGTCGGAAGCTTAGGACATCGGACCCGCCGGTCGCCGTGCCTCGCGGCCGGCTGGAGAAGCGTCATTTCCGGATGCCTTCATGGCGTTTCGTGCGGATTTCGGGGGAGCCCGGCGGCCGCCGGACGATCTGACGTTCGCCGACCTGGCGTACGCGGACTACCGTCTGACTGGTATTCTGCCGCCTCGCGTGGCCGGCCGGCGCGACTACCCCAGAGCGCGTCGACCCGCGAGCGCATTGCCCCGACAGCCGGCGTGCCCGCGTCGGACACCCGCAGTGCGAGGAGTTGTTGCCGGTGCGCGAGTTCACCTCACCAGCCCTGGTCACGGTGGCCGACGACGCGACGCTCACCGACCGCGTTCTCGGCTTGGCGGACGGCCATGCCGACGACGTGCTCATCCGGCACAAGGTGGACGGCCGGTTCGTCGACCTGACGGCTGGGCAGTTCGTCGAGCTGGTGCTGGCCGTGGCCGGCGGGCTCGTCGCCCACGGAATCGGCCCCGGTGACCGGGTCGCCGTGATGAGCCGGACCCGGTACGAGTGGACCGTCCTGGACTACGCGGTCTGGGCCGCGGGCGCGGTGACGGTTCCGATCTACGAGACCTCCAGTGCCGAGCAGGTCGCCTGGATCCTGACCGACGCCGAGGTGAGTCTCGCCGTCGTCGAGACGCCGAAGCTCGCGTCGCTCGTCGCTCTGGTCCGGGCCGAGGCCCCGACGCTGCGCGAGGTGCTCGTCCTTGACCCGGAGTCGGGCCAGCGCGGCGCCCTGGAGATCCTGCGGGCAGACGGCGCGGGCGTCACCTCCGAGCAGCTCGCGCGGGCACGCTCCGGGGTCCGGGCCGACAGCCCCGCGACGCTCATCTACACCTCCGGCACCACCGGCCGCCCCAAGGGGTGTGAACTGAGCCACCGGGCGCTGCTGTTCGACGCCCTGGCCGGGATCGCGGTGGCGCCCGACGTCTTCAACGGCGCGGCCTCCACCCTGCTGTTCCTGCCGCTCGCGCACATCTTCGCGCGGCTGGTGCAGAACATCGGCATCCAGGCCGGTCTGCCGATCGCCTACACCTCGGACACGAAGACCCTGCTCGAGGACCTCGGCAAGGCGAAGCCGACCTACGTGCTGGCCGTGCCGCGGGTCTTCGAGAAGGTGCATGCGGGCGCCCGGCAGAAGGCTCACAGCGAGGGCAAGGGAAGGATCTTCGACGCCGCCGAGGCGACCGCGGTCGCCTACAGCCAGGCGCTCGACACCGGGTCCGGCCCGGGCCTGGCGCTGCGGGCCCGGCACGCCCTGTTCGACCGGCTCGTCTACCGCAGGCTGCGCGCCGCGCTCGGCGGCCAGGTCAGGTACGCCGTCAGCGGCGGCGCCCCGCTCGGTGACCGGCTCGGCCACTTCTTCCGCGGCGTCGGCGTGACGATCCTGGAGGGCTACGGCCTGACGGAGACCTCCGGCGCCGTCACCGTCAACCGTCCCGACAACGTGCGGGTGGGCACCGTGGGCCTGCCGCTGCCCGGGGTGACGGTGCGGATCGCGGACGACGGCGAGGTTCTGGTCGGCGGCCCGTTGCTGCTGCGCGGGTACCACGCGAACGAGACCGCGACGAAGGAGGCGCTCGACGCCGACGGCTTCTTCCGCACCGGCGACCTGGGCAGCCTCGACGCCGACGGCTTCCTGCGGATCACCGGCCGCAAGAAGGAGATCCTGGTGACGGCCGGTGGCAAGAACGTGGCGCCGGCACCGCTGGAGCACCGGCTGCGGACGCACCCGCTGGTCAGCCAGGCGATGGTGATCGGCGACCAGCGCCCGTTCGTCGCCGCGCTGCTCACCCTCGACGAGGACGCGCTGCCGCACTGGCTGACCGCCCACGGCCGACCGGCGGACATCCCGGCCAGCGCCCTGGTTGACGACGCCGAGGTGCTGGCCGACCTGCAGGGAGCCGTCGACTCGGCCAACGCCTCCGTCTCGCACGCCGAGGCGATCAAGAAGTTCACCGTGCTGCCGGCGGACTTCACGGTCGAGTCGGGCGAGCTGACGCCCAGCCTGAAGGTGCGCCGCGCACTGGTCATGGAGAAGTACGCCCGCGCCGTCACCGACATCTACGGCCCCGGGGAGCAGTAGGCCCTACCGTCAGCGGGCGGCCGCGCGGTGCCGGTGCCGGCCCGTCGGCGGTTCGTCCGGGCGTTCGCTGCTGGCCCGGTCGGTGTCGTCGGCGGCGTTCTCTCCAGCGGACGGGTCGCTGTCGCGGCCGCCGGCGGTGCCGATCCGCAGCCCGCGCAGCATCCGGAACGGCACAACCAGCAGCAGCGCCATGACCGCGGCGCCGAGCAGCGGAAGCGCCCACAGCAGTGGGCCGGTGTACTCGGGCTTCGCGGCGGCGGTGGTGCGCGGGGCAGGGCTCGCCGGGGCGGCGCTCGGGGGAACGGTGACAGCTGGGTCGGCGCAGGCCCTGGCACCCGCGTAGGGCGCCGCAGCCGGCGGCTGCCCGGCTGCCGTCCGAGTGACCGTCAGCGAGACCTGGGCGGCGCCGGGCTCGGCGGCCACGCACAGCAGTCCCGACCTGGGCCGGGACAGCAGCCGCGCGCCCGTCAGCTCTACGGTGTACCCGGTCGGGTAGGCGGCCGCTGGCAGGCTGACGGCGGTCACCCAGCCGGCCGGGGTGGGCCGTCCGTCGGGCAGCGTCGCCGCCGCGTACCGCAGGCTCAGCGTGCCGGTGGCGTCGACGCCGAACGAGGCCCGCGTGCCGGCGATCGCCACCGGGTAAGGGCGGGCGAGCGCCGCCGGGACCGGCGCGCCGGTGGCCGGGGCCGGGGACAGCCAGCCGATCGTGTTGGCGTCGGCGGCCGCGGCGAGGGCGGCGAGCGCCTGGTCGCCGCTGCCCGGCCAGGCGACGAGGAAGCCGGTCGGGTCGTTGACGGCGACTGTCGCCGCTGGCTGGAAGCCGGCCGGCTGCTCGTGCCATAGCCGGTGGAACGGGTCGACGGCGCCGATCGCCTCGCTGGCCGCGCGGACCGCGCCGACGTCCTTCGTCTGCGCGTGCGGAAGCTCGTAGCCGATCAGGCCGCCGGTGTCGCGGAACGCGGCGGCCAGCCGGCTCAGCGACGCCTGCAGCGTCGCGGCGCCCACCGTGGCCGCGCCGACGGGGGCGACCCGCAGGACCACGACGAAACCGCGGTCGGTCAACATGCGGGCCACACCGGCGGCGGCCGCGAGCCCCGGGTCGTTCGCCGTGGCGCCGGTTGCCGGCTCGGGGAACTGCCCCGCGGCCGTCAGCGGGATCGTCACCCCGGCCGCGTCGAAGCCCGCGCGGACCCACGCGTCCAGGTCAGCGGCCGTCGGCGTCCTGCCGGCCGGCAGCGTCAGGCCATGCGGGACGAAGGTCCGCCCGGCGTCGTCGGCGAGGTAGCCGTCGGTCTGGGTCACCGTGCCCGCCGGGGCCTGGACCGCCGGTGCGCCGGCCGACCCGGTCGCCGGCGTCGCGGCCAGCGCGGCCGGGCCAGCGACCAGCCCGAGCGCGGTCAGCAAGGCGGCCAGAACGGTCCCGATGGCCAGCTGGGCGCCGCGGTGCCCGCCTTGCCCGCTGCGCGCCGAATATGCCCCCACGGGCTCCATACTGCCGTGCCGGTCGGGCCAGGAGTCGGCCGCCCGACGGCTGGCGCACGGCACGCACGCCCAGCGGGGTTTCGTGCCCAGCCGACGGCTTCCGCTTGCCTTTGCGTGGCCCAGCCCAAGGGCCGGGCGGCGTAGGAGCCGGCCCGCTCAGTCGGTCTCGCGGCTCGCGCCGGCCCGGGCGGCGCCGGCCTTGCGGGGCGCGCCGGCCTGCTTGGCCCCCCGGGCGGGGTCGGGGGGCGTGGCCTGCGCCGGAGTGGTGCCGATGGCCTCCGCTGACGCCGCCGCGGCGGCCGCGCGGGTGGCGGCCAGCTCGTCCTTGGCCTGCTGGGCGTACATGTCGACGTACTCCTGGCCGGACAGCTGCATCAGCTCGTACATGATCTCGTCGGTGATCGAGCGCAGCACGAACCGGTCGTCGGCCATGTCCTCGTAACGGCTGAAGTCCAGCGGCCGTCCGATCCGCATGCCGACGCGGCGGATCTTCGGGATCGTGCTGCCCTGTGGCTGGACCTCGAACGTGCCGAACATCGCCACCGGGATAACCAGCACCTTGGCTTCGAGCGCCATCCGGGCGACGCCGACCTTGCCGCGGTAGAGGCGCCCATCGGGGGAGCGGGTGCCCTCCGGGTAGATGCCGAGCAGCTTGCCGGCGGAGAGCACCCGGACCCCGGAGCGCAGCGCCGCGTCGCTGGCCTTGCCGCCGCTGCGGTCGATCGGCAGCTGGCCGACCCCGCTGAAGAACATCCGCTTGGCCCGGCCCTTGAGCCCGCGGCCGGTGAAGTAGTCGATCTTGGCGAGGAACGTCACCCGCCGCGGCAGCATCAGCGGCAGGAAGATTGAGTCGAGGAACGACAGGTGGTTGCTAGCCAGGATCGCGGGCCCCTCCGCCGGCACGTTCTCCAGCCCCTCGGCCCAGGGCCGCCAGAACGTGCGCAGGAACGGCGAAAGGATCACCTTGAGGATCCAGTAGAACACGGCAGCTCTCCCCTGCTCGGCCGTGCCGCGGCCGCCCGGCCTCGGACGCTCCGGGTGCACCCGGTGCCACCGGACATCCCGGTGGCCGCGCTCGATGGTCGAATCGACCCTAGCCTTCTCCAGAGCCGCCCGTGAGCAATCCCTCCCGTGATTACCGGCCGTCGTGGCTCACGTGTTACGGGTTCGCTCCCGGGGTCCTCGGGCCGGCAAGCCCGTGGTCTCGCTCCGGGCCACATGGCAGCATGGGCGTGAGGCTCCGCCGATCTGTGCAGGAACATTCGGTCTGGATGGCACGGTCGCTGGATGGGCACAGTCGCTGGATGGGCACAGTCGGTCGTGGCGCTCGGCGTCCGGCCGGGCGGGGCCCGCGCCCGCCGGCGGGACGGCGAGGCCTCGCGAGGATGCGATGTGGGAAGGCGGGTCACAGATGGCTGCAGCCGGCCGGGGCCGCGTGGTCGGGGGGTCCGTGGGCGCCGGGTCCCTGGGCGCGGGATCCTCGTCAGCCGTCCTGCCGGGAGCCGCGCCGTTCGCGCTGGGAGAGGGCGGCGACGTCGGCGTGCTGCTGGTACACGGCTTCACCGGCACGCCGCAGAGCATGCGCCCCTGGGGTGATTACCTCGCCGCGGCCGGCCTGACGGTCCGCTGCCCGCTGCTGCCCGGTCACGGCACCCGCTGGCAGGACATGGCCAGGACCGGCTGGCGCGACTGGTACGGCGCCGTCGACGAGGCGTTCGGCGACCTGCGATCCCGCTGCGCCCTGGTCTTCGTGATGGGCCTGTCGATGGGCGGCACGCTGACGCTGCGCCTCGCCGAGGAACGCGGCGCCGAGGTGGCCGGGGCGGTGACCGTCAACCCGAGCCTGACGACCGAGCGATGGGATGCCAGGATCGCCCCGCTGATCGCCAGGATTCGCCCGTCGGTGCCGGGGATCTCCAGCGACATCAAGGCCGCGGGCGTGCACGAGGTCGCCTATGGCCGGGTGTCCGTGCGGGCGTTCCTGTCGCTTATGGAGCTGTGGAAGGTGACGGTGCCGGACCTGCCTCGGATCGTCAGCCCGGTGCTGACCTTCCGCAGCGTCATCGACCACGTCGTCGAGCCGAGCTCAGGGCGGCTGCTGCTCGCCGGGATGACCTCGGCTCCGGTCACCGAACTGCTGCTGCCGGACAGCTACCACGTCGCGACGCTCGACAACGACAAGCAGACGATCTTCGAGGGCAGCCTCGAGTTCGTCCAGGCGCGCACGGCGGAGCTCGGGACGGGCGCGGTCTCACCCGCGCCAGGCGCGGGCGCGGTGTCACCTGGGCCAGGGGCGGGCGCCGGGTCGCCCGCGCCCGGGGTCGCTGACCGCGATGGTTGACCCCTCGGATCCGGTCTCCGCCGACGGCCCGGCGGACCAGCCCGCGGACGACGACGTCTTCGCCGAGCTGGTCGCCCGCTTCCACGACGAGCCGGACGCCCGGGTCTGGCCGGACGCGGAGAACCTCGGCGGGCACCGTGACCCGGGGCTCGAGGCACCGGACGGTGCCGGGGACGAGCGGCCGGGCGACGGGATCGACCGGGCCGGCGGGCGGACGCTGTTCGTCGTCGGCCCGCCCGGTGACATCGTCGGGGACGGCCGGTCGGCACCAGCTGTGCCCGGCGACCTCACCGGCGGTGAAGCGGGGGACGGCACCGAGGACGACCACTACGTGGCGCCGCCGCCCCCGCGGGTGCCGCGGCCGCGGCCGCTCACCGTTGCCTCGATCGCCTCGATCGCGCTCGGGATCGTGGTCCTCGCGGTACCGGATCTCGTGGCGAGGGCGACGAGCACGGCCGTCCAGGAGATCCTCGGGGTCCTGTTGATCCTCGGCGGTGTGGGTGCCCTGGTCGCCCGGATGGGGGACCGGCCGCCGACTGACGACGACAACTGGCCGGACGACGGCGCGGTGCTCTAAGGTCCCGCGTCCGCGTTTTCTGTCGGACGGACGGCGCATCATCGAGGGGTCGAGCCGCCGCGCTGCCGGCCGACGGGGTGAGAACTGCCGCGCCGGGCGTCCGACCCGTGGCGTCGCGGCCCGAGGTGCGTCACCCTGAGTGGATGCTGCGCGCGGAGGGCGGGCGTCAGCGGGCTGTGGTGGGGGCGGTAGCGGGCGGGGGTCCCCGAACTGGACACGAAGGGACGGCGGCGTGCGTTTCCACGAGAAGGTCGAGGTACACGGGCACCTGATGGACACGGGCGTACTCGCCCGTGTGCTCGACGACGTGCTCGACTACGGCGGAGACTACCGGGTCGACCGCATCGACCTGGGCAAGACGCACGACGACGAGTCGCACGCCGTGGTCATCGTCGGCGCGGACTCCGAGGAACTGCTGATGCGGATCCTCATGCGTATCCAGGTGCACGGCGTCAACCGGGTCGACCCCGGCGAGGCCGTCCTGCGCCCGGCCGACCGTGACGGGGTCTTCCCCGCCGACTTCTACGCGACGACGAACCTGGAGACGGTCGTGCACCTCGACGGCCAGTGGGTGCCGGTCGAGCAGCCCGAGATGGACTGCGGCCTGGTCGTCTCCGGCGGGCGGGTCCGCACCGTCCCGGTCGCGGAGGTGCGCGCCGGCGACAAGATCGTCTGCGGGTCGTCCGGGGTGAAGGTCGTTCTGCCGATGACCGACCACTCCACCCACTCGGCCCAGTCCTACGGCACCTTCGGCGCGATGTCGCTCCCCCCGGCCGGCTCCACCCAGCCGCAGGCGATGCTGGTCCGCGCGATCGCCCGCCAGATCCGCGAGGTCAAGGCCGAGGGCCAGAAGGTGCTGTGGGTCGCCGGCCCGACGGCGATCAGCTCCGGGGCGTCCGGCGCGCTCGTGGCGCTGGTCGAGGCCGGCTACGTCGACGTCCTGTTCGCCGGCAACGCGCTGGCCACCCTCGACATCGAGCAGGCGCTCTACGGCCACCCGATCGGGGTCGGCCCGCTGCGCGGCAAGCGGGTGCAGCGCGGCAACGAGCAGCACATCCGGGCCATCAACACGATCCGCCGCGCCGGCTCAGTGCGGGCCGCCGTCGAGCAGGGCGTGCTCTCCGAAGGCGTGCTGCACGCGATGGTCAAGGCCAACAAGACGTTCGTGCTGGTCGGCTCGGTCCGCGACGACGGCCCGCTGCCGGACGTGCACACCGACGTGCTTGCGGGGCAGCGCGCGATGCGGTCCGCCCTGCGTGGCGTGGGCTTCACCATGATGATCGCCACCGCGCTGCACTCGGTCGCGACGGGCAACATCCTGCCGGCGTCGGTGCCGCTCGCCGCCGTCGACATGAACCCGGCGACGGTGGCCGCGCTGACCGACCGGGCGGCGTCCCAGGCCCTCGGCGTGGTCGCCGACACCGGCCTGTTCCTCGAGCACCTCGCCAAGGAGCTGGTCCCCGACTACCAGCCCCCGGAGCCGCCGAGCACGTTCCACGACGCCCGCTAAGACTAAGGCGGGCGATCCGCCCGAACGGGCGCTGAGCACCCTTGGGCGGCTCTGCCTGGTCCGGGCGCGCAGCGCCCTCCCCTGCGTGATCCGCGATGCCGCTTGACGTTGGGGCTGGCGGGTCCAGGGGTTCATGCCAGGCGTGGGTTTCGCTGCTCGGTTGCTGCGTGATGGCTGGGGCGTCGGCCGGAAACCGGGCGCTGGAGCGCCGTTGTCGAGGTGATCCTGGGTCGGCGGGCGGCTGGGAGATCAGGGGTGGCCGGCGGACGGGCAGACTGGGGGTGTGCGCGGCGGACGGTACTTCTACGACACCGAGTTCATCGAGCGGTTGGACGGCGGTCATCTGTGGCTTGACCTGGTGAGCATCGGAGTGGTGAGCGAGGACGGGGACCGCGAGTTCTACGCGGTCTCCACCGAGTTCGACCCGTCCCGGGCCGGCCAGTGGGTGCGCCGCAACGTGCTCGACCAACTGCCGGCGCCGTCGTCGACGGCCTGGCGTTCCCGCGCGCGGATCCGTGACGATCTCGTCGCGTTCCTGACCGCCGACGGTGAGCCGGAGCTGTGGGCCTGGTACGGCGCCTACGACCACGTGGTCCTCTGCCAGCTGTTCGGGATGATGCCGGCGCTTCCACAGGAGCTGCCGCGGTTCACCCGCGACCTGCGGCAGCTGTGGGACGAGCTGGGCCGGCCCAGGCTGCCGTCCCCGCCGAAGGGCGCGCACGACGCCCTCATCGACGCCCGGCACAACCTGGCCCGCTGGCGGGTTCTCGCCCCGCTGCGCGCTCGCAGGGTGGCCTGACCTAGGTCCCAGCCGCGGGTGCCCGACGGCAGGTCCGACTCGGCCGTTATGACCGGTGCGCGAGCCGTTCGGACCACTGGTGGCCGGACGCGTCTCGTGCGTACGGTGTGGCCGTCGGTATGTGGACCTTGAGATGGCGTGTTCGTAAGCCTACGCTGCGTCGTCGTCCGGCTTCGTCGACCGCTGGAGGACAAGGGCCGTGAGGATCGGTGTGCTGACAGGGGGCGGCGACTGCCCCGGGTTGAACGCGGTGATCCGCGCCGTCGTCCGCAAGGGCGTCGGCGTCTACGGGCACAGCTTCGTCGGGTTCCGGGATGGCTGGCACGGCCCGGTCGAGGGCGACACGATGCCGCTCGACGTGGCGGCGGTCCGCGGGATCCTCCCGCGTGGGGGCACGATCCTCGGCTCCAGCCGGACCAACCCGTACACGATCGCCGACGGGGCCGCGCGGATTCGGGCCACGCTGTCGGCGCAGGGCGTCGACGCGCTCATCGCGATCGGCGGCGAGGACACCCTCGGGGTCGCCAGCCGGCTGGCCGACGAGGGTGTGCCGGTGGTCGGCGTCCCCAAGACGATCGACAACGACCTGGCCGCCACCGACTACACGTTCGGCTTCGACACCGCCGTGAACATCGCGACCGAGGCCATCGACCGGCTGCACACCACGGCGGAAAGCCACCACCGGGTGCTCATCGTCGAGGTGATGGGCCGCCACGCGGGCTGGATCGCGCTGCACAGCGGCATGGCCGGCGGGGCGAACGTCATCCTCATCCCGGAACGGCCGTTCGACATCGACAAGGTCTGCGCGCACGTCGAGAGCCGGTTCGCCACCCACTACGCGCCGATCATCGTGGTCGCCGAGGGCGCCACCCCATTGGCCGGGACGATGGTGGTCAAGGAGGGCGAGCTCGACGCGTTCGGCCACGTGCGGCTCCAGGGCATCTCGGGCCTGCTGGAGGCCGAGATCAAGGCAAGGACCGGCCGGGAGTCGCGGGCGACGGTGCTCGGCCACGTGCAGCGCGGCGGCACCCCGACCGCCTTCGACCGGTGGCTCGCGACCCGCTTCGGCCTGCATGCCGTCGACGCGGTCCACGACGGCGACTTCGGCACGATGACCGCCCTGCGTGGCACCCGGATCGAGCGGGTCCCGCTGCGCGAGGCTGTCCGTGAGCTCAAGCTCGTCCCCGAGGCCCTCTATGCCGAGGCCGAGGTCTTCTTCGGCTGAGCGGCGATCATCCGGAACCGGGCGGGGTGAGAAACCAACGTGAAACGTTGAGGGGTGTGCCCGTACGCTGGGTGGGTGAGTGAGCTCGGACTTGACAGCGCCCCTGTGCATCCCGACGTGGCCCGGCCGGAGCTGGACTTCTGGCGGACCCTGCCGGCGAAGCAGCAGCCGAACTGGCCCGACCAGGCGGCGTTGCGGGCGGCCTATGCCGAGCTGGCGTCGCTGCCGCCGCTGGTCATCGCGCCCGAGGTCCGCTCGCTGACCGACCGGCTCGCCGAGGTGGCCCGCGGTGAGGCGTTCCTGCTGCAGGGCGGCGACTGCGCCGAGACCTTCGCCGCGAACACGGCGAACAAGATCCGCGACAAGGTGAAGACGCTGCTGCAGATGGCGGTCGTGCTCACCTACGGCGCGTCGACCCCGGTGGTCAAGGTGGCCCGGATCGCCGGCCAGTACGCCAAGCCCCGCTCGGCGGACATCGAGGCGTCGACGGGCCTGCCGTCCTACCGCGGCGACGCCGTCAACGGCCTGGACGCGACGCTCGACGCCCGGCTGCCCGACCCGTTCCGCATGGTCTCCGCCTACCATCACAGCGCCGCGGCGCTGAACATGATCCGGGCGTTCGCGACCGGCGGCTTCTCCAGCCTTTCCCAGGTCCACGAGTGGAACAAGGCGTTCGTGCGTGACTCGGCCGCCGGCCGGCGCTACGAGCTGATGGCAACTGACATCGAGCGGGCGCTGGACTTCATGGCCGCCTGCGGCATCGACCTGGATCGCACCGCCGAACTCGGCGGCGTCGAGCTCTACACCAGCCACGAGGGCCTGCTGCTGGAGTACGAGCGGGCGCTGACCCGGGTCGAGGAGGCGACCGGCGCGGTCTGTGACCTGTCCGCGCACATGATCTGGATCGGTGAGCGCACCCGGGACCTCGACGGCGCGCACATGGACTTCCTGTCCCGCGTCGCGAACCCGATCGGGTGCAAGATCGGCCCGAAGGCGAGCCCGGACGAGGTCCTCTCGATCGCCGAGAAGCTGAACCCGGAGCACATCCCCGGCCGGCTGACGCTGATCTCCCGGATGGGCACCGGCCGGATCCGGGACGCCCTGGCGCCGATCGTCGAGAAGGTCAACGGCGCCGGCCACCCGGTGGTCTGGGCCTGCGACCCGATGCACGGCAACACCCGCGACGTCGGCGGTGTGAAGACCCGCCACTTCGACGACGTGCTCGACGAGGTACTGGGCTTCTTCGAGGTGCACAAGGAGCTGGGCACCCACCCGGGCGGCCTGCACATCGAGCTGACCGGCGAGAACGTGACCGAGTGCCTGGGCGGCGGCCAGGAGATCAGCGAGGCCGACCTCGGCGGCCGCTACGAGACCGCCTGCGACCCGCGGCTGAACACCAGCCAGGCCCTGGAACTGGCGTTCCTCGTCGCCGAGATGCTCCAGGCCACCCGGTCGCGCCGCGCGTCCGGGCACGCCCACTAGCGACCCGCGACCGTCGAGAAGGGGGCGAGCCTGCCGGGCTCGCCCCCTTCTGTCTGGTTGCTCGGCCGGTCAGACCGGTGCCGGACGGCTCGGGTCAGTCGCCGCCCAGATGCACGGTGACCGTGGTGCCGGACGGGACGGTCTGACCCGCGCGCGGCGAGGTCGAGGTCACCTTGCCGCCGCTGAAGTTCGACCAGAAGTCCTTCTGCGGGTTGAGGCCGGCTTCCTGCAGGATCTGCTGCGCGTCCGACCAGGACTTGCCCTTCACGTTCGGCACCTTCACCGGCGCGCCCTGCTGGTCGACGACGGACACGGCGAGCGTGACAGTGTCGCCGGCCCGCACGGTGGAGCCGACGTCGGGGTCCACCGCCGCGACGTCGCCCTGGCCGGCTGTGCCACTCGTGTCGGTCGTCTGCTGGACCTTGAGGTTCATCGCCTCGAGCTCGGCCTTGGCGTCCTCGAAGCTCTTGCCGATGATGTCGGCCGGGATCGTCAGGGTCGCCTTGCCGCTGCTGACCATCAGCGTGACCTGGCTGGACGGGTCGACCGCCGTGCCCGCCTTCGGGTCGGTCTCGATGACCTGCCCCTCGGCGATGGTGTCGCTGGGCTCGGTCTGCACCCCGCCGGAGACCAGGTTCAGCGCCTGCAGCCGCGCCTGCGCGGCCACGGGGGACAGCCCTTGCAGGTCGGGGACGGTGATCTGCTTCGGGCCGAGTGAGAGGATGATCGTGACGGTGTCCCCGGCCTTGACCTTCGCGTTGCCGTTGGGGGACTGGCTGACGACGTGGTCCTTCGCGATCGCCTCGTCGTTGACCGGCGTGCCGAAGGCAGCGTTCAGCCCGGCCTGCCTGAGCTCCTGGACTGCGTCGTCCTTCGACTCGCCCGTCAGCAGCGGCACCTGATTGCCGCCGCCGCCACCCACCAGCGCGCGCGCGGCGACGATCACCACGAGCAGCGCCACCGCGGCGGCGAGCACTCCCAGCAGCCAGGTCGGCGGTCGCCGCCGACCGGCGGGGCCGCCGCGCGCCTGCCGGCCGGCGTACACGGGTCCGGCCGACTCGCCGTAGCCGGTGTCGCTCGTGTCGACGAACTCGTCCAGGCCGTCGATCCCGGCAACGCCGTCGATCCTGGTCGGCGCGTAGCCCGGGGTCGGTGGCGGCGTCGAGTAGGCGCCCGGGTAGACCGTCGTGGCGCCGGCCGGCCCGACCGCGTCCGCGGGCTCGGCCACGAACGGCAGAACCGCGCGGACGTCCTCGAGTAGCGCGGAGCCGTCCGGCGGGCGCTGGTCGGGCCGGCGGGCCGTGGCCCGCAGCACGAGGTCGTCCAGCTGTGGGGGGATCCCCGGCACGATCTGGGACGGCGCCGGCACCTCGCTGTGCACCGCCTGGTAGGCCACCGACATCGGCGTCGCGCCGGTGTGCGGCAGCTGACCGGTCAGCATTTCGAACAGCACGACGCCGGCCGCGTAGATGTCGCTGCGGAAGTCGGCGATTCCGTGGGTGACCTGCTCGGGCGCGAGATATCCGACGGTTCCCATGACGACGCCCTGAGTGAGCGCGGCGGTTGGCTGACCGAGCGGGCGGGCCAGCCCGAAGTCCGCGACCTTCACCTGGCCGTCGTCGCCGAGAAGGATGTTCTCCGGCTTGATGTCGCGGTGAATGATCCCGGCGAGGTGCGCCGCGGCCAGCGCCTCGGCGACCGCGTCGATGATGTCGATCGCCTCGTAGGGCATGAGGCGCCCGCGACTGCCCAGGTATTGCCGAAGCGACCGGCCGCGGACCAGCTCCATCACGAGGTAGTTGAGGACGCCGGCCGGGGTTTGCGCGGAACCCTGGTCGAGCACCGATACGACCCGCGGGCTGTTCAGCTGGGCGACCGCCCGGGCCTCTCGGTGGAACCGGGCGACGAAGTCCGGCTCGTGTATGAGATTCGGATGCATCACCTTCAGGGCGATCATCCGGTCGAGGCGGTTGTCGTGCGCGACGTAGACCGTCGCCATACCGCCGACGGCCAGCCGCTCCTGCGCCGTGTACCGGCCGTCGAGGAGGCGACCGATGACCGGGTCGGCAACCGTGGCATCCACGCCGGTTAGTTTACGATCGTTCCTTCTTGAGCGAACGCCGCCCGTCGTTCCGTAACCTTTGCGACGTAGCTTGCGGTATCAGGAAAGAAGCCAACACGTCGCACTGAGTCAAGACCTTGGTAATAGGCGCCCACTGCGATCGGCAGATCTGATGACGTCGCGGCGAGCAGGAATCGCAGGAACGCGACGCCTCCCGCGATGTTGTCGGCCGGGTCGGACCGGTCGACGGGCCGGCCGAGCCGGGTGGCGAGCCAGCGGGCCGTCCGCGGCATCAGCTGCATGACGCCGACAGCCCCGGTCCGGCTGACCGCGTCCGGATTGAAGCCGGACTCGACGGAGGCCACGGCGAGCGCCAGCGCCGGGTTGACCCCCTGACGCCGCGCCTCGGCACGGACCATCCGCTGGATCGTGCGCACCCGCTCGGCCCGGCTCGCCGGCGACCCCGCCGCCCCGGGACTGGCCGGCGTTCCCGCGCTCGCCACGCCCGCGGCGCCGGACCCTGCCGCGTCGTTCGTCGCCGCGCCGCTCCCAGCCGGGCTGATCCCAGCGGCGGTGGCTGCCGCGTCGGGGCCCGCGCCGAGCAGCAGGATCTGGCCAATCCGTAGGCCGTCGTCGGGTCGCAGGCCGTTGCGGGCCGCCAGCTCCGCGACGGTCAGGCCTGACCGCGCGGCCAGCATCGACAGCGACTCCCCGGACCGGACGACGTGCCCACCGGGCGGCGGCCCGGCGGCTTCGGCGGCCGGCTCGCCGGGTGCGGACGACGTGGCCGTGGACCGCGAGCCCGGAAGGTATACCAGGTCGCCGGCGCTCAGACCGTCGTCACTGAGGCCGTTCATCGTCCGAATCCGCTCGATCGTCGTGCCGTGGCGCGCAGCCAGCGACCACAGCGAGTCCCCGGCCGCGACCCGGTATGGACCCCAGCCACCGCCGGCCGCCGCGCCGCCGGCCGTCGCCACGAGCAGGACGCCGGCCACCAGTCCGGCGCCGCGGGCGCTCGCCCGGCTCGGCCCGAACCCGCCCCTGGCCCCCGCCGGCTCGGCTGGGCGGATCGGATCCGGGTCGGCTGGATTCGGGCGGGCTGGCGTCTCGCGCCGGGCGGGGGCGGGTCGTCGTCGCATGCGTGCGTCCTTCCGGCTTCGGTCGGCAATGACCGACAGTGATGGAGTGAACGCACCACAACAAGATCATTCCTATTCGTCCCGCGTGATCCGCGCGTCGGGCAGGCCGGGCCCGGGGGGCCGCCGTGGGCGTGGGCGGCTCGTCGGCTTCGCCTGTTCTGGCTGCCGGCACCTAGAATCCTCAATGGAACCCGGGGAGCCCGTGGATGACGGGCTGAGAGGCCGGCCAGGGACTGTCGGCGACCCGTAGACCCGATCGCGGTCATGCGCGCGTGGGGAGTGGATGGCGATGACACAGCCGTTGGGGACGACACAGCCGTTGGGGACCCGGCCGCCAGCCCCCCCGGTGACGACGTCCGGTGGCGACCATCCGCTGCGGATCGGCGGCCGGGAGTTCACCAGCCGGCTGTTGGTCGGGACGGGGAAGTTCGGCAGTCACCAGGTGATGCGGGACGCCCTGGTGGCGAGCGAGGCCGAGATCGTCACGGTCGCGCTGCGCCGAGTCGACCTCGCCCGGGCCGGGGAGGGCGACGTGCTCGACTTCGTCCCGCCCCGGATGACGCTGCTGCCGAACACGTCCGGCGCCGTCACCGCCGAGGAGGCGCACCGGCTGGCCCGGCTCGGCCGGGCGGCGACCGGCAGCGGGCTGGTGAAGCTGGAGGTCACCCCCGACCCCCGCACGCTCGCGCCGGACCCGGTGGAGACGTTGCGGGCCGCCGAGCTGCTGGTCGCCGACGGCTTCACCGTGCTCCCCTACTGCCCGGCCGACCCGATCCTCGCCCGCCGGCTGGAGGAGGCCGGCTGTGCGACGGTCATGCCGCTGGGCAGCTGGATAGGTTCCAACCGGGGCCTGCGTACCCGGGACGCGCTGGAAGTGATCATCGAGGCGGCCGGCGTGCCGGTCGTCGTCGACGCGGGCCTCGGTGTGCCCTCGGACGCGGCCGAGGCGATGGAGATCGGCGCGGACGCTGTGCTCGTCAACACCGCGATCGCGGTGGCCGCGGACCCGGTGGCGATGGCGCGGGCGTTCGCGCTCGCCACCGTCGCGGGCCGGCTCGGCTACCTGGCCGGTCGCGGCACCGTCGGCACCGCGACCAGGGCCGAGGCCTCCTCCCCGCTGACGGGCTTCCTCGGCGCGGCTGCCCCTGCCGTCCCGCCGCCGGCCGCCGAACCGGTGGCCGCCGAGCCGGTGGCGCCGTGAGCGCGCCACCCGGCGAGTTCGCCGCCGTCCTCGCGGGCCTCGACCTTCCGGCGCTCGCGGCACGCGGGCTGGAGGCGGGCGACCCCGCCGTGCGCGCCGCGCTCGCGACCGCCCGCGGCGGCGGCCGGCTCTCCCTGACCGACCTCGCCGTGCTGCTCTCGCCGGCGGCCACCGACCGGCTGGAGGAGCTCGCCCAGCTCGCCAGGGAGACGACGCTGCGCCGGTTCGGCCGGGCGGTCCGGCTGTTCGCCCCGCTGTACGTCTCCAACGCCTGCCTGTCGTCGTGCACCTACTGCGGCTTCTCCAAGGGCCTGCCGGTGGTGCGTCGCACGCTGTCGGTCGACGAGACGGAGGCCGAGGCGCGGCTGCTGGCCGACCGCGGGTTCCGCCACCTGCTGCTGGTGTCCGGCGAGCACCGGATCGAGGTGTCGGCCGACTATCTGGTCCACCTCGTCGAGCGCCTGTCGCCGCTGTTCCCGGCGCTCTCGATCGAGACCCAGACCTGGTCGGACGACACCTACAGCCGCCTGGTCGCCGCCGGGCTCGCCGGCGCGGTCCACTACCAGGAGACCTACGACCGGGAGCGCTACCGCGAGGTGCACGTCGCCGGTTGGAAACGCGACTTCGACCGGCGGCTGGCCTCGTTCGAGCGGGCCGGGGCCGCGGGCGTGCGCCGACTGGGCCTGGGCGTGCTGCTGGGCCTCACCGTCGACTGGCGCGCGGACGTCCTCGCGCTCGCCGCGCACGCGAACTTCCTGTCCCGCCGGTTCTGGCGGACCGAGGTGATGGCCGCGCTACCGCGGATCCGGCCGAACGCGGCCGGTTTCCCACCGGTGGTCGTCGTCGACGACGCTCAGTTCGTCCAGGCGCACGCCGCGCTGCGGCTCTACGAGCCGGACCTGGACCTCTCGCTGTCGACCCGGGAGACCGCGCCGATGCGTGACGGGCTGGTCCGGATCGCCGTGACGACGATGAGCGCCGGCTCGTCGACCGAGCCCGGCGGGTACGGGGCCCCGGGCGAGGCGGGCGAGCAGTTCTCGATCAGTGACGAACGGCCGCCGGCGGCCGTCGCCGCCATGCTCGTCGCCGCGGGCTACGACCCCGTCTGGAAGGACGCCTTCCCGCTCGTCGCTCCCTAGCCGATCAGCCGGTCGGCGCCGTGGGCGGTCGCATCCCTGGGTGATCGCCCGCTTCCCCCGGGTGCCGATATGACCGAGAAAGCTGTGCGGGGCCGCCGACGGGCTCGTTTCGATAGCCTTCGCCCTATGGAGCGCGTTGTCGTGGTGGGAGCCGGGCTGGCTGGCGGCCGGTCGGTCGTGGAGCTGCGCGAGCAGGGGTACACCGGCCGGATCACCCTGATCGGGGCCGAGGAGCACCTGCCCTACGACCGGCCGCCGCTGTCGAAGGCCGTGCTGACCGGCCGCACCGACAACACCGAGCTGCCCTACCGCCTGGACCAGCTCGACGGCGTCGAGCTGCTCCTCGGCCGCCGCGCGACCGGGCTCGAGCCCGGTGTCGTGCACACCGACGCGGGCCCGGTGAACTACGACGGGCTGGTCATCGCCAGCGGCTCCGCGCCGATCCGGCTGCCCGGCAGCGACAGCCAGCGGCTGCTGCGCACCATCGACGAGGCGCGCGCGCTGCGCGAGACGCTGCGTCCCGGGCTGCGGCTGGTCATCGTCGGCGCCGGCTGGATCGGCGCCGAGGTCGCGACCGTCGCCGCGAAGCTCGGCACCGAGGTGACCGTCGTCGAGGGCGCCGCCCACCCGCTGCTGCCGCTCGGCCCCGAGGTCGGCGGGCACGCGGTCGGCTGGTACGAGGAGGCCGGCGTCACGCTGCGGCTCGGCGCGCCGGTCGACAAGATCGGCGACGACGGCCTGCTGCTGGCCGGCGGCGAGTTCCTGGAGGCGCACGCGATCGTCGTCGGCGTCGGGGTGCGCCCGGACGTCGGCTGGCTCGGCGGCACGCTCGCCGTCGAGCGCGGCATCGTCGCCGACGAGCACCTGCTGGCCACCTGGGCCGACGACGTGGCGGGAACCGCGGACGCGCCCCCGGTCGTCGCCGTCGGTGACTGCTCGGCCTGGTGGTCCTCCCGGTACAACCGGCGGATGCACGTCGAGCACTGGGACGCCGCCCAGTCGGCGCCGACCGTCGCCGCGAGCACCCTGCTCGCCCTGGCCGCCGGGACGCCCGTCGCCGAGCTGCCGACGTACAACCCGGTGCCCTACTTCTGGTCGGAGCAGTTCGGCCGGATGGTGCAGTTCGCCGGCGTGCCGGCCGACGGCGCGACACTGGTCTTCCGCGGCGATCCGACGGCCCGCAGGACGCCGGACATGAAGAGGGCGCCCGGCTGGTCGGCCGGCTGGTTCGCGCCCGACGGCACGCTCTCGGCCCTGGTGACGGTCGCCCGCCCTATCGACATGGTCGCCGGCCGCCGACTGCTCGCCGCCAGCCCGCGGCCCGACCAGGCCGCGTTCGCCGACATCGAGGTCCCGCTCAAGTCACTCCTCGACGACTGAGGTCTTCCGGGAGCAGCCCCCAGGACACCACGAAGGTGGTAGTCCCAGGCCGAGTCGGGGCTCGTCCCGTGGCGGCGCGCCCCAGCGGCCAGGCGTCCGCCCGCCGCGGCGGTCCAACGCCCGGACACGGGCCGATCGGGACGGCGCCGAGCTGGTCGCCGCGCGTGGCACGGGTGCCGGCCCGCGGTCACTGGGGGTGGCGAGGCGCCGGCCCGGTCCGGACGGGGCCGCTGATCCCCCGTTGCTCGGCCGGTGACGGCGGGCGGACTAGCTGGACGTTCGGGTCGAGCCTGTGTATTGGCCCCGTTGGTGGACGGATGTGGGCCTGTCACTAGAGTCTGGCGCTGTGCCGCGCATTCACCTGGTCTCCAACCTGCCTGGGGTGAGCGCCCTCGGTGACCACCTCCGGGCCGCAGGGCTCGGGCCGACCTCGGCCCGTTCCGCCGATGCCCTTCTGGTCCTCATCGACCGGCCGCTGGACTCCGTCGAGCAGGAGCTTCTCGACCGTGCGCGGCAGTCCGTCCCGGTGCTGCTCGCCGGTCCCACCGTCCGGGCGCTGCCCGTCGAGAGCCCGCTGGTCGAGGCGTCCGGCCTGATCCCGGGCCGGGCGATCCCGGCGCACGAGCTGGCGCTCACCGCCGGGCCGAACGGCGCGCAGGTGGCCGCGCGGATGGGGGACTTCCGCCCGGTCGACAGCTGGATGCTGCCTGACAAGATCGCCGACGACGTCGAGCGGCTGCTGCTGGTCCGCCACGAGATGGCCGAGTACCCCGTCTGCACCTGGCGGCCGGCCTCGGGCCTCGGCATGTTCACACTGGGGACGACGGCCTCGACGCTCGCCGACCCGGCCTACCACCGGCTCGTCGGCCGCTGGCTGCGCCACGCGCTCGGCGTCCAGGACGGGCCCCCGATCGGCGTCGGCCTGCTCACCAACCCGACCTCGTCCGGTGTCCACCAGTCGGCCATCGAGGCGACCGAGGGCCTGAACCTGGTGGCCGTCAGCGGGACCAGCCCCGCCCAGGGCAGCCAGGTGCGCGGCCACGACGAGCCCGACGACCTGGTCGCCGACCCCGACGTCCGCCTCGTCATCGTCGAGACCCCGAACAACACCAGGAGCCAGTGGGCGAGCCGCGCGCTGGAGGCCGGCAAGGACGTCGTCATCGCCGCGCCGTTCGCGCTGTCCACCCAGGACGCCGACGACCTGGCGCTGCTCGCCGCCGCCCGCTCGTCCATGCTCGCGATGTACCCGTCGGCGCGCGCCGAGCCGGCCTACCAGGCGCTGCGTGCGGCGGTCAGGCGCGGCGCGGTCGGCGAGCTCATCACGATCGACGCCGCGTACGGCGGGTACCAACGGCCCCCCGGCACCTGGCGTGACGACGAGCGCGCCAGCGGCGGTCTGATCCACGACCGCGGCTTCGGCCACCTCGACTGGCTGCTCGACCTGGTCGACGAGCCGGTCGAGTGGGTGAGCGCGACGAGCCACAAGCGGGTCTGGCACCACGTCACCAACGCTGACCACGCTCGCGTCCTGCTGCGCTTCGCCGGCGGTGCCGAGGCCCAGCTCGTGCTGTCCGACCTGCAGGCCGCGCCGGGCGCCCAGGTCCGGGTGCTCGGCAACGCCGGCTCGTTGTTCTCGGCGGGAGCCGCCGGGGCCAAAACCGGGCTGATCTCCAGCGGGGCCGAAACCGGGCCGTTTGCCGCCGGGCCGCTCACGCTGGTCACCCACGACGGCACCGACACCCGGCTGCCGCTGCCCGCCGGCACCGGGTCCGCGTTCCACCGGGAGCTGGCCGACGCGCTGCTCTCGGGCTGGCCGCTGAACCCCTACCGGGTGGAGACGGCCCGCAAGGTGGTCGCCGTCGCCGAGGCGGCCACCCGCTCGGCCGCCGCCGGCGGCGTCCAGATCGGCCCGGCCTGACCCGCGCCCCTTGCCGACGGGCGCCTTGGCCGGCCGGGCGGACTTGAGCCCAGGTCACCGTCATGTTTACTGTTGACCATGAACAACTGGTTGCCGTTGCCCGATGTCGCGGAGGCATTGGGAGTCCCGATCACCCGGGTTCGTCAGCTGGTGCGCGAGGGCAGCCTGCTCGCCCGTCGCCAGGACGACGGCATCCTGCGGGTCCCGGCCGGCTTCATCAATGGGAACGCCGTGACGAAGGGCCTGCCGGGGACGCTGACACTGCTGGCCGACGCCGGCTACACGCCTGACGAGGCCATCGACTGGCTGCTGCGGGACGACCCGAGCCTGCCGGGAACCCCGCTGGACGCCCTGCGCGAGAACCGCGGCAAAGAGGTCAAACGCCGCGCCCAGGCACTCGGCTTCTAGGACGCCTCCCGGCCATGGGCCGCGGCAGCCGGCGTCCGGTGTGATCGGCCGATGCGCACGCCGAGCCTTTCACCGCGCGCGGGCGAGCGCGTAGGGTCCACAGCGTGGTCGATGCGTCTGGCGCCAAGCTCCCGGTCGCCAAGCTCCCGGTCGCCGAGGTTCCGGTCGCCGAGGTTCCGGTCGTCGTGAACGGTCAGGAACGGCGCGTGCCGGACGGGCAGCCGCTGCCCGATCTGATCACCGAACTCGGGCTGCGGGTCGGCGCCGTGGTGGTCGAGTACAACGGCGCCGCGCTCACCACCGGCGAGGGCCGCCTGGTGCGGCTGCGCGCCGGTGACCGGCTCGAGCTGGTCCGGGCGGTGGCCGGTGGCTGAGGACGCCCTCGACGCGCCGGACAGACTCGTGGACCAGGGCGCCGGCCTCGACGACCCCTCGGTCCGGGCCGCCGTCCCGTCGGCCCTGGACCGGATCGCCGACCAGGCGATCGCGGACCTGGCCCTGGTCGGGGCGGCTGCCGGGGGCTCGGCGGTCGAAGGCACGGTGGCGTTGACGCGCGCCGAGCGGCTGGCCCGGCTCGCCGACGCCCGGCTCTACCTGTGCACCCCTCGTCGCCCGGCCTTCGACACGTTTCTCGACGACGTTCTCGACCCGCGGGGGAGTGCCGGCGTCGACCTGATCCAGCTCCGCGAAAAGGGCCTGGAGTGGCGCCAGGAGGCTGCGGCGCTGCGCCGGATGCTCGCCGCCGGACGCCGTCACGGGGCGCTGGTCAGTGGCAACGACCGGGCCGACCTGGCCCTGATCGCCGGCGTCGACATCCTGCACGTCGGCCAGGACGACATCCCGCCCGCGACCGCCCGCCGCCTGCTCGGCCCCGATGTGATCATCGGTCTGTCGACGCACGACGAGTGGCAGCTCGCGGCGGCGATCGAGGACCCGGACGTCGACTACTTCTGCGTCGGCCCGGTCTGGCCGACGCCGACGAAGGAGGGCCGGCCCGGGGTCGGGCTGCGCCTGGTCGCCGAGGCGTCCGCCGCCGCCGCGCCGTTGCGGCCCGGCTCGAAGCCGTGGTTCGCGATCGGCGGCATCGACGCGGCCCGCCTGGACGACGTGCTGGCGGCCGGGGCCCGGCGCGCCGTCGTCGTCCGTGCCATCACCGGCGCCGCCGACCCGTCGGCCGCGGCCGCCGCCCTCGCCGGCCGGCTGCGCGCCGCGGGCTGACCCGCCGCGCCCGCCGTGCGGCACCTGACCTATCTGGCGGTGCTGGCCGCCTGCCTGCTGGGGACGGCGCCCCTGGAGATCTGGCCGCGCACGCGGGTGTACGCCCGGTGGCGGCGGCTGCTGCGCACGCTGGCGCCGGTGGTCGCGGTGTTCGTCGGCTGGGACCTGTACGCGATCGCCCGCCACCAGTGGACGTTCGACCCCCGCCGCGTCACCGGAGTCCGGCTGCCCGGCGGGCTGCCGCTGGAGGAGGCCCTCTTCTTCGTCGTCGTGCCGATCTGCGCGGTGCTCACCCTGGAGGCGGTGCGTGCCCGTCGCCCCTCCTGGCTCGTCGGCGACGAGCCGCCCGCCGCCGAGGCACCGCCCGCCGCCGATGGGCAACCCGCTGCCGAGGCGCCCGCGGCTGTCGATGGGGCGGCCGCCGCCCAGGCGCCGGTGGAGACGCGGTGAGCTACACCGGTCTCGCGATCATCGGCGTGCTCGCGGCCGTCGGCGCGGACCTCTTCGCGTTCCGGGCGCGGCTGGTGCGCCGCCGCGTCTTCTGGACCGCGTACGGGATCGTCCTGGTCTGCCAGCTGGTGACGAACGGCGTCCTGACCGGCCTGCGGATCGTTCGCTACGACCCCGCCGCGATCCTCGGCCCGCGGCTCGTGTTCGCCCCCGTCGAGGACGTCGCGTTCGGCTTCGCCCTTGTGCTGTGGACCCTTGACTGGTGGGTCTGGTGGGGGCGCCGTGCCGCCCGCGCCCGGTCAGGCTGACGCCCGAGGACCCGGACGCGCGAGCCACCGCCACCCGACCCGGTGGCGGCCCGCTGCGCCAGTACGCGCCTTCCAGCGGGTACGCGGCCTTCCAAGTCCGGTGAACGCGCCGTGCCGCCGGCTCCGGGCGGTCCGGGCCGGCCGGCGGGCGGGGCCGTCAGGCGGTCGGGCGGACGCCCTGCATGTCGGCGTTCGGAGCGGCCTTGGCGACCAGGTCGGGGATGACCTCGCCGAGCTCGCCCGGCTCCCACCTGCCGTCGCGGTTCACCGACGGGCCGTTCGCCCAGCCCTCGGCGACGCTGATGAACCCGCCGGCGACGGAGAACACCCGGCCCGTGACGTCCTTGGACTGCGGCGAGCCCAGCCACACCACCAGGGGGGAGATGTTCTCCGGGCCGAGCGGGTTCCAGCCCTCGGTCGCCGCGGCCGCCTTCATCTCGGCGCCCTGCTCCTCGACGAAGCCCAGGCCCTCGGTCATCCGGGTGAGCGCGGTCGGCGAGATGGCGTTCACGGTGACGCCGTAGCGGGCGAGCTCCATCGAGGCGATGACGGTGAACGCGGCGATGCCAGCCTTGGCCGCGCCGTAGTTCGACTGCCCGACGTTGCCGAAGATGCCCGACGGCGACGAGGTGTTGATGATGCGGGCGTCGTTGGGCTCGCCGGCCTTGGACCGATCCCGCCAGTAGGCGGCGGCGTGGTGCGCCGGGCCGAAGGTGCCCTTCAGGTGCACCTTGATGACGGCGTCCCACTCGGCCTCGGTCATGTTCGTCAGCATCCGGTCGCGCAGGATACCGGCGTTGTTGACCACGACGTCCAGCCCGCCGAACGTGTCGATCGCGGTCTGGATCAGCGACAGGCTGCCGTCCCAGCTGGAGATGTCCTCGGTGTGGGCGACGGCCTCGCCGCCGGCCGCCCTGATCTCGTCGGCGACGGCCTGCGCGGGGCCTGCGGAGGCGCCCGTGCCGTCGCGGGCGCCGCCCAGGTCGTTGACGACGACCTTCGCGCCCTCGGCGGCGAACGCGAGCGCGTGCTGTCGGCCGATGCCGCCGCCCGCGCCGGTGATGACGACGACACGCCCCTCGCAGATCATGGCAGCACTCCCTCAATCGGTGGCGAGCTTGGTCAGTGGCTGGCCCAGTCCGGTGGCCGGGCGGTTAGGCGCCGAGCCGTTCCAGGCCCAGCGGCCATCGTGTCGTGCCAGGAGCCCTGGGGCCAGCGAACGCGGGCCGTCTGACAAGGCCGATCGCCCGGCGCCGCGGCACGGCACGGGTGCGGCCCTGGGACTGGGCTCCCGGACCCGGGTGCGCGTGGTCGCCCCGCTGGGCAGAATGGGGCGCGGCGCATCCCCTGGGGCCGCGGCCGATTCGCCGGCCGGCCGCGCACCGGCGCACGGGGCTCGCCGGCCTCGCCGTGCGCGGGGCCGGCGGGCGCGGTGTGCCGACCGGATCCTTCACTGATGCTGGACAGAGACCAGATTCGGACGGGTGCTGTGCAGGAGAGTGACTTCACCGAGGTGCTCGCCTCGGTGCGCAGGTTTGTGCGTGAGCGGGTCGTTCCGCTCGAGCCCGAAATCGAGGAGACCGACGCGATCCCCGCCGCGCTGCGGGCCGAGGCGGCCGAGATGGGGCTGTTCGGGTTCGCGATTCCCCAGCTGTACGGCGGCCTCGGCCTGTCGATGAGCGAGGAGGCCCGGCTCGTCTACGAGCTCGGCTACACGACGCCGTCGTTCCGGTCGATGTTCGGCACGAACAACGGCATCGCCGGGCACGTGCTGCTGGAGGGCGCGACCGAGGAGCAGCGCAAGACCTGGCTGCCGAAGGTCGCCTCCGGCGAGTGGACGGCGTCCTTCGCGCTGACCGAGGCCGCCGCCGGCTCCGACCCGGCCGGCCTGGCCACGGCCGCGGTCCGCGACGGCGACGAGTGGGTGATCAACGGCGCGAAGCGGTTCATCACCAACGCTCCGCTCGCCGACGTGTTCATGGTCTTCGCGCGCACCGACCCGGACGCCGCCCCGAGCCGGGGGATCACCACGTTCCTGGTCGAGAAGGGCACCCCCGGTCTCACGGTCGGCCCGCGTGACCACAAGATGGGCCAGGCCGGCGCCTGGACGGCGGACGTGTACTTCGACGACGTCCGCGTCCCGTCGTCGGCTCTGATCGGCGGCGAGGCCGGCGTCGGCCGCGGCTACGCGACCGCGCTGCGGTGCCTCGCGCACGGCCGGATCCACATCGCGGCGCTGTGCGTCGGCATGTGCCAGCGCCTCGTCGACGAGTCCGTCGCCTACGCGTCGACCCGTGAGCAGGGCGGCGCGGTCATCGGCACCTACCAGCTCATCCAGGGGCTGATCGCCGACTCGGCGACCGACCTGTACGCCGCCCGCGCGCTGGTCTCGGACGTCGCGGCGAAGTTCGACGACGGCAGCGACCGGCGGATCGGCCCGTCGTGCGCGAAGTACTTCGCCTCGGAGGCCGTCGGGCGGATCGCCGACCGGGCCGTCCAGATCCACGGCGGCTCCGGCTACATCCGGGGTGTCCCGGTGGAGCGGTTCTACCGCGACGCCCGGCTGTTCCGGATCTACGAGGGCACCAGCCAGATCCAGCAGATCGTCATCGCCCGCGGCCTGCTCGCGCAGGCCGCCGGCTGACGGCCCGCCAGATCGCACGCCGCCGCCGGCGGCCCGGCCTGGTCGGCCGATCCGCCGTCGGCGGACTCAAGCGGGCCATCGTGTAGGCGGTACCGGGCATGCGGGCTCCTTCCCGCGCCCTGCGGTGGCCGGACGCCGGGTCGCGGCGGGCCGGGCGGTTGCGCCGGGCGCCCGAGGTGTGTGGAGTGAGAGTGCCCATAGCCACGCTGGGCGTCCGTAACGCAAACGAGCAATTTGCCCACGGATCGGCGCAGGTGCCCCTAGGCTCGGCGGCGATGGAGCAACGAATGGCGGCGCAGCGGCAGCGTGGCGCGGGCCTCAACCGACGGGGCAACGCCGCTGGTGGCACGGGCGGCGCCACCGGTGGTGCGGGTGGGAGCGGCGCTCCTGCCGGCAGGTTCTACGCAGGCGGCCCGCACGGCACCGGTCCCCGGACCGGGCCGATCGGCCCGGTCGCGCGGTCCGAGTCGACCGAGCCCGACCAGCCGGCGGGGCGCCACCGGTCGCCCTGGGGGCGGCCGGGCCGCATCCTGCCGATCCGCTGGGGCCGCATCGTGGTCGGCGCCCTCGCGACCGCCGGAGTGATCACCGCCATCATCGGGTTCGCGCTGGTCAGCCGGGGCGGGTCCAGCGGGCGTGGCACGGCCGCCGGTGACTCCGGCGCGTCCGGCCAGCAGTCCGACTCCACCAACCCGGTCGCGGTCGTCGCCCCGTCGCCGGCCGCCGGGGCGTCCGACAGGGCGAACAGCGGCGTCGCGAGCCCTGCCCCAGGCCGCCAGGAGATCTTCCCGACCCAGCTCACCACGGCACCGCCGCCGCCGACCGGGCCCTCGACGGGGGCCGTCCTCGTCACCGGCCAGCCCGGACCGCGTCCCACCGGCCCGGCGCTGACACTCGGCCGGACCAGCGTCGACCTCGGATCCGTCGACTCGACCGACACCGTCACCCTGACCGACAGCGGCACCGCCGGCCTCGATCTGCGGATCGGGGCCGGCCTGCCGCCCTGGCTCACCGCCGTCCCCCAGGCGACGCACCTCGACGCCGGCTACCAGACCCAGCTCGTCATCACCCTGGACCGGTCCACGGCGCCCGTCGGCCAGATCGACGTGCGAGTCCAGGTCACGCCCGCGCAGGGCAGCGGCGGCGGCACCATCCACGTGACCGGCGTCGTCACGGCGGGCCCGGTGATCCTGTCCGTCACCCCGCCGCCGGCGCTGAGCGCCTCGGCGTGCGCGACCAGCGAGGCGCCGGCGACCGGGCCGCTGACGGTACAGGTGCGGGACCCGGTCGGGATGGCCGGCGGCACCGTCGCCGTCACCAGCCCCGACGGGACCGCGACGACGCTGACGCTCCAGCTCGCCACGACGACCGACGACCAGTCCACCTGGACCGCCTCGCTCGGCCCGTCGAGTGCCGGCACGCTCGCCTTCACGGTGACCGTGAAGGACCTCAATAACCGCGTCGCCACCAGGCAGGGCTCGCTGTCCATCGCGCCCTGTTAACCGTCCGGCCCAGGTCGGCCCGCGCCGACGGGCTGGGTCGCCGCGACGCTGGAAAGGGTGTGACCGTCAGTTTGTTTCCGCTCGACAATGCGCCCTGCTCAACAGTGGGCCGTTCCCCGCGGCCCGCACGGATTCGTCACGGAGACGCGAACCGAGTCCCGAACATGGGACGGAGGCTTGTCGGAATCCGAAACTGGTGTCATTATCAAAAACGGCGCCGCCTGGTACCCCCCGAGCCAGGCGGCGTTCACTTTGAGTAACTTCTTTCGGCTTTCCAGTCACGCCGGCCGGCGATGGACGCGCGTGGCCGTCAGCGCCCCGGAGCCGTCCCCGGACTCCGGCACGGCGGGCAGGCCCTGGCGCAGCTCTTCGGCGACGCGCAGGTATTTCAGCCCGGCCCGCAGGTCGGCGTCGTTTCGCAGCCGAATGACCAGCGGGAACGCGGCCAGCGCCGCGGTGTCGAAAAGGCCGGTCGTATAGACGAGCTGCACACCGAGCCGGTCCGCGACGGCGAGCTGCAGATCCAGCAGATACCCGGCCGAGGCCCGGCCGATCGGGTTGTCCAGGAAGAGTACGCCGGCGTGCGGCGTGCGCAGCTGCCCGCGGTCGTTCGCCCGCAGCGCGGCCATCGTGCAGTACAGGATGATCGCCGCGGTGAGCTGCTGGCCGCCGGAGAAGACGTCGCCGAGCTCGGAGACCCGCACGCGCTCCGTGCGCAGCACCGCGTCCGGCTTGAGCACCTCGACCCGCACCCCGCGCGGCAGCGCGGCCCGCACCCCCCGCAGCAGCAACGTCATGCCGTCCGTCCGGACCGCCGGAGGCCGGCCGCCCGGCCCGGTGGCGGCGCTCCCGGCGGTCGGCCCGGTCCGGTCGGGGTCGGCCGCCGAGCCAGCCCGGGCGACGGTGGTCGTCGCCGCGGCGTCGACGACCCCGCCGAGCGCGTCGGCGAGAGCCGCTGGGTCAGGGTCGCGCAGCGAGATCCGCAGGAACTCCTGGCCGGACCAGTCACCGAGCCGGTCCGGCAGCCGGGACAGCCGCTGCGCCGCGCGCAGCGTGCCGAGCGCCGTGCGGACCATCCCCTCCAGCCGGGCGACGATCGCCGCGCGGTTGCGGCCGATGTGCGCGAGATCGTCGTCCAGGCTGCGCAGCCGGGGCGCGAGCGCGTCCGCCCACGCGGCGGCGCTGGCCGCGACGGCCTCCCGCCCGGCCTGCACCATCTGCCGGCGTGCCGGGGCCCGCACGCCGTCGAACCGGTCCTGACCGGCCCAGGCGGCCACCGCGTCCGCCGCGGCCCGCACCGCGCCCGACGCCGTGACCAGCGTCGCCGATGCCGCCCGCCACGCGTCACGCGCCGCCCGGGCCGCGGCTCGGGCGTCATCGGGACCGCCGTCGAACGGCGCGACGCGGGCGAGACCGCCATCCGCGCCGAAGTCCGCGGCGTCGGAATCCGTGGCGGCGCCGTCCCCGTCGCTCGACGGCCCGGCGTCGGCGGGACGCGTCTCGGCGGTGCCGTCGCGACGGCCGGTGTCGGCGAGCGCGTCGGTCATCAGCTCGGCGACGGCCCGGAACTCGGCGAGCGCGCCGTCGTGCCGGCCGGCCAGCACGCCCAGCCGCTCCCGGGCGGTCCGGGCGCGGCCGAGCTCGGCCTCGGCCGCGCGGACGCCGCCATACGCGTCAGCCAGCAGGCGCTCGGCGTGGCGGGCGTCGGTGGGCACCTGGGCGCCGGTCAGCGGCGGGGCTCCCCGGCGGCGGGCCTCCTCCCCGGCGGCCCGGGCCTCCTCGCGTAGGCCGCCGATGCGCTCCCGCGTCTCGTCCAGCTCCGCGGCGAGCGCTGCGGCCCGGCGCTGGGCCGCGGCACCGGCCGCGGCCCGGGCAGCCGCGTCCGCGCCGTCGGGGCCTTCCAGCAGCCGTCCGGCCAGCTGGCGGACCTCCGCGGGCAGCACGTCCAGCGCGGCGCGGGCCGCAGCCTCGTCGCGCCGGGCGAGCTCGAGGGCGGCGGTCAGATCCGCGCCGACGGCGACCTGCTGATAGGCCCGGCTCGTCGCGTCGTACCCGGCCCGCAGCACCGCCACGGGAACCCGGGCGGCCGGGCTGTCCGGGACCGCCGGGTCGCCCGGGCCCGCGCCGACGACGTCGGCGGCCTCGGCGCGGGCCGTTTCCGCGTTGCGGCGGGAACCGTCGGCCGCGCGGCGCGCGTCGGCGGCGGCCCGGCGGGCGGCCGCCGCCGCGGCCCGGTGCTCGGCCGCGGCCACATCGACGCGGCCGGCCTCGGCGGCCAGCTCGTCCGCTCGGGCGAGGTCGCCGGCCGGCGTGCCGACCGCATGGAGGAGCCGGTCAAGCTCGGCGGCGCGCGCCGCGGCGCGCAGCTCGACGGCGCGCCGGTCCTCGACGGCAACCAGAGCCTGGTCCGCCGCGGCCCGCGCCGCCGCGGCCTCGGCCGCCGTGCGAGCCGCCGCGCCATCGGCGTCGAGCGCCGCGGCGCGGGCCGCCGCCAGCTGGGCCGTGAGCCGCTCGACCTGTCCGGCCGGATGTGCCCGGCGCCAGCCGGCGAGCGTCACCACCAGCGCCCGGTCGGCCTCAATCGTCGCGCCCAGCCGGGCCAGCAGCGCCGCCCTCTCGCCCGCGCGGGCCAGCAGCGCTGCCCGTTCGCTGGCCGCCGCGTCCGTGTCATACAGCGCCGGGTTGGGTGGCACCACGAAGGAGTGCTCGCCCGCGGCGGCGCCGTTCGGCTCGGCCGCCACCGCTGTGAGGACCGCGGCCGTGGCGACGCGGACGGCCGCGGCGGGCACCAGCCGGGCGGCGAAGAGGATCTCGCTGGCCCGGCCGAGCAGGTCCCCGTCGGGGTCCGCGCCGGTCAGCACGACTCCGTCGGCGAGGTCCGGGCGGCGGCGCAGCACGGCCTCCCGGTCGGCGGCGGCGGCGACGGCGCGGGCCAGGTAGGACCACCCCGGCTGCGCGACGAGGCCAGCCTCCGCGAGGGCCGCGCAGACGGCCAGGGCCTCCGGCCGGGCTGGTCGCAGCTCGTCGTCGCCGAGGGCGGCGAGCACCCGCTGGTCGGCGCCGGCCTCGACGCTCAGCGCGAGCCGCCGTTCCTCGCCCGCCGCGACGGCGTTCCGCAGCGCCGCGAGCGCCTCCTCGACGATCCGGTCAAGCTCGGCCGCCGTCCCGCCCGCGGCGGGGGCGGGCGAGCCGGCGAGGCCGAGGAGGGCAGCGACCCGGCCGTCCGCGAGGATGTCCGCGGCCGCGTCGTCGGCGGCGGCGAGCTGGTCGGCGAGGGCGACGGCGCCCGCTCGGGCGGCGTCCGCGGCCCGTTCGGCCTGCTGGTTCGCCTCGGTGGCGGCGGTGCGGGCGCGGTCGAGACGACCGACCTCCGCCAGCGCGTCCCGGACGGCCGCGGCCGCCGCGTCCGCCTCACTCGCGGCGTCGGTGGCCGCGTCCGCGAGCCCGGCGGCCGCGGCCAGCAGCGACGCGCGGCCGGCCGGGCCGCTCGTCGGCGAGGGCCCGACACCGGGGAGCAGGCCAGCCGCGGTGAGCGCCGCGGCGGCGCTGACGGCCGGGCCGCGCGCGACGCGTTCGTCGGCCCGCGTCGTTGCCGCCTGGTCCAGGGCGCGGCGCTCCGCTTCCGCGGCAGACTCGGCGGCGCGTTCGTGTTCGTCGGCGCGCGCGTCGGCCGCGTCGGCTGCCGCCCGCGACTCGTCGGCGACGGCGAGGAGGCCGGCTACCAGCGCGCGGGCGGCTGCGTCCCGCTCGGCCAGGGCTGGGGCGGCGGCGTCCTGGGCCTGGGCGACCAGGTCGGTCAGCCGGGTGGCCTCGGCGCTCGCGGCGGCCAGCCGGAGCGTCTCGGCGGTAGCCCGCCAGCCCTCGACGGCCGTCGCGGCCGCCCTGGCCGCGGTGACGAGCTCGTCGCGGGCGGCCTCGGCGGCGGCGAGGCGTAGCTCCGCCAGCCGGCGGCGCAGCGCCGCCACGCGGTCACCGGCCCGCGCGCGCCCGGTCTCGGCCGTGGCCTCGGCGTCGCGGGCGGCCGCGAGCTGCGTGTCCAGGCCGACACGGTCCGTCTCGCCCGCACGCAGCCGGCCCTCGACGGCGGCGGCGAGCCCGGACAGCTCGGCCCGGGCCGACGCGAGGCCGGTCTGGGCCGCGTCCCGTTCGCGCAGCGCCTCGACGAGGACAGCGAGCCGCTCCAGAGCGCCGGCGACGAAGTCGCGCTCGGCGGCGAGCGCCGTCCGCTCGGCGAGCTTCGCGGCATAGCCGTCGACGACCTCGGCGACGCCGGCCGGATCCTCCGGCGGGGTCACGGCGCGTAGCAGGAACTCGACGAATCCCTCGTCGGTGCTGAACGCGAACGCCTCCGCGGCCTCACCCTCGCCGGCGTTCATCGCCCGCTGGTAGCGGAACAGCTCCGGATCGAGCCCCAAGCCGTCCAGATGCTCCAGCCAGGCGCCCTGATGGGTCTCCCAGGTCAGCTCCAGTGACGGGTCGGCGGCGTGCGCGCGGGTGAGCTCCTCGCGGAAGCCGCCGAGCGTCACGAGCCGGCCGTCGCGGCGCAGCGGCAGCGACGTCAGCTCCAGGCCGGCCCTCGGCCGCAGCGAATACCACGCCTCGGCGAGCCGTCCGCCGTCCGCCGGGCCGCGGCCGCGCCACTCGCTGACCTTGCCGGTGACGATCCGCTCGCCGGTCACGGCGTGCTGCCATTCGCAGATCACCTGGCCGCAGTCGCGGGGCAGCACGAAGTTGTCCAGGACCCGGCCGTTGGACGTGCCGACGACGTGCCGACGCCCCGGCAGGACCACCGAGAAGATCAGCTTCATCAGCACCGACTTGCCGCCGCCGTTCTCCAGGAACAGCACGGAGGCGGGCGACGGCCGTCGCGCCGCCGCCGGCTCGGGCCCCGGCCGCGGGTCGCGGGCCGGGACGGTTTCCGTGTCCGGGAGGGCGGCCTGCGCGCCGGCCACGACGGCCGGCGGCCCCGCCGGCTGCTGGGCCGGGACGGTGTCGAACAGCGGCTCCTGGCGCGGCCCGGTCACCGGCCCGCCGACCCCCGAGAAGTCCAGCAGCACATCGCCGAACCGGGCGCCACGAGGCCCGATCGAGTGCAGCCGCACCCGCGCCAGCTCATACATCGGGCGCGCCCGCGTCGAGGAGGTCGGGAACGATCGGCACCACGCGAAGGCCGCCGGCCGGGTCGGCGACGGTGACGACACCGAGCGCGAGCAGCTCCTCCATGGCCGCGTCCGCAGCCAGCTCGCGGACCTGGACCTGGTAGCGCGGCGTGGTACGGAACGTTCCGCCGCCGTCCTCGCCGACCGGCACCAGGCAGCCGGACTCGACCAGGAAACCCATCGCCCGCGCGATGATCCCCGTGGTGGAGCCGGCGAGCCGCCTGGAGTCCCTGGTCGTTCCGGTCGCAGGCCGGCGGGCGTACAGCCGCCAGGCGGCCTCCAGCCGGGGCTCGTCGGCCGGCCGCTCGCCGCCCGGCCAGCCGGAGCCGCCCGCGCCATCGGCGAGCGGGTCGCCGTCGCTGGTTTTCGCTTCCAGCAGCCGGGCGGCTTCCCGGACGAAGGCGTCCACGCCCTCGACGCTGACCCGGCCGACGTAGGACGCGTCGGTGAGGTCGGCGGGCCGCGGAAACGCGAGCGCGGCGGTCGCGAGCTGGGCGAGGGCGTGCAGCATCCGGTCCGCGGCCCGGTGCTCGCCGCCGGCCCGGCGCGCGTAGTCGCCGATCCGGACGGTGAACGCCGAATCGGCGAGCCCGGCGGCGACCAGTCCGGCCCGCTCCGACACGTCCAGCACGACGACACCGAGCCCGTCCGCGATCGCCCGGGTCAGCTGCGCGAAGCTGGGCTCGCGCAGGTAGCGGGCGACCAGCTCGCGGTACCGCGGGTCGCGCGCCGGCACCAGCCGAGGCCGCAGCCCGAGGGCGACCAGCTCGGCCGCGTCCCGGGCCACCGCTCCGGCGGGCGGCCCACCGGGCGGCCGCGTGCCGCCGCCCGGTGCGGTACCCCACTCCCCGGGGTCGACGCGAGGCTGGCCCTCGTCCGCGCTGTCGTGGTCCCGGACTTCGCCGTTCCGGATGTCCCCGTCCCGGGCGCCGATGCCCGCCGGGTCGGCCGGCCGGCCGTTCGCGGTGCCGGCGGCGCTCATCGCGCGCCCGCCAGCTCTGGGGCGGGCGCGGCGGTGGCTTCGGCTTGATCGTGGCCGGGCGTGACGACGACGGGACCGACGAGGAGGTCGGCGCCCGTGAACTCGGGGTCGTCCAGCGGGGTGCCGTCGTCGACGGCCAGCAGGACGCGCTCGCCGGCCGCGGGGCGCGCCGTTTTCGGGGGAGCGTCGCCGGGGCGCGGACGGTCCTGGTCGCGGGCATGCGCCGCCGCCAGCCGCGGGCTGACGGCGTGCAGCGCCAGCAGGACGAGCAGTTGGGTGGCCTCGGCCGCGACGTCCCGACCCGGGCCGGCCGGACGGTCGAGGTCCGGATCGGCCGCTCGCGCGCGCGCCGCGGCAAGCAGGCCGGACAGGCGGCGCGGCGCCTCGGGGTCAAGCTCGTCGAACAGCTCGAGCGCGATCGTCCAGGCCGCGTCGCAGAACCGGGCCGGCTCCTCCCAGGCGACCAGGTCCGCGTCCGGCACCGGTGCGCCCAGCGGGTCCCGCTCGGCCGGCGGGCGCAGCAACGCGTCGACGAGGTCCGCGAGCCGCGGCGCGCGCGGCGGCCGCGTTCCGACCGCGCCGGGGAAGAACGCGCCCGCGACGCGGGCCGCCTCGTCGGCCGGCCGGGCGAGCGCCGGCGCGAGGAGCTGGCTGTAGAGGTCGACGCCCGTGCCGCCGCCGGCCGCGGGCGCCGCGAACTGCTGGCGGTCCTGCTCCGCGCGGAACACGGCGAACGCCTCCTGCAGCCGGGCCTGCAGCTGGGTGTGCCGGCGCACGCAGTCCGCGACGATCGCCACCAGGTCGGCGGCGGCCCGCTTGTGCGCCGGGTCCTCGGCCGAGTCCCGGTAGCGGCGGATGTGGGTAAGGATCGCGTTCTCGTGCCGGTAGCGGGCCTCGACGTGGCCGAGCGCCTCGTCGACGAGCGCGGGCACGGTGTGCAGCCAGTCGACGGACAGCACGTCGCGCCGGGTGCCGTCCAGGCTGCGGCGCAGTTGCTCGGCGTACTGGACGGTGCGGTACCGCGCGGCCTCGGCGGCGGTGCGCGCGTCCGAGAGCCGGCCCCGCCTGATCAGGTTGTCGAGGGTGACCTCGGCGGCGACCTGCGCCGACGTGACATCGGTGTCCAGCGCGCCCACCAGGACGGTGACGGCCTCGTCGGTGGCCCGCAGGTAGAGCTCGCCGGCCGGGTCGGCGAGCTCGACGAGCAGCTTGAAGTCGAACCGGCGGCGCTCGTAGCGGCCGTCCGGGTGGTAGGTGCCGTAGACGGCGTCGAAGCCGCGGTCGACGCTGCCGACGTTGATCAGATTGTCGAGCACCCAGCCGGCGACCCGCTCGTGCTCGGCCGCTGGCCGCCGCGGCGCCTGCGCGGCGACCAGCGGGTGCAGCCGGCGCAGCACCTGGTCGTGGCTCGCGCCCCGGTCGAAGTCCATCGCGACAGTCACCAGGTCAATCGCGTGCAGCGCCAGTTCGGCCATCGCGTAGACGCCGAAGTCGGCACCGTCGAGCAGCCGCTTGCGGGCGTCCAGATCGTGCAGCGGCGCTGTCAGCGCGAGCGCCTTCAGCCGCCGGGCCATCCCGTCGTCCGGCCCGCCGAGCGGCCCACGGCGGGCCATGGGCTGGGAAGGGCTCATTGCAGGAAGATTACCGGCGGGGCGCCGGCGCCCCGAACGCCCGTTGCCCGACCGGGCCGGCGCGCGGCGGGCACCGCCCCGCATGGCCCACCGAGGCCGGTGGCCGGACGCCGGATTTCCTGGCTCGGGGGGCCGGCCCGCCGCCGGCGGCGAACGGCTACCGGGCGGGTGGCGTCGCCCTATTTGGTACTAGGCTTTGTGGCCATGGCCTCTGTGTCCCTGTCCAAGGGCGGCAATGTCTCGCTGAGCAAGGCGGCGCCAAACCTGACCGCGGTGACCGTCGGACTTGGCTGGCAGGTGCGCCAGACGTCCGGCGCGGCGTATGACCTCGACGCGTCCGCGATCGTGGTGGACGACCGGGGCCGGGTCCTCTCCGACCAGTACTTCGTCTTCTTCAACAACCTGACCAGCCCGGACGGCAGCGTGCAGCACCTGGGCGACAACCTGGTCGGCGGTGGCGGGGGAGACGACGAGCAGATCACTGTGGACCTGCGCACCCTCAACGCGCAGGCCGCCAAGGTCGTGTTCGCCGTGTCGATCTACGACGCCGAGGTGCGGCGCCAGACGTTCGGCCAGGTCAGGGACGCCTTCATCCGGGTCCTCGACTCGACCACCGGTGTCGAGATCGCGCGCTACGACCTCACCGAGGACGCGTCGACCGAGACCGCGATGCTGTTCGGCGAGCTGTACCGGTACGGCGGCGAGTGGAAGTTCCGCGCGGTGGGGCAGGGATACGCCTCCGGCCTGCGGGGCATCGCCGTCGACTTCGGCGTCAACGTCGCCTAACGCAGGAGGCGGAGTGGTAGCGGTGGTCTGACACCGTTCGCCTGAGGCCGCCTGCCGGCCCGCCTCGTCGGCACCGTCGCCCGCCTCGCCGCGCGAGGCGGGCGGTCAGCGGAAGCGGTTGACGATCGGGATCTGGGGGCCCGGATCGGCCAGGCGGCGCACGACCCGCGGGCGGTGGCCGACGACCATCACCCGGATCGTGCGGGTGTTCGCGTCGACCCGGTAGAGCACCCGCCAGTGGTGCTCGGTCGCCTCGAACATCGTCGAGGACGGTGTGGCGCCCTGCTGGCCGTGGTTGCGCTGCTGGCCCTGGGTCTTCGCATTCTGCTCGCCGAGCGGCTTGCCAACCTTGTACGGGTCCCGCACCAGCGGGCCGTCCAGGAAGCGGCGGACGTCGACGGCGACGAGCTCTGGCAGCCGCGCGAGATCCTTCTCGGCCGACGGCGCCAGCACGATCCGGAACTTCTCACTCACCGCGCGGTCACCCCAGGGCTTACCGGAGCGCGCACGGCCTCGACAGGCGGGATCGGCACCAGCCGATCATAAGGCGAATCCGGGCTCGTCCACCGCCGTCCTGTCGGAAAGCAAGCCCCGGGCCCGGTCGGGGGTCGCCCTCACCGTCGGGCCGCGTCCGGCGCCGCGCCGGCCGGCCCAGCGCGGTAGGCCGCCCAGACGTCGGCCAGAGTGAGGGCCCCAGTGTGCTCGACCCGCGCGGCGGCGAGCTCGAGAGCTGTCGCGGACGGCGGGAAGTGCGGGTTGGGCACGACGACGACCGCCATGCCGGCGGACACCGCGGCCCGCACGCCGTTCGTCGAGTCCTCCACGGCGACGCAGTGCTCGGGCGGGATCTCGAGTCGGCGCGCGGCCTCCAGGTAGACGTCGGGCGCGGGCTTGCCGGCCGGGACCCCCTCGGAGGAGACCAGCGCGGCGAAGGCGTCGGCGAGCCCGGCGGCGCGCACCACCCGTTCGATGATTACCTGCGGTGACGACGACGCGACGGCCAACGGCAGCTCAGCGGCGAGCGCGCGGACCGCGTCGACCGCCCCGTCGATCAGCGGCGGCGCGTCCCCGTACCGGTCGCCCAGCCGGCGCAGCACCTCGTCGACGGCCTCGTCGGCGGTCATCCCGATGCCCAGCCCGACCAGGTAGTTCGCCCATTCCGGCGTCGACATGCCCATCATCGCCCGGGTGCTGTCGGGTAGCCAGGTGCCGCCGCGCTCGGCGACAAGGTGCCGGCGGATCTCGTCCCAGACCTGCTCGGAGTCGATCAGCACGCCATCCAGGTCGAAGATCACCGCCCGCGGGCCGTCGGTGCCGAGGTCCTGGATGGTCCCGTCGCCCGCCGCCGGGCCGTGCGCCGTCATACAGCCATCGTCGCCTGCCGCACAGGGCCGGTGGCCGCCGGGCGACGGGCCGATCAGCGTTCGGTCAGCGCTCGGGCGGTTACCAGCCGACGAGCGGTGCCTCGATCTTGGGGCAGGTGTCCATGACGACGCGCAGGCCGGCCCGCTCGGCGCGGGCGGCGGCCGCCTCGTCGCGTACGCCGAGCTGCAGCCAGACGCCCCCGGCGCCCGCGGCGATCGCGTCATCGACCACCTCGCCGGCCAGCTCCGAGCGGACGAACACGTCCACCACATCAACCGGGAACGGGATGTCGGTGACCGTGGCGTAGCCCTGCTCGCCGGCCAGCGTCGGCTTCGACGGGTGCACCGGGATCACCCGCTTGCCGTGCTCCCGCAGGTATTCGGCGATCTGGTAGGCCGTCCGCCGGGTGTTCGTCGACAGCCCCACGACCGCCCAGGTGTGGGTGTCGGCCAGCAGGGCCCGGACCGTCTCGTCAGCTCCGTAGCGCACATCCGCCCCAACCACCACGGCGTGCGGGGTCATCCCGGCCGGGCGCCCGCCGAGCACCCGGATCCTGCCGACGCATGGTCGGACCTCGTGGGGCCGCGGAGGCGCGGCCTCGGGCCCCACAACGTCCGACCCGATTCCGCGCGGATCGGGAGTGCGCGCGCACCGGCCGGACCGGGTCAGCCCGAGCCGTGGGGCCGCGATGGGTCGGCGCGGCGGGACAGGGCGTACTGGCGGATGGCCAGGGCCGCCGCGGGAGGGAGGAGGACCAGCACGGGGAGCAGATACCGGTAGTCGAAGCAGACCGTGGCGGACGGGACGACGAGCACCGCGGCGGCCATCGCGGCCAGGAGCGCGCAGTCGGCGCCGAGGCGCCGGCGCTCGGCGACCACCGGGTCCTGGCGGGCTCGCCGGGCCTCCCGCTCGGCTCGGCGCTCGGCCCGTGCCGACAGTGGACGCCCCGACCTGGCCGGCGTCGCGGTGTCCCGCCTGCCGCCAGCCGGATCGTCCAAGCCGAGCGCTGCCAGCCCGCTCGAGGGCCTCCGGCGGCCCGGCCCCGCACCCGGGTTCCCGTCCGGCCCGGGTCTGGACCCGGGGCGCGGTCCGGCGCGGGGGGCGGTGACGAGGTTCACCTTGTCGGGCTTGGGCGTCCGTGGCGGCTCCAGCGCCTTCGGCCGGCGCAGCCTGCCTTCGCGCAGGCCGAGCTCGGGCAGGCGGACACGGGGCAGGCCCAGACCGCCGGCTACCAGGGCGAGGACGACGAGCACCGCCAGCAGTGGTCCGGGGGTGTAGCAGTACCGCTGGTAGGCGCGAAGCCAGCCGGCCTGCGGCTCGCCCACGACCCGCGCCGGGTGCCCGCCGTCGAAGTCGAGCAGGGGCACGCTGATGTGCCAGTAGTAGGGCGGGTCGCTGGTCGGGAACTGCCAGGAGCCGACCGGCCAGTCCCGGTAGCCGGTGTTGCGCCCCGGCACGAAGTAGTGGCCGACGTCGGCGGCGACCATCCGTGCGTAGTCCAGTGGCTGGCGAAGGATCACCTGGTGGGCGAAGCCCGCCATGACAGCGTTCTTGTGCCGGTCGCTGCCGGTGAGCTGGAACCGGGGGCTGGTGTCGGCCCACACGTAGTAGTTCGGGCCTGGCCGGTCGGCCGGCGCGTGCGGCGAGCACAGGCGGCGCTGCTCGGTCGTCAGATGGAGCCTGGAGCAGTCGGCGATCGGCGCGACCCGGCCGTAGAGCCACGCCCCGTCACCACCGGTCAAGGCGTAGCTGCCGTAGGAGCCGTGGAACCAGGTCGCGTAGGCGGCCAGCGGCGCGGCGAGCAGCAGGGTGAACGCACCGAGGCGCGGCCAGCTCAGCCGGCGGGCCAGCAGATACACCAGCGAGAGCACGCCGAGCACCGCGCCGAGGGTGCGGACCATGGCCGCCGCCGCGAGCAGCCCGCCGGCGAGCGCGCAGGCCGCCGCCGAAGGCCGCGCCGACCACAGCAGCGCGGCGAGCGCGCCGACCAGCAGCACCCCGAAGAGCGTCTCCGCCATCACGAAGTGCTCGATGTCGACCTGGTAGGCGTCCAGCAGTACCGGGGCGGTCGCCAGCGCCGCCAGGGCGGGGTGCAGCCGGCGTCGCACCAGCAGGGCGTAAAGCGCGACGGCGGTGCCGAGACCGGCCGCGTGCTGGACGGCCGGGACGACGGCGAGCCGGTGGGTGCCGCCCAGCAGCCGCAGCAGCAGCGGGTAGCCGGCGGGGCGCATCGGATCGGGCCGGGACAGGTGCGAGAGCGTCAGGTAGGCGTAGGAGTCGCCGGAGAACTCGAAGGCCGGCCGGTAGGCGTACATCGCCAGCGCCCGCAGTGCCGCCCCCGCGGCGAGCAGCACGCCGAACAGCCAGTGCCGCCGGGCCCCGGCCGCCAGCCGGCCGCGCGGCGGGTCGCTGGCCCTGGACGCGACGCCGATGGCTACTGCCTCGCCGACGATCACCGTGTCGCTGGTGGTTATGTCGCTGGCCGTTATGTCGCTCGCCGCCGTCGAGTCGCTGGTCGCCGGCATGCCAGGGGCGGCGGCGTCCTCGGCGCTGCCGGCGACGGTGTCGCCGAACGGCTCGGCACCCGATGACCGGCTGGCCTTTCGGGGCCCGCTCGCGTCGCGCCCGTCCGGGCCGGTCTCCATGGAGCCGGCGGTCATCCGCTGCCCTCCACCGTTCTCCCCAGGGGACCGGTCGCCCGGATCGCCGAGCCGGTTCTCACAGCGCGGCAGGTCGGTAACTTACCGTCGGCCTCGCGTCGTGACCATCGGTCATGCGCGCGGCTTGTGGCCGGGACGTCCGTTGCGTCCCGCGCCCCGCCGTTCCCAGCCGTCCACGACCCGCGGACCCCGGGTTCGGTGGGACCGAATCCTCGCGGCCGGCAATCTCGAACCGGCCGCGGGGCCGGACGGGCGCCGCGCCCGCGCGGAGGTGCCAGGAGACGGCCGGTCGGATCGCCGACCTCGGGCCGGAACGAGCGCGCTCCGGACACGTTCGCCGTGGTCCGCCTGTTGGCTACAGAGCGTAGTTGATTTAGCGATACCCTGGGGTAGCCGTGCACCGTGCGTGACAGATTCGGGGCGACGCGGTCTGTCCCGCTTCGGGGGAGCTTGAAACTCCCCATGCAAACACGCCGAGCGCGCAAGCAGCAGGTCGTTGTGACTGCCGTAACCGGTAGGCGTAACGTCTGTTGCCCGTGCAGGTGAGTTTTCCGGAGCGGGCGGCGCGGGCGGGCGCCGCCGGAGGCGACCCCGTTGTCGCCACAGCCTCTGTCCACGGCTCCGCCCCTACAGCGAGTGACGCCGCGTCTTGCCGCGGCTCCGTCACCGGCCCCCGTCGCCAGTGTCAGCACCAGCCCGTCTGCCCGACGGCGGACGCACCAGACCGGGACGCCGCGCGCGTGGTGCGGACGCACCCGGACCAGGGCTGGAGCCTGCTGTGCAACGGGGTGATCCTCTTCGAGGACACCGGCGAGATCCTCCCGACCGGACGGACGGTCGAGCCGCGCCGGGGGCCAACCCGCGACGGCGCCTCCCGCCTCCCACGCCCGCCGGCCCCGCGCCGGTCGGCCGCCGGCATCCCCGCCAGAGTCTGAGCGGAGGAGGCGGCGGGCGGAGGTCACGTGCGAGCGACGGGGTCCCTGCGGGATCGACGAACGGGGTTCCTGCGGGATCGACGAACGGGGTCCCTGCGGGATCGACGAAGTCGATCTCGGAGGTCGTGATCTCGGAGGTCGTGATCTCGGGGCCGTAGCTCGCCGCGGACGGAGCTCAGGAGAGACGTCTGAGCCGCCTCGACGCGCCCTGGTGCGCCGGCACCGGCGCCCCAGGGCTCCCTGGTGCGGGTCAGCGGACCGAGTGGTCCTGCAGGGGAATCAGCGCCGCCAGCGGCGTCGTCAGCCGGGCGCACAGCGCGGGGTCGAGCAGGTCCTCGACGAGCAGGGCGCACGCCAGGTCGGCGCACAGCTCCATCACCCGAGCCTCCGAGGACGGGTCCTGGGTCAGCGGCGCGCCGCCCCGGCAGTCCTGGCACGGTCGCCAGAAGCCTTCGGCCGCGCTGCGGCGGACCAGCGTCCACACCCGGCGCCTGCCGGTCAGCACGGCGGTGCCGAACGCGGCGTCCATGGCCTCCTGGTGGTCGGTCTCGTCGCGAGTAAGCGCGGCGACCAGCAGGCCCTCGAAGACCTCCGAGCTGCGCGTGTCGTGGCAGCGGACGGCCAGCTTCGGCAGCGCGGCCAGCACCCGCTTCACGTCCGCCGCCGATGGGCCCAGGTCGGGTTCGTGGGAGCGGACCCGCGGGTAGACCGTGCGCCAGGGACGCATCAGTCCGGCGTACTCCGAGCGGGAGAGGATTGGCCGGGCGTAGGCGGCGGCCAGCGCGTCGCGCATGGACCGCAGCGCGGTGGCCGTGACCGTCGGGTCGATCGACACGTAGTCGGCGCCGGACAGGTCGTCGGCGTAGATCGCGGAGAGCGCGTCGAACGCGGCCAGCACCTCGACGACCAACGGCGACTCGGGCGAGAGCGCCCGGTCCCTGGCGACGGCCAGTGACGTCGAGTTGCGCCATTCGGCGGCGAGCCGGGTCAGCTCGTCGTCGGTGGTGTGCACCAGCTGGGCGAGGATGCCCAGGATGCCGCGCAGGTTCGGGTGCTCCTCGAGCCGTTCGACGCGGCGAGCCCGAAGAATCATGCGGACGCTCCCCGCGCCGCCCGACGATCG
>Ga0068863_100000276_pt1 | contig 53374 bp, 73 predicted proteins | sample KBSSwiS62_FD_66596 | JGI IMG/M metagenome (GOLD analysis project Ga0068863, IMG submission 66596) | Switchgrass rhizosphere microbial communities from Kellogg Biological Station, Michigan, USA - KBS Switchgrass S6-2 | ecosystem: Host-associated > Plants > Roots > Rhizosphere > Soil ... | reverse complement strand
GGTCGCGAGCGCTACCGCGAGCTCCACGCGGACGGCGTCGACGCATCCGCGACCCTCGGGGCCTGGAACGGGCTCCCCAACAAGCTACTCGTGGCTCGGCTGCGCGACATGCGCGAACGCGGGCTCACCGTCGAGCAAGCGCGCGAGCGCGGGATGAACGCGATCGCGACCGGCGCGGCGCGCGCGCAGAACGCGTCGTCGCTGCAGTTCTTCACGCCGGCGTGGTTCCTCGACGACAAGCACTTCGACCGCGACGCCGACACGTCGCCGGCGCAGGTTTCGCGGCCACGTGCGGGTCCGCGATCACCGCCACCCGAGCAACCCGTCCGCCGGATCAACCGCCTGTAGCCCACCGCGACCTCAAGCCGGAGAACATGAACAACCCATCGAACATCCGCGAGAAGACCCTCGTCGACGATCAGACACTCTCCCTCGAGCGCAGCGTCCTCGGCTCGTGCATCTGCTTCCCCGAGCGGTTGCGCGACTGCGAAGATCTCGAGGTCGACGACTTCGTCGACTTGCGACACAAGTCCGTGTTCGCGGCGCTCCGCAATCTCGAGGCGACGAACAAGCCGATCGACGTGCTCTCCGTCGAGATCGAGGTCAACCGCATCGGGAAGCTCGACGCGATCGGCGGCGTGGCGTTCCTTGGCGAGCTGATCTTGGCGTTTCCGACCATCGACAACTTCCTGATGTACGTCGGCGACGTGCGCGATCGCGCGCTGCGCCGGCGCATCGCGGTCGTCGCCGGAAACCTCGTCGAGATCGCGATGCGCGCTGGTTGTACAGGCGCCGAATTGCTCGACCTCGCAGGTCGAAACATCGCCGCACTTGAGAGTTCGAGGCCGAACGAAAGCGGCCCGGTCGCGATCGGCGAGCTCGTCGCGGCACGCTTCGAGAACGTCGAGCGCATCGCCGCGGCGCAGGCAACGGGCGAGGCCGGCGCGCTCACCGGCGCGCCCACCGGCGTCGACGAGCTCGATCGCAAGCTCGGTGGGTGGCGGTTCAAGATCGGCAACCTCATCGCCGCTCGGCCGGGCATGGGCAAGAGCTCGCTTGGGATCGCGACCGCAGACGCCTGCTCGGCGATCGCCGACGCGCACGCGAACATCGACATGGGCGTGCACGTGTTCTCTCTCGAGGACTCGATCGAAACGTACGGCGATCGCGTCCTCGCCGGCGCGTCGGGCGTTCCCGCGATCCGGCTCCGGCAAGCCGACCTCCGGCCTGGCGACGCCGGCGCGTGCGTCGACACGGTTCACCGCTTCCGGGCCCGACGGTTCTGGGAGGTCGACGACACCGCGGCGCTCTCCGCGGTCGAGATCGTTCGCCGATGGCGGCGCGCTCGCGATCGCATCCGCACGCGCGTGGTGATCGTCGACTACCTCCAGCTCATGCGGTCGCCCGATCCGCGCCTCCGCGAGGACCAGGCGATCGGCATGTCGCTGCAAACGCTGATCGACGCCGCGCGCGCCGACGACATCGCGCTCGTGGTCATGAGCCAGTTCAACCGCGAGCTCGAGAAGCGTGTCGACAAGCGCCCGCAGCTCGCGGACCTGCGCGGCTCCGGCGAGATCGAGGAGAAGGTCAAGCTCGCCGTCGGGATCTACCGCGGCTCGTACTACGGCGGCCGCCCGATCCGCGGCGTCGACTACGACTGCTCATGCCCGGAATCGGTGAAGAGCTGCTACCACGCGCCCACTGCCGAGGATTGGGCGCGGCAAGCGCAGCTCCTCGTGCTCAAGGGTGGCAACGGTCCCGTCGGCGTGATCAGCGCGAGCTGGCACGGGCCGACGATGAAGTTCTCGTAGCGCGCTCGCGCGCTGAACGTTCGACGAACGACACCACGAACAGGGAGACGACCATGGCGAAGAAGACGAAGAAGACGACGACGAAGGCGAAGAAGTCCACGAAGGGCAAGCAGACCGAGATCCCGGGCACCGAGCGCCCGACGACGCCGGCGATCGAAGAAGCCGCGGCCGCGCTGCGCGAGACGCGCACGGAATGGCAGGCACTCGGCCGCAAGATGGCCGAGCAGGAGGACGCGCTCGTCGAGGTGATGACTGCGGAGAAGTGCTCGCTCTACAAGTTCTCCGACGGCGAAGAGGACCTGATCGTCAAGCTCAGCGAGACCAAGAAGAAGGTCTCGATCAAGAAGGCGAAAGCGCCGACGTCGATGAAGGCCGAGGGGTGAGGTGTTCGATATGCCGAACCCTCGTGAGCAACACATCGCGCGTGCACTTCGCGAGCGCGGCGGCGCAGCGACCATGCCCCGGCAGCTGGAAGGCGAACGCGCTGGTGGAGTCGGTGACGCCGCCGGCGCCGCTGGCGGCGATCGAGGCGGCGTGGACGCGGATGTTCGCGCGCCGCTCGTGATCATCGTGCTCGGCATCCCTGCACCCAAGGGATCAGCGCAAGCGTTCTACAACGCGAAGACGCAGCGCGCGCACGTCGTGACCGGTGGCTCGAAGGTCACGCGCGAGAAGATGCGCTCGTGGGATGGCGCGGTGCGCGAGGCCGTGCACCACAAGCTCGGCCACCTGAACGCGCCGCTCCACGTGAAACGCCCGCTCGAGGTCGAGATCGTGTTCGGGCTCGCGCGCATCGCTGGACACTGGGGCACTGGCAAGCGCGCGGGCGAGCTCAAGCCGAACGCGCCGCGCTACCCGATCGTCAAGCCGGACATCGACAAGCTCGCGCGCGCCACGCTCGACGCGATGACCGGCTCGGTGTTCTCCGATGACTCGTGCGTCGCGCGGCTCACCTGCACGAAGGTCTACGCGGATCCCGGACACGAGGGCGCGACGATCACGGTGAGGTCGCTCGGATGACGGCGCCGAAGATCTTGACGGAGGATGAGCTCACCGACCTCGCGATCTGGGCGTCGCTCGACCTCGACTCGGAAGGGTGTGACCAGGTCCAGGCGCTGGTCGCCGAGGTCCGCGAGCATCGCGCTCGAGCGGCGGCGCCGATCGATACCGGCGTCCGGTGCGAGAGCTGCGGCAAGCCCGGTACGAGCATGTGCGCTCCTTGCCGCGCTGCGTGCACGTGTGAGGGGTGCCAGAAGGCCCGCGCGGTCGCCCCTACCGAACACGAGCAGACGCGGGAGGGCTCCGGGTGAGCACGTACGAGGACCGCCTTCTCGCCGGGCAGTGCACGCGCTGCAAGCTCGTCCTGCCGAAGGACTACCCCTACTCGCTGTGCGCCGACTGCACCGCGCGAAAGAAGCGCGTCCAGCGGCGCTACGATCGACGGACGCGCGCGCGCCGCGCGATCGAGGGGCGATGCACGTACTGCGAGCAGCCTCGGCTCCCCGGCTTCTCCGTGTGCGCCGGTCACCGTGTGCAGAAATCGACAACCCCTCGCGAGATTGTCGATCGTTCTGCGGAACGACTCGCACGGTTGCGCGAGCTCGTGACCGACGACACGACGTCGAGCAGCGATCGCGATGGTGCTTCCAAGAATGCGGGTCACGCGGATGTGCGCGACCTGAGGATCGCGGCGCTCTCGCTCGCCACGGCCGCCGAGCAGCTCGAGCGCGAGCTCGACGACCAGGCCGCCGCGCGCGCCGCCCTCGCCGTCGTGGAGGTCGCCGTGCTCGCCGTCGAGGAGGTGCTCGCGCGCCGCGGCTACGTGCGGAAGGGCGCGATCGCGCCGAGCTCTCCGACCGCCCCCGCGGACCAACCGCCGATCGGCGCGACGTGCGCGGTCTGCGGCGTGCGCCCGGCTTCGCAGTGGGACGCGGTCGACGGCAAGCGCGTGCCCTCGTGCGCGTCGTGCGCCGCCGACGTCGAGGTCGAGGATCCACCGCCGCCGCCGGGCCTGCGCGAGCGGATCCTTCGCGTGCTCGCACGCAGCGACGGCATGTCGGTCGACGAGATTGCCGAGGCGCTCGGCGAGGCGGATGCCCCGGGACGGAATCGGATCGGCGCGTCGCTCGCGCGCGCGGCGCACGACGGACAGGTGCGGCACACCGGAGGTCGAATGTCCCGCGTGTACCACCTGGTGAGCCCGTGACGCGTCGGCGCGCCACGAAGTCGCCCGTAGCCGCGCCGACGCCGAAGCGCAAGCGCGGGCCGCGCGGGATGCACGACGAGGTGCTGCTCGAGGAGTCCGTGGAGGACCCGGAGCAGCTGTTCGTGCGGCTCGAGGGCGATGACGAGCTCACGAAGGCGCGCGTGATCGCGGCCGAGCTCGCCGGCGCCGGCGCCAAGCAGAACAAGCGCGCACCGGGCAACGAGGTAGCGCCCCGTCGCGATCACCGCCGCCGACTGGTCGAGCAGGTTGAGGAGTGGCTCGCCTCGGGGAAGAGCTTCACCGAGACCGTCGACCTCTGTGTAGCCGCGACAGGTTGCCATCCCTCGACCGCGGCATCGGCGATCGGGATGGTTCGCGCGCGGTGGAAGGCCGCCGACGAGGCGACGATCGAGGACCGGCGCGCTCGCTTCAAGGCGCGGATCGAGCACGCGTGGAACAAGGCACTCGACGCCGGCGACTTCCGCGCGATCGCGGTGCTCGCGCGCACGCTCGCCGACGTCGAGGGGGTTCGCGCGCCGAAGGAGGTCAAGCTCTCGGGATCGGTCGGAGTGCGGCCGGTCGCGGCGATGACGCCCGAGGAGCGCCGCAAGGAGATCGAGGAGCTCACCGCGCGCCGCGCGGCCGCTGGCGGACTCGCGATCGCCGCGCCCGCCAACACGCACGGAGCTTTCACGCCCGCCGTGCCACCGACCATCAACATCGAGGCCGTCGCGCTGATCCCGACGGCGCGGAAGGATCGACCGTGAGCTCGAAGACACCCGTGATGTTGACGCAGGCGGCGATCGAGCAGCTCGAGCAGTCGTTCCGCGGGATCGAGCGCCAGACCGCGCCGGCGCTGTTCGAGCCGAGCAGCCGCATGATGTCGGCGCGCGAGCGGATCGCACTTGGCGTCGCCCGGTTCGCGCTCGACGCTTACCGCGACATCGTCGAGCTCGCAGGCACCGGCGCGCAGCTGGCAGGCACCGGCGCGCAGCTGACAGCGCTTGTCGCGCCCGTGATGCGCGAGATCGTTGCCGAGATCGAGATGGCCGTCGACGTGGTGACTTCGAAGGGCTGGTCGTTCGAGGCGATCTCGATCCAGATGTTCAAGTTCACGCCCGGCCGGATCGCACTCGCCCTCGAGGACGCCAACGCAGCCGACGGCGGCGCGAGCGCGGTGCAAGTTCACGTGTTCGAGCTCGAGCTCAGGAAGCCGACGCCACCGAAGTGGTTGATCGGAATCGAGGCGCGGTGGTTGACGCGCACCGGGAGACACGAGGACGTGCCAACGCCGCCCGCGAAGGACGAGCCAGCGGGCGGGTGACCTCGTAGCGATTCCATCGCCGCGCGGCACCGCGCGCGAGCTCGGCGGCCAGGAGCTCGGCGAGCCGTGGGTCGCTGGTGAGGTCGGCGACCTTGCGGAGCGCGATCGCCGCGGCGCGGCCTGCGTGCGCGGGCCATGGCTCGGTCGTCGTGGTTTCACGTGCGACGCGCGCTGCCCACACCTCGCCTCGGCACTGCGCGACGCCGCGTAGCTGCGCGAAGGAGTCCGCCACGCACGAATCGCAGAGAGCATCGCGCGGGCACGGGCAGGTCATTCGCGAAGCGTAGGCGATCCGTCTGATCGGCCGTCGAACACCGCCGATAGCGTCGACCTCGGCACGTGACCGAGCAGGCCACCTACACGACCTCCGACGAGTCGCGGCTCCTCGAGCTGCTCCGGTGGGAGGAACAGGGCGAGACGCTCCGCGAATTCATCGGGCGCGTCTCGCCGCACCTGCCGTCGCTGCGCCACCTGCAACCCGTGCTCGACGTGTTCGAGCGCACGCGGCGCGAGCGCGTGCTCGCGGTGATCGCGATGCCGCCGCGCCACGGCAAGACGGTCACCGCATTGCACGCCGTCGCGTGGCGCATCCTGCGCGATCCGGTCCTGCGCCACGCGTACGCAACGTACGGATCGAGCCTGTCGCTCGCGGGATCTCGCGCCGCGCGCCGCATCGCGCTCGCCGGCGGCGTCGACCTCGCGAAGGACGCGGCCGCGCTCTCCGACTGGCGCACGGAGCAGGACGGCGGGTTGCTCGCGACCGGCGTCGGCGGCCCGCTCACCGGGCGCGGGATCACCGGTATCGCGCTCGTCGACGACACGCTCAAGAACCGCAAGCAGGCCGAGAGTCGTCGGATCCGCGATGACACGTGGGAGTGGTTCACCGACGTCGTGTGGACGCGCCTCGAGGGCAACGCGTCGTGCATCGCGATCGGCACGATGTGGCACCCGGATGACCTGCTCTGCCGGCTGCTCACGCGCGGCGCGGGCGCGGACGGCGTGCGCTTCGAGCTCGTACGCCTACCTGCGATCGCGGACGAGGAGCAGGACCTCATCGGGCGCGCCCTCGGCGCGGCGCTGTGGCCCGAACGCTACGGCCTCGAGAAGCTCGCCGAGATCCGCACGCTGCTCGGCGAGTACTCCTTCGCGTCGCTGTACCAGCAGCGCCCGCGGCCGCGCGGCTCGCGTGTGTTCGGCGAGCCCGGTCGCTTCCGGCTGGCGGACTTCCGGCTCGATGGCCACCGCGTGTGCATCTGCGCCGACCCCGCGGCGACGGCGTCGACGCAGAGCGACCACAGCGCGGCGCTCGTGCTCGCGATGAAGGGCGAAGGCGTGAACGAGCGCGGGTGGATCATCGGCCACCTGCGCGGGCAGTGGGAGATCCCCGACAACCCGCACGAGATCGACAAGGAGACCGGCGTGCAGGGCACGCGGGGCGTCGTTTCGCGCCTCCGCGTGATGCAGCTCGAGTGGGGCGGCGTCGCCGTCGTGGTCGAGGCGGTCGCCGGGTTCAAGGCGGTGCCGCAGATGCTCCGCGCGATCGATCCGAACCTGCGCGTGGTCGAAGCGCCGGCGGTCGTCGACAAGTTCACGCGCGCACAACCCGCGGCCGCGGCGTGGAACAGCGGGCGGTTGATGATCGCGACCGATGCGCCGTGGGCCGCGGCGATGATCAAGCGCTTCCAGGCGTTCACCGGGAACAACGACCCCGACGACGACGAGATCGACGCGTGCTCGCACGGGTGGAACGCGATGCACATCGCGACCGACGAGAGCGATCGCAGCGGCGCGCGGAGCCCGAACCCATTCGGATGATTCGAAATGCGGATCCCGATTTCGGGTAGGTGCGCACCTCCATGTTGATCTCGTGAAGCAGGAGGGCGAGCGTGTCGGCATGCAGCATCACGTTTGGATCGTCGAGAATCGCAACCTCCCACACGAGGTCGCGGCCTACCGCGTCTTGTCCCTGCAGAACCACGGCCCCGTGACGGCCGTGCATGGTGGGATGCACGGCACTCCAACGTTCGGCTCGCTCGCCGACGCGATGAAGGCGGCGCTCGCAGCGGCCGACGCCGACGAGATGCGCCTCATTCAGGTGGTCACCCTTCCGAGCGCGACATCGGCGATCGGTGGCGAGCCAGCGCTCTACTTCTTTTTTGTGCGGGAGTAGCGCGTCGAACGTGGCTGCGAAGGTCGCGACATGGCGATCCGCTGCAAGTTCAAGCTCGACTCCATCAAACGCACCGCCAACGGTGGTGCCTACATCGAAATGTTCCCCGTGAGCTCCGGCTCGGAGGAGAACAAGCAGTTCTACTCGGAGGAGAACAAGCAGTTCTACAAGTACACGCCGAGCGGTCAGCTCGTCTTCGGCACGGTCAACGAGGCCGTCGCCGATCAGCTCAAGCTCGGCGCCGAGTACTACATCGACATCACGCCCACCGACGCGCCCGCGACCTGACGCGTCGAACGCGAGTGCGAGCGTCTGCGCATGACGACGGTCAACGGCCTCGCCACGCAGACGGACCGGGAGATCGCAGCGCTCGACCTCGGCAACGACATCGCGGCCGTGGATGCCGCGCGAGCCGCCGGTGCTGGCGTCCGAGCGAAGCTCGACAAGCCGGGCGAGACCGAGGCCACGACCGGTGTCGTGTACGCCTCGCTCGAGGCGCGCAACCCCGAGTACCTCGGCGACTTCTGGGCCGAGTGCCGCGCGCTCTACGCCGGCGGCGCGCGCCTGCTTCGCGACGAAGCCGTGATGGACCGCCTGTTCCCGAAGAACGGCGCCGAGGCCGATGACATCTACAAGGCGCGCCGCGCTCGCGCGTTCTTCCTCGCCTACCCGGGCGAGATCATCGACCACCTACTCGCCGGCCTTGCGCAAGACCCGCTTCACCTGTCCGCCGGGCTCGACGAGAAGACCAACGAACCGAAGCCGCTCCCGCCGTGGTGGGCCGAGTTCGACGAGCGCGTCACGCCCGATGGCGTCGACAAGCGCGCGCTTCACACGTTCGCGATCGACGCGATGCGCGAGATGTTCATCACGCAATCGGCGTGGATCCTCGTCGACCTGCCCGCGCGCGATCCCAACGCGCCCGCGCCGGCGAACCTGCTCGAGGAGGAACGCGCCGGCCTCCGCGATCCGTACCTGTGCCTGATGCCGAGCGACAACGTCGTCGACTGGGAGGTCGATGACGAGACCGGCGAGCTCGAGTGGGCGCTCTGCTACTGGCGCACGAAGCGCCGGCCGTCGATCCGCGCGCGCCGCACGATGGTGACCGAGCGGTGGCTCGAGTGGACCCGCGAAGGATGGCGCAAGTACGAGTGGTCGTGGGACCCGGCGACGCCGCCGAAGAAGGATGCGGTTGTCCCGCTCGTCGATCAAGGAACGCACCCGTTCGGCCGCGTGCCGCTCGTTCGGCTGCAGGTCCCCGACGGGCTGTACGCGATGGGCAAGCTCCACAGCCCGGCGCGCGAGCACTTCAACAAGCGCTGCGCGGTCGCGCACGCCGAGAACATGTCGCTGTTCGCGGTGCTCTACGAGTTCAACGGCCCCGACAACGGCGCGGCGTTCACGCCGAAGATGGGCACGGCGACGTCCGCGGCGCAGCAGGACCCGCGGCGATCGATCAACCAGGTCCGCGGTCAGGGCTACACGCAGGTACGCGGCCACCAGGACGACGCGCGCTACGTCGGGCCCGACACCGGCCCGTTTAAGGAAGCTCGCGAGTCGTGCGCCGAGCTGATGCGCGAGATGCACCGTGTGATGTTCTCGATGGCGTTGTCCGCGAACATGGACGCGGCAGCGCTGAAGCGCAGCGGTGACTCGAAGGAGGAGGACAGCAAGTCGATCGCGGCGATCTTGCTGAAGGTCGGCGAGATCCTCCGTCAGGGATTCGGCGCGATCCTCGAGCTCGTCGCGAAGGTGCGCGGTGGTGAGTCGATCCCGACCGTCACCGGCGGCGAAAAGTTCGACGCCGACTCGGTCGCCGCGGCGATCGAAGAAGCCACGAACCTGCTCAACGGCGTGCCGATGCGCTCGCCGACGTTCATGCGGCTGTACCTGTATCGGCTCTACAAGCGCGCCCTCGGGCCCGACGCGCGACTCGATGACCTCGAGGAGATCCGCGACGAGCTCGAGACGGCGATCACCGCCGAGATGATGCTCATGCAGGACGGCCAGGCGATGCCGCCCGTCGGCCAGGACGTTGCGCCGGACGGCGCCGATGACGAGCCCGACGAGGACGAAACGCCGGAGAAGCCCGCGGCTGCACCCGCCAAGGCGCCGGCGAAGGGCGCGCCGGGAACGAAGCGCATCATCGCGTCCGGCGGCGATCGCGGGAAGCGGTAGCTTGTGGCGTGCCCGCACGGCGCCGGCGCGCCGAGCTCGTGCTCGCAGTGCCTCGGCGCGACCGCGCGGCGGGTCGACCTCACGGATGGTGTCGTCGCGATCGACGGCGCCGCGGTCGGGACCACGCGAGAACACGAGCTCGCAGCCGAGGAAACGCTGCTCCACCTGCCATCCACGCGTCGCGGCGGCCGCGCCCCTCGCCGATGTTCGCGCTGCGGCGGCGTCGGCCACACGAAGCGGCGCTGCGCGAGCTGAGGCCCGACCGTGCGCACCGTCGAGGACCTCGTCAACTCGATCGCGCGCGACGTGCTCGCGCTCGAGGATGCCACGCTCCGCGCCATCATCCCGGCGCTGGTCGACGCGCGCCACGAGCTCGAGCGCGACCTGCGCGCATGGCTCGCCGACCACAGCGACGGCGCCGAACGCTTCACCGCACAGGACCTGCGACGTGCGCTCGCCTCGGTCGATGCCGCGCTCGAGACAATCTCCGAGTCACGCCCGCAGATGGAGTCGGCGATGGTCGCGGCCGCGCGCGCCGGCGCGACGATGGCGGTCGACCACATCCGCTCCGAGCTCGCGATGCACGCGACGCAGTTCGGCGCCTCCGTCCGTCCGACGAAGCTGTCGAGCGCCGCCGTGATGGCGCGCGCACAGCACGAGATCATCCCCCGGATCGCCACGAGCGCCGCTCGCTACGTGCAGACCGTCCGCGAGGACATGCGCCACCAGTTCGCGCTCGGGCTCGTGCGCGGCGAGAACTTCGAGCAGCTCACGAACCGGTTGCGACGGCTCGGCGGCCCGCGAGGTCTCGTCGCGCTTCGCGGGATCGCCGGCGATCCGGGTGCGCAGGTCGAGCACATCGCTGAAGGCCTATTCGCGCGCTACCGGCACTGGGCCGAGCGCGTCGTCCGGACCGAGGTCATCAACGCCTACAACGTCGAGCACGTCGCCGGGATCGAGGAACTCAACGACGAGCTCGCGGCCGACGGCCAGACGGCACTGCAACAGCGGTGGGACTCCACGCCGGACTTTCGCCGGTGCTCGTTGTGCGCGGCGCTCGACGGCCAGGTGCGCGCGATCGGCGACGAGTTCGCGCCCGGCGTGCTGCGCCCACCGCGGCATCCGAACTGCCGGTGCGTCGTCGTCGCGTGGGATCCGTCGTGGGATCCGCACGCCGTGGTTGGGAAGCAGAAGGCAAAGGGCACGAAGCAGCGGAAGCAGCCGAGGCAGCCCAAGCCGCCGAAACCCACGGCACCGCCGAGCTCGAAGCCGCCGCGCGCGCCGAAGAAGCCGGTGTCCCAGGCGCCACCGGCCACGCCCACACCCGCAGCCGCGCCGGGCGACAAGAACGCGCTCGCCGCAATCGCGAAGGTCGCAGGCGGCGACCTGGTTGGCGCGCGGCGGCTGATCGAGCAGGATCTCGGTGCGCGCAGGCTCTCGCCGCACTTCCACACACCAGGTAACGACGTCGTTCGCGTGCAACGCATGAAACCGGGATTGCGCGGCTCGCATGCGTGGTCCGGCGAGATCGCCCTCGCGAAACCCGTCGCCGGCGACGCCTCGAAGTTCGCGACCGCGGTGAACAAGAGCGAGAAGAACGCCAAGGCGATCCGCGCGACGCTCGAGGAGTCCGCGCGCCGGCGTGATGCGTCGATCGCGAACCCCTCGATCCCATTCGTTCGCACCGCACGGATGCAGAGCCTCGAGAAAGGCGCGCAGGGGTTGCGGACGCTCGTGCACGAGACCACACACGGGTACGGGCCCCTGCGTGCGTGGGAGTACAGCGGGGCGGGCGTTCTTGTCGAGGAGATCACCACCGAGCTCGTGGCGCGCCGGTATCTCCACGACAACTTCGGCTACAGCCGCGAGCTCGGGTCGTATCAGGACTACATCAACCGTGCGATCGACGCGACCAAGGCCGCGCTCGGCTTGGATCGGCCCGCCGCGCTCGATGCGCTCGATCGAGCGTCGCAGACGTTCCGCGGTGATGCGATGCCGACCTCGGGCGCGCTGTCGTCGAACCAGCTACCGCCAGTCAGCCGGCTCGCGAAGCACATCGCGGCCGCGTCGCCGGCGAAGGCCCCCGCCGACAACACGCCCGACCGGACGCTACACTTCGAAGACAAGTCGGAGGCGACGCCGCACGAATGGGCGATCGTCACCGCGCTGAGGAAACACCTATGACCGAACCGAAGAACGTCTCCGATCTCCCGCGCAACGACGTCGCCGCGTGCGAGCGATTCTACCGCGCGCGGGGAAAGCTGGGGATCGAGAGCGACGAGGCCGAGGTGATGCTTCGGCTGCAGGACGACCCGAGCGAGCTCGAGGCGAAGATGATGAAGTGGAAGATCCGGGACCCGATCGCCGGTCGGAGCTGACGCGTCGAACCGCTGCTCTAGCGTGGCCTCACACGCACAGGAGCACCATGCCACCGAAGAAGAATCCGACGAAGAAGCCGAACGACGACGACCAGGACGAGGACGGTGACGAGGGAGGTGATGGCGGCGGCGGCGACGATCGCCCGGTCACTCGCGCCGAGATGATGAAGGCGATCAACGGCGCCGTGAGCGGCCAGCTCGCGCGCAAGCTGGCGCCGGCGATCGAGGCCGGAATGGCGCCGGTGCTCGAGCGCCTCAACACGCTCGCGCCGAAGCAGGCGCAGAACGACGACGAGGACGACGGCGACGACCAGGGCGAGGACGCGCGCCCGAAGCCCGCCAAGAAGAGCGCGGCCGAGTCGAAGCTCGAGCGCCGCACCGCTGCGCTCGAGCGCGAGCTCAAGGAAGCGCGCGAGAAGAACGCCAAGGAAGAAGCTCTCCGGAAGAGCGCGACGATCGAGAGCACGCTGACCGAGCACCTCACGAAGGTCGGCGTCAACCCGTTGCAGATGCGCGGCGCGCTCGCGGTCCACAAGTCGTCTGCGTTCGTCGACGACGCCGGCAAGGTCCGTTTCAAGGTGCAGCGCGACGGCTACGAGGAGGACCTGGAGCCCGCGACCGCGCTCGGAGAGTGGGCCGCGACCGACGAGGGCAAGAGCTACCTCGCGCCGAGCGGATCCAGCGGCGGCGCTGGCGCACGCGCACCGCGGGGGAACGGACCGCAGGGGCGCGCGCCGAAGAACACCCCCGAGGGCAAGGCGATCGCGGTGCAGGAAGCGCGCGGGAGCCTGCTCTCCGCGGTCGGCGAGCTCGTCGCGGGCGGCTCGATCACCGTCGAGTAGTTGACGGCGTAGGACGAAATCGGCACAAGCGGTTCACGGTCACCGGGCAACCGATGACACGCACGACCGGACGAGCTCCGGGACGCACGCCAGCACGCGGCAAGTACGCGTGACGCACGCATCCCGGAGCTCTCGAAATGTCCGATCGTACGTTCGCAAATATCGCCGCGGCGCTGGCCACGCTCTTCGCCGACCGCATCTCGACGCAGATCAACCGCTCCACGGTCCTCCTCGGTCTCGTGCCCGTCGGCAACGGCCCGGGCAAGAACATCTCGTGGAACGTCCAGTTCGGCTCCGCGGTCGGCACGCCGATCGCCGACGGCGCCGACGTCGTCACCTTCAACAACGACGACAAGATCCCGGCGACGCTCGACTACGCGACGATGCACGACGCGTTCTCGGTCACCGGGAAGGCGATGGCGGCGGCGGCGAACACGCGCAACCCGACCGAGCTCGAGGACCTGTTCGGCGACGAGCTCACGGACTCCGTCGGGCGCCTCGCGAAGGGCATCTCGCAGGCGCTCTACACCGGCACCGGCGTCACCGATCACATCATGGGTCTGTGCGACCCGACGTCGGGCGCGCTGATCGACACCGGCATCTACGCGAACGTCAACCGCGCGACGTACCCGCAGTGGGCGTCGAACCTCGACACGAACGGCGGCGTTCCTCGCGCGCTCGGCTTCGGCGTGATGCGCTCGATGCGGACGAGCATCTACGTCGCCTCCGGCATCATGCCGGACCTGATCGTCACGACCCCGCAGCTCCACGGGAAGTACGGCGACCTCTTCACGAGCAACCGTCGCTACTCGCAGGACGTCGTGCTCCGCGGGAGCAAGATCACTCTCACCGGTGGCTACGGCGCGCTGTTCTTCGACGAGACGATCCCGGTCGTCGCCGACGTCGACTGCCCGGCGGGCGAAATGCTGTTCCTCAACACGTCGTTGATGAACGTCGCGCAGCTGCCGGATCCGTCGGAGGCGATCTCGCAGGCGATGGGCAAGGTGAGCGTGACCGGCGATGCCGAGGAGCAGTTCGGCGCGCCGAGCGGCAAGCTCACCGCGCGCATCAACCCGCTCGGTCGCACCGGCGACAAGTTCAAGTTCCAGCTCATCAACTACCCGGCGCTCCGCGTGAAGCGCTGCAACGCGATGGGTCGGATCACGAACCTCGACTACACGCTGTAGTCGTCGTCGCGGTCGAGCTCGCGCACACGGGCTCCATCGAACACGGCGCGTAGCGTGAGCGCGCCTAGGAACGGCACAGGAGAGCCCGATGCACCCCACGAAGACCAAGGTCAACCGCACCATCTCGATGACGAACATCAGCGACCAGGCGATCACGATCCACATCGGCGGATCGCCCGGCGACGGTGTCACGGAGCACGTCATCGAGCCCGGCGGCGCGCAGCACTTCCACGAGAACTACTGCAAGCCGGTCGCCGGTGCGGGAACCGAGAACATGCCGCCGATCCTCGCGCGGCACTCGTTGCGCGAGTGCGCCGACGGCGTGCGCCGCCCGATGCTCGTCCCCACCGCCGAGGCCGACAAGACGAAGGCGGCGTACGCGGAGGCTATCCGGCGCAACCTCAAGGCCAAGGCGGACAAGGCGAAGGCCGAGGCCGAAGCGAAGAAGGGGGCCGCGTAGTCGCGCGCGCCGCCGATGCTCACCGACGATCAGAAGCTCGACATCCGCCTCTACCTGGGGTGGAGCGAGCGTTTCCACCAGTTCGACAGCGGGCTTGAGATGGCGATCCGCGCCATCGACGGCGACCCTGCGACGCCGGCGGCGACGCGCGTGCTCGGGCTGATCGACGAGTGCAAACGCATCGACACCGCGCTCGTCCAGGCCGAGCGCCGCCTCAAGGCGGTGTCGGTCGGTCCGATCGATCTCAACGGCGCGGAGATCTCACAGCTCCGCGATCGCGGCCGTCAATTCGTCGGCCGCATCGCGACCATTCTCGGTGTCGAGGTTCGCAACGACATCTACGGTGCCGGCCTGCCGTCGACGCGCGCGAGCGCGATGGGCATGACCGGCGGAGGGAACCGCCAGCTGATCGGCTGAGCGCGAAACGCTTCGGGGGTCCACCGGTGTCTCCCTCTCCCTGTGCCGGCCGGTGGATCCCCCGTCTTCTCGACGGGAACAGGGAAGGACAACGACCATGACCGCATCCGCCAAGAGTTCCCAGATCGTCTCGCCGGCGTTCCTCACCCAGGGCGAGACCACCGCCGCCGAGCGCACGCTGCTCGTTCACCTCGTCGCGACCGCCGACCAGTCCGACGTCGCGGCGATCGTCCCGGTCGTCACGCTGTCGAAGGCCGGCGCCGCGTTCGCCGCGATGGCCGGCGCGATCACCGAGCTCGCGAACGGCTGGTACAAGATCGTCCTCGCGACCGCGGACCTCGACACGAAGGGCGTCCTCGGCATGCGCGTCACCGGCACCGGCGCCGACACGGCGTGTGGCGGCGCGCAGGTCGAGGCGATGGACGTCAACACCGCCACGGTGAACCCGGGCGCGAGCGGCATCAACGCGGCGGCGTTCTCGAGTGATGCGCTCGCAGCGATCTCCGCGCCGCTCAACGTCACGCAGAAGCACTACGCGCTCTCCGCGAACGGCGATCCGGCCGTGAGCATGCAGGGCGCGCAGGACTGCTACGTCGACGTCGGCGGCACGTTCGGTGGCGGCTCGGCGCAGGTGCAGACCTGCGAGAACCCGTCGGCGACGTCGCCGAGCTGGACGAACAGCGGCGGCGCGCTCTCGTCGGCCGGTCGCGTGACCGTCCCCGGCCCGCACAACGCCGTGCGCGTCCACTTCACCGGCTCGACGTCGCCGGCGCTGACCGTCGACTTCACCATCCGTACGCCGCGCAGCTAACCGAGCAAGCACGTGACCGTCCCCGTCCTCACCGGCTCCGCGACCCTCGACGACGAGGTGCTCGTGGACGCGCTCGTGCCCGACGTCATCGACGGGCTCCGGGAGGATCTGCATCCGCAGTTCGGCGTGCGCGCGTATCGGATGTACCGCGTGATCCGCACGTGGAGCGGCGCCGAACCCGGCGAGGGCACGTACACCGACGTCGCAGTCGAGCTCCGGCCGCAGCCGCGCGTCGAGGTGTGGGACGGGCTTCGCTACGTGCAGGCGGCGTGCGGCATCGAGGAGCTCGGCGACGTCCGGCTCACCGAGGTGTCGCTCTCGTACACGTTCGCCGACATCACGGGCGGCGTGCTCGCAGCGAACGTCGAGGTGTTCATCGCGATCGGCGAAGCGCACGGGCAGGCGCAGCCGACGCGGCTCTACACGTTCGCGATGCCGCCGTTCGTCGATCGCGAGAAGACGATGGGTTGGGTGATCGCACTGCACCGTGTGCAGACGGGGGCTCCGTGGGCGCCGACGTGATCGCGATCGGCATCGAGGACCTGCCCGCCGAGCTCGCGCGCGCGGAGGGCGCCGTGCTGCGCGCGGTCGTGCGCGGCATGCGTCTCGGCTGCGAGCGCGCGCGCGCGATCATGGTGAAGCGCACCCCGACGGATCGCGGCGAGCTGCGCGCGTCGTGGAAGGTGAAGGCCGGCGAGCTCGCGACCGAACTCATCAACGACGCGCCGCACGCCGGCATCGTCGAGCTCGGCGCGCGCCCGCACAAGGTGTCAGCCGAAGGGTGGGCAGCGATCTACGAGTGGGTGCGTCGCCACCCGGCGCTGTACGGGCAGAAGCGCGCCCGCACGAAGGTGAGCGGCACGCTCGCCGACCTCGCGCGCATCGGACCGTTCAAGGGTCTCGACACCAAGATCAGCTCGATCACGTGGGCGATCGTGAAGAAGATCAACCGCGAGGGCCAGAAGCCCACGTTCTTCGTCCAGAAGTCGATGGACGAGCTCCGCGCAGCGCTCGCGTCCGAGATCGAAAAGCAGCTCGCGCGCGTGCAGCTCGGCAACGGCGCGCCGCGGGGAGGTCGCTGATGTCGATCGTCCGCATCGAGGCGTTGAAGGCGCTCAAGGCGGTGATCGCCGCGGCCGTGCCCGCGCTCACCGCCGACAACATCATTGTCGGCCAGGCGCCGAGCGGACGCACGCAGACGTACCCGACGCTCACGCTCGGGTTCGCAGCGCTGTCGTTCGAGCCGGCGCAGGAGATCGAGTCGGCGACGATCGGGCCCGCGACCGACGGCGTCGTCGTGTTCAACGTCGGCGCGTGGTCGGGCCCGCTGCAGATGCGCATCGTCGCGACCACGGTCGGCGAGCGCTACGAACTCGAGCAAGCGGTACTCGACTGCTTCCTCGCGCGCGAGGGCGCACCCGGCGTCATCGTCACGCCGATCACGTCGACGCCCGACCTCGGCGACTGGATCGCCGCGTTCGAGCTCGACTCCTCGCAGTGGATCGACGTCGACGCCTTCGACCGCAAGCTCGAGAGCGTGATCACCGTCAACGCTGTCGTGCCGGCGCTCACCGTGCGCACGCACGTCTACGAGATCACCACGCTCGTGCTCGGCCTGACCGAAGACTTCGACGCCGTGTTCACGCCCTCCACCCTCACGCCACCCGCGGCCGAGGTCGTGCAGATCCACGACGACGGCTCGATCACGCCCTACACGCCCTGAGGAGTTCGCCATGACCGACATCTACTTCTCGACCAACCCCAGCGACTACACGCAGCTCGAGGGCCTCTACGTCGCCGAGCAGAACCCGCCCGGCTTCATCCAGGGCATCCCGCTCACCACCGTCGGCATGGGCGGCAAGTGCGTGCGCGGTCCGCTCAAGCCGGTCGAGATCACCTCGCCCGGGCGCTTCCTCGAGGTGTTCGGCGGCCGCGATCGCACCGCGAACGGCACCGGCGGCGCACGCCTCGGCGAGGTCCACGGCGCGCTCTGCAACAAGAAGTTCGGCAAGCTCGTCGTCCGGCGCGTCGCCGCCGCCGACGCGACCAAGGCGTCGCACACGTTCCCCGATGCGGTGCCGACCGGCATCCTGCGCGTCGACGCGAGCTCGGTCGGTGGCTGGGGGAAGGATGTGACCGCGACCGTCGGCGATGCCACGGATGCGAACGCGCAGCACTTCAACGTCTCGGTCGTCTACCTCGGCAAGACGTACCTGATCGAGAACGTCGACTTCACGACCGGCAACGACAACTCGGCGCTCAAGGTCGGCACGGACGACGGTCGCATCGTCGACCTCGTGAAGCTCGCCGACGGGCGGCCGGTCAACGGCTCGAGCACGCTGTCGACCGGCGGCTCGGATGGGACGCTCGCCGTCACCGACTACAACGCCGCGATGAACGAGCTCGCGGTCTACCCCGACGTGCCGATCGTGCTCGTGCCGGAGGTCGTCGCCGGGTCGGTCGCGACGTTCCACTCGAACCTCGTGACGCTCGCCGCGTCGGTCTCGGATCGGTGGTTCCTCACGTGGGCACAGGCGCACGGCGTCGCCGTCGCGACCGAGGTCGCGCAGGTCGCTGCGCAGATCACCACGCGCTCGGATCGCATCTGGTGGTTCAAGAACTCGCCGTACACGCTCGATCCGGACACCTCCGCGGAGTTCCAGACCGCTCCGCACGTGTGGGCGGCGTCGATCCTGTCGCAGACCGACGTCGACGTGCACCTGGGCGCGTACGCGAACGCGCCGCTCGCGGCGGGCATCACGCGCCTGACCGAGAACGCGCTCTCGCGCGACGACCTCAAGGCGCTCAAGGCGGCCGGGATCTCGACGTTCGAGCGCCAGCCCGAGGGCTTCATCATCCGCTCGGCGGTCACGACGTCGCTGCAGCCCGGGAAGACCGAGATCCAGCGTCGGCGCCGCGCCGACTACCTCATCCTGTCGGCGAGCTCGCGCCTCCGCTCGAACGTGAAGGCGAAGAACACGCGCGCGCGCCGCGCGCAGATGGCGAGCGAGCTCACGGCGTTCTCGCAGAACGACCGCGCCAAGGAGCACGTCGTCGAGGAGTTCGCGATCGATCAGGTGACCGTGAACAACGACGCCGATCGCTCGCAGGGCGTCGAGAAGATCCTGTGGCGCGTGAAGCTCATCGACGACATCTTGGCGCTGGTCCTCCTCCCGGACATCGGCACCGGCGTCGTCATCGAGCAGACGGCCGCCTAACCACCGTCGAGAAAGAACGAGGAGCACCACCATGTCTCAGCGCATTCGCGGCCAAGAAGCCACCCTCCGTCTCTCCGTCGACGGCCAGGTGATCAACGGTTCCATGTTCAAGGTGAAGGACTTCGACTTCACCCCACGACAGGACATCGTCGAGACGGAGTTCTGCGGCGAGGACGAGACCGATCTCGACTTCCAGCACCACGGCTTCGACGTGTCGTTCTCCGTCGACGTGCTCGATGCCGCGACGATCGACCTCCTCACCAAGATCGTCAACCGCGAGCTCTCCCACCTCGCGCACCCGACGATCGTGCTCACCGTCATGTACACGTTCCGCGAAGGCGCGCTCGCCGGCGGCGGCCGCGTCGTCTCGTATCACACGAACTTCATCCTGAAGCAGGGCGCCGAGGGCGCGGGCGGCCGCAAGGAGTACGTGAGCGTGAAGTACGAGGGGAAGTGCAAGAAGCGCGACGTCCTCACGCTGTAGCGCTCGATCGAGCGCGTCGAGCCCGACCGATAGAACCGCCTGAGGAGGCACAGGCACATGGCAACGAACAAGCAACCCGACACGGACGCCGCGCCCGAGGCGTCAGCTCCCAGCGACGCGGATCTCGCCTTCGAGGCAGAGATCGTCGCGCGCCACCCTGGGCGTCGAATCGCTCGCTACGACTTCCCCGAGGGCGTGAGCGAGGCGCGCGCGGTCTACCTCTTCGAGCTCAAGGCGAAGGACGAGGTGACCGCCGCCGAGATGGCCGACGCGAACATGTCGCAGGCCGAGCGCCGATCGATGGCGCGCGCGATGGAGGCCGAGCGCCGCGAGGCGATCCGGCTCTCGATCGTCGGATTGATCGACGACAGCGGCCGCCGCCACATCGATCAGGCCACGCCGCTGATGGAGATCGACGAGTGGTCTTCGAAGAGCACCGCCGCGCTCCGCGCTTTCCACAGCGACCTCAACGGCCTGCCGATGGACGAACTGGGAAAGGCACTCAGGGGGGCGCGAAAGATCGGCGGCGTGCTTCCCGCGAAGGCGGCGCGCGCCGGCTGACCGCGAGCTGCAGGCGCGACGCACTCCGACGCTTCAAGCGCGAGTGGTGGCGTCTCGTCTGGCACGGGTACCCGTCGAGCTTCGCCGAGTACCTCGAGCAGACCGCCAACGAACGTCTCTTCGACCACGAGGCTCTCGACGACATCATCGACCGCTCCGAGTCCCCGCCACCACGTGACCTGCGCTGACGATGCTGAACTCGACGATCTACGACATCCGGCTCCGCTACCTCGTCGAGAACAAGGCGAGCTCGGGCGTTCGTGGGCTCACGCAAGACGTGCGACGGCTCGGCGACGAGTCCGGCAAGGTCACCTCGTGGATGACGAAGCTCGGCGCGGCCGCCACCGCGGCGTTCGGCGTCGCCGGCGCCAAGAAGCACCTGATCGACTTCAACAGCGAGGTGCAGAACGCGAAGATCGGTCTCTCGTCGATGATCGAGGGCAACCTCGGCGGGACGTGGGACGCCGCGACCGCGCGCGCGAACGCGCTGTACAACGAGTTCCAGAAGTTCAGCACCCTCACGCCCGTCACGACGCAAGAGATCCTCGAGTTCGGCAAGGCGGTCGCGGTCGCGACGTTCCAGGCCGGCGGATCGATCAAGGACCTCACGTCGATCACCGAGCAGGGCGTCATCGCCGCGAAGGCGTTCGGCTACTCGAGCTCGTACGCGTCGCTCGAGCTCTCCGAGATGCTCGCCGGCAACGTGAACAAGCGGATGATGTTCGCGAAGCAGCTCCTCGGGATCGCGAAGGTCGACGAGAAGGAGTTCAACGAGATGTCGGGCTCCGATCGGCTCGGCGTCGTTCAGAAGGTCTTGAACAGCGACGCGATGAAGAACGCCGCGAAGGCGTTCGGCGACAGCTGGTCGGGCGTGACGTCGACCCTCGAGGATAAGCTGCAGATCCTCGCCGGCAAGGTCGGCCTCCCGCTGTTCAAGGCGCTCACGAAGGAGGTGCAGAGCTGGTCGGCGTGGATCGACGCGAACACCGACAAGATCGATGAGTTCGCCTCGAAGCTCGCGAATGGCCTCGTCACCGGCTTCGGCGTCGTGAAGGACGTGATGTCGTTCATCGTCGACCACGCCGAGCTCCTCATCACGCTCGGCAAGGTGTGGGCAGCGGTGAAGATCGGCGGGATGCTCGGCGGCGGCATCGCAGGCGGCGCCGGAGGCACGGCTGGGAAGATCGGCGGCCTCCTCGCGTGGGGTCGCGGCGCGAGCGATCGCTTCGACGAGGAGGGGAAGTACCAGTACTCGCCCGCCGGCGCCGGTCGGCAGAACGTCACGATGAAGAACATCGGGGGCGCGCTTCCAATGCTCGGCCAGACCTTCGGCGCTGGCTACGCGATCGGCTCGATCATCAACGAGCACACCGGCGCGAGCGGTCACATCGCCGACGCGATGGCGCACCTCACCGGGCGCGTCGACGAGGCCACCGACCGCTTCGACCGCCTCACCAAGTCCAGCGAGATGCTCGAGCACGCGCAGGAGAAGGCACGGGGCCAGGGCGGTGGTGGCTTCCTCGGCACGACGTTCGGCGCGAACCTCCGCGGCTCGATCGAGAAGAAGAAGGGCGACGTCAACGCGGCCGAGGACTTCCTCCGCGCAATGAACTCCCACAACTACGACGTCGCGAAGGAGAAGCAGGCCGAGCTCGAGCGACGTGGCGTAACGGTCGAGGAGGCGTTCAAGGAGCGCGGGGCGCTGCAGTCGAATCAGAACACCCTCAACTCGGTGCTCTCGGCCGCGCTCGATCACTACGGCTCCGGCATCTCGAAGCTCACAGACGTCCAGGTCAAGGCGCTCGATGTCGCCACGGCGCAGCAGCAGATCATGGAGTACATGGCGCGCACGAACGACTGGCGCCACTACGCCAGTGGTCTCAGTCCACAGGTCGCCGCCGCGCAGGGGATGATCGATCAAGCCGTCGTCGACGGCATCTTGCGCAGCAACGTGCCCGACAAGGTCGCGAGCAAGCCGAACGTGAACATCACGATCCAGCGGATCGAGGTGCAGAGCGACGACCCGGATCGGTACGCGTTCGGGCTCGTCGAGGCCTTCCGCGACGCCGTGAAGAACCCGAGCGCCGCGGTGCGCGCGATCCGGGAGGGGTGAGATGACAGACGTCTGGACAATCACCGAGCTCCCTCGTGGCGAGGCCGCGACGCCGGGCGAGACGTTCGTGTGGTCGGCGGCGACGACGCCACCGACCGCGAACGGCGGCGGCCGCGCGGCGCCGCGGGCGCCCTGGACGTTCGGCGGCACGCAGCGCACGAAGCGCACCGACTACACCGGCGCGCGCACGCCGAGCGTGCAGGTGCTCGGCCCGTCGAAGAAGCCGCAGACGCTCGAGGGCACGTTCGACGATCGGTACAACTTCCCGGGCTACGCGAAGGCCGAGCAGCGCCGCCTCGAGGACATGATCGATCGCGGCAACCTCTGCCGCGTCTCGTTCCAGGGCCAGGCGTTCGTCGGCATCTTCACCGAGCAAACCTACCCCTACCGGCGCGACTGGCAGATCGGCTACTCGATCGTCTTCGACGTTCACGCGCGCGCCGAGGACTACGACATCTCGGACCGCTCACCCGAGCTCGAACTCTCGCCGGTCGTCACTTTCAATGCGGTTGACCTCGCGACGTCCGCGGCGCTCTCGTTCCACGACACGGCGCCGCGGCCACACCTCGCCGGCGACACGATCCCGAACACCGAAGCGAACCTCGCGCAGCTCGTGAGCGACGTCGACCAGCTCGGCCGCACGCTCGACAACCGCGAGATCACCCCGCCGGAGTCACCCGTCGACGGCTACACACGTCTCGCGACGCAGTTCCGGACCGTCCAGGGCTCCGCGTACGCGCTGCTCCTGCAGCTCGGCGCCGTGCGGAGCGACACCGAGCTCGTCGTGCAGACCCCGCTCGCGGTCCTGGGCTTCGAGACCTGGTCGCGCTCGCTGCGCTACGCGGCGCGCATCACGCTCGGTCGCGCTGCCGCCGGCGAGCGCTCGTGCGCGGCGCGCGCGACGCCGGACGCGCAGCGTCTCTATCGACCCTCACAGGGCGAGTCGCTGTACGCGATCGCGCGGAAGTTCTACGGCGCGCCGCACGCGTGGCGCGCCATCTTCGATCGCAACCATCTCACGAGCGTCATCCTCACGGGTCGCGAGATCCTCGTCATCCCGGAGCGCGGCGCGTCGTGACCGCGCGCCTGTTCTACCCGGGATGCCGCGCGATCCTGCAGGTGGTCCTCGACGACTTCGGCGCAGATGCGGGATCGAGCGACGAAGACGAGGGCGAGGCGCCGCTCGGTAGCCGCGAGCACCCGCTCGTCGTGCCCGTGCTCCCGAAGGCCGTCACGATCCACCGGAACAGCTATCGGCAGGCCGACAGCTACGAGCTCACGTTCGAGGCCGGCGATCTGCCGTTCGACCCGCGCATCATCCGCGCCGGCGAGACGGAGGTGTTCCTGTTCCAGACCGACGGGCCTGATCCGGCGGGACGCGTGCTGTCGCGCCGTGATCCGCTCGCCGAACCCGATCCGCGTGCGCAGGCCCCGCGCGACATCACCGACACGCTCGCGCTCGAGCTCGCCGCGCGCGCCGCGCAACAGCGCTTCACGTACAAGAACAAGCCGCAGATCGCCGGCCTCTGGGATCGCAGCGCGCTCGAGCTCTCGTCCGACGGCAAGTGGGTGACGATCAACGGCCAGGACTACACCGGCTTCCTCGCCGGCATGCAGTGGAAGCCCAACCCCAACGGCACCGCGCGGCGCATCCCGATCGGCAAGCGCGTCGACCTCCTGCTCGCCGACGTCCTCGAGGAAGCTGACCCGTCGGGGAAGCTGTCGATCGCGGTGCGCGACATCGACCCGAGCGCATTGCCGATCGTCGGAGCGAACGAGGTGCGCGGATCTCGGCGCGGCATCCCGGTCGAGCAGAAGACGAGCTACTGGGACGTCATCTACAACACCGCGACGCGCGTCGGTCTGATCGCGTACGTCGACGGCCTCGAGGTCGTGCTCGGTCGCCCGAAGACGATCAGCGCGAACGATGCGTCGAAGATCAAGCGCCTCGCGTGGGGGTCGAACATCGAATCGCTCAAGCTCGAGCGCGAGTTCGGCAAGGAGCAGGCGCCGACGATCGTCGTGCGGAGTTACGACCCCGTCGCGCGCAAGACGATCGAGGTGCAGTACCCGAACGGCCAGCTCACCAACCTGCGCGAGAAGCACAAGAGCGAGGTGAAGGTCCGCGGCACGCAGACGCGAGCGAAGACGACGGAGAAGCAGAAGTCGCGCGCGGCCGCGCACCCGCACAAGCACAAGACGGTCACGACGATCCGCGAGCGCGACGAGTACCAGATCATCCCGATGTACGGCGTCACCGACCGCGCGACGCTCGAGCGGGCGGCCGAGAACCGCTACCACCTCATCGGGCGCGCCGAGCGGCGGGTGATCGCGACGACTCGCGACCTCAAGGACATGCGCGCGAGCGACATGCTCCACATCACCGCCGGCGACGCGGTGACGATCGACTGGGACGAGTTCAACCGCGAGCTCCTCTCGAGCCCGGACGTCTCCGAGTCCGCGAAGGTCGAGCACCTGGTCGCACGTGGGTTCAACCGCGCAGTCGCGCAGCTGGTCGCGCGCCGCTACACGGCGCTGGTCGGGCTCGATCGTCCCCTCCGCGTGAAAGAAGCCACGCTCTCGTACGACATCGACGACGGCGTGAACATCGAACTCGAGCTGTACGACTTCATCATGGTCGACGGGATCCGTCCTGGTGATGGCGCTGCGGCGCCGACGCGCGGGGAACGCCGCGACGCGCTGCGGGACGCCGCGTCGCCGATCGGGTGGAGCGAAGCTCGACGAGAGGACCTCAAGCGGAGGCATCGCCCGTGACCGCGATCGCGAAGGCTTTCCGCGGTCAGCGCCCGAACAAGCGGCTCGACCTCACCGAATTCCGCGCCGCACTCGAGGACGGCAAGCAGTGGACCGCGCTCGGCGTGGTCGTTGCTCCAGAAGATGGTGGACCGCATTGGGAGATCGTCGACGGCGCCGACATCATGGTCGAGGTCGAGCTGCAGCCGACGCGCGACGTCGTGCAGGCGCGCCTCGCCGGTGGAATGTGGGTCGTGCCCGATCTCGGCGAGGAGGTCGCGGTGGTGCTCCCCGCCGGCGAGATCTCGTTCATGCCGACGATCGTCTGCATCCTCACGGCGAGCGTGCCGACCGGGCAGGCCCCGAGCCCGAACCGCATCGTGATCGCGCGCAGCGAGATCGTCGCGCACGATGGCGCCGGCGGCGCGGTCTCACTCGCGCTCAAGAGCGACGCGCAATCCATCGTCGACGCGCTCACGAGCACCGCCGTGCTCGCTGGGCTCGCCGCAGCGCCGGGCGACGGCGGATCGTCGTTCAAGACAGCGCTGCTCGCCGCGCTCGTGAACTGGCCGACCGGAACGTCGGTCTTCAAGGCGAAGTAGATGGGCAGCGTCATCTCTCCAGGCATCCCCGGTCCGGCGGGCGCGACGGGCGCGACGGGCGCGACGGGCGCCGACGGCGCGCAGGGACGCGACGGTGAACCGGGCGAGCGCGGTGCGATGGGGCCGCAGGGTGAGCAAGGACCGAAGGGCGAGCAGGGTCTGCGCGGATTCGAGGGCGAGGACGCGTCCGACCGTGGCGATTCGTTCGGCGCGATGCTCGCTACGAGCGCTTCGTCATCGCAATACAGCAGCAACTTGCTGTTCTTCGGTGATGGCAGCGACGGCGACGTGACGATCTCCGTCGACACCGACCTGACGCGGAACATGTACTACCGCAACCTGACCGTGAACACGGGGATCAACCTGCGCCCGCAGGGGTTCCTGATCCACGTCTCTGGCCTGCTCACGCTCACAGGCACGGCGAAGATCCACGCGAACGGCGGCAACGGCGGTAATGCAGCAAGCGGAACGCAGGGCGCGGCGGGCGCGGCCGGCGGCGCGAGTGGGTACTTCGGCGGTGGCACCGCAGGCGCGATCGGCGCGGGAAGCGGCGCGGCCGGCAACACCGGCGCAGCGTCGACGAATCCGCACACCGCCCTCACGTCAGGCGTCTCGGCGGGCGGCACCGCGACCACCGACGCGCCCGCGACAGCGGCGGCCGGCCAGGGTGGCGGCGGCGGCGGCGACAACGGGACGCACGCCGGTGGTGCGGGCGGCACAGTCGGCACCGCATTCGCGGTGACGTCGGGCAGCTATCGCGACTTGATGATTCGAATCGAGGGACGCAGTCGCTCGATCGCGGCAAGTTCGGCCGCATACACCGGCGGCACCGGCGGTGGTAGCGGCGGCAACGCGCAGGTGACCGGCCGTTCCGGCGGCGGTGGCGGCGGCGGTGGTGGCGTGATCGTGCGCGCGGCGAAGTTCACCGGCACCGGCACGATCGAGGCGCACGGTGGTGACGCCGGGAGCCCGTTCAACGACGGGACGAGCGCGGGTGGTGTTGGCGGCTCTGGCGGCGGTGGCGGTGGTTTCGTGCACGTGCTGCTCGGCCCGAACACGCCCGGCTCGCCGACGGTCAGCGTGGCCGGCGGAGCGAAGACCAACGGCATTGCGGGCACGAGCTCGACCGGCAAAAACGGCGCGCCGGGTGGCGCGGGCTATTCGACCGTCGAGATCTTGCAATAGAAAGGGAACACCATGGCAGGCAAGAAGTTTCGTTGCGGTCCGGTCGCGCTCACCAACGGGGTCGCCAACGTCCTCAACCCGGGCACGACGACGGGCGGTGTCGGGATGGGATCGAGCTACGGCAACCTCCGCATCACGATGCGGTCGATCCGCGCGACGAACAAGTCGGGCACGCCACAGTCGTTCTCGGCATGGATCGGCGCGACCGGTGCAAGCGCGGCCGGCTCCGAGATCGTTTCGTCGAAGGCCGTGCCCGCGAACGACTCGGTGATCATCCCGCTCGCCGACACGCCGCTCGACGTCGCCGACTTCCTCACGATGCAGGCGAGCGCGAACACGGCGATCACGGTCGAGATCGACGGCGAGATCGGCGTCGTCTGATCACACGCAATGCTGCGGCTCCCGATCTACCTGACGAACGCGAGCGGCGCACCCGTGACCGGGCTCGCGCTCGCCGGCGCCGACATCCAAGTGTCGAAGGCCGGAGGCGCGTTCGCGAACGGAGGTGGGACCGCACACGAGATCGGCCTCGGCGCGTACTACTACGAGCTCGCGACCGGCGAAGACGACACCGCGGGCGAACTGCTCGCCAAGATCGTGAAGGCCGGCACGCTCGGCTTCGACTGGGTCGAGCGCATCCCGGTCGTCGGCGAGTTCACAAAGTCGCAGCCGATCGCATCGCTGCGCCGCATCACGTTCTCGCTGCGGGACTCGAGCGGGACGCGTCTCGTCGGCGCCGCGCCCGCCGGCGCCGAGCTGCAGCTCTCCAAGAATGGCGCGGCGTTCGTGAACGGCGCGGGCACGGTGCACGAGCTCGGCGGCGGGGACTACTACTACGAGGCCACGGCGGCCGAGCTCGATACGATCGGGTTCTTGCTCGTGCGGATCGCGAAGGCCGGCGCTCTCGTCATCATGTACGCGACGCGGGTCGCGAAGTCAGGCTCGCTCGCGATCGCGAACATCACACCGGCGCGCGCGGCCGCGGGAACGCCCGGCGCGTTCTCGCTCGACTACTCGGTCGCGCGCACCACGCCGATCGAGTTCGACCTAACCGGGATCGACACCGGCGCGCAGATCTCCATCACGATGAAGCGCGCGGACCGCGATGAGACGTACGCGATCCTCGGGCTCGATGGCGTGTGGCGGTGGCCGTTCGACGCCCACTCGACGATCGGCGACCTCGCTGTCGAGCCCGTGCACGTGTCACTTCTGCCGCGCGACGGGTGGCCGCCGGTCGCGCTCGACTTCCAGGTCGCGCAGGCCAGGAAGGCACCCGACCCATGACGCTCGGATGGACGCTGCCCGATCCTCCCAACGGCGCCGTCGCGATCCCGACGAGCGACACGAACGCGCAAGCCGCGCTGTTCTACGGCGAGGACATCTACTTCGCGGTCGAGGCCGGCATCGCCGCGAACTACGTCGTGACGCCGGCCGGCGACTGGCAGGGCGTCAGCGGCGAGCTCGCGCTTACGCAGTCGTTGCTCCGCCGCACGATCACGAACCCGAACGAGTGGCGCACGAAGCCGAAGTACGGCGTCGGCGCGCGCGCGTTCCTCAAGGCGAAGGACACGCCCTCCACGCGCGCCGAACTCGAGGCGCGCATCCGGTCGCAGTACCTGCTCGACCCGCGCGTCGAGAGCGTGGATGCGGTGACGATCGCCAAGACGATCGAGAGCGGCGTCCCCGTCCTACGCATCAGCGTCTCGATCACCGCGCTCGGCCGGTTGCGCACCGACAAGCCGACCCGCGTGCTCATCACGATCCGCTGAAGCGTCGAACCCGGCTGATAGCTCTGATGCGTGCCCGTCGCGCCCTCGTTCGACGACCTCCTCGAGCAATTCATCGCCGAGGCGCAGGCGCAGCGCGCGACGTTGAAGTTCAACGACGGCGACATCACCGAGGCGCAGGCGCACGGCGCCGGCGCGATGGCCGATGCGGTGCTGCGCTATGGCGCGCAGGCCTTTCGCGACACCTTCGTCGACGGCGCGAGCGGCGACGCGCTGCGCGCCCTGGTAGACGACCACTACAACATCCAGGCCGAGCCGGCGACGTCGGCCGCGATCACACTGCGCCTCGTTCGCACGAGCGGCGGCGCCGGCGGCACGATCGTCGCGGGCACAACGTTCGCGACCGCGATCACCGCGGATGGCTCCGAGGTCCGCTTCACGCTCGACGCGCCGCTCGTTGTCGCTGCCGCTGCGAATGGCCCGTTCGACGTGGCCGCGACATGCACCGTGAAGGGCTCGGTCGGCAACGTCGCGGCGAGCACCGTCACGCGGATCATCGACACGCTGTTCGACGCCACGTTCTCCGTCACGAACCCCGCGGCCGCCGGCGGTGGCAACGAAGCCGAGACGGACGATGCCCTGCGCACGCGCGCGCGCAGCTTCTGGGTGACCTTGCGGCGCGGCACGCTCGCGGCGATCGAGTACGGCGCGCTGCAGGTCTCGAGCGTTCGCATCGCTCGCGCGACCGAAGATCCGGACACCGGGCTCGTCACCCTCGTCGTCTCCGATGCGGACGGCAACAGCACCGCGCAGATGATCAGCGACGCGCGCGCCGAGGTCGAGAACTGGCGCGCCGCCGGAACGATCGTCACCGTCATCGGTGGCTCTCCGCTGCTCGTTGACATCATCGGCACGCTCAACGTCGACATCGGCATCGACGCGTCCGTGCTCGCGCCACTCTGCGAGGCCGCCGCGATCGCCCGCGTGAAGAAGCAGCGCCAAGGCGAGCTCCTGTACCTCGACACGATCAAGGCCGCGGCGATCGCGGTCGATCCCGACGGCATCAACGCGATCACCCTCACGACGCCCACCGACACGATCGCGCCACTTCCGTGGCAGGTCGTCCGACCGGGGACCGTCTCCTTCACGTAGCCATGGCTCTCGACGCCGAGGAACAAGAGCTGTTCGACTTCGCGATCGCGGCGCTCCCGTCGTGGTTCACGAGCGATGAACGCCAGCGCGAGGAGCTCGCGGGCATGGCGAAGATGTTCGGGTTGGTGCGCGCCGCGCTCACGTACTGGTTCGCGCAGACGTTGATCACGGGCGCGAACGGCGCGGTTCCCACCCTGCCCGACTGGCTCAACCAGCACGCCGCAGATCGCGGCACGCGACGCCAGGCCGGGGAGACCACACCGGCGCTCGCTAACCGGCTCCGCAACACGCCCGACTCACTCACGTACGCGAGCATCCGTTCGGCCGCGCAGGCGATCGTCATCGCCGACGGCGGATCGGGCACGGTCGGCCTCGTCGAGCTCCCACGGTTCGCCGCGCACCTCGGCACGTACACGCCGATGACCGGGACCGGCGGCGAGTTCTCGGCGCCGAACATCAACGGCATCCAGCGCTTCACGCCGGCAACGGGTTGGCCGACGCCGCCCGTCGACTCCACGCACACGGGCTATCCGTTCGAGTCGTGGGAGCTCACGACGACGGGCGCCGCGAACCCGCTGAACGACTTCGCCGGCGTGACGATCGACGGCACGGACGGAACGCCGCCGCTCGACATCATCGACAACGCCGTGCAGTACTCGAACCCGGTCGGCGTCGCGAGCGTCGACGCCAGCGTGACCTGGACGGCGCGCAAGCTGATCCATCCGCCGTGGATCGCCGACGGTCACGCACGCGCGTTCATCGGTCGCGGCTATCGCATGGCGCGCACGCGACCGCCGACGATCGTCATCATTTTGCCGCCGACCTCGAGCGCGAGCTCGGTGACATCGGTGCGCGAGATGCTGCGGCAGAAGAAGGCCGCCGGCGTCGTCGCGCTCGTCGAAAGGAAGTCATGACCGCGACACCCGACATCTTCGCCCGCGTCCACTTCTCCAACGGCGAGGCGCTCGATCCGACCGACCTCGAGAACATCGGGGCGTTCGCACAGATGCTGGCGCTCGATCGACTCGTCGGCGCCTCCGTGCCTGCGATCCGTTCGTCGTTGCTCTCGGTGGAAAGCGCGATCGAGCCGCACTCGTTGCCGTTCCTGCTTGCTGCGAAGCCTGGGCAGGCCTCGCTCGTCCAGGGCTCGGCGAACAACAAGATCAAGATCACCAAGGGCACCGTGTTCCAGGCGATCGCGAACGTCGACGGCGCGACGCCAGCGATCCTCGCATACACGTTCCCGGGCACCGATGAGGTGACGATCGCCAACGCCGCCGGCGCCACGCCGCGCGTCGACCTCATCCAGGTCGCGCTCTCGCAGGTCGACGACTCGAACGAGACGCGCGACTTCGAGGACGCGACGACGCGCGAGATCACGAGCACCACGACAGCGAAGCGCCACCGCACCGCCTGCACCATCACCGTGAAGCAGGGCACCCCGAACGCGAGCCCGACGGTGCCAACGCTCGATGCCGGATGTGTCGCGATCGCGACGGTCGTCGTCGGCGCCAGCTACGCCGCGGCGAGCGGGTTCCTCTATGACGACACCGCTGGCGCGAACGCCGTCATCCACGATCAGCGGATGCCGATCGGCGTGCGGCCGGGCCAGATCGTTCAGGCAGCGAACGGCGCCAACTACCCGGGGGCCAACTTCACGGCCGATCCGGCTGGCCAAACGCTTCAGTGCACCACGCCGAGCACCATGTGGTTCCCGTGTCTGGAAGGCGATACGGCGGGACGAGTGATCGCTGCGTCGACCGTCGGCAATTTCACGGTGACGCAGAACTGCCGCTTCTATCGCATCTTCGCAGGGCCCGGCGGATTCGGTTACGGCTCGAATTCCCTGAACGAGTCGAACATGAACGGCTCCGGCGGTTCGGTTCTGAAGCGCCGCTCGGTGGTGAGCGGCATCTTCGAGACCCACCACACCCCGGGTGCTGGTCCTACCGTTCAGGCATCGGCCGACGGTGTTGGCGTTCCGATCTGGAGCAACGGACACCGCGGATGGGTCGATCCGTTCGATGTGACTCTCGACTACCAGACCTTGAGCACGGTCGCGTTGCTCTACAACGGCGCGGCCATGGGCGTCGGCGATCTGTTCTACCGCGCGCAGTTCTGGATCGCCGGCTAGTAGCTCGTCGGCGCCGGCGATCCGTCGAAGCTGGGTGTTAGCGGTTGGGGCGTGCCGGACGACCGCGACCGCCGCGTACCGAAGACGCCGCCCGCCGGCGTGCGCGCGCAGACCGCGGCGCCTCTCGATGAGGTCGCGCCCGAGGCCGAGACCAGCGCTGCGATCGAGAACCCGGAGCAGCGCCAGGCGTGGCGCGCGAAGCAACCGTGGGAAGACCGACTCGACAAGGTCGAGAAGAAGGCCGACAAGACCGAGCTCGCGATCGCGAAGATGGAGGGGCAGCTCGAGTTCCTCGTCGAAGGCCAGAAGGCCAGCAACGAGGAACGGCAGGCGCGCCGCGAGCGAGAAGAACGCGAAGCCACGCAAGCGCTCGAGCGCGCGAAGCTGGTCGCCGAGCAACTCGAGAAGGCACGTGAGCGGCGCGCTGCGACGTTGCGCGCGTTCCTCGCAATCCTCGTCCCGCTCGTCACCGCGATCGGCGTGATCATCGCTGTCATCCTCGGCCGGAGCGCGCGATGAGGACCAACCTCGTCGGCCGCACGATCACCTATGACGCCGGCGGTCGCGTCATCGTCGGCGAGATCGTCCTCGTCAGCTACGCGCCAGGTGACCTGCGCATCCTCGTTCGCGAGCGTGGCGGTGGCGCGCTGCGCTCGGTGCCGTCGACCTCGTTGTCGACCGTCGCGATCGATCCGCCGGAGTCGATCTGATGTCACTCGAGAAGGTGCTCCACGACGGACACGAAGTCGTCACGCCCGAGGATGTCACCGACCACGCGCTCCTCCCGCGCCTCTTCAGAATCCTCGCCGGAGAGGTACGCCAGCTCGGCGGCGAGGTGCGAGCGCTGCCCGCCGTCGTCGACACGCGCCTCGAGAAGCTGTTCGACCGTCTCGTCGACCGCCTCGTCGAGCGACTCGACAAGCACTCGCGACGCCTCGACCTGCACGACGAGCTCCACGAGAAGCACGAGCGTCGCTTCACGAAGATCGAAGCGGCGCTCGCCGCGAAGCCCAAGCGTCCACGACGCCCAACACGAAAGAAGCGCTGACCATGTCCGAACCGACCACATCCACGACGACCGCTACCTCGACGTTGAAGCCTGGATGGAAGACGACCGAATTCTGGCTGTCCCTGCTCGCCGTCGTGCTCGGTGCGCTTCTGACGTCCGGGCTGCTCGCCGATGGCTCGCAAGCAATCCGCATCGTCGGGCTCGGAGCGACGGTGCTCGGCGCGCTCGGCTACACCGGTGCGCGCGCGATGTTGAAGAAGGCGCCGATGCTCGCGGTCTTCCTGCTCGGCGCGGCGGTGATCCCGAGCGCGAGCGGCTGCACGAAGGGCGCCGCGATCGCAGCGGGCAAGAGCGTCGTCGATTGCACCAAGGGAGCGGCACCCGAGCTCGTCACCGAGTTCTCACCGGTGCTCGAGCAGCTCATCTCGCGCGCAACCGGTGGCGATGGGCATGTCGACAAAGCTTCGGTGCTCGCCGGCGTGAAGAACTTCGGCGTCGACGTCGGCGGGTGCGTGCTCGCGACCGTCGTCGCGCGTGCGCTCGCGCCCGCGCCGGCCGACCCGAACGCGCCGAAGTCCTCTCCGCTCATCGCGGACGCCGCAGACCTGCGCTCGATCTTCGACAGCATCCGCACGACGCGGCTTGGCGGCGCGACGTTCCGCACGGACGCCGGACCGCTGTGATCGCGAACAGCGGTCCGGCGATCGCGAACGGCTTGCTGATCGACGGCGCGCGCGTGCTCGTACCCGGGTTGACGATCGTCGGGCCCGGCGACGACCCGTCGTGCATGCTCGACCCGGGCGACTACGCTGTACGCCCGCGCGTCGGCGACGTTCGCCAGATCATCGTGCACAGCACGAAGGGCGCATGGCCGATGCCGATCATCCCGGGCGCCGGCGCGGGTGGCTACGCGAAGAACACCGCCGACTACTGGTCGAAGTCCGAGGAGGGCAAGAGGACGCACGGCGGCGCGCAGCTCGTCGTCGACGACAACGGCGTCATCTGGTGTCTGTGCGACCTCGCGCGGATCGCCGCGTATCACGCAACGACGAGTAACATGTGGTCGATCGGGATCGAGATGTACCAGCGCGGCGACGGCGGCGTGCACGAAGCGACGCTCGTCGCGACCGTCGCGCTCGTCGCGCACCTCTGCGAGTGGTTCTCGGTGCCGTTCCAGATCCCGTCACGGGTCTACAACAACGACGCGATCGATCGGATGAAGTTCAACGGCGGCCCGGACATGTACGGCGTGTTCGGCCACCGCGACAACGCGTGGGACTTCGAGCGGCACACGAGCTCGCGCGGGCGCGGCGATCCGGGCGACGAGATCTACGTGCGGCTCGCGGTCGCCGGCGCCGAGCGCTTCGACTTCCAGGCGCACGAAGACGTCGCGGTGTGGAAGCGCCGCCAGCGCGCTCTCAACGCACGTGGTGCACAACTGGTGGAGGACGGCGCACCGGGGCCGCGCACGATCGCTGCGATGCGCGCCGCGGGCTTCCGTAGCGGCCGCGAGATCCCCGCGTAGACGATCGGACCACGCGTTCACTTCGGCGCGCGGTTCGAGAACGTCGAGCGCGTTCGGCTTGTCTGGCTACCCGATCGGCAGAGCGAGAAGGTTGTTGGTGAAGACACCGTCGGCCTTCGTCTGGATGAACTTGTGGCCGAACGGGGTGGTGCGTGCCTCGACGGCGACGGTTCGAATGCCCTGCAGCACGACGTATTGCTGACCCTTCTTGATGGCGTCATGGACGGCTTCGACAGTGAACCAGCCGTCGAGCCACGGGGTGCTCGAATTCTTCACGTACACCTCGACGATGTGCTCGTGAAGCGTGCCGACCTGGCCGAACTGATCGCGGCCCATCCTTCGTTGAGTGATCGTGTTCATTGCGGCGTTGCCGTAGCGAGAGCCATGCCGGACTCTCGGCGACGCACGCCGAACTCGCCCGTGCACATCGCGCCGATCCCTACTCGAGCGGCTACGCCGGGGGATCCCTCCAAGTGAACAAGCGACGTCAAGGCCTAGAGTGATCAGAGTAACTGGTTGAACCGGTTGGAGTTTCGGTATCTCAATCCACATTCAATCCACAGGAAGTACACCTGTGACCATATGATCTAAGCAGCCGACTTGTGGATCTTTTTCGGGTCAGATGAAACAGGATGCTTGGCTTCGTTTCGGGATCCGGCATAGTAGGGACGTGTCCACAAACCGCACCCACGACCTCGTAACTTCGGCGTTGCGAAAGCGCTTGGAGAAAACGGAGTCGCGCCTCCGCGATCTCGCTGAGGCGCAAGCGCGGGAGCAGGCGCAAGTGCTAGCGCTCGAGCAGGCGATCGAACGCGCAAAAACCCTCGTGAAGGTTGGCGAGGTTGGCGGCCTTCGTCACAAGTCCGTGGTCGAACGACTCCGTGATCTTTTCGCCGCGTGCGAGGACATCGGTCTCTCTTCAGCCGAAGTAAGCGACATCCTGAAGAACGTCCCTCCGGAGACCGTGCGCACCGGCCTGAAGCGCCTCGTGGCAAACAACTACCTCCGCTACGACGCCGGCTTCTACGTGCTCAACAAACGTCCACAGAGCGAGGGAGGCTAACTACCGGCCGGCGACGCGTCGTAGGGCGAACGTGACCATCGAGAGTTCCAGCTCTCGATGGCCCGAGGGGGGCAGTCACTTGTCCTCGGATGCGAGTCCAAGAGCAGTATCTACCGATCCCAAGCGATAAGGTTGTACTGCAGGCGGGGTCGTCGTTCAAGTTCGCAACATCAAGGGACGCTAACCCCTCGCTCCAACAGGAGGTTGCTCGTCATGAAGACGTGCAAGACCTGCGGCGAGCAGATGGTCTTCCGCGCGTGGTACCGCCACGCGGCCACGGGCAAGATCATCCGCGCGTCGTGGTACGGGATCCGGGCCTTCCGCTTCTGCGGTTGCCGGTAACCGTCTAGGTCACCCTTCCCGCCGCCGGAACGGGGCTTGAGACGCGCCCGGCAACAGAAGCGTCTCGAGGGGAGGAGTTGCAGTTTCGACTGCGACTCCTCCCCTTCTCTTTCTTGTCCTTCACTCACCTTCGATCTCTCGATCGAGAACAGGAACCACTCAATGCGTAACAACAACCTCTCGTTCGGACTCTCCGTCGCCGGCAACGTCGCCCAGGCGATCCAACTCCACACCACCACGACACAGCTCAACGCGGCGCGCGCGGCCGAGGCCACGCTCAAGCTTCAACTCGACGGAGCGTATCGCGCTATCCGGGCGCTCGAGGTATCCCTCGCGAACGAGTCAGCGCGCGCTGACCACGCGAACGCGTGCGCGAACCGTGCGGGGATGATCGTGGCGAACCTGCACGCACAGCTCGGTGCTGCTCACGCGCAGCTCCGTGACGCACACGCGACCATGGAAGCCATCCACGATCAGCACATCGCCGAGATCACCGACGCGGCGGCGCAGGTAGCCGTATCCACCCTCGCGCAACAGCGCCAATTCGACGCCGCAATCGCCGTCGAGCGCGCCGAGCGCGACCGCATGGAAGCACGGACGCGCGAAGTAGAAACGCGCGCGCGCGAAGGCGATCAGGAGATCGCGCGTCTGCGTGCGCGCGTGGCCGAGCTCGAAGCCGCTGCGCCCGAGCGCTAGATAAGTTCGCGATCGCGTATACGCGCACGAAGCACGGCGACCTTCGCGTCGACCGTCCACGCTACGAACTGCTCGATCGATTCGCATCGAAGCTCGGCGGCGATCGCGCGCCAGTCCTCGAGGTGATGTGTCTCGAGCGTCAGGGTGATCGCGGTCGGCATCGGCAGGTCGTTGATGTCCATACCGCCGTCATCGGCCCCGCGGCGCGAAGGTTGCGAAGAAAATCGCGCGGCTCGGTTGGCTTGATCGCCCAGATCCGTGCGATCTCGCTCTCTATCTCCGCGATCGTGAAGCGGCGCCCGTGTTCGATCGCGAACTCGATCGCGGCGACCTCGCGGCGGCGAAACTCCTGCCACTCGGCTAGCAACCGCGGGTAGTCGCGTCGATACGCGCGATCATGCTCGATCGCGGCAAACATCTCGCGCTCGAGTTGGTCGCCGATCTCGAACCGCCGGCGCTCGGCGACCATGTACGCGACACCTTGCATCGGTGGCGAGGTTCGGCGTGCCGCGTCGAGTTCCTCGCGCGTGACCGTGAACGTGTCGCTGTACCTCGTCATCGTGATCTTCACGCGGCCGTCCGCACGCGGCGCCACGCCGCGTGCTTGCACACGTTCGAGCAGAACTCGCGGCGGCGATTCGCGTCGTGCTCGAGCTCGCGACCGCACATGCCGCACGCGCGCCGCGACAGCATCGCAAGTGCGCGCACTCGCAGAGGGACTACGTCGACGGTTCTAGAACCAGGACCGTTTACGAGAACGAGCTGCGCCCCCGAGCGCCGCTCCTCTGACGGCGCGGCGGCGAACGCGACCGACATCGCAAGCCGCAAGCGGCCGCGCTCGAACACGACACCGCCGCGATCCACGAACGTTCGCAGTACCTCGGCGCGCAGCGGCGCCGGCGCGGTCGCGGCGACCTCGCGCAACCGTCGCAGCGCTGACTCGGCGTCCTCGAGGCGCACGCGCGTCGCGACCGTTCGCGCGATCGCGAGCTCGGCCGTCGCGAGCTGGGCGCGCACGGCGGCACGCTCGCGCCCGATCGCGGCGAGCTCGGCGTCGAGCGCTCCCTCGCTCACTGCGCCGCGGCGGAACCGCGACATCACGACGGTCTCTACCTTCTCGAGTCGCGCGAGGTGGCGCTCGGCGGCGGCCGCGTCACCGGCCCACGTCGCGCCGTCATCAGCGCCACGCGCGCGCTCGGCGACGACGGCGGCCGCGAGCTCGGGCTCGGCAAGCTCGGCGATGAACGTTGACCATATCGCCGCGTCCGCCTCGGCGCAGACGACGATCGGCGCCCGGCACGCCGCCGCGCCGTTCCTGATGCTCGGACGCCCGAACTTCCGATTGCGGCACACGTACGCCGCCGGCGACATGCGGCCGCGGCGCTGCGGGGTCGCGGAGCGGATCAGCATCGGCGCGCCACACACGCCGCACACGCCCAAGCCCTCGAGCAGGTAGTCGTGTCGCGTGCGCCGCAGCCCGCGCCGGCGGCTCGCGCCAAGCGCCTCTTGCGCGCGCTCGAACGTGGCGACGTCGATCAGACGCGGGACCGCGATCACCTGACGGCGCGCCTTGTTCGCAACGAACTCGCCGATCAGGTGTCGACCACGCACGATGCGGTAGACGGATGCGCGGTTCCACGTCGTACGGCCGCGTGGTCCTGGAACGCCGCGGGCGTCGAGGTCGTCGGAGATCGCCACGCACGACTCGCCATCGGCGACGCGCGTGACGATCTCGACCGCGATCGGGCCGGTCACCTGGTCGATGCTCCACGCGCCGCTCGAGCGGTCGTACGCGAGCCCGTACGGCGTGGGACCGGCCGGCTTGCGGCCGCGCGCGATCGCGGTGTCCTTGCCGGCCTTGATGCGCTCGCGATGCTTGCGCACCCACTCCGCAGCGAAGAACGCGTTCAGCGAGCTCATCAGGTCGCCGCTCGAGGTCGAGAGGTCGATCAGCTGGCCGGTCGACGTCGCGATCTTCACGCCGGCGCGCTGCAGGGCGCCGAGGATCGCGCCGCGCTCGGCGAGGTCCTCGCTTCGTGTGAGCCGGTCGACATCGACCACCACGACGACGTCGAACATGCGCGCGCCGGCGTCGCGAAGGAGCGCGGCGAGCCCGAGCCGCGCCTCGAGGTGACCCGCGCGCGCCGTGCGGCCGTCGTCGACGTAGGTCGTCGCCGGCGCGGCGAGCGTCCAGCCCTGGCGCGCGATGTATTCGGGAAGCACGCGCAGCTGCGAGGCGATGGTCTCGCGATCGCGTTGGATCGCCGAGCTCACGCGCGCGTACACGACGGCTCTCACGGCTTCGAACCCTCGCGCGGAACGTCGCCGCTGTCGAGCAGCTTCATCAACGCCGCGAGCTGGCGCTGTCGCCGAACAGGATCGAACACGAGAACTTTCTGCGTCTCGACCTCGGTGATCGTTGCGCGCGCGATGCGCACGGGCCTGTTCGCCGGCGCAGTCACGAGGCTTCCGGTGCTTCGAGTTCGACCTTCGCGGATCGACCGTGGCCCGCTGGAATGTCACGCACCTTCGTCCAGCCAGCCTCGAGATAGCACTTGCCGGGCTCGCTCTTCTTCGAACGCCGCGCTCGTGTGGCCTCGATGTCGACCTCAGTGCGCAGCGGAACCGACGGAAGCGCGCCGTACTTCTCGCGCCACCTCCGATATGTGAGCGACGTCGCGCGCTCGATCAGCAGGCTCGACAGCACGCCGCTCTTGTCGTTCCGGAAGATCGAGTTTCGCCACCGCCAGACCTCGCGGAAGATCCCGAACACGACTCCCCACACGGCGCGCCGGTTCGCGGCGACGAGCACGAGGCAGCGACCGCTCGCGAGAAAGCCGTCGGCGCCGACGGTCTGTCGCGAGTAGTGGCCGTCGGCGAGCTCCGCGCCGATGCTGTCCTCGCGCGGCGCCTCGGACCACAGCTCGTCGATCGGCCAGTGGATGGCGAGCTGCGCCCTCACGCGAACATCTCCAGCTGTTCTCTGCGCCGATCACCGATGCGCGTGCGGTGCCACTCGAGCGCCCACGCGAGGCAGTTCGCGCAGTTCTTGTGCTTGCCGCCAACGCACTCGGGCATTTGTATCTTGCGGCGCCGCGCGACGAAGCTCCACGCCATCGAGTCTGCGCTCGCAATGCGATCGCCGAACAGCCGCAGGCCGTCTGACTTCACGCCGAACGCGTGCACGCGGATGCCGAGCGCTGCAACACCCGTGATGATCGCAGCGCCCTCACGCGTCGCCTGGCGACGACAAACCGAGCCGACGCCGACGCGATCGAGAGTTCGCAAATCGACGCCCGCGTCGGCGTACATCTCGACGTGTCGCTCGTAGTCGTCAAGATGCCACCCCTGAACGACCGGCAGCCACGAGATCCACGGCGCGATCCGCACGAGGTTCGTGTAGCTCTCGATCGTCCAGAGCTGGTGATCGCGGATCGCGAGCCCGGTCCGCTCGAGCATGAACGGCTCGCACATCATGTCTCGGCACGCGGCGAAGTCAGGCGGCGAGCCGGCCTGATCGGCCCATGCGCTGACCTCGGCCGCGTAGACGTTGTCGGACCCGGTCCAACGACCGTGGACTTGGAGCTGCGAAAAACCACCGCTGTCGATCGCCCACCGGCCTTTGGCCTTCGGGCAACGACGACGTCTGCGCAACGTGACGGCGGAAACGAAAAGCGGCACGTCGGTTAGGGGCAGCCAGTACGGCCGATGTGTGCCGAGATAGAAGACCATCGCCAACAACACCTCGATCCACGTCACCGCGCCCTCGCCATCGGCACGCGCTCACGCCGCGCCGCGCGCCGGCACGCGAGCCAGTCGTTGAGCGCCGGCCACGCGCCGACCGCGAGCCACAGCGCGGCGACGATCACGGTGCGCTCCCGAGCTCGGCCTCAGCCTCGGCCATCGCAGCGTTCAGCTCCGCGGCGCGCGCTGGATCGCCACCGCGATCGGGATGCGCCTCCGCGATCGCCTTACGGTGGCGCGACTTCGCGATCGCGAGCGTGTCGGCGCGCTCGAGCGCCGGCCACTCGCCGCCGAGCACCTCGCGCCACGGTCGGTGTGTCGGCGTCGCGATCGTTCCGCTCGATCCGGGTGGCAACGCAGCGAACCCGGCGAAGGCGCGCTCGACGACCTGCGACGCGCCCCACCGATCGATGCCGTCGAGAGCTGCGAGCGACTTCGCGATCGCGCGCATGTTGTCGCTCACGCGGATCCAGCGGTCGCACGCGAGCACGCGCTCGGTGCGCGCCTTGTCGATCTTACCCTCGAACCAGTAGACCGCGATTCCTGGATCCTCGACGGGGCCTGCGTACGGAAGCCCTTTCGTGTTCAGCGGGAGCTGGCTCGTGATGACGATGTTCGCGCCGCCCCGTCGTTGGAGTCGGCGGATGATCGCGTCGCGGTCCTCGACGAGACTCGAGACGAACTTGGGGTATGTGCGCGACGAGTACTTCGTGCGCGTCCAGCCCTCGGGCCACTGCAGCGGGAAAGCCGACCTCACCGACTACCTCCGACGGAACGCTCCGCGCAGCGCTGGGCACCGACCACCTCCGCGAGAGCGCGCATCACCTTCGGTCCAGAGCACGAGCACGTAACGTCTTCGGGGCACTCGATCCAACCCGGCTCGACGCTGTCGCACTTTCCGCATACGAGGCCGGCAGCCTGTCGATCTGTGTCGTGATACGGGCACTGATCTGGGTAGTGAACGGCCACGATTGCATCGTCGGCGCTGTTCATTACTGCGGTGATCGCGTCTTGGAGTTCGCGCACGCGTGCGACGAGTGGGTTGTGCTCGCACGTGAGCGTGTGCTCGCGCACCTCGGCGAGCGTCATCTTCGGCGTGGCGTCCCAGGCTTCTTGACCTCCGCCCGCGGCATCGATGCACCACCCGCAGACCTGTGGCCCCTCGCCGTACTTCGGACGGTTCTCGTAGAGCTCGCGAGCGAACATATTCGTGAGCAGCGCGATCGCCTCACCATCCGTGAGTGCCGCGAGATGTTCGGCGGTGATCTCGTCGACGTTGCCGGGCAGCTTGTCGAGCGCCGAGTCTGTGAGTTCGATGACGATCGGGCGAGCGCGATCGATCATCGCGATCTCGTGCGATGGACGTTGCTTCTGCTCGGTCACTCCGGACCTCCCTTCTCGTGTTTCTCGGCAACGTGCGCCGACTTCCTGCGGTTCGTGCGCTGCGCGCGATTCGCGCGCTCGGTCGTGGCTTGCACAACCTCTTCGCGCGTCACGAACGGAACTACGCGCTCGATCTGCTCGGCGTCGAGTTCGAGCAACGAAAGGTCGGCGAGCACCGCGAAGCGACGCGCGCACTCGCGGATCACCGCCGCCGGATCAGTGCCGCACGGCAGGTGCGGCCACGGGCGCCCAACGACGAGCAGCCGGATCTGCTCGAGCTCGATGTGGCCATGCACGACGGCTCCATGCAGGAGGTCGCGGTCGCTCACGATCCACCTCGACGATCCTTGCGATGCTCGGCTGCGTTCGGGCAGTCGGAGAAATGCGACTTCCACCGCTGCGGCTCGACGGGAGGCGCGGCGCCGAGCTCGAGCTGCGCGGCCGCGGGCTTGTACTGGATCGCGTTGCCGTTCTCGAGGACCCACGTGCCGGCGGCATCGCGCACGAACGGCGCGCGCTTGCCGCCGATGGTGATCGCCCACGCGATCTCGGCGCCGCACGACTTGCAGCGGCCGAGCGCGAGCCCGCGGTTCAACGCCGGCGCGGTCACGACATGACCTCGCGCTCGAGCATGTCGATCAGCTTGTTGCTGAGCTCGATCGTGGTGCGACCGATCTGCTCGTCGGTGAGGCGATCGCGTCGTGCGTCGGTTGCGAACTCGACGGCGATCGCAATGTCAATCAACGCGGTCGCCAGCGCACGCGTGATCGCCGGCGTGAATCGAACCCCATCCATCAGCTTGTCCAACCAGCTCGCGAGGAACTGATGAAAATACGCGCTGAGCTTCGCGACGCGCGCCTCCTGGTCGTCGGCCGGGGTGACGAGCACGGTCGCCTTCAGCGTGCCGATACAGCCGCGGCCGCTGCGATCGAGCTCGGCCTGCGCGAGCTGCTCGAGCTTCTTGGCATCGCCGTCGTTCACTTCGCACCGGCCTTCTTCGGCGCCACCGACTTGCCCTTCGCGTCGGCCGCGGCCTTCGCCGCCGACGCCGCGGCCTGCTTCGCGAGCTCTTGGGCCTTCGCCCAGTCGGCGCCGAACAGGTCGCACGCCGTCTTGAACGCCTCGAGCTCGCCGCGGTAGCCGGAGCCGCGCTCGACCGCATCGCCGATCACCGCGAGCAGCACCTCGACGAGAAGCGAGAGCACCTGGCCGGCGGTGCGCGACTTCTCGAGGGCGCGCTCGAGCATCTCGCCGGCGTCGCCGCCGCCGAAGCCACGGCGCTCGGCCACGGCCTCGAGTCGCTCGTAGTCGACGTTCTGCGCATCCTCGAGGACACGGGTGGTGATCCACCGCAGCGCGGCGACCGTCTTCTTGCCCGCCTTCGTGGCGACGTCGGACGAGACATCGAACGATGCGAGGTCGTCAGCGATCTGCGCGAGCACGTGCGAGAACGCCGCTTCCTTGATCGCCGCCTTCGCCTTCTCCTTCTCGCGCTCCTTGCGCGCATCGGCGTCGTTGCCCGAGGACTTGCTTCCCGGCTTCGTTGGCTTGTCGAGCTTGCCGGCCTCGGTGAGCACGGCGATCGCCGCGGCCTTGTCGAGCAGCTCGACCGGCGCGCCGCGCTCGTCGCGCGCGAGCACGCGCGGCGCCTCGATCTTCTTGCCGAGCAGCTTCTCCCACGTCGGGACCTTGCCGGTGCCGGTGCGAGCGCTCGCGGGCAAGAGGTCGTAGGGCACCTCCGCCGTCGGCTCGACGTACTTCGCGTTGTAGCCGCGCGCCTTCTCGTGGGTCTCCTTCTCGGAGAGGACGGGCATCGCCTTCGCGCGCGCCTCCTTCTCGCGGATCTTGTAGACCGCGTCGAGCTTCGCCGAGTAGCACGACGGCTTCGTGCAGACGTCCGCGGGCTGCGTGAGGTCGGGGAAGAGGCCGGGTTCGTTGCCGGAGCGGTGCGGGCACGGGGCGCACGAGCCCGCGCCCGGCACGAGCTCGGCGTCGAGCGTATCGAACGGCGCCGACTCGAGTCGAGTCGCGTACTTCGAGTGGATCAGCTTCTGGAATGCACGGAACGAGAGCGGCAGCTTCGAGCCGGTCGCGTAGCCCTTCCGCTCCGACGTGTCATCCGGGACCTGCTCGTGGTTGAAGCCTTCGTTCGCGAGATCGTCGTCGCGGTACTCGTTGCCCTCGGCCTCCTTGCCCTTTAGCGCCGACCAGTCGCCGACCGCGTCCATCGCGGCGAGGCGCTGCAGCTTCTCGTCCGGTAGGCGCGCGATCAGCTCGGCGTGCGACGCCGGAAGGCGACCCGCGGCCATCAGCTCGCGCGGGAGCCCGGTGAGTCCGGCGAGCTTGATGCGCCCGTAGAGGTGCGCCTTGCTCTTGCCGGTGCGCGCCGCCAGCCGCTCGATCGTGTAGTCCGGCTGCTTCATCAACGCCGCGTACGCCTCGGCCTCCTCGATCGGCGAGATGTCGACGCGCATGACGTTCTCGATCAGCTGCAGCTCGAGCACCTGCTCGTCGTCAAGATCCTCGACGATGGCCTGGATCTCGGTGAGTCCTACGCGCTGCACGGCTCGCCACCGACGCTCGCCGTGCACGATCTCGTAGCCGTTGTCGTCCTGGTCTTCGACCGGGCGCACCTTGATCGCGTTCTGGAGTCCGTGCGCTCGGATGCTCTCGCCGAGCTCGATCAGCTTCGCGTCGTCGAAGTGCTTGCGGGGGTTGGTCGGCGACGGGCGGATCTTGCCGGTCGCGATCGAGATGATCGTGTCCATGTGCTGGCTCCTTCGGTCAGCTCGCCTTGCGGCGGCGTGCCTTCATGTCTCCGTCGGGCGACACGGTGTATTCGGTGGTCGAGGTCGTCTCGGGGCGCGTCGCGCCGTCGCGCGCGCGGATCAGGTCGTAGATCTTCTCGGTGACGTGGGTGATCTTCTCGCCGGGTGCGAGGCGGCCGCGCACGGCGTCACCGATCGCCTTCTTGGTGATCTCCATCGTGATCGCGCTGTTCGCGAGCTCGCCGTCGTACAGCTCGGTGAGCACGGCGTGCGCGACGCGACCGTCGAGCACCTCGTTGCCGGCGCGCTTGAGCTCGCCAAACCACCGCTCGGAGCCGTCGTCGTCCACACCAAGCGGGATCGGCGTGAGCTTCGCGTATGCGAACAGCGCGGCCTCGACCTGCTTGAGCGCAGCCTTCGCTGGCGCGAGCAGCTCGTACGCGCGCAACGCGCTCTCGGGCGTGAGCGGCTGCATGTACGGGACCGGCTGCGGGTCGCCGAGGACGTGGCGCACGAGCGCGGTCTTCGCCGGGCAGTGCTGGCGTGCTGGGCAGTAGCGACACCACCGGCCCTCGACGACGTCGGGCACACCACCCGCCATCACATGGTCGCGTAGCGAGTAGACCTCGACCATCGCGCCGCGGATGCGGTCCGCGACCGCTTGCAGTCCGAACACGTCGAGGCGCGCGCGGAACTTCCGCACCGACCCGTCATCGCGGATGCGGATGTACTCGAGCTCGGCGGCGTCGCGATCGAACGCTCGCGCGAGCGCGAGCGCGCCGAGCCCGAGTTGCAGCGACTCGCCCGGATCGGGCAGCCACGCCGCGCCGCTCTTGTAGTCGCCGCAGTAGACCGCGTCGGGCGCGACGCCGGCGACGTCGATCGTGCACGCGACCTCGCAACTGTCGTCGATGTCGTACGCGCGCTTCGCCGCCGGCTGCAGGATGCGCGCGGTGTCGTTGCGCCAGTTGTACGCGACCGCGAGCTCCGGCGTGAGCTGTAGCTGCTTCGCGAGCTTCGCGAGCTCGATGTCCGCGCAACGATCGCGGTGGTGCTTGTCGACTTCGGTGAGAGCCTCGTCGCGCCCGACCAGCGAGCAGCGCTCGAGGAAGCTGTGGATCGCCGAGCCCTTCGGGCGCCCGTCATCTTCATCGTCGCTGTCGCCCGAGTCGTAGATCTGCGGGAGCGCAGCGCTCGCGTTGCAGCGCACGACGCGATCGAGCTGCGAGCCGGTCGTTCGGACGATCACTTCTGGCCGCCCTTCCTCTTCAGCTCGGTGCGACTGTCGGCGAACACGCGCGCGAGGTAGTCGCGCTGCTCCTTCGACAGCGCCTTGCTCGAGCCGTTGATCGACGTGCGCGCGATGTCGTTGAGCAACTCGAGATCGGTGGCTTCCATCATCAGCGCCACGATGTCTTCGACCTCGGAGTTGGTCATTGCTTCGGGTTCGCCTGTCGTCGTCGGAGCGGCCGTCGCAGCCGGCGTGTTCGGGTTCGCGCTTGGAGCGCTCGGCGGCGGGCTTGCCGGTGGCGCGCTCGCGCTCGCGGACTGCACGAGCGAGATGGGCTCGCTCACCGTCTTGGGTGGGCGCGGCGTGCCGAGCTCGACGCCGCCGGCGATCGGCGTGAACGCGTACTCGGCCGGCTCGAAGTCCTCGGCGGTCGACACGCCGAGCACGATGTCCGGGTAGACGTCGTCGCAGAGCCATCCGAGAGCGCGGTGGCCGAGCATGCGCTGCGGGTAGAGGCGCCACGGCCCATCCTTCTCGGTCAGCCCGGCCGCCTTCGCCTCCTGGATCGTGAAGCGCGAGCGACGCGGATCTGTGTCGCCCTGACGCATCGTCTCCCACGTCACCGCGGTCGGCGTGTCCTCGATCTTGCGGAAGTACTTCGCGGCACCACGCTCGAGGCAGATCGCAGCCTTCGTCTTCGCCTCGAGAGCGGGCTTGCCGTTGACGATGTAGATGCCGCGCAGCGTGGCCATCGGCGGCAAGCCGAGCTCAGAGCCCGCGAGCAAGATCGCGAAGATGTCGCCCTCTTTCCCACGCAGTCGATCGGGTAGGAATGACGACATCGCAAGCCAACGCGACAGCTGCATCGCGCCGTCGAGCGAGCTCGGCACGAGCGCGAGCGCCTTCGGGGTGGTTTCGATTGGAGAAATCTCGATCGCGGGGCGTGCGGTGGTCGGCGCGCGCGGCGCCTGGTGGTTCGTGGCCATGGTGGTTCCTTGCGGTCGGAGGTGGGGTGGAGGTCGGTGTCGGGTCGCTCGCCTACGCGGACTTCGTGTGCGTCACGCGGCACGGCGCGCAGAGCACGCCGTGCGTCGCGGGACCGTGCGCGTCGCCGTTGATGCACCGCCCGGCCGAGCGGCGCCGATCACGGCGGTGCTTCGCCTTGATCCTCGTCGCCACTTCGGTGCGGTACGGGTTGGGGCTCATGCGCGCCTCGCGCGCGGCTCGAAGTAGACAGCGAGCGTCGCCGCTAGTTCTCGAGCAGCTTGATCGACGATCGCCTGCAGAACTCCGTACGACATCGAGTGCGCAGCCGCTTCGCGTTCCTTCGCGCGGTACTCGACGGCGAGTTCATCGCCACGGCGTTTCGCATCGAGGACCGCGTCACGAAGCTTGCGCTCGATCTCTCGCAGACGAGCGATGCCATCGCGGCGACGATCGCTAGCGATGCTCACGCGTGCCTCGCGCGCGGCTGCGCCACCATCGGAGACGGCGCCGGCTTGCCGGAGATCAGGTGCTCCACGGTATCGAGCACCTGTTGCGTCAGGCGCTCGATCAGCGCGAGGTGGTCCGCCGTCGACACGATCGCGCCGCCGTGACGCGCGAGCTTGATCACCGACGCGACCGACCCGCGCACGAACGGCTCGATCAGCGCGCGCGGGAACGGCGACACGAGCATTGGCGCGTGCTCGGTAAGCAGCTCCGCGAGCGCGTCGCGGTCCTCGGCCGAATCGAGCGCCAGGTGTGAGCAGTGCTGCTCGATCAGCTCGGCGAGCGTCACGCTGCACCTCCAAGAGTGCGAAGCACCTTGCGGATGTCGCTACGCGCCGAACCGCGACGCACGCTGACGCGGATGCCGACGAGCTGCAGATCGATGATGTCGATGCGATCGTCTCCTGCCCTGCGCGTGATGTGCGGCTCGGCCGAGTCCACATCCACCGTCGCTGCGAGCCGATCGAAGATGGCGTCGTCGAGCGTCACGGCCATCGCACGTGGCAGGTAGCCGGTGTTCGCGTAGAGCTCGGACTGGAACGCGGTCACGGCCGCGACGAGCGATTGAGTGACGGTCTTCATCGCTTACTCCATGCAGCGAGCGCGTCACGCCGGCGGCGCATGTCGCGCTCGCTGGGGACGACGATCTTGGGTTTGGGATCGCGCGGCTGGAACGATGGCGGCAACTTCTGGTGTGTCGGCGCGCTCCGATCGCGGAGCAGCACGATCAGGATGAGCAACAACCCGACGAACAGCAGCGAGCTCGCCGCGCCCGCGACGAAGGCCCACGCGAGCGGATGTGCGCTCACGAGACGACCTCCATGAACGGCTTCGCGCGGTGGAACGAGATCTCGAGACCTTCGATGACGCTGGCGAACAACACCGAGAGCGGGCGACCCTGGTGCGCCTTGAACGTCGATGCGGTGATCGAGAGCGAGCGCGCGCTGCACCACAGGCGGAACGCGTACTCCGACATCCCGTTCACCTCGAACATGGCGAACGTGCCGTACGCGACGGGGAGCGGCTTGCGCTCCGGCATCTCGTTGACGTCGACGGCAACTTGAACAGCTCGCTCTGCGAGCGCCGCGATTGCGTCGAGCATGCTGACCGTCGCCGCGATCGCGCGCTCCTCTGCGAGTGCGGCACTCTCGGTGGTCGGCGCCGGAATCACGACGCCCTCCGCCACGCGCGGGGCCACCGCGCTTCGCACAGCGGTCGATCGTCGTTGATGATCTCGAACATCGTGAGCCCGTCGTCCTCCTCGAGGCGCTCGAGGCGCGGACCGAAGTCGCGCGGCCCCGCGAACTGAAACGCGGAGTCCTTCACGTGCTGGATGTGCGCGGTCATCAGCTGCTTCGACGCAGCGACGACGCCGCACAGGCACGTGTGCTTGCCCGTCGACTCGATCGTGATGCGATCGTGACCCTCGGGAAGCAGTCCGCTCGTGAAGACCTCGGTGCAAACGCCTGCGGTCGCCGTCACGACGCGACCTCCGCGAGCTCGACGGGCGGCTGCAGCACGCCCGCGGCGTCGATCTCGAGCTCGGCCGCCGAGGCCGCGAGCTTCTCGGCGATGAGCTTGTCCTTCTCGCGCCCGCTGCGCGCGGCGGCTGCCGCGGCGTTGAGCGCGGCGTGATGGATGCCGAGCCCCATGCGCGAGACGAACGCGCGGTAGCACTGGCAGTGGAACTGCCCGCGGATCTCCATGCACCGCGCGTGGCTTTCCGGCGCGCCCGGCGGCGCGAACATCTTGGCGTCGGCCTTCGCGTGCTGCTTCGCAGCGGCGCGCTCGCGCTCGCTCAGCGCGATGCGCTCGTCATCGTGGTGGGCGCGAAGCGCGCGCTCGGACATGCGCGCCTTGCCGCACTCGCAGTGCCAGACCCCGCCGACGGTCGTGCAGTGCACGTGACCGTCCGGCGCGTTGCGAGCAGCGAAGCGACGGCGCTCCGGCTCGCTGGTGTTGTTCGGCATGTCGACAAATTATGTCGGCACACCATCCACGTCAATCAGAAACCGACATTTTTCGTCGTCATCGTGGAAGCTCGCGAATCCGCTGATCGATCACGCGAGGCGGGACCGCGAAGCGGCTCGCGAGCCGATCGACCATGTCCAAGTACGTCTCGTGCACGAGCGGGTCCGTCGATGGCCAAGCGGTGACGACCCGACAAAGGCGTTCGAGCGGCACGAGTAGCTCGTCGGCGAAGCGGTCGCAGCGCAGCTCGCGATCGCGCGCATACGGACCGCAGTGGCCGTGACCGTCGAAGATGACGTGTCCGAGCGCGTGGGCGATCGCGTGGCGTTGCTCGGAAGTCGGGAGGTCGCGCCGGTACACGATGACGTGCGGAGCTCGGTGCGAGCGCCACACGTGCTCGTGCACCACGACAACATCATGCACGCCATCGGGGAGCGTCCTCCCTGTAACGCGCGTGCCTGGAAAGCACACGGCGATGATCCGCTTCGTCGAGACGTGTGCACGTGTCTGCTCGGCGCGGCGTCGAAGCGAACTTGCGATCTGCCTGATCGCCACCCTGTCGTTCGGCCCCACCTTCAACGCCAAGTCGTGTACTGCCACGTACAGAACTTATCGAAGTAGTCTGACGTGAATCTGGCTTCTCGGCACTCCCGGAATGCCTGCAACTACTTGCGCTTGGGCTTGTTCCGATCGCGTTCTGCCTTATCGCGCCGCTCCCGCACCTCACGCACGAAGGGTTCCATGATGCGATCGATCGCGGTTCGTGCCTCCGCTGACAGGTGCTCCGTGCCAGGGCCTCCCAACCAGTATTCGCGCGCAGGTTCTAGCTTGGGGATCGGCGTCGAAGTCGGGTCGGCGAAGAAGTCGCCTGGTTCGCACCCGAGCGCGCTCGCCAGCGCCTCGAGCGCAGAGACCGAGATCTCCTCGTCGCCGTCCTCGTAGCGGCGGTACGTCTCGATCGAGATGCTTGCCATGTACGCGAGCGAGTGAACGTCGAGCTTGGCGGCTTCGCGGAAGCGGAGCAGGTTGCGACGGAACTTCTCGGCGGTGGGCGTGAGTTGTGCGCGTGCTGGTGGCGACTCTGACCAGTTCTCGTCGGTCGGAACGGGTGAGATCGAGATCTCGCGACCAATCTCGGCGGCGTACTTCAAAAGCGCATCGCGCATCGTGACGAGGCCCTTGACCGAACGATCCTCCGAACCCTTCTCGTTGCGAAGAACGGTGTTGGGATCGATTCCCGCACGCGTTGCGAGATCCGGACGTGACAGGCCGAGCTGCTCGCGAATGCGTCCGAGGTACTCGCCGTACGCGACCGGAGGGCGCGGAGCGCGAGGTCTCCCGGGCTTATTCGACATCGGCAACCGCAACGCTATCGCCACCTTGCACGACATCCTTCGTATGCCACTTGCGCACTTCCGACATTTTCCGTAGGACTCTATGCATGGGTCTTCCGAAGCCGATCCACGTGCGTGTGAGCGAGCACGTCAACCTCGAGGGTTTGTCAGCATCTGAACTCGCTCGACGCCTTGGGTGGCACGAGGCGCGCGCGCAACGCATTCTCCGAGGCGAAACCACGATCACCGGCGACGACATCGAGGCCATTGCGAAGGTGTTGCGCAAGCCGGCCGGCGATCTCTTCTTCAGCCCGCGCGCGAAGAAGAACGCGGCGTGATCTCAGTGCACGAACTCTCCGAGCGGGAAGCGTGCCTTTCCGCTCGGACCTTCGCACTCGAAGTGCGTGAAGCCGACGCGCACCGCGGCGCGCAGGATCGGGGCGTCGTTGTTCACCTTCCGCAGATAGTCGCGATCGCACTGCGGCATCCGCTGTTGCAGCACGCGCGCGCAGCTGTCACCGATCCGCAGCCCCTGATCGTGCGGCGACGGTTCGCCGTCGGCGGGCTTCGTGAGCCACGCATACCGCTCGTCGTCGTGGCTCGAGTCGCACCGCGCGACCGAGGTGTTCGGGTTGCTGTAGCAGTGCCCGAAGTACATCACCACGATCAGCCCGACGATCGGCAGCGTGATCGCAGCGAGCACGATCCCGATCTTGCCGAGCGCCTGCCCCGCCGTCTCGGGCTTCTTCGCGCTCGCGGGTGTCGGCTTCGGTTGCCCCGGCATCTCGTACGGATTCACGCCCACGACTCGACGGTAACTCGTGATCAACGCGCTGTCCGCGTGCGGGTGCGTGCGTTCTCCGTACGCATTCGTACGCATCGAAATCACGGAGGAATCTCGTGACCAAGAACGTGCGCGCCGCGGCCGCTGTGTCGCTCCAAGCGCTGCTCGACCTCCCGCCAACCGATGAGGAACGCCACGAACTCGCGCTCGAAGAGGCTCGCGAGAAGAAGCGCCAACACGAGCTATTCACCGCCCTGACCGGCGCGATCAAGGTCGCGACGATCGCGATGGGCGGCAACAAGGTCGTCGCAGGCCAGCTCGATAGCGTGTGGGGTGGAAAGGAGTTCGACCGTGGCGTGAGCGAGTCGAAGTACCGCGCATGCCTCGACGACGACACGCGCAACTACTTCCGCATCGAATGGCTCATCGAGCTCGCGCTCAACCCGGACGTCGCCGAGGTGCTTCGTCGCATCGCCGACGGCAAGGCCGAGCTCGAGGCTGACGAGGAGCGCGACAACCTGCACGAGATCATTCGCGAGCGGTATCCGAAGGACGCCGGCGGGATCATTCGTCAGGCGAGGTCGATGCGCCGGAAGGGAGCACGCCGGTGAGCGCCGAGCACGTGTACCTGATCCGCTGCAACGGTTCCGTCGAAGGCGAGGAGTGCGATGCTGTCGCCTTCACCACCGCGCCGCGCGTCGATAGCGCGCGCGATGACGTCGCGAAGGCCGGATGGTCGCACGAGCTCGTGCTGCCGCGTGATGGCACTCCGAGCCAGCGCGCCGTGCGATCGTTCGACTACTGCGAGGCCTGCACGGCGCTGCGCGCATCGCGAAAGCGCGGTGCCGCGTGACGTGCGAGGTCTGCACGCAGCCGGCGCTCGTCGGCAACGTGCGTTGCCTGCGTTGCTGGCGTGCGTGGTGGTTCTCGGTCTGTGTGCGCGCCGATCGCGCACGCGAGGAAGCGAAGGCGCGCCGCGCCGAAGGAGCAGCGCCGTGACCGACAAGACGAACCCGGCGCACTACACGCGCCTCGATCCCGAGCCGATCACCGTGATCGAGTCGTGGGGCCTCGGCTTCCACCTCGGGAACGCGCTCAAGTACATCGCGCGCGCGGGGCACAAGGACGGCGTCGACGTGAGCGAGGATCTCGCGAAGGCGCGGTGGTACATCGAGCGCGAGCTGTCGCAAGGCGGCACACTCCAACCCGCGACGGAAGCGCTGCTCGAGCGCAACGAAGAACTCGAGCGCGATCGCAACTGGTGGCGCACGAAGGCGCGCGAGCTCTACGCCCAGATCCGCGACCTTCGTCGTGATCCGCTCGATGCGCTCGCGTGCGAGCAGCTCGCGGCGCAGCCGGATGCGCTCGCCGCCGAAGTCACGATCGCAACGTCAGCGACAGTCGCTGCTCTGGATCGGGGTGATGACGATGACGACGACCGTTCCGAACGTCCTGGCGGCCTCGAGGAGGCACGCGAAGGTTGCGTTCTCGGCGAGCGATGCTGTTGCCCGCATCCGTTCCACGGCTCGGACGAGTGCTTCGACGCCGACTGGGCCGACCGCTACTTCGCCGAGCAGGACGAGACCACGCCAGCGCCGGTCGAGGACGGTCTCGCAGAACTTCGCGACGCACCGGCGACCTCGCCCGCGCGCGTGCTTCTCGACTTCGAGATGCCGGACGTCGGAGGCGAAGGCTAGCGATGGACTGGTCGAACGAGATCTACGTGCGGCTTTACACGCGCGAGACGGACGACGACCTTGCGCTGTCGTGGGAAGCGCTTGCGCTGTGGCGCGCGATGCTCACGAAGTTCGATCGCTCGGGATTCATCGCGACCAAGCGCGGCGCGCGCGGTCTCGCGGCCGTCGTGCGGATCCCGGCCGATGTCGTGGCTCGAGCGCTACCCGAGCTGCTCGATGACCGGCGGGTGTTCGAGGTCGCTCGTAGCCCAATCGGCCCCGGGTATTACGCCCCGAACTTCGTTGCTGCGCAAGAAGCGTCCAAGTCGGACAAGCAACGGCAGCGCGAGTCCAGGATTCGCCGAAGTACGCAGACTCTCGATGGTGACATCACGATTCGTGACGGCGAGATCACGATTCGTGATCAGAACGTCACGTCCGGTCACATCGCGTCACAACCTGTCACTCTTAGCTTAGCTGAGCATAGCGAAGCTGAGCCGAGCGGGTCCCGCGCGCGCGCGCCCGCGCACGATCCTCCCAGTACGGAGTACGAAGAGGCTTCGGAGGTAGTTCCCGAACCTGTCGCGCAGATCGCGACCACGCCCGGACCCGACTTCGCGTGGAGGAAGCTCGAGAACGACCT
>Ga0068863_100000274_pt1 | contig 53564 bp, 43 predicted proteins | sample KBSSwiS62_FD_66596 | JGI IMG/M metagenome (GOLD analysis project Ga0068863, IMG submission 66596) | Switchgrass rhizosphere microbial communities from Kellogg Biological Station, Michigan, USA - KBS Switchgrass S6-2 | ecosystem: Host-associated > Plants > Roots > Rhizosphere > Soil ... | reverse complement strand
AGGCGGTTCTGACGACGCGGCGCAACACCTGGCTGCGCCGGATCGTCACCACCGCGTCCGGTGTGTTCGCGAACTTCGGTGGCGTGCCGCTGGCTTTCGCCTTCATCGCCACCCTGGGCACGACGGGCCTCGCGACCCGGTGGCTCGGGGACATCGGCCTCAAGCTCTCCTCGACGGGGTTCTCGCTCTACACCTTCAGCGGCGTCGTCGTGGTCTACACCTACTTCCAGGTGCCGCTCATGGTGCTGACGATCACGCCGGCCCTGGAGGGGCTGCGCCCGCAGTGGCGGGAGGCCGCCCAGGGGCTGGGCGCGTCGGCCTGGTCGTTCTGGCGGCACGTCGGCCTGCCGGTGCTCTTCCCGTCGATCGCCGGCTCGTTCCTGCTGCTGTTCGGCAGCTCCTTCGCCGCCTACGCGACGGCCCAGGCCCTGACCGCGGGCACCGTCTCGCTGGTCCCCATCAAGATCGGCAACCTGGTCTCCGGAAACGTGATCGCCGGCAGCCAGAACGTCGGCAAGGCCCTCGGCTTCGAGATGATCCTGGTGATCGCCATCGTGATGGTCGGATACGTCCTGCTCACCCGGAGGGCCTCCCGATGGCTGCGGTGATGACCGAGACCCTGCCCGCCCCGGCCGTGCCGGCCGGGCGTCCCGGCGGCAGCCGCGCCTGGGAGGTGATCCGCGCCGGTGCGTGGCGCTGGGTCGTGTTCCTGCTCGCGGCGATCTTCTTCCTGCTGCCGCTCGTGGCCTCGTTCGAGTTCAGCCTGCGGGACCCGCACGGCGGCTACTCGCTCGCCTCCTATCGCCAGTTCACGAAGATGCCGGGCTTCGGATCGGCGCTGTGGCTGTCGGTCAAGCTGGCGCTGATGGCGGTCGGGATCACGCTGGCGCTCCTGGTCCCGACGGTGACGCTGGTGCACCTGCGGCTGCCCTGGCTGCGCCGGGTGGTCGAGACGCTCACCGTCCTGCCGCTGGTGATCCCGCCGATCGTGCTCGTCGTCGGCGTGCTCGGGGCCTTCAGCTCGTACGGCCCGGCGTGGCTGCTGTCGAGCCCGGTCAACCTCGGCTTCGAGTACGTCGTCCTCGCGCTGCCGTTCGCCTACCGGTCGCTGGATGCCGGCATCGGCGCCATCGATCTCAGGACACTGGTCGAGGCGTCGCGAAGCCTCGGCGGCAACTGGGCCACCGAGCTGTTCCGGGTGGTGCTGCCGAACCTGCGCACCGCCGTGCTCGGGGCCGCCGTCATGACCGTCGCGCTCGTGCTCGGCGAGTTCGCCATGGCGAGCGTGCTGCTGTGGGTGACCTTCCCGGTCTGGGTGGTCTCGGTCGCGCAGACCCAGGCCGGCGTTTCGGTCGCGGTGTCGATGATCTCGCTACTGCTGACCTGGGTGCTGCTGATGCTGCTCATCACGCTCGGCGGCCGCCGCGGCCGCCAGGCGAACATCCTTGGGGGGTTCTAGCCGTGGGCGAGACCGCGATGGCGGATGACACCACCGACCCAGCCGGCAACCTGGCCGCGTCCGGCGTAGCTGGGAGCGCGCCGCGGGCCGGCGAGGTCGACGCGGCCGTGGAAGCGGCGCTGTCCGAGCCGGGCGGCCCGGTGGCGCCCGGCTCCACCGGGCCGATGGACGGCGCCGTCGGCATCGAGATGCGCGACCTGCGCCGCAGCTACGGCGCCGTGCGGGCGCTCGACGGCCTGACGCTGACGATCAGCCCGGGGGAGCTGGTCGCGCTGCTCGGCCCCAGCGGCTGTGGGAAGACGACGGCGCTGCGCGCGCTCGCCGGCTTCGAGCGGCCCGACTCCGGGCAGCTGCTCGTCGGCGGCGTCGACGTCACCGGCGTCCCGGCGAACAAGCGCGGCATGGGCATGGTGTTCCAGGCGTACAGCCTGTTCCCGAACCTGACCGCGCTGGACAACGTCGCCTTCGGCCTGCGGCTGCGCCGGATGCCGGCGCGGCGGCGGCGGGCCCGCGCCGGCGAGCTGCTGGAGCTGGTCGGTCTCGGCGCGCAGGCGGGCCAGTACCCGCACCAGCTCTCCGGCGGCCAGCAGCAGCGGGTGGCGCTCGCCCGGGCGCTCGCGATCGAGCCGCGGGTGCTGCTGCTCGACGAGCCGCTCTCGGCGCTGGACGCCCAGGTACGCGCCCAGCTGCGGGACGAGATCCGCTCGCTGCAGAGCCGGCTGGGGATCACCACCCTGTTCGTGACCCACGACCAGGAGGAGGCGCTCTCGATGGCCGACCGGGTCGGCGTCATGCGCTCCGGCCGCCTGGAGCAGCTCGCCGCGCCCGAGATCGTGTACGGCTGGCCCGAGACGCCGTTCGTCGCCGAGTTCGTCGGCACGGTCAACCGGCTGCCGGGCCGCCTGATCGGCGCGGACACAGTCGAGGTGACCGGCCAGCGGCTTCCGGTGCTGGAGGTCGGCGCCCAGGGCCTGGCCGGCGACGTCGACGTCCTCGTCCGCCCGGAGGCGGTCGTCGTCAGCCCCGTGCCCGACGGCGCGCCGACAGCCGGTCCGGGTGTGCTCGGCAAGGTAGTGCAGCGGTCCTTCCGGGGCGCGACGACACGCGTACAGGTCGAACTTCCCGGCCTCGCGCGCGCGGCCGTCGGAGGCCGGGGCTCGGCCGAGCTCGCGGACCTTGCCACCGGTGACGCGTCCGGCCTCGTCGTCGCGGATGTCCCGACCATCGCGCTCGGCGACCTCGCCCCCGGCGCGCAGGTCCGTGTGACGTTGGCCGAACGCGCCGTCCTGGTCAGCGCCCGCGCCTGACTAGAAACTCCAAGTGTTCGGTGCGGGTTGCGCGGGTCAGGCTGACAGGGTGTCCAGGACCTGTTGGCCGTACTTGTTGAGTTTGTTCTCGCCGACGCCGCTGATGGTGGCCAGGTCGGAGAGGGTGCTGGGGGCGCGGTGGGCGATCTCGCGCAGGGTGGCGTCGTGGAAGACGACGTAGGCGGGGACGCCCTGCTCCTTGGCGGTGGCGGCGCGCCAGGTGCGCAGGCGCTCGAAGAGCGCTGTCGCCTCGGGGGTGAGGTCGACGGCGGCGCGTTTCGCCTTGCCGTCGGCGGAGCCGCCGGCTGACCGGGAGCCGGACGTGGACCTGACTCGCTCGGGGTCGCGGCGCATCGAGACCTTCCGCCGGCCGCTCAGGACGTCCGCGCTCGCGTCGGTGAGCACGAGCGTGCCGTAGTCACCTTCGACGGTGAGCAGGCCCTGGGCGAGCAGCTGGCGGACGACGCCGCGCCACTGCGACTCGTTCAGCTCGGTGCCGACGCCGAAGACGGTCAGCGTCTGGTGCTCGAACTGGGTCACCTTCGCAGTGGCGCGCCCCAGCAGGATGTCGATGATGTGGCCGGCGCCGAACTTCTGGCGGCGCTCCCGGTCCAGCCGCAGCACGGCGGACAGCAGCTTCTGGGCGGGGATCGTGCCGTCCCAGGTCTCGGGCGGGTGCTGGCAGGTGTCGCAGTTGCCGCAGGGGCCGCGGCCGTCCTGGCCGAAGTAGGCGAGCAGCCCGGACCGGCGGCATTCGACGGTCTCGCAGAGCGCGAGCATCGCGTCGAGGTGGGTGCCCTGGCGGCGGCGGTGCTGGGCGTCGCCCTCGCCGGAGTCGATCATCTTGCGGAGCTGGACGACGTCCTGCAGGCCGTAGGCGAGCCACGCCGTCGACGGCAGCCCGTCCCGGCCGGCGCGGCCGGTCTCCTGGTAGTAGCCCTCGACCGACTTCGGCAGGTCCAGGTGCGCGACGAAGCGCACGTCCGGCTTGTCGATGCCCATCCCGAACGCGATCGTCGCGACCATTACCAGGCCGTCCTCACGCAGAAACCGGGCCTGGTTCTCGGCACGGATCCCCGCGTCCAGTCCCGCGTGGTACGGCAGCGCCCGAATACCGTTCGCGACGAGGAAGTCGGCCGTCTGCTCCACCGACGAGCGGGACAGGCAGTAGACGATGCCCGCGTCGCCGGCGTGCTCGGTACGCAGCAGGTCCAGCAGCTGCTTGCGTGGCTCCTTCTTCGGCACGATGCGGTAGGAGATGTTCGGCCGGTCGAAGTCGGCGACGAAGTGCCGGGCGTCCGCCAGCCCCAGCCGCTGCGTGATCTCCCGGTGCGTGGCCGGGGTCGCGGTGGCGGTCAGCGCGACCCTGGGGACGTCCGGCCAGCGCTCGTGCAGTGTCGAGAGCTCCAGGTAGTCCGGGCGGAAGTCGTGCCCCCACTGCGCCACGCAGTGTGCCTCGTCGATTGCGAACAGCGAGATCCTCGCCCGGTCGAACAGCTGGCCCGTCGACGGCAGCCGCAGCCGCTCCGGCGCGAGGTACAGCAGGTCCAGCTCCCCGGCGACGAACAGCGCCTCCACCGTCCGGCGCTGGTCCGGGTCCTGCGTGCTGTTCAGGAAGTCGGCGCGGACGCCGAGCGCCCGCAGCGCGTCGACCTGGTCCTGCATCAGCGCGATCAGCGGCGAGATGACCACCCCGGTGCCCGGCCGGACGAGCGCCGGGATCTGGTAGCACAGCGACTTCCCGCCGCCGGTCGGCATCAGGACGAGCGCGTCCCCGCCGCCGACGACGTGCTCGATGATCTCGCCCTGGCCCGGCCGGAACGACTCGTACCCGAACACCCGCCGCAGCACCTGCCGCGCCTCGCTCGGCGCGGTCGTGCCGTCGGCGGTGCCCGCCGGTGCTGTCTTTTCCGCCGGTGTTGTCTTTCCGGCCGAGCCGGCCGCGGTCAAGGTCACCCCGCCACTGTAGGAGTCACGTCCGACAGCGCCACCGCCCGGCGTTCAGCCTGTGGACAGCGGTCCATGGACGGCGGCACCGCGGCGGCGGACAACCGGTCGGCGGCGGTCGAAAGGCCTACTGCGCCCCGGCCTTGTAGTTCCAGGCCGGTTCCGGCGGGCCGCTGCCCAGCGGGAACCGCTGGTTTCCGCTCTCGGTGGGCTTGACGTACTGGTAGCCGGATCGGTTGAACCCCTCGTAGGTGGAGAACGAGCCACTGCCCGGGCCGATGAGGATGTTGTCCGTGACGTACCAGGGGTTCGGCTGCGAGTTGTTCGTCATGGCGTAGTCGTTGATGAACTGGAAGTTCGAGCAGTAGTTGTTGTGCAGGACGTTGCCGTTTCCTCGGCTCTCGAGGCAGGCTCCCGTGGTCTCGGGGTACTTGTTCAGAATGATGTTGAAGGCGACCTCGACGCCGCTGGTGTCGGAATCGTAGTACCCACCGCCGTCCATGTCGTTGCCCACGGCGACCGAGATCTGGCCGCCCGTGTCCGCGCCCATGTCGCGGACGGTCGCGTAGTTGTGCAGCACCTTCAGGCCGTGCACCACCTGCTGCAGCTCGATCGGGAAGCGGCCGTTGTCGGTGATCCGGTTGTAGGAGACCGTCACGTTCGTGCCGATGCCGGTGAACCGGAGCTGGATGCCGTCGACGGCCGCGCCGATGTTCTGGATGTCGTTGTGGCTGACGCTGACGTTCGTCATCGTGCCCTGCCCGAAAATCCCCGTCCACGCGCCGCCCGCCGTGTTCTTGACGGTGTTGTAGTTCACGTTGATGTTCGTGCCGTTGACGTTCGAGATGGCCTGTTTCGCGGGCCAGTTCTGGAAGGTGTTGTTGACGACTGTGACGTTGGACGGAGTCCCCTTGAGTGTCAGGTTCGACCCGTCGAAGACGTAGTTCTCGACGCAGGTGTTGGAGTCGATTGTGTAGTTCCCCTGGGGCAGGGTCTGGCCATGGCCGTTGTAGGTGTGGCCGGAGAAGGCGTTTCCGCCCGGCGCACCGGTGAGCTGGTCGCCGCTCGGGCAGCTGGAGACCGCGTTGTCGCCCACTGTGGGCGGCCGCGGCGCGCCTGCGCTTCCGCTTCCGCCTCCGGAGGCGGAAGCGGAGGTGGACGGGGTGGGCGTGGCGGGATTCGGCGACGCGGGGTTCAGCGGGAACGTGCCGGGCCCGATGACGAGCGAGACGGGTAGCGAGGAGACCCCCTTCGCGGTCCCCTGCACCGTGATCAGGGCGGCGACGCGGGGATACTCCGGAAGGCGGAACCCGACGATGAAGTGACCGAACGCGTTCGCGTGTACCGTTCCGGCGCCGGAATAGGTCGTGCCGCCGGTGTAGACGAGCTGCGCGCTGAGCGCGACATCGGAGTTGGCCGGGAACGAGGCTCCGCCGACCACGACGGTCTGGTCGTCGAAGAGCGTGATGGTCATTGAGGGCTGCGCGGCCCCGAATGCGCTGCCCGGGGCGACCGCGAGCACCAGGGAAGTGGCGAGCGCCACAAAGAAAATCTGCCACCTCGGCCGCTTTGGCTGACGGTGTCCGCCCGTTGTGACTCCCCTGACAATGTTGGCGATGACAGCCGGGAGCCCGAGCCGGATAGTCACGCTCATATCGCCCATCATCGCTTGTGACGTCAGGCGGTCATCCGGTGGGTCTGACGTAACGGCAGCCAGCCGCCGGGGCGCGGATCGGCCGGCGTCTGACCGGGAACAATGGGACGGTGTCCGAGTTGCTGCGCGTGCCGGCGCTTTCTCTCGTCGTCCTGGTCGGTGTGGCCGGCAGTGGGAAGTCGACCTTCGCGGCGCGGCAGTTCGCGGCGACACAGGTCGTCTCGTCCGACGCGTGCCGGGCGATGGTCGCCGACGACGCCCGCGACCAGTCGGCCACGGCCGCGGCCTTCGAGGTCGCCCATCTGATCGTCTCCCGCCGGCTGGCCGCCGGCCGGCTCACCGTCGTCGACGCCACCAATGTCGAGCCGGCCGCCCGCCGGCCGCTGCTGGAACTGGCCAGGGAGCAGGACGTGCCCGCCGTCGCGATCGTGCTGGACCTGCCGACGGACGTGGCGGCCGGCCGGGCCGCGGGCCGCGCGGAGCGGGCCGTGCCCGCCGAGGTCGTCCGCCGCCAGCAGGCGTATCTGGACGCGAGTCTGCCCATGCTGAGCTCGGAGGGCTTCACCGCGGTCCACGTGCTGCGCTCCGAGGCAGACGTCGCGGCGGCCGCTGTCTGCCTCGTGCCCGCGCCCTTTGACCGACGGACCGAGCGCGGCCCGTTCGACGTCATCGGCGACGTGCACGGCTGTTCCGACGAGCTGGAGGAGCTGCTCGCAAAGCTCGGCTACGAGCTGGAGCGCGACGCGGCCGGCCGGGCCGTGGGTGCCAGGCATCCAGCCGGCCGGCGGGCCGTCTTCGTCGGCGACTTCATCGACCGCGGGCCGAACCCGGCGGCCGTGCTGCGCCTCGCGATGGGCATGGCCGCGGCCGGCGACGCGCTCGCGGTGGCCGGGAACCACGAGTTCAAGCTGGTCCGGGCGCTCGGCGGCGGTGGGGCCGGCGCCGCCGGGCCGGCCAAGGTCGGGCACAACCTTGCGCGCACCCTGGAACTGCTGGCCGCCGAGCCGGCCGGGTTCCAGGAGGAGGCGTTCGCGTTCTGCGTGGGGCTGCCCGCGCACCTGCTCCTCGACGGCGGCCGGCTCGTCGTCGCGCACGCCGGCCTGAAGGAGAGCTACCAGGGCCGTGACTCGGGCCGGGTCCGGGCGTTCGCGCTGTTCGGCGACACCACCGGCGAACGGGACGAGTACGGCTTCCCGGTCCGGCGGCCGTGGGCGAACGACTACCGCGGCCGGGCGACGGTCCTGTACGGCCACACCCCGGGCGTCGCGCACCGCTGGGTCAACAACACCCTGTGCCTGGACACGGGCTGCTGCTTCGGCGGGGCCCTCACCGCGGTCCGCTACCCCGAGCGCGAGCAGGTCAGCGTGCCGGCCCGCCGCGTCTACCACCCGCCGTCCCGCCCACTGCACGACATGCCAGCCGCTTAGGGCGCGCCCCATGAGCGGTCGTCACGCATGCGAGGGGCGGACCGGTCGCCTACTCCCTCGGGCGATCGGCTCCCACTCCTGCCTCGCGACCCGCGCCGGCCGGCGGCTGGCCGTCGGCCCAGACCCGATCGGGGGAGATCCGATCGGCGGAGACGTCAGACGCGGTCCCGACCGGCATCCGCAGCAGCCGGACGGTCTCCAGCGCGATCCGCGCCTCGGACTCGTTCGGCGCCGTCCGGGCGGCGTCCGGCAGGCCGCGGCCGGGCTCGGGGCGCAGAGCGCGGTGCAGCAGCCCGGCTAGCAGCGCGCCCGCGACCGGGGCGACGATGAACAGCCAGATCTGGGCCAGCGCCCAGCCGCCGGCGAGCACGGCCGGGCCGAGGCTACGAGCCGGGTTCACCGACGTGTTGTCCACCGGGATCGACACCAGGTTGCACACCGCGAGCACGAACCCGACCGCCATGCCGGCGAACCCGATCGGGGCGTGGATGTGCGTGGCCCCGAGGCAGGTGAAGACCAGCAGCGCGGTGAGCAGTACCTCAGCCAGGAAAACGCCGCCGAGACCGAAACCAGCCGGCGAGTGCGCGCCATACCCGTTGGAGCCGAGCCCCTGCGCGGGCGCCGAGTATCCGAACGGCCCCGAATCCGCGATCAGGTAGATCATCGCCGCCGCCGCGATCGCGCCGACGCACTGCGCGACGACGTAGCCGACGGCGTGCCTCGGCGTGATCTTCTTGGCGACGCACAGGCCGATCGTCACCGCCGGATTGACGTGGCAGCCCGAGACCGGGCCGATCACGTACATGAGAACCAGCAGGGTCAGGCCGAAGGCCAGCGCGACGCCGAGCGCCCCCACGAACGCGCCGGCGAGCACGGCGGTCCCAACCCCGCCCAGGAGCAGGACGAACGTGCCGATCCCCTCGGCGACGCACCTGCGCAGCCGTTCGGTGTCCTCCTCCGCGCCGCTCACCCCGCCGCCAGACCCGATGTCACTCAAGCTGGCGCCGCTCGCGGCCGACCACACTCGCGCGGTCATGCGCGCCCCCCTTCGTCGCCTCCGACGGGCTCGCGCTGGGTGGGCCCGCCGCCTCGGCGCGGGATACCCAGGCCGCGCCGGACAACCGCCCGTGCGCACGCTGCGTGGGCACGTATGCGGAGCGTCTCGTTGCGCGCGATTGCCGTGGCAGGGAAACCAGGACCGGTGGGGAACCGTATCCTTGGGGCATATTGGCGGGCTCTCGACAGCTCTGACACTCGACAGCGCAGACACTCGACGGCGCAGACACTCGACGGCGCTGACAGGGGCGTTCACGTGACCGAGACCGATCCGCGGACCTCGACTGGCGCACGCGCGGACCCCGCCGCGGCGCAGGCGGCTGGCGGCGCCGCGCGGCCGGCGATCCTGACCGTCGACGACGACCCGAGCGTCTCCCGTGCCGTCGCGCGCGACCTGCGCCGCCGGTTCGGCGAGCGGTATCGCATCCTGCGGGCCGAGTCCGGCCAACAGGCGCTGGACACGCTGCGCGAGCTCAAGCTGCGCGGCGGCCAGGTCGCCGTGCTCGTCGCCGACTACCGGATGCCCGGGCTGACGGGCATCGAGTTCCTCGAACAGGCGATGGACCTCTACCCGGACGCCAAGCGGGTGCTGCTCACCGCCTACGCCGACACGAGCGCGGCGATCGACGCGATCAACCTCGTCGACCTCGACCACTACCTGCTCAAGCCGTGGAACCCGCCCGAGGAGAAGCTCTACCCGGTCCTCGACGGCCTGCTGGACGCCTGGTGCCGGGCCGAGCGCCGCCAGGTGCTGGAGACCAAGGTCGTCGGTGACCGGTGGTCGGCCCGGTCGTACGAGGTCCGTGAGTTCCTGGCGCGCAACCAGGTGCCCTACCGCTGGTACCTCGCCGACGAGCCGGAGGGCGCCAGGCTGCTCGCCGCCGCCGGGCTGGGTATCAACGCGCTGCCCGTCGTCGTCACCCCGGCCGGCTCGGCCCTGGCCAGCCCGACGGACTCCGAGATCGCGGCCGAGGTGGGCCTGCGCACGATCCCGGGCGAGAACTTCTACGACGTCATCATCATCGGGGGCGGCCCGGCCGGGCTCGGCTCGGCGGTGTACGCGGCCTCCGAGGGGCTGCGCACCGTGCTCATCGAGCGCACCGCCACCGGCGGCCAGGCGGGGCAGAGCTCCAGGATCGAGAACTACCTCGGCTTCCCGGACGGCGTGTCCGGCGCGCAGCTCACCGACCGGGCCCGCCGCCAGGCCGTGAAGTTCGAGGCCGAGGTGGTCACCGCCCGGGAGATCGTCGAGCTGCGCGCCGACGGCGCGGCGCGAACCGTCCGGTTCGCCGACGGCGGCGAGCTGAGCGCGCACACCGTCGTGCTGGCCACCGGTGTCGCCTACCGCCAGCTGCCGGCGCCCGGGCTCGAGTCGCTGACCGGTCGGGGCGTGTACTACGGCGCCGCGCTGACCGAGGCCACGGGTTGTACCGGCGAGGACGTCTACGTCGTCGGCGGCGCCAACTCGGCCGGACAAGCGGCGGTTTACCTGTCCCGGCACGCCAGGACGGTCACGATGCTGGTGCGCGGGCCGTCGCTGACGGCGTCGATGTCGCACTACCTGATCGAGCAGATCGCGGCCATCCCGAACATCGTCGTGCGTACCTGCGTCGAGGTGATCGGCGCCGAGGGCGAGGAGCACCTGGCGAAGCTCACCCTGCGCGACAACGCCACCGGCGTCACCGAGACCGTGCCGGCCAGCCGGCTGTTCGTGTTCATCGGCGCCGCGCCGCGCACCGACTGGCTCGACGGCGTCGTCGAGCGGGACAGCCACGGCTTCGTCGTCGCCGGCCCGGATCTGGTGACCGGCGGGCGCCGCCCGTCCGGCTGGACGCTGGACCGGGACCCCTTCCATCTGGAGACCAGCCTGCCGGGGGTGTTCGTGGCCGGCGACGCTCGGTCGGAGTCGGTGAAACGAGTCGCCTCGGCGGTGGGCGAGGGCGCGATGGCCATCGCGCTCGTGCACCGGTACCTGTCATGAGCCCGGTCACGCCGGGCGCTGGCGGGCAGGACGGCCTGCCGTGCGACATCGACGAGCTGCGGACGCTGTTCCTGTTCGAGAAGCTCGACGACGACAAGCTCACCTGGCTGTGCGAGCGGGGCCGCGTCCTGGCGGTCGAGCCGGGGGACCTGATCGTCGAGGGGGAGCCGGCCCGGCTGTTCTGCGTCCTGCTCGACGGCGAGGTCGCCGTCTTCAAGCGGGTCGGCGGGACCGATGTCGAGGTCACCAGAACCGACCAGCGCGGCGTCTACGGCGGCGCATGGAACGCCTACCTGGGCGACCGGGTGCCCCAGACGTATCCGCAGTCGCTGCGGGTGCTGCGCAGGTCGCGGTTCTTCGTGCTCGACGCGGAACAGTTCGCCCTGCTCATGCGGGAATGGTTCCCGATGGCCGTGCACCTGCTCGACGGCATGTTCTTCGGGATGCGCGGCGTGCAGGAGGTGGTCGGCCAGCGGGAGCGGCTGCTCGCCCTCGGCTCCCTGTCCGCCGGCCTGACCCACGAGCTCAACAACCCCGCGGCCGCCGCCGTCCGGGCGACCGCCGGGCTGCGGGAGCGGGTCGCCGGGATGCGGCACAAGCTGGGGCTCATCGCCGGTGGCCCCGTCGACAAGGCCGTGCTCCAGACCTTGATGCGGCTGCAGGAGGACGCGGCCGAGCGGGTCGCGAAGAAGGCTACGGCGCTCAGCCCGCTGGAGGCCAGCGACCGGGAGGACGAGCTCGGCGACTGGTTCGACGACCACGGCATCGACTTCGGCTGGGAGGTCGCGCCGGTCTTCGTCCAGGCCGGGCTCGACGTCCCGTGGCTGGAGCAGGTCGCCGAGCTGTGCGGCGGCGAGCACCTGATGAGCGCGGTGCGCTGGCTTGGCTACACCGTCGAGACCGAGCTGCTCATGAACGAGATCGAGGACTCGACGACCAGGATCACGACGCTCGTCGGCGCGGCCCGCCAGTACTCGCAGCTCGACCGCGGCCCGTTCCAGACGGTCGACCTGCACGAGCTGCTCGACAGCACGCTGGTCATGCTCGCCCGCAAGATCGGCTCCGGCATCCGCGTCGTCAAGGAGTACGACCGGTCGATCGCCCCGGTCGGTGTCTACGCGGCCGAGCTGAACCAGGTCTGGACCAACCTCATCGACAACGCGCTGGGCGCCATGGGCTCGACCGGCACGCTGACGATCCGCACCCGGGAGGACGACGGCTCGGTGTTCGTCGAGATCGGCGACACCGGGCTGGGTATCCCCGACGACATCCTCCGCCGCATCTTCGAGCCGTTCTTCACCACCAAACCGGTCGGCGAGGGCACCGGCCTCGGCCTCGACATCTCCTGGCGCATCATCGTCAACAAGCACCACGGCGACCTGCGCGTCACCAACTCCACCCCAGGCGACACCCGCTTCGAGGTCCGTCTCCCGCGCACCCCGCCGACCTGACGGAGAGGGGGCGGGACGCGCGGGCCGGCCTTCGACGTCAGCCCTTGCGGGTGAGGACGACGACGGGGATCTCGCGGTCGGTCCTGGTCTGGTATTCGTCGTAGGGCGGCCAGACCTTGGCCATCAGCGGCCACAGGCGCGCCCTCTCCTCGGGGCTGGCCGTGTGGGCTGTCGCCTCGAAGGTGTCCGCCTTCACCTGCAGCGTCACGTCGGGGTTCGCGAGCAGGTTCTCGTACCAGAGCGGGTGCGCCGCCGCGCCGCCCTTGGAGGCCACGATCACATAGTCGGCACCGTCGGTGCCGTAGATCAGCGCGGTCCGCCTGGGCTGGCCGGACCTGCGCCCGATCGTCGTGAGCAGCAGTGTCGGCACGCCCGCGGCCAGCGAGCCGTCCGGTCCGTGCCAGAGATGCCCGTCCTCGCCGCCGCTCTCCAGATATCGACGGGTGTGGTCGGCCACCCACGAGTTGGGGCTGTCGGTCGGAGTCGTCGAGGAAGTCATGCGCCCATCTTCCAGCACCTGACAGACCAGCGCGACAATGCGAGCAGGCCTGTGAGCAGGCCGAACAGGCGGTGGGCGCGACCGTCCGGACGCTGAGAGTCTCGGGTGGGGTCGCGGGAGGGAGAGCAGCGGTGAGCAGAGTGATTCGCGCGGCGCTCGTCCAGGCGAAGTGGACGGGCGACAAGGAAACGATGATCAAAGCGCACGAGGAGTACCTCCGCTCGGCCGCCGAGCAGGGCGCGAAGGTCATGTGCTTCCAGGAGCTGTTCTACGGCCCTTACTTCTGCCAGGTGCAGGACCCCGAGTACTACGCGTATGCCGAGTCCGTGCCCGGCCCGACGGTCGAGCGGTTCCAGGCGCTGTGCGCCGAGCTCGGCGTGGTGCTGGTGCTGCCCGTCTACGAGCAGGAGCAGCCCGGCGTCCTCTACAACACGGCCGCGGTCATCGACGCCGACGGGAAGTACCTCGGCAAGTACCGCAAGACGCATATCCCGCACGTGAGCGGCTTCTGGGAGAAGTTCTACTTCCGGCCGGGCAACCTCGGCTACCCGGTGTTCGACACCGCGGTCGGCCGGGTCGGCGTCTACATCTGTTACGACCGGCACTTCCCGGAGGGCTGGCGGGCGCTCGGGCTGAACGGCGCCGAGCTGGTGTTCAACCCGTCGGCGACCTCGCGCGGCCTGTCGAACTACCTCTGGAAGCTGGAGCAGCCGGCCGCCGCCGTCGCGAACGAGTACTTCGTCGGCGCGATCAACCGGGTCGGGATCGAGGACCTGGGTGATGACGACTTCTATGGCACCTCGTACTTCGTCAACCCGGAGGGCCAGTTCGTCGACGGCACGGCTGACGCGCACGAGCCGGAGCTGATGGTGCGCGACCTGGACATGGACCTGCTGACCGTGGTGCGCAACCGCTGGGCGTTCTACCGCGACCGCCGCCCCGACCAGTACGGCGACCTGACGGCCCCCTGACGCGATGAGGGCGATTGTGGTCTGGCGAGGTGCGGCGGCGGGTGACCATGCCGGCCGGACGGAGCGAACCAGCAACAGGGAGGCTCGATGAAGACGCTGATCACCGGCGGGACCGTGGTCGGCCCGCTGGGCGCGGCCCCGCTGGACGTGCTCATCGACGGTGAGACGATCGCCGCGCTCTTCGCGCCCGGGCTCCAGGGCGTCGCTGCCGACAGGGTGATCTACGCGACCGGGAAGTACGTCGTCCCAGGTGGGGTGGACGTCCACACGCACATGAGACTGCCGTTCGGCGGCACGTTCGCCTCGGACGACTTCGCGTCGGGCACGACGGCCGCGGCCTGGGGCGGCACGACCACGGTCATCGACTTCGCGGTGCAGCGCACCGGCGAGGTCGTCCAGGACGGGCTGGCCGCCTGGCACGCACTGGCGGACGGGAACTGCGCGATCGACTACGGCTTCCACATGATCATGGGTGGAGTCGACGACGAGGCGCTCAAGGCCATGGACCACCTCGTCGAGCACGAGGGGATCACCAGCTTCAAGCTCTTCATGGCCTACCCGGGCGTCTTCTACAGCGACGACGGCCAGATCCTGCGGGCCATGCAGAAGGCCACGGACAACGGTGCGCTGATCATGATGCATGCGGAGAACGGCATCGCGATCGACGTGCTCGCCGCCCAGGCGGTCGCCCGCGGCCAGACCGATCCCGTCTACCACGGCATCACCCGGCCGTCGGTGCTGGAGGGCGAGGCGACCCACCGGGCGACCGTGCTCGCCCAGGTCGCGGGCAACACGCCGTTGTACTTCGTCCACCTGTCGGCCTCCGAAGCGCTCGCGCACGTGTCCGCGGCCCGGACCGCCGGGCGCAACGTGTTCGCCGAGACCTGCCCGCAGTACCTGTACCTGACCCTGGAGGACCAGCTCGGCGCGCCCGGCTTCGAGGGCGCCAAGTGGGTGGCGTCGCCACCGCTGCGCCCGCGCGACGAGCCGCACCGCGACCGGACCCATCGTGACGACCTGTGGCGCGGCCTGCGTACCGACGATCTCGCGGTCGTCTCCACCGACCACTGCCCGTTCTGCTTCAAAGACCAGAAGGAACTGGGCCGCGGCGACTTCACGAAGATCCCGAACGGGATCGGGACCGTGGAGCACCGGATGGACCTCGTCTACCAGGGGGTCGCGGCCGGCAGGCTCTCGCTCACGCGCTGGGTGGAGACCTGCGCGACGACGCCGGCCCGGATGTTCGGCCTCTACCCGCGCAAGGGCATCATCCAGCCGGGCTCGGATGCTGACATCGTGATCTACGACCCGGACGCGACGACCGCGATCAGCGCCGCGTCCCACCACATGAACCTGGATCACTCCGCCTGGGAGGGCTTCGAGATCGCCGGGAAGGTCGACACCGTGCTCTCCAGGGGCAGCGTGATCGTCTCGGACGGCGCGTTCCACGGCCGGACCGGCCACGGCCGGTTCCTGCGCCGCGGCCTGTCCCAGTACCTGCGCTGATCGGCGCGTCGGGACTAACGGACAGGGAGAGGCACGATGCGGGAAATCGGGCACTGGGTCGAGGGCAAGGCGGTAGCCGGGACCTCCGGTCGGTTCGGGCCGGTGTGGAATCCGGCGACCGGTGAGCAGACGGCACAGGTGGCGCTGGCCAGCCTTGAGGAGATCAACGCGGTCGTCGCGACCGCGAAGGGGGCGTTCCCCAGCTGGCGGGCCACTGGCCTGGGCCGCCGCGCCGAGGTGATGTTCCGGTTTCGTGAGCTGCTGTACGCCAACCGGACGGACCTGGCGAAGCTCATCACCGCCGAGCACGGCAAGACCGTCGACGACGCCCTCGGCGAGATCGCGCGCGGGCTGGAGAACGTTGAGTTCGCCTGCGGGGCACCGAGTCTGCTGCGCGGCGGCTTCTCCGAGCAGGTGTCGGCCGGCGTCGACGTCCACGAGATCCGCCAGCCGCTCGGCGTCGTGGCGGGCATCACCCCGTTCAACTTCCCGGCGATGGTTCCGCTGTGGATGGCGGCCAATGCGCTGGCCTGTGGCAACGCGTTCATCCTCAAGCCGTCCGAGCGTGACCCGTCCGCGTCGCTGCTGATCGCCGAGCTGCTGGCCGAGGCCGGCGTGCCGGACGGGGTTTTCAGCGTGCTGCAGGGCGACAAGCTCGCCGTCGACACGCTGCTCGCGCACCCGGACGTCGAGGCGGTCAGCTTCGTCGGCTCGACCCCGATCGCCCGTTATGTCTACGAGACGGGCACCGCGGCCGGCAAGCGGGTGCAGGCGCTCGGCGGCGCGAAGAACCACATGATCGTACTGCCCGACGCGGACATCGCCGCCGCCGCGGACGCGGCGGTCTCGGCCGGCTACGGCTCGGCGGGGGAGCGCTGCATGGCAGTCTCCGTCGTCGCGGCCGTCGGCGACGCCGCCGACCCGCTGGTCGAGGCGATCGCCGAGCGGGTACGCAAGATCAAGGTCGGCCCAGGCGCCGATCCCGACAGCGAGATGGGTCCGGTGATCACCCGCGAGGCCCGCGACCGCGTCGCCGGCTACCTGGACACGGCCAGGGCGGACGGCGCCACCCTCGTCGTCGACGGCCGCGACGACCCGGTGTCGTCGGGGCCGGGTTTCTTCCTCGCGCCGAGCCTGGTCGACCACGTGACGACCACCAGCAGGGTCTACACCGACGAGATCTTCGGCCCGGTGCTCGCCGTCGTGCGCTGTGAGACGTACTCCGAGGCCGTGAAGCTCGTCGAGGACAACCCGTACGGCAACGGCGTCGCGATCTTCACCCGGGACGGCGGCGCGGCGCGCCGGTTCACCTTCGACGTCCAGGCCGGGATGGTCGGCGTCAATGTGCCGATCCCGGTGCCGGTGGCCTACTACAGCTTCGGCGGCTGGAAGGCGTCGCTGTTCGGCGACCTGCACATGTACGGCCCGGACGGCATCCGCTTCTACACCAAGACCAAGGTGGTCACCACGCGCTGGCCCGACCCGGCGACCAGCTCCGTGGACCTCGGTTTCCCCCGGACGAGGTAAGGCGGGGACATGGACATCGGTGTCGTGCTGCAGACGAATCCGCCGGCCTCCCGCGTGGTGGAGCTGGCCCGCCAGGCCGAGACGCTCGGCTTCTCCCACGTCTGGACGTTCGACTCCCACCTGCTGTGGGAGGAGCCGTTCGTCATCTACAGCCAGATCCTGGCCGCCACCCGCAAGGTGGTGGTCGGCCCGATGGTCACCAACCCGGCGACCCGCGACTGGACGGTCACCGCGTCGCTGTTCGCGACCCTCAACGAGATGTACGGCAACCGGACCATCTGCGGTATCGGCCGCGGTGACTCCGCGGTCCGGGTCCTCAATGGCCACCCGACCACAATCGCCACCCTTCGCGAGTGCGTCGAGGTCGTTCGTGAGCTGGCGAACGGCCGCGAGGCCGAGGTCAACGGCACCCGGCTGCGCTTCCCGTGGGGCCTCGACTCCCGGCTGGACATCTGGGTCGCCGGCTACGGCCCGAAGGCGCTGGCTTTGGCCGGCGAGGTCGGCGACGGCTTCATCCTGCAGCTCGCCGACCCCGACATCACGGCCTGGACGATCGACGCGGTGCACACCGCGGCCGCCGCGGCCGGCCGCGACCCGGCCGAGGTGAAGATCTGTGTCGCCGCGCCCGCGTACATCGGGCCGGCCGACTCGGCGTCGATGGCCCACCAGCGTGACCAGTGCCGCTGGTTCGGCGGCATGGTCGGCAACCACGTCGCGGACCTGGTCTCCCGGTACGGCGCCGGCGGATCCGCCGTTCCCCAAGCGCTCACGGCCTACATCGACGGCCGGACCGGCTACGACTACAACGAGCACGGCCAGGCCGGGAACACCCACACCGCCTTCGTCCCGGACGAGATCGTCGACCGGTTCTGCCTGCTCGGCCCGGCCGAGGCGCACGTCCAGCGGCTCGCCGAGCTGGCCGCGCTCGGTGTCGACCAGTTCGCCGTCTACCTGCAGCACGACGCGAAGCTCGCGACCCTGGAGGCCTACGGTGAGCGGGTGATCCCCGCGATCAGCGAGCACGTCCGGGCGAAGTCGCCGGCGGCGCGGGACGAGGCCCGATGACGCGCTCGACACCGCCGTCGCCGCCGATCGGGGTTCGGAACGGGGTGGCTCCTGTCAGAGGCGGTACCAGATGTGTGGCCTGTGACATTCCGCGGGACGGCGCCCTGGACTAATCGTAGGTTCGGGCTTGCCGCCCGGCACGCGGCAATAAGAGCGGACGACGGACGAAGTCCTCGGCGGCAAGGAGACAGCGGGCGATGACCAGCAGGACCTACGACGACGACCGCAAGCACGTCTTCCATTCGTGGTCGGCGCAGTCGACGCTCGCTCCGCTGGTCGTCAACCGGGCCGAGGGCAGCTGTTTCTGGGACGAGTCCGGCAAGCGCTACCTGGACTTCTCTTCTCAGCTGGTGAACGCCAACATCGGCCACCAGCACCCGAAGGTCGTCGAGGCGATCATCGAGCAGGCGCGCAAGCTGACGACCGTAGCCCCCTTCCACGCGAACGAGGCCCGCTCCGAGGCCGCCCGGCTCATCGCGTCGCACGCGCCCGGCGACCTCGACAAGGTCTTCTTCACGAACGGCGGCGCGGAGGCGACCGAGAACGCCATCAGAATGGCCCGACTCGTCACCGGCCGTCACAAGATCCTCTCGACCTACCGGTCCTACCACGGCGCCACCGGCGGCTCGATCACACTGACCGGCGAGCCGCGTCGCTGGGCGAGCGAGCCCGGAATCCCTGGCATCGTGCACTTCTACGGGCCGTATCCGTACCGTTCGCCGTTCTACGCTGAATCCGTCGAGCAGGAAGGCGAGCGCGCGCTCGCGCACCTCGCCGACGTGATCGCCATGGAGGGCGCGGGCACGGTCGCCGCCGTGCTGCTGGAGACCGTCGTCGGCACGAACGGCATCCTCGTCCCGCCGGACGGCTATCTCGCCGGTGTGCGCGAGCTCTGCGACCAGCACGGCATCCTGCTGATCCTTGACGAGGTCATGTCCGGCTTCGGCCGCTGCGGCGAGTGGTTCGCCGCCGACCACTGGAACGTCGTCCCGGACCTGATCTGCTTCGCCAAGGGCGTCAACTCGGGCTATGTTCCACTCGGTGGCGTCATCATGGGGCCGAAGGTCGCCGACGCGTTCGCGACCCGCCTCTATCCCGGCGGCCTCACCTACTCCGGCCACCCGCTGGCCTGCGCCGCGGCGGTCGGTTCGATCCGGGCCTTCGAGGACGAGGGCATCGTCGAGCACGCCCGGATGCTGGGAACGGAAATCATCGGCCCGGAGCTGGCGAAGTTCGCCACCAACCACCCGAGCGTCGGCGAGGTCCGTGGCCTGGGCGTCTTCTGGGCGATCGAGCTGGTGCGCGACCGCGAGACCCGTGAGCCCTTCATCCCCTTCAACGCCGGCCCGGGCACCGCTCCCATGGCGGCCTTCATCGGTGCGTGCAAGCAGCGCGGCCTCTGGCCGTTCACACACTTCAACCGCACCCACGTCGTCCCGCCGTGCACCATCACCGTCGACGAGCTCCGCGAAGGCCTGGCCATCCTCGACGAGGCCCTGACCGTCGCCGACACCTACTACACGGGCTGACGCGCTCGGTTCCGCGAGATGGGACGTCAGCGTCGGCGGGTCGGTTCGTCGCCCTGGTAGAGGGTCTGGCCGGGGATCGGGGACGTGGTGGTGGCGCCGGGGGCTGGTTCGGCGGCCTCGGCGGCGGGCTTTCGGGGTGTGGCCTCGACCGAGAGGTTGGGCAGTCGGCGGGCCAGGGGGGCGGGGAGCCACCAGTTGGCGCGGCCGAAGACGTGCATCAGGGCCGGGACCAGGACCGTGCGGATGAGGAACGCGTCGATGACGATCGCCATGGACAGACCGAGGCCGAATTCCTTGATGACGCGGTTGTCGTCGAGCACGAACGACAGGAATACCATGATCATGATGGCGCCGGCGGCGGAGATGACGCGGCCGGTCTCGGCCTGGCCCAGCGTGATCGCCAGGCGGTTGTCGCGCCTCGCGGCCCATTCCTCGTGCATGCGGCTGATGAGGAACACCTCGTAGTCCATGGACAGGCCGAAAAGCACGGCGAACAGCAGGACCGGCAGGAATGCCTCGACCGGGCCGGGGCTGATCCGCAGGATGCTGCCGCCCCAGCCCCACTGGAACACCGCGACGATGACACCGAAGGCCGCGCCGACGGCCAGCAGGTTCATCGCGGACGCCGTCAACGGGATCAGCAGGCTGCGGAACACCGCCACCAGCAGCAGGAATGCGAGCACCACGACGATGGCGATGAACAGCGGCAGCTTGCTCTGCAGGACCTGGGAGAAGTCGGCCGAGCCGGCGGTCGGCCCGCCGACGTAGACCCGGGTGCCCGAGGTGCCGAGGGCGGCGGGAATGACGTCGCGACGCAGCTGGGTGAGCAGCTTCGTGGTCGCCGCGTCCTGCGGGCTGGTCGTCGGGTAGAGCGTGACGATCGCCGCGCCGCCGCTCGGGCTCTCGAGGACGGGGCTCACCGACGCGACGCCGGGGGTGTTCTTCAGCGCGGCCGAGACCTTCGTCAGCGTCGCCAGGTCGGCCATGCTGGCGGTCCTCGCGACGATCGTGAACGGCCCGTTGAAGCCGGGGCCGAAGCCCTCGGCGAGCAGGTCGTAGCCACGCTTGGACGACAGGCTCGGCGAGCCGTTTCCCTGGTCGGACGAGCCCATCCGCAGCGAGAAGAACGGCAGCGCGACGAGGACGACGGCCCCGGCGGCGAGCACCGCGAGCGTCCTCGGCCGGCGTTCGAGGAACCCCGCCCACTTCCACCACGGGCCGGTCGGCTGCTCCGGCCGCGGGCCGTGCTGGGCGAGCCGGCGCCGCTCGCGACGGGAGAGCACCCGCGACCGGTAGAAGCCGAGCAGCGCCGGCAGCAGCGTGACGGCGGCGGCCATCGTCAGCGCGACGCCGAGCGCTGCCGCGATCGCGAGGCCGTACAGGAACGTGACCCCGAGCGCGAACATGCCCAGCAACGCGATGCACACGGTCACCCCGGCGAACAGCACCGCCCGGCCCGAGGTGTTGACCGCGCCCACGGCGGCCTCCTCAGCCGGTCGGCCGGCCCGCAGCGCGATCCGGTGCCGGTTGACGATGAACAGCGCGTAGTCGACGCCGACACCGAGCCCGATCAGGGTCGCGAGCTGGATCGACAACGACGACAGGCTGCCGAGATGCGACAGCAGCGGGACGGCATTCGTCGAGATGCCCAGCGCCACCAGCGCCGTGATCAGCGGCAGGGTCGTCGCCAGCAGTGAGCCGAACGCCAGGAAGAGGATGACCGCCGCGGCGACGACGCCGATCAGCTCGCTGTAGCTCTGACTGGGCTGCTCGGCGACGCTGGCCAGGTCGCCGGTGACCTCGACCTGCAGCGCCGCGCCGTCGGCCGCCCGGGCGGTGTCGACGATCCGGGTGATGTCGCCGGAGGACAGCGTCGTCGCCTGGCCGTCGACGGTCACGGTGGCGAAGGCCGTCCGGCCGTCGGGGCTGGTCCTGGCGGCGCCCCGGGCGCCGAAGGGGCTGTCGACCTCGGCGACGTGCGGCAGTTTCGCGACCCGGGCGAGCATCGCGGTCGCGGTGGCCAGCGGCGCGCGGCCGCGCAGGGTGCCGGACCGGGCATGCAGGACGATCGTCGCGGTGTCGCCGGAGGCGCCTGGGAACTCTTGCTGGAGCAGGTCGAACGCGGCCTGGGTGTCGGTGCCAGGCAGAGTGAAGTCGTCCCGGTAGTGGTCGCCGGCGACCCGGGCGGCGACGGACACCCCGACGAGCACGACCAGCCAGGCGATCACGACGGTCCAGCGGTGCCGGAAGCACCAGCGGGCGAGCGCTGCCACGGCTCTCCTTGGTCGACGGGTCGTCGGACAGCGCGATTCTGCGGCCCGGACCGCTCTCGCCGTGACAGATCTCACCCGTGCGCGAGTCGGGCGATTTGAGTCGCCACGTGCCGCTCGGGGCTTGAGGGCGCGCCAAATGTGCCCCGGTGGCCTGTTCTGATCTTGTTTGTCCGGGACGGTAGTGTGTGTCCGTGCGGCAGACGTTTCCCTATCCGGACCTTGACCCGTGCTGGCGGTCGTGCCCGCGCGGCGGCGCGGGAGGTCGACGCGGAGGGATGGTGGGTGTGGCCTCGGGCGCCCTCGCGGTCGTTCGCGCCGAAGGCCCGGTGGTCGCCGGTTGACCGTGACCGACCCGTTGTTGCAGGCGATGATTGTCACAACGGTGTCACGGTCGCGCCCCGTCGGACGTCTGGGTCATGTCTGCATCGCGGCCCGGTGTCTGCATCATGTCCCCGCCGTGTCATTCCAGCCCGATTCACAGCCGTAAATCGAATGAATAGTTAGCCGGGCGCCGGCAAGATGCGCTCTGGGTAATCGTTCCGTACCCTCAGGTGGGCGAGTCTGGCCCGCGCGCGGCCAGTGTGGGTGCGTGATGTCATCCACCTGACCATGGACGGGATCGCCGGGGGGCGGTGAAATGATGGGGCTGCCGTTGGGGGGCGTGATGCGGGGGCGAACTCGCGACCCACGGATGGCCGCGGGGTTCGTTGTTGGACGGTTGGGATATGTGGAGGGTCGTGACAGCCTCACCCACCCGTCACCTGATTCGGGTGGCCCCGTGGCCGCCGGCCGCCACGCGGCCGACCGCACGGTGGATCTGGCGGCCGACGCGACCGGAGGTGTGTGAGGCGTGAGCACCCGCTCCCGTCCTGCTGTCCAGGACCGCGCCTCCCGGCCGGTGATCAGTAGGGCTCGGGCCGCCACGTCCGCTCCTTGGCCGCCGCGCACGGCGCTTGTGACCGGTGCCTCCAGTGGGATCGGCCGTGCGGCAGCGCTCCGGCTCGCCCAGGAGGAAACCAGGATTCTCCTGGTCGGACGCGACGGCGGCGCTCTCGACCGGGTGGCTGCCTCGACCGGTGGTCACCGGTTCGCCACCGATCTGGCCGCGTTGGGCGCGGAGAACGCGGTCGCCGCGCGTGCCGCCGAACTGCTCGGACCCGTCGACCTGCTCGTCCTCTCGGCCGGCATCGGCGCGGCCGGGCCGTTCGAGGTGATGTCACCGAGCGCGTTGCGCGACCTGGTCACGGTCAACGTACTGTCCCCGATGATGTTGGTCCGGGCTGTTCTGCCCGCGATGCTCGACCGCGGCGAGGGCCGCATCCTGCTGGTGGGCAGTGTCGCGGGCGCGCTCGGCGTGCGCGGGGAGGTTGCCTACTCCGCCAGCAAGGCGGCCCTGGTCGGCTTCGCCGACGCGCTGCGCTCCGAAGTTGCGGGGCGTGGCATTGTTATCACACTTTGTTTACCTGGTGCTGTCGACACCCCGTTCTTCCGTCGCCGGGGCGCCCCGTATGTCCGGCGTTGGCCAAAGGTGCTGCCACCGGACCTGGTCGCCGACCGGATGCTCGCGGGCGTCGCGCGTGGCGATGCCGAGGTCTGGGTGCCAGGGTGGATGTCCCTGGCCGCGCGTGTGCACGGGCTGGCACCGCCGCTCTACCGCAGGCTGGCCAACGTGTTCGGATGACGACCAGCCGCCGCTGAAGGCCAGGCTGCCGTCAGCATGGCACGAGTGGTGTCAGGTCACCTGACCCGACCGCACCCGACTCCCGTATGTCCCGTGGCCGCCCCGACAGACTTCCCCGGTCGGGATACGCCGGTCCGACGGGGGCCCGCCGGCAGGAACCTGCCGCCGGACCAGCAGAACACCGGCCTACGAGCCCCGAGACTCCAGGAGAAGCCGCCCGATGCGACCGAACCCCGTGGGTCGTCCGCGCCCGGACGTGCGCACCGAGCGCGCGGCCGAGGCCCCGGACGGCGCACCGATCGTGTCCCGGGTGGCCGGCTGGGACCCCGCGGCGGCCCGCCGCACCGGCGCCGCGCGTGCGGACCGCACCCGAAGGAGAGGCGCATGACCACCATCGACGCCCGGACCGCAGCCCCCGGCCGGCGGCAGGAGCCGGCCGGGATCACAGACATAGGGACGTCTACCGACGAGGTGCTGCGCGCGGCGTATGGGGAGAACTTCCCGGTCTCGCCCGTGGTGCTGCCCGCCGCGATCCGCGAGGACTTCAAGGCGATCTACGGGTTCGCCCGGCTGGTCGACGACATCGGCGACGAGGCCCCCGGTGACCGGCTCGCGCTGCTCGACCGGCTCGCCGCCGACCTGGAGCGGATCTGGACGGGCGAGGGGCCGGCGCTGCCGGTGCACCAGCGGCTGGCGACGACGGTGGCGGCCCGCGACCTGCCGGCCGAGCCGTTCCTGCGGCTGATCGAGGCGAACCGGCTGGACCAGCGGGTCACCCGCTACCCGACCTTCGACGACCTGCTGCGCTACTGCACCCTGTCGGCCGACCCGATCGGCCGGATGGTCCTCGGCGTGCTGGGCAAGGCGACGCCGGACCGGTTGATCCTCTCGGACCGGGTGTGCACCGCCCTGCAGATCGCCGAGCACCTGCAGGACGTCGCCGAGGACTACGCGGCCGGGCGGATCTACCTGCCGCAGGAGGACCTGGACACCTTCGGCGTCACCGAGGCGGAGCTCGCCGCGCCGAGCGCCTCGCCGGCGCTGCGCAACCTGATGGCCTTCCAGGTGGCTCGGGCGACGACGATCCTCGACCAGGGTGCGCCGCTGGCGAGCCTGCTCGAAGGGCGGATGCGGCTCGCGATAGCCGGGTTCATCGGCGGTGGCCGAGCGGCGCTGCACGCCGTCCGGCAGGCCGGCTACGACGTCCTCGGCGGCGCGCCGAAGGCGTCCAAGCAGCGGCTGGCCGGCGCCACGATCTGGGTCGGCTTCCGTTCGTACGCGCCGTCGATGCGGGCCAGCGCGGCCGCGGCCGGCACGCTGTCGCCGCTCTGCGAGCCGCCGCCCCCGTCGCCGAACCCCACCCGCGCGACGGCTGTTGCTCCCAGCCAGGGTGATGAGGGGGAGGCCTCATGACCGGCGCCGCGAACCGGCCGACCGTGGCCGAGGCCTATGCCGCCTGCGAGGAGATCACGAACCGGGCGGCGAAGAACTTCTCCTATGGCATCCGGCTGCTGCCGGCCGACCGGCGGGCCGCCCTCTCGGCGGTGTACGCCTTCTCCCGCCGGCTCGACGACATCGGGGACGGCGACCTCCCAGACGAGGAGAAGATCGAGGGCCTGGCGAAGGCCCGTGCCGACATCCGCGGCCTCGACCCGAACAGCTCGGACCCGGTGATCGTCGCGCTCGCGGACTCCGCGCGGCGCTTCCCGATCCCGCTGGAGGCGTTCATCGAGCTCGCGGACGGCGTCGAGAGCGACATCGTCCCGAGCACCTACGAGACGTTCGACGACATGGTCGGCTACTGCCGGCTGGTGGCCGGGACGATCGGCCGGCTCTCGCTCGGCATCTTCGGCACGACCGAGGCGGCCGGGCGGCGGGACGCGCCCGCCATCGCCGACGCGCTCGGCGTCGCGCTGCAGCAGACGAACATCCTGCGCGACGTCCGCGAGGACCTGCTGGGCGGGCGGACCTATCTTCCGCAGGCCGAGCTGGCCGCCGCCGGGGTGAAGCTGGCCGTCGACGCCGACGGGCGCCTCGGTGGTCCCGAGGACGCGCTCGTCGACTACCTGCGGGCCGGCGCGGCGCGGGCCGAGGAGTGGTACTCCCGCGGCCTGGTGCTGCTGGACCTGCTCGACCGGCGCAGCTCCGCGTGCTGCGGGGCGCTCGCCGGGATCTACCTGCGGCTGAACCGCCGGATCAAGGCGGATCCGTCGGCCGTGCTGACCCAGCGGGTGTCGCTGCCCGGCTGGGAGAAGGCGATGGTCGCCGGCCGCAGCCTCGCCGGCCGGCCGGAGCGCGTCCGCGCGACCGGTGGCGCGGCGACCGGAAGTCAAGGCGAGGTGTGACGCCGTGACGGGACGTGAGGACCTGACCGGGCCGGGAACCCGGCCGCGGCTCGCGGTCGTGGGCGGAGGGCTCGCGGGACTCTCGGCGGCGCTGCTCGCGGCCGACAGCGGTGCCGACGTGGTGCTGCTGGAGGCGCGCCCGCGGCTCGGCGGCGCGACCGCGTCGTTCGACCGCAAGGGCCTGTGGGTCGACACCGGGCAGCACGTCTTCATGCGCTGCTGCACGGCCTACCGCGGCTACCTGCAGCGGCTAGGGGTCGAGCACCAGACGACGCTGCAGCCCCGCCTGGACGTCCCGGTGCTGCTCGGCGACCGGCTGGGCCGGCATGCCCGGTTGCGCCGCACGAAGACCCGGCTGCCGGCCCCGCTGCATCTGGCGCCGGCGCTGCTCGGCTACAAGGCGCTGCCGCCCGGCCAGCGGATCGCGGCGGCGCTGGCCGCCTTCCAGCTCGGCCGGCTGGACCAGCGCTCGCCGGCGGTCGACGGCCGGTCGTTCGGCGACTGGCTGACGGCGCACCGGCAGGGCCCGATGGCGACCGAGGCGCTCTGGGAACTGCTCACCGTCGCGACGCTGAACGCGCCGGCGGCCCAGGCGTCGCTGGGCCTGGCCGCGAAGGTGGTCCGCACCGGCCTGCTGGAGCGCGCCGACGCGGCCGACCTCGGCTGGGCGGACGTGCCGCTGCAGCAGCTGCACGGCGAGGCGTCGGCGAAGGCGCTGGCCGACGCCGGAGCCGACGTGCGCACCGGTGTCAAGGTCCGCTCGATCACCAGGACGGACGCCGGCTACCAGCTGGTGATCGCCTCCGGAGCCGGGCGAGTCGATTCGGCGGTGCTGACCGCGGACGCGGTCGTGCTCGCCGTGCCCCCGCCGGCCGCCGCGGCGCTCCTGCCAGCCGGTGCACACCCGAACCCGGCGAGCCTGGCGGAGCTGGGCACGTCGCCGATCGTGAACATCCACATGATCTTCGATCGGAAGGTGATCGACGGGCCGTTCCTGGCGGTCACCGGCTCGCCGATTCAGTGGATCTTCGACCGGACCGGTGCCTCCGGTCTCGTCGAGTCCGGCCTGGCGCCGGCCGGTTCGCAGTACGTGGCACTGTCCCAGTCGGCGGCCGAGCCGTGGATCGACCGGCCGGCCGGCGAGCTCGGCGACGAGTTCGTCGCCGAAATGCGCCGGATTCTCCCCGTGGCCCGGGACGCGCACCTGGTCGAGGTCTTCGTGACCAGGGAGCGCACGGCGACGTTCCGGCAGGCGCCCGGATCGCTCACTCTTCGCCCGGGAGCGGCAACAGCTCTGCCCGGGTTCGCCCTGGCTGGCGCGTGGACCGACACCGGCTGGCCAGCGACCATGGAGGGAGCTGTGCGTAGCGGGCTTGCTGCTGCCCGTGAGACGCTGGCCAGCGTGGGGGTGAACGTACGCGAGCAGGGGACCGGCCGGCTCGCGATCCAGGTTTCCTCGCCGCTGCAGCTGCCAGCCCAGTCGCCGCCAGCGGCACCGGATCACGCGAACTCACCGACCACCACGATCACAGCGACAGGGAGTAACCCGGCATGACCATGACGGTTCCGGAGGCCATCGAGCGTGGTCGGACGCTGACCGTTCCCGCGCTGCGCCAGACCGTGGCGCGGCTGCACCCGCGCCTGCGGCACGTCGTCGAGTACCACCGCGGCTGGGTCGACGCCGACGGCAACCCGCAGGCCGGCGGCGGCGGCAAGCTGGTCCGCCCGGCGCTCGCGCTGCTCTCGGCCGAGGCGGCAGGCGCGCCGGCGGAGGTCGGCCTGCCCGCCGCCGTGGCCGTCGAGCTGGTGCACGACTTCTCGCTGCTGCACGACGACCTGATGGACGGCGACACCGAGCGCCGGCACCGGCCGACCGCCTGGACGGTCTTCGGCGCCGACGGCGCGATCCTCGCCGGCGATGCCCTGCTGGGCCTGGCGACGCAGATCCTGCTGGAGGTCGAGGGCGAGCCGGGCCGCCAGGCGGCGGTGATCCTGGGTGCCGGGGTCCAGGACCTGGTCCGCGGCCAGGCGGAGGACCTGCTGTTCGAGACCCGGACGGACGTGACCGTCGCCGACACGCTGTCGATGGAGGACGGCAAGACCGGCGCGCTGCTGGCCTGCTCCGCCTCGCTCGGCGCGGTGCTCGCGGGCGCGCCGAAGGAGGTCGTCGACGGTCTCGCCGAGTTCGGCGCGCGCCTCGGCACCGCCTTCCAGCTCATCGACGACCTGCTCGGGATCTGGGGCGACCCGGCCGTCACCGGGAAGCCGGTGCTGTCCGACCTGCAGTCCCGCAAGAAGTCGGTGCCGGTCGTCGTCGCCCTGGAGGCCGGCGGCGCGGACGCCGACGAACTGCGGGCGTTCCTGGCCAGCGAGGGCGACCGGCCGACCGAGGAACTGGAGCGGATCGCCGCCCTGGTCGAGCGGGCCGGCGGACGTGAGTGGACCACCGCCGAGGCCGACCGCCAGCTCAAGACCGCCGGCGCCGTGCTGCGCTCGCTGTCCCTGCCCCCGCTGGCTGAGGCGGAGCTGCTGGCCCTCGCCCGATTCGTGACCGAACGCGACTGCTGAGGAGGGTGGCGAGCGCGCCTGGCCCGCTTGGGCCCTGATGCTCCCCACCCGAGCCCCGGAGGAGATTCGGCTATGAGCCTGACCTCGGACCCGTCCCCGGCGACGCCGGCGACGCCGCCGACGTCCGCGCGGCCGGGATTCCTCTCGGACCGGCGAAACCGATCCGAGAGGTCTGCCGAGCGGCCCGCCGACGCCGGGCCCCTGATGGTGACCACCCGTGCCGTGACCACGGGCGCCAGGAACAGCTCCGCCGCCCGTGCCGGCGGATCGGCCCTGCTGCCCGACCTGGTGAGCGAGCTGGCCCTGACCGGCGCGGCTCCGGCTGCCGTTCGCGGCGCGCCCCGTGCTGGCGGAGCGGCGACCCGTTCGCAGCCGGCCGCCCCGGGCGCGGACCGGCCGGAGTCGCCGCGCGGATCCGGCCGTGGCGACGCCGGCGCGCGGCACACGGACCCGGCCTCTGGCGTGGACGACCGGGTCGCCGAGGACGCGGCGGCGGCGCTGGGCCGCGCGCGGGACCATCTCCTGTCGCTGCAGTCCGCCGAGGGCTGGTGGAAGGGCGAGCTGGAGACGAACGTCACGATGGATGCCGAGGACCTCATGCTCCGGCAGTTCCTCGGCATCCTGTCGCCGCAGCTCGCGGCCGAGACGGCCCGGTGGATCCGGTCCAAGCAGCAGGACGACGGCGGCTGGCCGACCTTCCACGGCGGCCCCTCGGACGCCTCGACGACGTTCGAGGCCTACATCGGGCTGCGGCTGGCCGGCGACGCGCCGGACGCGGCGCACATGCTGCGCGCGGCGTCGTTCATCCGGGAGCACGGCGGCCTGGCGGCGACGCGGGTCTTCACCCGGATCTGGATGGCGCTGTTCGGCGAGTGGCCGTGGGACGAGGTCCCGGTGCTGCCGCCGGAGCTGGTGCTGCTGCCGAGCTGGGTGCCGCTGAACGTCTACGACTTCGGGTGCTGGGCGCGCCAGACGGTGGTGGCGCTGACGATCGTCGGCCACTTCCGGCCGGTCCGGTCGCTCGGCTTCACGATCGAGGAGCTGACCGTGCCGGCCGCCCGGCAGGGCAGGGCGCCGCTGCTGAGCTGGACGGGTGTGTTCCAGCGCCTCGACGCGGGGCTGCGCCGCTACCAGCGCCACCCGCTCAAGACGCTGCGCGAGCTGGCCCTGCGCCGCGCGACCGAGTGGGTGCTGGCCCGGCAGGAGGCCGACGGTGGCTGGGGCGGCATCCAGCCCCCGTGGGTCTACTCGATCATGGCCCTGCACCTGATGGGTTACCCGATGAACCACCCGGTGCTGGTCGCCGCCCTGGAGGGCCTGGAGACCTTCACCGTCAGGGAACCGGTCGTCGAGAACGGCGAGGTGGTCGTCGAGAACGGCGAGCAGGTCATGGTCCGGCGGCTGGAGGCCTGCCAGTCGCCGGTGTGGGACACGGCGCTCGCGGTCGTCGCGCTCGCCGACGCCGGGCTCGACGCCCGTCACCCGGCGATGCGGCAGGCCGGCGAATGGCTCGTCGGTGAGGAGGTCACCATCCCCGGCGACTGGCGAGTCAGGCGCCCGAACCTGGAGCCGGGCGGCTGGGCCTTCGAGTTCGCCAACGACATCTACCCGGACGTCGACGACACCGCCGAGGTGGTGCTCGCCGTCCGCCGCCTGCTGGAGGGCGGCTGGGGCGATGTCGACCAGGACGCCGCGAAGCGAGCGAGAGACGCCGTCGAGCGGGCCGTCAACTGGTCGGTCGGGATGCGCTCGTCGAACGGTGCCTGGGGCGCCTTCGACGCCGACAACGTGCGCGAGGTGGCGACCAAGATCCCCTTCTGCGACTTCGGCGAGGTGATCGACCCGCCGAGCGCGGACGTCACCGCGCACATGGTCGAGATGCTCGCCGACCTGGGTCGCGCCGACCACCCGGTCACCCAGCGCGCGGTGCGCTGGCTGCTGGACAACCAGGAGCCAGGCGGCTCGTGGTTCGGCCGTTGGGGCGTCAACCACATCTACGGCACCGGCGCGGTCGTGCCGGCGCTGATCACCGCGGGGGTGGCCGCCGACCATCCGGCGATCCGGCTGGCGGTCCGCTGGCTCGTCGCGCACCAGCACCCGGACGGTGGCTGGGGCGAGGACCTCCGCTCCTACAAGGACGATGCCTGGATCGGTCGGGGCGAGCAGACCGCCTCGCAGACCGCCTGGGCGCTGCTCGCGCTGCTCGCTGCCGACCCGACGAACGAGGCGGTCTCTCGCGGCGTGAGCTGGCTGTGCGACACCCAGCGGCCAGATGGCAGCTGGGACGAGCCCTACTACACCGGCACCGGCTTCCCCTGGGACTTCTCCATTAACTACCACTTGTACCGGCTGGTCTTCCCGTTGACGGCTCTCGGCCGGTACGTGACCCTCACCGGGCGGTCCGCGGCATGAGCAGCATCTCTGCATCCGAGAACACCGGCGATCGACGTCATGGCGGCGGCGGGCCGACGGCGGGGGAGGCATCCGCGTCCCCGCCCGAGAGCGTGGCCGCCGGGGCGCGGCCGCGCGCCGTGCCGCTGATCCCGGCGCAGGCCGTCGGCACCGGGCCGAGCTGGAAGCCCGGCCGCCCGCCGCGACGCTCCCGGCTGGTCGTCGCCGCGCCGCTACGGCTGGAGGCACTCGCCGCCGGCCGCTCGGGGCTGCCGGCGGACTCCGTCGTCGTGCGCACCGGCATGGGCCCGGAGCGGGCCAGCCGGGCCAATCAGGCGGTCCGGGCTGCGAAGCCGGACGCGGTCGCCGTCGTCGGGCTCGGTGGCGGGCTCGCGCCGGGTGTTCGGCCGGGTGACGTCATCGTCGCGAGCGAGGTCCGCACCGGCGACGGCACCGTCACCGGCCGGTGCCCGTCGGCGCCGCTGCTGGCCGGCGAGCTGCGCCGGGCCGGGCTCCGCGTGCACGTCGGGCCCGTCGTGTCGGTGCCGCGGCTCGCCGTCGGCACGGCTCGTGCCGAGCTCGCCGCGACCGGCGCGATCGCGGTGGACATGGAGTCGGCCTACCTGTCGCCGAGCGCGGCCGGCAAGCCGTTCGCCGTCATCCGGGTGATCGTCGACACGGCCGCCGAGCCGCTCGGCCGGATCGACCTCGCCCGCCGCGGGGTTTCGGGCCTGCGCACGCTGCGCCAGCTCGGCGGGCCGCTGGGTGCCTGGGCGGCGGCGGTCGCGCCGCGCCGCATCCTGCTGGCCGAGCCGCGGGCGTTCTGCGCCGGTGTCGAGCGGGCCATCGAGGTCGTCGAGCGGGCGCTGGAGATCCACGGCGCCCCGGTCTACGTCCGTAAGCAGATCGTGCACAACACCCACGTCGTCAACGACCTGGCCAGCCGCGGCGCGGTCTTCGTCGACGAACTCGACGAGGTGCCGCCCGGCGCGACCGTCGTCTTCTCGGCGCACGGGGTCGCGCCCGCGGTGCGCGAGGACGCCGCCGGCCGCAACCTCTCGGTGATCGACGCGACCTGCCCGCTGGTGGAGAAGGTGCACGCCGAGGCGCGCCGGTTCACCGCTCGCGGGGACACGGTGCTGCTCATCGGCCACGCCGGTCACGAGGAGGTGGACGGCACGCTCGGCGAGGCGCCGGGACGGATCAGCCTGGTCGAGTCGGCCGAGGACGTTCCGTCGCTGCGGGTCGAGGACCCGGAGCGGGTCACCTACCTGATGCAGACGACGCTCGCGGTCGACGAGGCCGAGGAGGTGGTTGACGCGCTGCGGGCCCGCTTCCCGGCGATCGTCGGGCCAGGCTCGGCCGACATCTGCTACGCCACGTCCAACCGGCAGAACGCGGTCCGCCGGGTGGCCAGCGAGGCGGACCTCGTGCTGGTGGTCGGGTCGGAGAACAGTGCCAACTCGCGGCGCCTCGCCGAGGTCGCCCGCCGGGACGGCGTCGCGTCCCACCTGGTCGAGAGCGTGGACGAGGTGCGGCTGGACTGGCTCGTCGGCGCGGACACGATCGGGATCTCGGCCGGGGCGTCGGCGCCGCCGACCCTCGTTCAGGAGCTGTCCGACGCGCTCGCCGGGCTCGGCGCGACCACGGTCTCGACCCGGTCGATCGGTACCGAGTCGATCGCGTTCACGCTGCCCAAGGAGGTACGCCGCCCGCAGGGCGGCTGACCGCCGCCGGTCAGCCGGCCGCCGATGCCTCGGGCCGGACCTGCCTGATGATCTCGCGACCGTCCTCGATCAGGTGCCCGTCGGCGCAGATGTGCTGGACCCGGACGGGGGCGCCGCAGTCGGCGTGGGTGAAGGCGACCGGCGGGCCGGCTTCGCCGGACAGGTACCGGTCGCCCCATTGGCGCAGCGCGGTCAGCACCGGGGCGAGCTCTCGGCCGGCCGGGGTGAGCCGATACTCCTGGCGGGCGCGGGCGCCCTCCTCCCGGTAGCCGACCCGTTCCAGGACGCCGGCGCTGACGAGGTTCGCGAGCCGGTCGGTAAGGACGGCGCGAGGAGCTCCGGTGGCGGCCCGGATCGCGTCGAAGCGGCGAACGCCGAGGCTGACCTCGCGGATCACAAGGAGTGACCAGCGTTCACCGACCACGTCCAGGGCGCGCGCGATCGAGCAGACGCGGGGGGCTGTCAGGGGCTGCGGGGTCCCCGCCCGGACTGGTGGGGTAGCGGGTGCCTCCATGAGGTGCCAGTGTAGTTGCCGTGCGCTTCTAGGTTCGAGATTCGAACTCAGTTGGCCGGGCCTCTCGGCCGGACTGGCCGGCCGGGACTTGTCGGCTGGCCGACTGTGCGCAGCCTGCCGAGTGGCCGGCTTGGGGCGGGCGGTGCACACTGCCTTTGGATCGCTGTCCGTCAAACGGGGCTACTGACGGAGACGAGCTGAGCCGCGAATCCCGCGAAATGGGCGCGGACGGTAGCGAGACGTGGGCGCGATGGGGTCGTTGGCTTAGCTTAACCTGATCGACATGCGTGCTCGACATACAGCTTGTATGTTGCCTCTAGGATCGACATACAGGCTGTACGTACACGCTGTATGGTCATCCCTAACGACTCCAGGTCACCACCGGGCGGCCTGACGAGAGGGGGACATCCGCCGTGGCGGTTCAGTGGCGCTACCAGGTGCGTGTCGGGTCCTACCTGGTGAAGCAGAAACTGTTGCGAAAGAAGTACTTCCCGCTCGTTCTCGAGCTGGAGCCGCTCTTTGCCTGCAACCTGTCGTGCACCGGCTGCGGCAAGATCCAGCACCCTGCGTCCGTCCTCAAACAGCGGATGAGCGTCGAGGATGCCCTCGCGGCGGTTCAGGAGTGCGGAGCCCCGGTGGTCGCGATCGCCGGCGGCGAGCCGCTCATGCACCCGCAGATCCACGAGATCGTGAACGAGCTGACCAAGCGCAAGAAGTTCGTCATCCTCTGCACCAACGGTCTGCTGCTTCGCAAGAAGCTGAAGAACTTCAAGCCGAACCCTTACTTTACGTTCGTGTTGCACGTGGACGGTCTGCGTGAGCGGCACGACGCGGTCGTCGAGAAGCCGGGGACCTTCGACGAGTGTGTAGAAGCATTCAAGGCGGCGAAGGCCGCGGGCTTCCGGGTCGGCACCAACTCGACGTTCTTCAACAACGACAGCCCACAGGACGTCATCGACATCCTGAACTTCCTGAATGACGATCTCCAGGTCGACCAGATCCAGCTCTCGCCGGGCTACGCCTACGAGAAGGCTCCCGACCAGGAGCATTTCCTCGGCGTCCAGGAGACCCGCGAGATGTTCTCCAAGGTCTTCGCCGAGGGCCGCCGGAAGAAGTGGCGCCTGAACCACTCGCCGGTCTTCCTCGACTTCCTGGAGGGCAAGCGGGAGCTCGCCTGCACCGCCTGGGGAATCCCCAGCTACTCGCTCTTCGGCTGGCAGAAGCCCTGCTACCTGATGAGCGACGGCTACGTCGGCTCGTACAAGGAGCTCACCGAGACCACCGACTGGGACAAGTACGGCCGCGGCAAGGACCCGCGCTGCGCCAACTGCATGGCGCACTGCGGCTACGAGACGTCCGCCGTGCTCGCCACGATGGGGTCGCTCAAGGAGCAGATCCGCGCCATTCGCATGTGATTCGGGGCGCGGAGCGCCCCGAATCTGTTCGGACGCTTCGCGCCCTCACTGCGCGGTGCGAGGCTGGTCATAGCAACTGGGCTGGGCGCTGGCACGGGTCGGTGCGGTGGGTGCTTTGGGCTTGTCGGGCGCTTCGCGCCGACCGCTGCTGCCCTTGGGTTGCGTGCCGATTGCCGGGAGCGATCGGGGCGGTTCCGGCGTGGCGGGGGCGGGCACGTGAGTTGATCAAAGTGGGGTGGGGGTCTGTGGATCCCCGCCCCACTTTGGCGTGCCCGAAGATCCTCCGCGGGGCTCGGACGGGCCGGCCGCCCGGCCGGGGGGTCAGAGGGGCTGGGGGGTTGGGCGGGGGTTGCGGACCAGACCGGAGAGGAGGCGGTCCAGGGCTATGCCGGTTTCGCGGCGGGCCAGTTGGGGGTCTTCCGCGCGGGCCACGTAGAGGCTGGCCTCGGCGAGCAGGGCCGCGACCAGCCTGGTGAGGGGGGCGACGGGCATCGGGTCGATCATGTCCTCGCCGATCGCGCGCTCCAGCCATTCGGAGAGCAGCCGGTAGCCGTGTGTCTCGACCAGCGCGTTCCAGGCGTCGTTGCCGAGCACGGCCGGGCCGTCGATGAGCACGATCCGCTGGAAGTCCGTGTCCGTTCTGGTGGAGAAGTCCAGCAGTGACTGGAAGCCGCGGCGCAGCTGGGTCCACGCGTCGCCGCCGATCGTCGCCTCCAGCTCGCTCTTGACGAGCGCCGCCGCCACCTCGCTGGCGACCTCCTTCATCACCTCGCGGAACAGGTCCGCCTTGTCTCGGAAGTGGTGATAGAGGGCGCCCCTGGTGACGCGGGCATCGGCGACGATCTCCTCGGTGCCGGTGGCCACATAGCCCTGCTCGGCGAACCGTCGGCGGGCGGCCGCGACCAGTGCGGTCCGGGTCTCCAGCGACCTCGTGTCCGGAGACCTCGTGTCCGGTGGCCGCTCCGTCGCGCGCGTTACGTCCGCGGTCCGCAGATCCTGGCGGGCCCTCGTCACTCCTCGATTATGGTGCACCGGAGGCGGGCGGTTCACCTGGAACTCGGGTGAGGTCGCTGCCCGAAACTCGCTTGGAACACTGGGTGCCCGCTCGGTGGAAGCACCTGGGAAAGCTACGTGCTCGGTGCGAGCCACGTGCCGCTCTGCGCGGCCTTCCTCCGCGCGGCCTCCCGGGCCGGCGTCTCGCGGCGCCGGTGTCTCACGGGGCCGGTGTCTCACGGTGCCGGAGTAACGGGTGTGTCATCCCCGGGGCCTAGGCTGGCCACGGTGGCGCGAACGTCGCCAGGCAGCGCGAGGGAAGAGCCCAGGGCAGCTCGGGACGAGACCAGGAGGCGTCGGTGCACCTCGACCACGATCACCACGAGCATGGTTCCGCTCTGCTCGGTACCGGGCTCGGCGGCTCGAGTGGCGGTTCGCTCGCGGCGTGGCGGACGGCCGCCGCGGCGGCGCCGAAGACGGTGCCCGCAGGACGGGCGCTGCGGATCGGCATCGGCGGCCCGGTCGGCAGTGGCAAGACGGCGCTGGTCGCCGCCCTGTGCCGGGCGCTGGCAGGCAAGGTGGACCTTGCCGTCGTCACGAACGACATCTACACCACGGAGGACGCCGACTTCCTGCGTCGCGCCGGTGTGCTCGACCCGTCGCGAATTCGCGCCGTCGAGACGGGCTGCTGCCCGCACACCGCGATCCGCGACGACATCACCTCGAACCTCGACGCCGTCGAGGACCTGGACGCCGCGTTCGGCCCGCTTGACCTGATCCTCGTGGAGTCCGGCGGCGACAACCTGACCGCCACCTTCAGCTATGGGCTGATAGACCGGCAGATCTTCGTCGTCGACGTGGCCGGTGGGGACAAGGTGCCCCGCAAGGGCGGGCCAGGTGTCACCAGCAGTGACCTCCTCGTCATCAACAAGACCGACCTGGCCCCGCTCGTCGGCGCGGACCTCGCGGTCATGCGGCGCGACGCCGCGGCGATGCGTGACGACCGGCCGGTGCTGTTCACCAGCCTGGTCGAGGACCCCGAGGCGGGCGAGGTAGCCCGCTGGGTCCTGCGTCAGCTTGTCGAGGCCCGTACCGCCGGGGCTGGCGTCTACGAGTCCAACCTCACGCCGCTCGCCTCCGTCGGCCTCGACCTTCCTGGCACTCGGTGAGACCTGGCGTCGCCGGGACGCTGCCCGCCGCCGAGGCCCCGGCGCGCGAGCCCGTGGCCGCCGCCGGCCGCACGGCGGTCCGGGCGCACGCCGTCGTGCGGGTGGAGGCTGGACCCGACGGCCGCGCACGGGTGGCGGAACTGCGCTCCGCCGTTCCCCTGGTACCTCGGCACACCGCGAGCTCCCGGCCCGGCGCGCCCGATCCGTTCGCCGACCAGGCTTCCGGGCCGGCCGCGCCCGGCCCGGTCGCGGGCCTGGCACCGCCGCCGTTGCCGACCGTCATCGTGCACCTGGTCGGCGCAGCCGCCGGGCCGCTGGTCGGCGACCAGCTTCGGCTCGACGTCAGCGTTGGCACCGGGGTGCGGCTGGTATTGCGATCGGTCGCGGCGACGCTGGCGATGCCGGGGCACGGGGCCGGCCCGTCGGTGCTGGAGATCCACGCGGACGTCGCGGCTGGAGGCGCGCTCGATCTGCTGCCCGAGCCGACGGTCGCGGTGCGTGGCTGCCGGCATCGGATGGTCGGCCGGGCGACCGTCGCGGCGGGCGGGTGGCTGCGGTGGCGGGAGGAGATCCTGCTCGGCCGGTTCCATGAGCCGTCCGGTCACCTGGAGACCGACCTGCGTGTCGACGTCGGCGCGCCCGCGGCGCCGGGTGGGCCCACCGCCGGTTACCTTCCGCTGCTGCGCCAGCAGCTGACGCTCGGCCCCGACGTGCCGGGGATCGCGGGCGCCGCCCTGCTCGGCGCGGCGCGCTGCGTCGGCTCCCTGCTGGTCGCGGCGCCGCCGGGCCCAGCCGGCGAATCCGAGGCCACGGCTTCCGCTCTGGCGCGCGTCACCGCCTCGGTCTCCGCAGCGTCGTCGCGGGCGGGCGGTGGCGACTCCGGCGGCGTCGCGGTGCTGCCGCTGGCGGGCCCAGGAGTGCTGGTCACCGCGCTGGCGCCGGACGCCGTCACCCTGCGCCGCCGGCTGGGCGGCTGAGCCGGCTACCTTCGGCGCGAGCTCTGCGCACCCTACGACGTGAACATGCGGACCGGTGCCGCGCGGTGGCGTTCGGCGAGCAGGTCGAGGCGGACGGCCGACGGCGCCGGCAGCAGGTCAGGGGCGCCGGCCGCGGCCTCGGCGGCGGCGGTCGCCGCGGCGGCGGTGCGGTCCAGCTCCTCAGCCAGCCGGGCCTGCAGGCCGGTGACGGCGAGCGGGTCGAGGCCGAGCAGTCTCGTGGCGGCCGAGGCGGGCCCGGACACGGCGCCGTGCACCGCGGCCAGCGCCGCGTCGGCCGGTTCGAGCCCCGCGGCGGCGGCGACGACGCCCAGCGCGATCGGATGGTGCGGCGCGGTCGGCAACGCCACGCCGGTCAGGTCCCAGGCCGCCCGGCCGGCGCGCAGCAACGTGCGGCCCTGCGCGCGGCTCGCGTCACGTTGTGCGGGGGACGGCGTCCGGGCGTCGAGCTCGACGTCCAACGCCGCGAGCAACTGCTCTGATCCGCTGGCGAGACAAGCCGCGGCGGCGAACGCGGCGGACAGCAGGCCCGCCGTCGCCAGCCGGCCGCGCAGGAACAGCGCGAGATCGTCCAGGCCGCGGACGCCGCCGTCGACGACCGCGGCCTCCATGCCGGCGGAGTGCGCGTGCCCGCCGGCCGGCAGCCGCCCGTCGGCGAGCAGCAGCAGCGCGGCCCGCGCCCCGGCGCGGCGCCGCCCCACCGCCTCCGGGATCCCGTGCCTCGCCGGGTCGGAAGCGTCCCGGCCCGCCGCGAGGACTGACGGGTCCGTTCGGTCGCCCGACATCTCTCGCATCCCCAACCCTCCAGGCCAGTAGGTCGTGTCCGCCGCGCCGCCGGCCAGGAGACGAGCAGCGCACCCCAGCCGCCGCGTCCATTCTCCTGCCGGTGGTGGCCCGCGCCCCTGCGGGACCAGCGGTGATGGCAGTTACGTCGTCTACCAGCGCCGTTGGTCGGAAATGCGGGCGTAACGGCGGCGGCCTAGCGTCGAAGAGGTCATGCGCAGGTGGGCCGGACGCGCGCCGTGGCGCTGGTCCGGGACCTGCCTGACCGAACCCGTGACGACCCCGGGACTCCCAGGGAGGCTGTGCATGCGCTCGACCGTGCTCGCGACACCGGCGACCTTCGGCGTGTTCGAGGTCGAGCCGACCCCGGACGCGACGGAGCCACTGACACGGCTGGCCGAGATCGAGGAGTTCTACCGGGCGTTCGGCTACGTGCTGCTGCGCGGCGTCGTGCCCGAGGAGCTGACCGCCCGGATGGAGGCGGAGTGCGCCGCCGTCCAGGCGGACGTGCTGGCCGGGAAGCTGCCCGAGCGGTACGGCTCGACGAAGTACCTGGACGCCGTCGAGAAGGCCGAGAAGTTCGTCAACTATGTCGAGCACGTCCAGGAGCTGTCCCCGGCTGTGCTGGAGGCGGCGACCCTGCCGGCGCTGGTCACGGTGATCCGCCGGCTGATCGGCGATTCCGCCTGGCTGAACGGCTCAGAACAGGCCGGTATCGTCTACCAGGACTCCCGGCCTGGCCGGGAGTCCGGCTACACCCGGATCGGCTGGCACTCCGACTGGCAGGCGATGCCCAGCGTCGACATCTGGCCAGGACTCGCCTTCACCTTCCACCTCGACGGCACGAGCCCGGCGAACGGGTTCCTGCGCGTCGTCCCCGGCAGCCACAACTGGGCGACCCCGGCGCCCTACCGCAACCTCAACCGCGTCGAGGTCCCGGACGACGCCCGCCCAGCCGGCGGCTACACCGACGATCCGGCTCCGGTCGAGATGCCGCTCGGCTTCGACAAGGTCACCGGCGAGACCGCCGTCTACGCGGAACGCGGCGACGTGATCCTGCACGACGGCTACCTGTGGCATTCGGCGTCCCGGGCGACCGACGACGACGGCATCCGCCGGCACGTCCGCGGCGGCTACTGGAGCGGTCCCCAGACCAACTACCGCCAGCAGTTCCTCAAGAACGCGGCCCGCTAGCCAGCCAGCACTCGTCGGACCGCGCCCACCTATCGGAGAGCCGGGCGACCCCGGCCACAGGACGAGCGCGCGGCCACCGCAGCGCACCGGGCCAGACGTCGCCGGAAGCGGGACTAGCTGGCCTGCGGCTCGAAGCATCGGCCCACACATTCAGACCAGGCCCGCCCCACCCCGGACGGCAGGGAAACCTGTTTGCGCAGGTCGGACGCCTATTATCCAGGGTGGTGGAAGTGAGAAAACTCGAACCCGACTGAGCCTCATGCGAAGCGCGGGCGAGGGGGTGTCGGGGGCGAAGCTCCCCGGCCATGGGGATTTCAGGGGGTGTCCCCCTGGGGCAGACATCACGGCAAAGGCGAAGACGCCCGCGGCCTGGCTCAGGTCGTCGATGCGGACGACCCTTTTGCAAGGGAAATCTGGTCGTTATTGACCGGGACTTAGTGCCACTTCAAAATCGGGCCCAATTGCCATCAAATGCACTACTACGACCGTTTATTGACACCATCGTGCTACATTGACCCCATTCAACCCTGACCCGGAGGTCTCCTTGAAATCTGGAAGAAGATTGATCGTCCTCGCCGTCTCCATGGCGGTAATGGCGGTCGCCACCTTCCTGGTGTCGTCGCCGGCGGACGCTGCCGGCAGACAGGATCCGGCGAATGTCCCTACCGTGTCGATCGTGCCCGCGACCGCGACGGACATGCCGATAGGGAAAGCGACGTACGCACCGACCGCCGCGGCGGCGGCAGACCAGTCCGCATCGGCGGCGGCGAGTTGGGTCTGCACGGTCTATGCGGACGACATCTGGCAGTCCGGAGATTGGGCGGAGGGCGACGGCTCGCAGATCTGCAGCGGCGTCGGCTTCGCTCCGGAGAAGATCAGGACCCAGATCCAGCGCCATCGGTGGTGGGGCTGGGAGACCGTCAAGACAGACAGCACGGGCTGGAGCAGCTCGAACATAAGGACGCTTCTGCCCGCGTACGACTGCTCGGATGACGGAACATTTACGTATCGCCTCGTGACGACGGGCTGGGCACAGAATGGCGCCTATTCGCAAGATGTGCAGTCAGCTAACGACGTCAGGTTCACCTGCTGATCGATACCGTTCTGAACAGCAAGGTTGAAGGATCGGATGCGGGCCACGGTGCATTGTGGCCCGCGTCTTCTCCGTCAGGGGAATCTCGCCTAGTGGTCCCACATGGGCTACGATAGCCGCCATGACGGACATTGATCTGAGGCAGGTCACCGCGGCCGTTCACGCGCGTGCGGATGAGTGGGAGAATTCCGGCGTGCGCTGGAGTCTCACCGTCGGAGCCGAGCAGGGCGGGTCGGTGGCCTCAATCAGCTGCGAGACCGGCCAGGTCATTGTCCATCTGACGGTCAGGGCCGATGGTGACGCCGGGATGAGGGCGGTCAGCAAGACCGACAGGCTCACGAGCCTGTCCTACTACCGCCTGGCAACCGTCGACGACGTCGCAACCTGCCTGGACGACCTCACCCGTCAAATTATCCCGTCAGGTTGACGTTGGCTGGCGCACTCAGGGACCACCATCTGCGCAGACACGTAACGAGCTGGCGTGACCGCCGACGACACATATCCCTGCGTGGCGTCCGGCGTCGCAGCGAGGAGTGGGTGACGCCGCGGGTTCGCGGCGGCCCCGGCCACGGCCAGCCCGCGTCACGTGGCGGGCACCACCCGAAGCGGTGCCCGGCGGGGCGGCCATACGCCTCACGCGGAGCCATGGCTTCTACGCGCGCGTCCGGGTCAGAACAGGAAGTACCGCTGGGCCATCGGGAGCTCGCGGACGGGGGACGGCTCGATCGCCTCGCTGTCAATGGTGACGGTGAACGTGTCGGGGTCGACGCGGATGTCCGGGGTGGCCGTGTTGTTGGGCAGGTCCGCCTTGCCGCGGCGGCGGACGTCGCGCACCGGGACCATCGGCGTCGCCAGTTGGAGCTTCTCGGCCAGGCCGGCCTCGATCGCCGCCGGGGCGACGAACGCCAGCGACGAGGCGGCGGCCGGGCCCCGGGCCGCGCCGAACATCGGCCGGGGCAGGATCGGCTGCGGGGTGGGAATCGAGGCGTTCGCGTCGCCCATCGCGGCCCAGGCGATGAAGCCACCCTTGAGGACGAGCGACGGGCGGACGCCGAAGAACGCCGGCTCGTAGAGCACCAGGTCGGCGAGCTTGCCGACCTCGACGGAGCCGACCTCGCCCTCCAGGCCGTGCGCGACGGCCGGGCAGATCGTGTACTTCGCGACGTAGCGCTGGGCCCGCAGGTTGTCGGCCCGTCCGTCGCCAGCCAGGGCGCCGCGGCGGCCCTTCATGACGTGCGCGGTCTGCCAGGTGCGCAGCACGACCTCGCCGATCCGGCCCATCGCCTGCGAGTCCGAGCCGATCATCGAGATCGCGCCCAGGTCGTGCAGGATGTCCTCCGCCGCGATCGTCGACGGCCGGATCCGGCTCTCCGCGAAGGCGAGGTCCTCGGGGATGCTCGGGTTCAGGTGATGGCAGACCATCAGCATGTCGAGGTGCTCGTCGAGCGTGTTGACGGTGTGCGGCCGGGTCGGGTTCGTCGACGACGGCAGGACGTTGCCCGCGGCGGCGACGGTGATGATGTCCGGGGCGTGCCCGCCGCCGGCGCCCTCGGTGTGGTACGCGTGAATCGCCCGGCCGGCGATCGCTGCCAGGGTGCTCTCGACGTAGCCGGCCTCGTTGAGCGTGTCCGAGTGCAGCGCGACCTGTACCCCGGAAGCGTCCGCGACCCGCAGCGACGTGTCGATCACGGCCGGCGTGGTGCCCCAGTCCTCGTGCAGCTTGAAGGCGGCGGCACCGGAGCGCAGCTGCTCCCAGAGCGAGTCCTCGCTGGTCGTGTTGCCCTTGCCGAGCAGCACGACGTTGACCGGCCAGTCGTCCATCGCGGACAGCATCCGGCCCAGGTTCCAGCCGCCGGGGGTCACCGTCGTCGCCTTGGTGCCCTCGGCTGGGCCGGTGCCGCCACCGATCAGCGTGGTGATGCCGGCGCCCAGCGCCTCGGGGACCTGCTGTGGGCAGATGAAGTGGACATGGCAGTCGATGGCACCGGCAGTCATGATCTTGCCGTTACCGGCGATGATCTCGGTTCCCGGCCCGATCACGAGGTCGGGGTGGACGCCGTCCATCGTGTCCGGGTTCCCGGCCTTGCCGAGCGCGACGATCCGGCCGTCCCGCACGCCGACGTCGGCCTTCACGACGCCCCAGTGGTCGAGCACGACCACGCCCGTGATGACCAGATCCGGCGCGCCGTCGGCGCGGGTCGCCCTGGCCTGGCCCATCGACTCGCGGATGACCTTGCCGCCCCCGAAGACGGCCTCGTCACCGGTGCCGGTACCGGCGGGCCCGCGGCTGAGGTCGGCCGTGACCTCGATGACCAGGTCGGTGTCGGCGAGCCGGACCCGGTCACCGACCGTCGGTCCGTACAGCGCGGCGTACCGCGACCGGTCCAGCGAAGCCATCTGAAGTCCTCTCACCTACGAGTACGCTGTCCGCCCGGTGGGTGGGGCAGGCTGGCTGCCGGCCCGGACGATCAGAACGGGGTCGGGGACGCGTCGCGCTCGTCCAGCCTGCCGGCCCACTCCGGCCGCAGGCCGGGCACCTCGCGGGCGCCGGCGATCGGGACGAGGGTGACCTCGCGCTCGATGCCCGGCTCGAACCGGACCGCGGTGCCGGCGGGGACGGCGAGCCGATGGCCCCACGCCGCCGGGCGGTCGAAGTCGAGCGCCGGGTTCGCCGCGGCGAAGTGGTAATGCGAGCCGACCTGTACCGGCCGGTCGCCGCTGTTGCGGACCACGAGCGTCACCGTCGGACGGCCCGGGTTGATCTCGATCGGGTCGTCGCCGTACAGAACCTCGCCGGGAATCATCGGCATCCGCTCGCTCGGAAGTTCGGGATCTCAGGGGATCGGGTGGTGCACCGTGACGAGCTTGGTGCCGTCCGGGAAGGTCGCCTCGACCTGCACCTCGGCCAGCATCTCCGGGATGCCGTCGAGGACGTCGTCCCTGGTCAGGACGGCGCGGCCGGCGGACATCAGCTCGGCGACCGTGCGCCCGTCGCGGGCACCCTCCAGCAGGAAGGAGGTGAGGATCGCGACGGCTTCCGGGTAGTTGAGCCGCAGGCCCCGGGCGCGGCGCTCCTTCGCGAGGTTCGCCGCGACATGGATCAGCAGGCGTTCCTGTTCATGCGGGCTCAGCAGCACGGCGCCAACCTAGGGCCGGCAGATGTCGGATGCGTAACACCGGCGGCCCGCGCGTCGTCCCCGTCGGCCCGCCGGTCCGTCGCCATCGTCGCGTTTGTCTGTTGCCGGCCCCAACGCGGGCGTTCGGCATCACCTGTCCCGCCCCTCCTGACCTGCGGTGCTTCGCCGGTTCCGTCACAACTGGTGGGAGTTACAACCTGTTCACAGGGGGGCGATGGGCGCGATACCACACCTTTCTAACGTCCGGGGAACCGCTCGGGAGGGCCGGGCAGGCCGGCGGTGGGGAACTGGGCTCCCGGCGACCGATGGGGTTCGGTGTGACAGATGGGGGTTCGGTGACAACGGGATTCGACAGGCGCGGCTTCCTGCGGCGCAGCGCGGGCATGGCCGCGGGCGCCGCCGTGCTGGGTATCGGCGGCAGTGAGCTGCTGGCCGCGTGTGGGAGCAGCGGCTCCGGCGGCTCGGCGGGCGGCAGCGGCTCGGCGTCGTTCGGCGAGCTGACCTACCGGCTTTCCTGGATCAAGAACGTGGAGTTCTCCGGCGCGTACATCGCCGACAAGCAGGGCTACTACAAGGCGGCCGGTTTCTCGTCGGTCAACCTGATCGCGGGTGGCCCGAGCGCCACCCCGCAGGACGCCGACGTGGCGACCGGCAAGGCGTTCGTCGGCATCTCGGCGCCGGACATCACTGGTGCGGCGATCCTGCAGGGCGCGCCGCTGAAGATCATCGGCGCGCAGTACCAGAAGAACCCGTTCGCGATCATGTCGCTGGCGAGCAAGCCGATCAAGACCCCGCAGGACATGATCGGCAAGAAGATCGGTGTCCAGGCGACCAACGAGTCGGTCTGGACCGCCTTCCTCGCGGCGAACGGCATCGACCCGTCGAAGATCGACAAGGTGCCGGTCCAGTTCGACCCGACGCCGCTGACCACCGGCCAGGTCGACGGCTGGTTCTCCTTCATCACCAATGAGCCGAACCTGCTCAAGGTGAAGGGCATCGACACGTTCGCGTTCCTGCTGGCGGACTTCAAATACCCGCTGGTGTCCGAGACCTACATGGTCACCGAGGACACGATCAGCAAGGACAGGGACAAGATCAAGGCCTTCCTGACCGCCGAGATCAAGGGCTGGCACGACCAGATCGCGAACCCGGTCACGGGCGCGAGCCTCGCCGCGACGGTCTACGGCAAGGACCAGGGCCTGGACACCGCCGAGCAGACCCTCGAGGCCAGGGCCCAGAACGCGCTGCTCGTCACCCCGGACACGAAGGCGAACGGCCTTTTCACCATCACACCGGCGCTCATCGCGGAGAACATCGCCACACTGAAGCTGGCGAAGGTCGACATCTCCGCCGACAAGCTGTTCGACACCAGCATCATCGACGAGCTCTACAAGGAGCAGCCGGACCTGAAGTCGATCCCGGCGCTGGGCTGAGCCCGGCTTCGTGACCGGACACCACGAGGGGAACCCGAGCCCGCTATGAGCGCATCCGCCACGCCTGTCCCCGAACCCGCCGTCGACACCTCGCCGGCCTCGCTGGGGAAGGCGGAGGCCGCGACGGCCTCCGCCGAACCGGCCCCGGGAACCGGGGTGAGCGTGGCCGGGCTGCGCAAGGAGTTCAGGCTCGGCCGCCGGTCGGTCGTCGCGCTGGACAACGTCAACCTTTCCACGACGGAGGGCTCGTTCCTCACCCTGATCGGGCCCTCCGGCTGTGGGAAGTCGACCGTCCTGCGCATTCTCGCCGATCTCGAGGCGCCGACCGCGGGGGAGGCGCTCGTCCACGGCGAACGCCCGTCCGCGGCCCGCCGTGCCCACCACCTCGGCATCGCGTTCCAGGACGCGGCGCTGCTGCCCTGGCGGTCGGTCGAGGCCAACATCCGGCTGCCGCTGGAGGTCAGCGGCAAGAAGACCGACCGGAAGGTGATCGCCGACCTGATCGCGCTGGTCGGCCTCACCGGCTTCGAGAAGGCCCGGCCGGCGCAACTGTCCGGCGGCATGCGCCAGCGGGTGGCGATCGCCCGCGCGCTGGTCGTCGAGCCGAAGGTGCTGCTGCTCGACGAGCCGTTCGGCGCCCTGGACGACATGACCCGCCAGCGGCTGAACTTCGAGCTGCTGCGGATCTGGAGCGAGCGGGCGACGACCACGCTGCTGGTCACCCACTCGATCCCCGAGGCGGTCATCCTCTCCGACCAGGTCGCGGTGATGAGCCCGCGCCCCGGCCGGATCAAGAAGATCGTCGAGATCGACCTGCCGCGCCCGCGCACCCCCGAGATGCTGCGCACCCCGCGGTTCCACGACCTGCACGACGAGTTGTCCGGCCTGCTCTTCGAGGGCAAGGCCGATGACGAGCAGGCGGCGTGAGGCCGGCATGACAGCGGTGCAGGACACCCCGGCCGGCGCGGTCGTGACCACGGCCGGTTCCGGCGAGCCGGCCGGCGGCCGGAGGCGCGTCGGTGCGCCGCCGTGGCTCGGCGGCCTGATCGGCACCGTGGCGATCCTCGCGCTGTGGTGGATTCTCGCCGTCACCGCGTTCAAGCACGGCGGCGCGGTGCCGACGCCGTGGGAGGTCGCCAAGGACCTCTGGACCGACCGGCACCTGTGGCCGACCCCGGTCGCGACCACCGTGTGGATCGCCTTCCAGGGCTACCTGATCGGCAACGGCCTGGCGATCGGCCTGTCGATCCTCTGTTTCGGCATCCCGGTCCTCGACCGGATCCTGCTGCAGATCGGGGTCGCGTCCTACTGCCTGCCGATCATCGCCATCGGCCCGATCCTGACCACCGTCTTCAACGGCACCGCGCCGGAGATGGCGCTGGCCGGGATCTCCGTGTTCTTCACGACGCTGGTCGGCACGCTGACCGGCCTGAGCGCCGCCGACCAGACCACGCTCGACGTGATCCGGGCGTCCGGCGGCGGCCGGGTGGCCCAGCTGCGGTTCGTCCGGCTGCGCGCCGCGCTGCCCAGCACGTTCGCCGGCCTGCAGATCGCGCCGCCGGCCGCCCTGCTCGGCGCGATCATCGGTGAGTACCTCGGCGCCGACAAGGGCATCGGCATCACGATGATCGCTTCTGAGCAGGCCTTCGACGTGCCCCGCACCTGGGCGCTCGCGATCATCGCGTCGGCGATCGCCGCCGTCGGCTATGGCATCACATCGCTCATCGCCCGGCTGCTCACCCCGTGGGCGCCGCGCGGGAACCCCGGAGGTGGATCGTGACCACCACGGCCACTGCGGCGGCCGGGCCCACGCCGGCGCCGGCCGTCGCGCCGCCCGTCGAGGAGCGCGCGCCCGGCTCGCTGCTGCTGGCGACGGCGCTCGCCCGGCTGGGCCGCACGTTCGCCCAGGTCGTCGCCTCGGTCGTCGTCATCGTCGTCCTCTGGTACTCGTTCCTGAAGGCGTTCCACCTCAACCCGCTGGTGGCCAAGGACCCGAAGGACGTCTACCACTACCTGTTCACGGTGCCGAAGGCGCACGACAACCGGCACGTGATCTTCACCGCGCTGATGCAGACCCTCGGGGACGCGCTCGCCGGCTACCTCGCCGGCACGATCGCCGCGATCGTCGTGGCGGTCCTGTTCGTGCTCTACCGGCCGGTCGAGCAGGCGTTCCTGCCGGTCGCCATGGTGCTGCGCTCGGTGCCGCTGGTCGCGATGACACCCATCATCACGCTGGTCTTCGGCCGGCACCTGGCGGGCGTGACGATCATCGCGGGGATCGTGGTGTTCTTCCCGTCGCTGGTGAACATCGTCTTCGGTCTTCGTTCCACGCCGAAGGCCGCCGCCGACCTGGTCACCGCCTATGGTGGCTCGTCGTTCACGGTGCTGCGCAAGGTGGCGATCCCGAGCGCGTTGCCGTCGTTGTTCGCGTCGGCGCGGATCGCGGTCCCCGGCGCGATCATCGGCGCACTGCTCGCCGAGTGGCTCGCGACCGGCAAAGCGCTCGGCTATTACATGGAGCACGCCCAGCAGGTGTTCGACTATGGCGGCGTCTGGGCCTCTGTCGTCGTCATCACGGCTGTCAGTGTCGCGATCTACGGCGTCGTCGGAATCATCGAGACAGTGGTGCTCGCTCGTTACGGTCCCGCGCCGGCCCGAGGGAAATGACGCCTCGGAAACGTCCTCGACACACGGTCGACATGCGCCGCATTAAGTGTGCCTTTTCCGTCTCACCGGGGCCTGCCGGCCCGAACCTGGCGCGAGGACAGAAAAGGCTCGGAGTTGACGCGGTGAGTGCGTCCATTGTTTCCCGGGAGTCTTTATCCGTCAGGGCCCTCGATGCTCGGCAGCAATCGGTGACTGTGCGGTCGTCGGCTGCGACAATGGCAGTGGCGGCTGCCGTCAGGGGCATGCCGGCTGGTGAAGTCGAGGCGAATGGTCCTGTTCGCCGTCCCGCGGGCGACTTCTCTCCGGTCCGCTACGTCACCTGGGGGGACGAACCCCCGGACCCCCCGGCTGGAGGGCCTGTGTGAGCGCGCCTTTTCCGTCGTCGTTTCTGAGCCGAGCCGCAAGCCCCCTTCCCCGGACGGGCGGGAAAAGGCCCAGCGCGACGACGACCGACGGGGGAATCGCGCTGGCCGCGGGCTGGCCGGGTTCGGGCACCACGACGCCCAGAACGACGCCCGGCACCAGACCCTCCGAGCGCCGCCCAGTCCCGCTGCCGGCCGTCGCCAGCGGCGGCCGCGCCTTCCCGGCGGCCGAAGGGGCCGCGGCGCTCGCGCCCAGCGAGGCGGAACTCGCGCGGCTGCGGCGGGTCGCCGTCGGCGAGGAGGAAGCCGACCTGCTGGTACACAGCGGCACCGTCGTCGTCGTGCAGACCGGCCAGCTGTTGCGCCGTGACGTCGCGATCGTCGGCCGGTTCATCGCGGCGGTGACCAGGCCGGGCGCGCTCGCCGGGCGCCGCTCGCTCGACGCCACCGACCGCTACCTGCTGCCCGGCTACGTCGACGCCCACGTGCGGCCGGAGCACACGCTGCTGCTGCCCGGCGAGGCCGCCCGGCTGCTCGTGCCGCGCGGCACGGTGACCGTGCTGACCGACCCGGCTGGCCTCCGGAACCGATGCGGCCCGGGCGGAGCCGGCCTCGCGACGACGACCGGCACCCCGCTGCGGCTCGTCACCCGCCGACCCGGCGTTCCCGGGCCGGCCGCGGCCGACCTGCTGCCCGGCGAACAGGCCGGCGCCCACCGGATGCTTTCCGACCTCGTCGGCCCCGGCCAGCTGGCCTGCGCCGTGCGCTCGGGAATCACCGGCGGTCTGGCGCCGGCGGAGGCTGTGCGGCGCGCGACGCTCGCGCCCGCCCGCCGGCACGGGTTCGACCAGGTCCTCGGCGCGATCCTGCCCGCCCACCTCGCGGACCTGCAGATCGTCACGGAGATCGGCGGCGTCGAGCCGCCGCACCTCGTCGTCGCCGGCGGCCGGATTGCCGCGGCCCAAGGCCGCCCGCTGTTCGACAACCCGGACCGCGCGCCGGGCTGGGCGCTCGACATGGTGCGCCTGCCGGTGAACCTGCACGTCGGTTCGTTCGCGCTGGCCGGCTGGCCCGGCCATCCCGCCGGGCTGCCGGCGGCGGTCGAGATCGTCTCCCGGATCTCCACGCCGGTCGTCCCGTCCCGCCCGGACGGCCTGGCCGCGCTGCTCCCGGGCCTGCCGACGGTGCCGAGCGCGCCCGGCGGCAGGCCGGTGCCGCGGCAGGTGCGGGTCGAACCGGCCGTGCGGGGTGGGCTGATCGTGGCCGACCCCGGCCACGATCTACTGAAGATCGCCTTGGTTGACCGGTCCGGCAGCCAGGAGCCGGTGCGCGTCGGGCTGCTGCGCGGCGTCGGGCTGACGAGCGGCGCGATCGGCGTCACCAGCACCGACGCACCCGGTGACCTGGTGCTCGTCGGAACCAACGACGCGGACATGCTGACCGCCGCGCGGGCGCTGGAGGGCATGGGCGGCGGCTATGTGGTGATCGATCGGGGCTGGGTGCAGGCCGCCTGTCCGCTGCCGGTGGCCGGTGTCGTCAGCGACGCGCCCTGGGAGGCTGTCGAGGGTCAGCTCGCCGCCGCGGACACGGCGGCACTGGCGATCGGCTGCCGGATCACCAGCCCGCTGCAGACGCTCGCCGACCTCGGGACGGCGCTGTTCACCCGTCCCGCTTCCTGAGCGGCCTGGGCAGCCGCCGGTTCGCGCCCGCCAGCCTCAGCCCGCGGCCTGCGCGGGCCGTTCGGCGTCGCCCGCCGCTGGCTGGTCTGCGCTCTCGTTCGCGGGGGCCGCCTGAGGCTCGGGAGCGTCGCCCCGGCCGGCGTCAGCCTCGACGGCGACGGCGGCCGCGGAGTCCCGCAACGCCCGCACGGTGTAGTCGGAGAGCATCCACGACCGCCGGGGCGTCGCCGCGTCCTGAATGTCGACCAGGCCGGCGCGGACCATCCGGAACAGCGCCCGGCGGGCCTCCGTCTTCGAGACGGCCAGCATCTGCGCGACCTCCTCGGTGCGCAGCCGCGGCTGCCGGCGCAGCCGCGTGATGACCTGCAGCTCCGCCAAGGTCAGCGGCCGGCCGCTGAGCTCGTGGCTCAGCACGAAACGGGCAAAGCCCAGGTCCGGGCGGCCGCCGGGGAGCACCACCACCACGGCGTGCTCACCGCTGCGGCCGTGGTCCGGCGGGGCGTGCCCGTGCCGGAGCTGCTCCCGCCAGATCTGCCCGACGCCCCGCCCTGTGCGCGCGACCAGCCCGGCCCGGCGGAACGCGTCGGCCAGCAGCGGGTTGCGCGGGCTCGGCGGCGCGCTGAGCAGCGTCGCGACGGTGATCCCCGCCGGCAGGCCGGACGGGTTCGAGACGACGATCTGGTCGCGCGACCACTGGACGTGCACGGCGCCGGGAGCGGTGTAGTCCCGGTGCACCAGCGCGTTCGCCAGCGCCTCCCGGAACGCGGCTTCCGAGTAGACGGGCACCCGCATGCGGACGAGGTCGAACCGCACCTCCCGCGACGGGTTCAGATCCCGGAACCGGGCCAGGAACTCCTCGACCAGCCGCAGCAGCGGCCAGCGCAGGAACACGTTGGTGCCTGTCGACAGCCCGTCCACCCGGTCGAAGACCTGGATCGCGGCCTCATGGGTCGGGGCGAACCGCCGCAACGCCTGCGGATGGCCGAACAGCAGCAGCCCGGCGAGCAGGATCTCCATTCGGCCGGCGCCGGCCGGAGCCTCGCCGTCGTCCGCCACGGCCACATTCGCGGCCGCGCTCCGTTCCGGCCGCACGCGCACGACGCCGAGTTCCCTGGCAAGCGTCAGGTTGTCGAGAGCGGCCAGCCGCTGGTCGGCCTGGCCCCGCGACGCGCCGATCAGCCGGCGCAGCCGGTCGAACTCGACCGGATCGAGATCATCCCAGGTGGCGCCGGGTACGACCCGCCCGGTGACGTCCACGATGCCGGTAACCGGCGCACCCCCGGTGGTCGTGGAACCAGGGGCGCCCTCAGCGCTTCGCACAGCAACATCGTAGAGACGATCAAGCCCGCGCGGAAAGGATTGCTTTGTCAGGTTGCGGATGCCCAGGTGGCGCGGCCGCTCAGCGGCCGGCGCGGGTCGGCGGGCGGCGTGGCGCCCGGGTGAACCGGCCGTCGGGGTCCGCGCCAGCGGCCGGACGGCGCGGGTAGCGGCCGGCCCGGGTGAGGAAGGCGCCGAGAACCCGGCGCAGCGCCACCCCGGCGGCGTCGGCCCGGATGTGCACCTCGTCGGCCAGTTCGCCGTCGCCACTGATCAGCGGCAGCCCGTCGACGGTGAACCTGTCCTGCAGCGCCAGGTCCTCGTCGATGATCGCCTGTTCGAAGCGGGCCGCCTCCGCGAGCCTGGCCGCGTCGCCGCCCAGGTCGTTGCGCAGCATCCGCGAGTAGACGCGGGTCGTGCCGTCGTCCTCGGGCTGCAGGCAGAACAGGATCGTGTTGATGATCCCGGCGTCCGGATACTCCATCCGCAGCCGCAACATGAACGGCGGCCGGAAGACATAGGTCGACACCCGCTGCTGGACCAGCGGGCGGATGCCGGCGGCGACTCCCGGGTCCTCCGGGTTGGAGACGTCCTGCTCCATGACGACGCGGAAGCCGTCCCCGTCGGCGTCCACCCGGTAGGGCGGCACCAGCATGTCCTCGCCGGCGCCGCCGATGGTGGCGGCGTGCACGAACGGGAAGTGCGCGGTGTCGAGGAAGTTGTCCGCGAGCAGGCCGGCCGGCGCCGTGCAGCGGGCCGGCGCCAGCCAGATCGAGTCGAACCCGTCCTCGCCCGCCTCCGGCAGCGCGAGGATCTCGGAGATCGGCTCCTCAGGGGCGAGCCAGACCAAACCGTGCCGCTCGCTCACCCCCCAGGCCGCGGTGGCGCGGGCGCGGCGCGGCGCCGGAACGCCCGGCCCGAGCGCGGGCACCGCCGTGCAGCCGCCGTCGGCGCCGAACCGCCAGCCGTGGTATGGGCAGACCAGTGACTCGCCGTCGACCCGGCCGGCCGAGAGCGGCGCGAGCCGGTGCGGGCACCGGTCCTCGAACGCGACAAGCGTCCCCTCGATCCGAGCGAGCACCCAGGGCTCGCCGAGCAGGCGCACCCCGAGCGGCTCGTCGCCCAGCTCGGTGGACAGGGCCACCGGGTGCCAGCCGTGCCGCAGCGCTGGATCTGTGTTGGTCAGACGTCGCGACACGTATCCGCCCTTCCTTGCCGGCTCCGCCCCTCTTCGCCGGCTGCCGCGCCCATCATCCTCTGCCCGGATAGCGTCCCCGTTTCCCGCCGTCGATGACGGACGTAACAGCCCGTGAGACCGTGCCGGGCGCGCCGGTCGGCTGAAGCCGGGCCCGAACACGCCCGTAACCTGCGGGTCCTATGGTCTGGGCTCGGGCTGTCGGCGCGGGTTGCGGGGATTCGCGCCATCGTGACTGCCCGCGCGGCCGGTCGCGATGCGGTTTTCGGTTCCGAGCGGTATTGACGGGGAGTGACGGCGGAGAGGGGAGCCAGGTGACAGGCGCCGCGCCCAGGCTGCACCGACCGGGCACGGTCGGGGAGGCGGTTCGGGTGCTCGCCGAGGTCGGCGACGCCGAGCTGCTGGCCGGTGGCACCGACCTCGTTCCCGCGCTGCGCGCCGGCGACCGACGGCCGCGGACGCTCGTCGCGCTGCGTGGCGCACTGGAGCTGCGAGCCCGGGCCATCGCGCCCGACGCCCTGACGATCGGCGCCGGCGTGACCTACACCGAGCTCGCCAGCTGGGAGCAGGCTCCCGGGCTGGCCGCGACCGCCCGGGCCGTCGGCTCGGCCCAGATCCGCAACTCGGGAACCGTCGGGGGCGCGCTCGGCTCGGCGAACCCACGCGGCGACCTGCTGACGTTCCTGCTTGCCGCCGACGCCGACGTGCTGACCCGCTCGGTCCGCACTGGCGCGCGTACCGTCCCGCTGGCGGACTATCTCGACCGGACCGCCGCGGGGGCGCGGCGCGCGGAGCTCGTGACCGCGGTCCGTGTCCCGGCGCCCCGCGGCCCGCAGGTGTTCCTCAAGATCGGTGGCCGGCAGGCCGCCTATCCGGCGTTGGTGAACCTCGCGCTCGTCGTCGACCGGGCGGCCGGGCGGGTCGCCTGCGCCGTCGGTGGCGTCGCGGCCGGGCGGTTGCGGGCGACGGCCGCCGAGCAGCTCGCCGCCGGGGAGATCGACTGGACGCGGCCGCGGCCCGGCGACGCCGGCGTCGCCCACCGGTTCGGCGCGCTCGTCGCGCTGGCGGCCAGGGGAGCCCCCGGACAGCTACCGGCCGGGCCACGGGACCCGGTCGACTATCGGTGGCACGCCGCCGGCGTGCTGGCCGAGCGGGCGCTCGCCCGCGCGCTGGCCGCGCCCATGACTCGCGGCAAGGGCGGCCGGTGACATTGCGGCAAGGGCGGCCGGTGACATTGCGGCAAGGGCGGCCGGT
>Ga0068863_100000272_pt1 | contig 53867 bp, 41 predicted proteins | sample KBSSwiS62_FD_66596 | JGI IMG/M metagenome (GOLD analysis project Ga0068863, IMG submission 66596) | Switchgrass rhizosphere microbial communities from Kellogg Biological Station, Michigan, USA - KBS Switchgrass S6-2 | ecosystem: Host-associated > Plants > Roots > Rhizosphere > Soil ... | reverse complement strand
CTCCAACTATCACTCGCCCCCGTCACCAAGACCCGAATCTTCATCGTCGTCAGGGGCGCAAACGTCACCTGTCGCCACACCAATGAATTCCCCGTTACTACGCCATTGGGCACCGCCAGCCACTGCGTGCCATCCCAGTACTGCACCGTGAACCCCGTCACGCCGTAGCGTGTGAACGTCATGCCCGCCGTCGGTTCCACCGGCGCCGCGTAGTTGTCCTGCACACTGAACACGTCCACTTCGTCGATCGTCTTCGCGCCCGCGAAATCCACTTCCAGCCAGTCCGGCCAGGTGCCAGGTGTCGCATCGGTCCAGCCGCCGCCATTGCCCCACGACTGCCCTTTCCGATCGCCGTTGATCGTCCCGCTCGCGTCAAAGCCGTTCGCGTACGTCGACGATGCGATCGCCGTCGCGCCGTTCGACGCCAACGCCACGTTCGTCCGGGCCGCCGCCGCATTCACCGTGACCTGCATCGGCGCCGACGTCGTCGGGGTATCCAGGTTGTCTGTCGCCACCGCGGTCAGCGTATGCGGCCCCGCCACACTCGTCACCCACGTGAACGTATACGGACTCGTGGTGTCGCTGCCCACCAGATTCCCGTTCTCGTAGAAATCGACGCGCTTCAGCGTCCCGTCCGGGTCCATTGCATCCGCCGTGAACGTAATCGACGCCGGTGCCGTGAAGATCGTCCCCGCCGCCGGCGCCGTCAATGTCACCGTCGGCGGCGTATTCGCTGGCCCCTGATACGCCTCGACTTCCGCCAGTCGACTCCAGCTGTCAGGCGCACCGGTGGTTAAGATCCGAATCTTCGTCGTCGTCAATGGCGCAAACGTGAGCTGGCACCACACCAACGAATTGCCGCTCACGATCCCGCCCGGTACCGCGACCCACTGCGTTCCATCCCAATACTGCACGGTGAACGCTGTCACTCCATACCGCGTGAACGTCATCCCCGGCGTCGGATCGCTTGGTGCCGCGTAGTTGTCCTGCACGCTGAACAGGTCCACTTCCCCAATCGTCTTCGCTCCCGCGAAATCCACCTCCAGCCAGTCTGGCCAACCCCCGGGCGTCGCGTCCGTCCATCCACCGCCGTTGCCCCACGATTGGCCCTTCCGATCCCCATTGATCGCGCCGCTCGCGGCAAAGCCGTTCGCGTACGTCGAGGACGCAATCGCCACCGCACCGCTCGACGCCAAAGCCACGTTCGTTCGGCCCAGCGTCCCATTCACCGTGATCTGCACCGGCGCCGACACGGTTGACAGCTCTTTCGAATCGTAGGCTTTTGCTGTCAACGTGTAAGAGCCTGCCGGCACGTTATTCCACGTGCCGCCGTACGGGCTCGTGGACGAGGTTCCAATGAGCGTGCTGCCCTGATAGAACTCGACACGGTTGATGCCGTCCGGATCGGTCGCGGTCGCTGCGAGCGAGATCGTCGCTGGCGTGGTGAAGATGGCGCCGGCAGCAGGGCTTGCGAGCGATACCACCGGGCCGGAAGCACAACCTCGGATCGCCTTGTCGGCGTTGAGCCTGCCGTTCGTCGCGACGATTCCCGTCATCGACGGGATCACGTCGACGTTGTTGAGGATCGCAGCCTTCAGCTGACTCGTATTCAGGCTGCAGGCGGAGAGCACGAGCGCCGCCGCTCCCGACACGTGCGGCGTGGCCATCGACGTCCCACTCAACCCCGTATAGCCACCGTTCAAGTACGTCGAGACGATGCCGACGCCCGGCGCCCCCAGGTCCACCGATGTCGCGCCGTAGCTCGAGAAGCTGGCTTTCGCGTCGCCGTTGTCCGTCGCGGCGACCGCGACGACGTTCGAGTTCGTGTAGCTCGCCGGATAGAACGGCGCGGCGTCATTGTTCTGATTCGAGTTGCCTGCGGCTGCAACGAACAGAATATCGGCGTCGGCTGCGCGCTGGATGGCCTGGCTCAAGGCGCTGGAGAAACCCCCGCCGCCCCAGCTATTCGACAGCACTCGTACGTTCGCGCCATTGCTCGCGGCAAACGCCGCTTTCGTCTGAATTGCAAAATCGATCGCGTCGACGGCGTCGGATGTCGAACCCGAGCCCTGTGAATCGAGAAACTTCAATCCCATCATCCGCGTCGTCCAGTTCACGCCGACGACGCCGATGCCATTGTTTCCGACCGCGCCAATCGTCCCGGCGACGTGTGTGCCGTGGCCGTAGTCGTCCGCGGGAACGCACGACAGCGTGATGGCGTTCAATCCGTGTGACCCGGCAGGACAGGTCACGGATCCGCCGGCGAGGTTCACCGTGAATGCGGACGGCGCGCTCCACATGTTCGCCGCCAGGTCCGGATGGGAGAACTCGATACCGGTGTCGATGACGCCGACGACGATGTTCGGCGATCCCGTCGACACATTCCATGCGTTCGCGGCGTGAATGTCGGCTCCGGGCACGGTTTGATTGACCAGATTCCAGAGCCACTGCGGGAGCAGCGGATCGTTCGGCACGACCGTCGAGTGGACGATGTAGTTCGGCTCGACCGCCAGCACGTCCGCTCTCGACGACAGCGCGGTCAGCAGGGTCTGAGTGGCGCGCGACGCCGAATGGATCTTCCGCCAGGTTCCATCACCAATCGGTCGGTTGGCGTCTGCGTCAAGGTCCCGCTCGATTTGCGCCATCCGGCTGAAGGCATCGGCCCGAAACCACACGAGGACTTCGCCGGCCACGACCTCGTGGCCTTGCACGTACTCGCGGGAACGAGGTCCGGCCGGGCTCTGCGAACGGAGGAGAACCGGCGAAAGCAGGAACGCACCGGCGACCAGAGCGACCAGAGCTCGTCCGGCAAACGCGAGAAAGCGATTAGCCTTCATATAGATGAGGTACTAGAGTGGACGGGGCTGTGCGCAAGAGTGCACACCTTAGCACGGCGACTCGAGGCGCAGCCAAGCGATCAGGGCCATATTCCTCGAAACCGTATCGGCGGTGGGACCGCAGCGAAACAGACGCGCCGGAATCGCCAGCGTCAGGGTGGTCTCGCAAACACATCTGTGGTGAAATCGCCAGGATCACCCGCGACGCCAATCGAGATACGGAAGAGTTCTTGCTACATTCGGTTCTCACGCGATGAAGACGTTGACCCTGATCGTCACGTACAACGAAGCGGCCAATATTTCGCGGCTCGTTCCGGAGATCCTCAAGCATCTCCCGACAACGTCGGTGCTCGTGGTCGACGACAACTCGCCCGACGGGACATCGAACGTCGTGCGCGCGCTGGCCGACCACGACCCGCGCGTCGCACTCATCTGCCGCACGAACGAGCGTGGATACGGTTCTGCGATGATCGCCGGCATGCAGCACGCGATCGCGAACGGCTACGAATCGATCGCCACGCTCGATGCCGATTTCTCGCACGACCCTGCGGATCTCCCGCGGCTGGTTGAACGGCTCGCCGACGCGGATGTCGCGGTGGGATCGCGGTACGCCGGTGGCGTGCGGGTGCTGAACTGGGAGGTGCGGCGGCTACTCCTCAGTCTCGGGGCAAATGCGTACGTCCGATTGCTCAGCGGTCTTGCCTGCGTCGACTGCACCAGCGGATTTCGCGCCTACCGCGCCGGCGTGCTCGCGCGTGCCCGATTGAGCGAGATCCGCACGACCGGCTATGCCTTTCTGCCGGAACTCCTGTTCAATCTCGATGGCGCCACCGTCGCCGAAGTGCCGATCTGTTATACGGAGCGCCGGCTGGGCGAGTCGAAGATGTCGAAGGGCGTTATTGCCGAGGCCCTGGTCAGGCCGTGGATGCTGTTCATTCGCAGGCTGGGACGGCGGGTCCGCCGCGCGGGCAAGAGCTAGAATTCGCGATCCGCGCCACGCTGGGGCGACGTTTCGAGCGGCTTTATCCCGGTCTCGTCGGTCATTAGTCAACGTCTCGGCGGACTTTATTGGCCGTACCGAGAGAGACTCTGAAATCTCGCGCGACTCGCTTCACCTGGCGCCGTTACTTCGTGGAATGACGCTTGCTCGATCGAGGCTTGCTCAACGCGACCGTTCATCGTGACGTCAAACCCTGACAACTCGATCGCCGCGCACCCGGCGTCGGCATTCCGTCCCGACGTCGAGGGGTTGCGCGCCGTGGCCATCCTCCTGGTGGTCGCCTACCACGTCGGCGTGCCGGGCTTTGCCGGTGGATACGTCGGCGTCGACGTGTTCTTCGTGCTCTCCGGGTATCTCATCACCGGCCTGCTGCTGCGGGAAGTTCAGCAGACCGGCACGATCAACCTGATTGAATTCTACGCGCGGAGGACGCGCCGCCTGCTGCCGGCGCTCGCGCTCGTGCTGATCGCCACGACGCTCGTCGGCGCGATGGTGTATGCGCCGATCGAACAGGAGGGGCTGGCAAACACCGCGTTCTCGACCGCGACGTATTTGAGCAACTTTTATTTTGCCCGCGCCGCGACCGACTATCTTGCCGCGCGAGCGACCGCGAATCCACTGCTCCACACCTGGTCGCTGAGCGTCGAAGAGCAGTTCTATCTAATCTGGCCGCTGCTCCTGATGGGCCTCGCCGGTTCGTTCTCGAGAAGCCGACCGCGGCCGGCGTCCCGCAACTGGGTGCCGTGGATGGTCGCGATCGTGTTCGGCTCGTTCGCCCTCAGCGTCTATCTCACGCGGACGCAGCAACCCTGGGCGTTCTTTCTCTCGCCGGCGCGTGCGTGGGAGTTCGGGGTTGGCGCCCTTGCGGTGCTGCCGGGGACGCTGTGGAGCCGCCTTGGGCTTCCGGCACGGCCGTTAGCGGCCGACTTCTGGAGAGTGCTTTCCGGATGGATCGGCCTGGCGGCCATTCTGCTCGCCGCGACGACATTCAACGGCACCACGCCGTTTCCGGGCGTCGCCGCGCTGCTGCCGGCCGCCGGTACAGCTATCCTGCTACGTGCGGCGTCGCGAGCACCGGGCCGCGGCGTCGCCGGCGTGCTTGCCTGGTCACCGTTTCAGCACATCGGCCTTCTTTCGTATTCGTGGTACTTGTGGCACTGGCCGGTTCTGGTGGTCGCCGAAGCCGTCAGCGGTTCGTTGACGCTGCCGCAGCGGTTGATCCTCGCGGCAGTCTCTCTCGCGACCGCCTCCGCCTCGTTCCGTTTCGTCGAGCGTCCGATACGTCATAGTCCTCGGCTCGTCGCGCGTCCATACGTGTCACTCGCGGCCGCGGCTGCCCTCACCATACTCGGCGTCAGCGTGTCGGTCGCCTGGATGACGATGTCGGCCCGCTGGACGTCCTCATTCAGTCAAGCTCGCTACAAGCCGATCCGCCTGGACCTGCCGGTGATCTACCGGATGGGCTGCGACGAATACTTTCATAGCGCCGCCGCCAAAGAATGTGTGTTCGGCGATCCGGCTGCGAAGCAGACGGTGGTGCTGTTCGGCGACAGCCACGCGGGACAGTGGTTTCCAGCGGTCAATCGCATGGTTGACGCGCGCGGCTGGCGCCTCGTCGTGCTCACGAAATCGGCCTGTCCCGCGGTCGACGAACCGTACTTTTTTGTCGACATCGGTCGCGTCTACACCGAATGTCAGGCCTGGTTGAAGAACAGCCTCGCTCGAATTCGCGAGATTCGACCGGAGCTCGTCCTTGTGGCGTATTCGCGGGAATATCCGTTCACGCCAGACGCCTGGCAGACGGGGATGAAAAAGGTGATGGAATCGCTGAGTCAATCGAGCAGGCACGTGCTGATCATTCGCGACACGCCACAACTTCGCTTCGATGCGCTGTCGTGTCTGGCGAGGCTCGACTGGCGGCCTGCGTTCCTCCAGAATACGGGGACGTGCCGGATGGCCCTGGCTCCTGGCTCGGAGTTCGACGCCCTCTACTCGATGCAGGCGAACACGGCCCGCGGCTACGCCAACGTGGTGATGGTCGACATGACGAGCTATATCTGCCCGAACAGCACATGCAGCGTGGTTCAAGACGGCATCGTCACCTATCGGGATTCACATCACATCACTCGAGAGTTTGCCGAGGCGCTGACCGACGGTCTGCAGCGCCAGGTCGATTTGAAGCTCCAGCAGATGCCCTGATGCAAATCGATCGATGAAGCTCTCCATCTACACTTTCGTCAAGGACGGGCTGTTCTACGATTTTCATGTCGCGGCCATGCTGCGGCACCACGTGCCGCTTGTCGACGAGATCATCGTCAACGAGGGCTACAGCACCGACGGCACCTACGAAGCCATCAGCGACATCGATCCGAAGATCAAGATCTTCCGCTCGCACTGGGATCAGTCGAACCCCGACACCTGGCATCGCGACTTCAAGAACGACGCGCGGCAGCGATGCACCGGTGACTGGTGCATCCTCCTCGACTGCGACGAGCTGATTCCCGAGTGGGAGTTCGACCGGCTGCGTGCCGGTCTGGCCGCTACCGACAAGCCGCTCGCGCAGCTGCGGTTCACGCACTTCTACGGGAACTATCGCGTCGTCATCGCCAAGCTGCCGCGGATCATTCCGCTGCTCGGCACACGGATTCATCGCAATCTGCCGGAGGTCGAAGTGTGGGGTGATGGCGCCAACGTTCGGCTGAAAGGGCGCGCGGTCGACGACACGGTCCTCGCCGGGGACGTGTTCGACGTGCATCATTTCGGGATGGTGCGGCGTCCCGCGCGCCTGCGCCAGAAATGGCGGACGCAGGCGAGGCAGCACGATGCGCGCAACCCGCGCTGGGACAAGATCCCTGGATTCGTGTTCAACATGTTCCCCCACCGCTGGAGCGACCGCGATTTCCTCGACAACCTCGCCGTTTACGAAGGGCTCGACATCAAGGCCGTTCGGGAGGACCCCGAGGAATTCACGCGCGATGGGCTCTGGCTGTACGAGCACCTGAAGGGCGAGGGGTCGAAACGGGCCGCGAAGGGATAGTCGACGAAAGCGCAGCCAAAAGTCGCCGCATTCAGCGACTTCTTGCGATTTTGGCCGTATTTCAACGGCAGCCGAACGGCTTCCGGTGGCCCGCCCCTTGCCATAGCTCGGGGCAAAAGTGCCAGGATTACTCGGAGTTGTGGGCCGAACCCACATCCAGGACATCGAACGAAGCTTCGAGGCAATGTCCGGGGCGATGAAACGGGGCGGGCGCCTTCTCGGCGAGCAGCGGGTCGACCAGCGCCAGAAGTGGGCCCTCGGGCGAGTCCATCTGGGGGTCTTTCAGCCCGAACCTCAGTGCGACGGGACCGGCGGTCCAATCCACGTCCTGTTCCACGGTGAGCTGGTCAACGTGGACGAGCTCCAGGCCGCGCTCGCCGATAACACCGAGCCGCCCGCCACGAGCGCGGCCGCGATCGTCGAACGCCTTTACCGACTGCACCACCAGCGGCTCGGTCACCTGTTGAAGGGCGCGTTCTGTGCCGCGATCGTCGACGAGACATCCGGCGCGCTCACGCTGCTGACCGATCGCCTCGGATCCTATCCGCTTTACTGGTTTCGGACGGACGATCGCGTCGTGTTCGCGTCGGAGCTGCGCGCGCTGTTGCGGGCTCACCCTCGTCCGACGTTGAACGCCGCCGCCGTGGCCGACTTTCTCAAGTTCGGCTTTCCGATGGGCGACAAGACGCTGGCCTCCGGCGTCGAGATGGTTCCCGCGGGATCGACGGTGACCTATTGCGCGAACACCGGCACACTTCATGTCGAGCCCTACGCGACGGTTAGCGACCTCTTCGGTCAGACCGACGCGGGCCACGACGCCTATCTCGAGGGCGTCCGGTCTGCGTGCGCGCAGTCGATGGATCGCAGCGTGATAGGCGCCCACCGCTTTGGGCTCTCGCTCTCGGGCGGTCTCGACACCCGCGTCATCCTGAGCGGGATGGATCGGCGCGGCCGTTCGGCGGGGACGACGACGTTCACGCTGGGGGGACGGGGGTGCGCCGACGAAGTGATCGGTCACCAGCTCGCACGAATGGCGCGGACCAATCACCAGTTCGTGGCGCTCGACGACCATTACCTCAGCGACCTGCTGCCCACGGTGACCCAGATGGTTTCGCTCACAGACGGCATGTACGTGAGCCATGGCTTCACCGAGATGCTTGCGCTGCAGGGGTTCGAAACATCCGACTGCACCGTCCTGTTGCGCGGCCACGCCGGCGAGCTGGCCAAGGCCAGCACCGCCTGGCCGCTTCACACCGACACGCAGATTCATGCGCTGAGCACGACCGAACAGTTCGTGCCGTACATGCTGTCGCGACTCACGCACGTGAGCCGCGGCGATGCCGCGCGCGACGTGCTGACCGACCCCTGGATCGAGTCGCTCAATGGCTGGAGCGCTGCGAAGTCTCTGGAGCACTCGGTCGCCGGTGTCCCGCTCTCGCCATCGGACCTCTGCAGCTATGTTTACTTGAAGGAATACCACCGGCGTGTGACGGTTCCCTCGCTCGAGATCTTTAGAAACGTCGCCGAGGTTCGGCTGCCGCTCGCTGACGTCGATTTCCTGAGCGCCGTCCTCCAGGGTCCGGCCCGGTGGCGCGACGGTGTCGCGATTCACCAGGCGCTAATCAAAGCGAACGGCCCCGAATACCTCAAAGTCCGCAATCCGAACACCGGCGCTCCCGCCGGCGCCGGGCCGGCACAGGAATTCGTGCTCGACAAACTGAATTCTGTCCTGCGCCGCCTGAACGTGTACGGCTATCGCCACTATCACAGCTTCGATGGCTGGATGCGCCGCGCGTTCCTCGACATCGTCGATCAAGTCGTGCTGCACGGTGATACGCTCGCTCGCGGGGTGTACCGCGAATCCGCGGTGCGGCGCCTGGCGGCCGAGGCGCGCAGCGGCATCCAGAGCCACGACGATCTTCTTCAGGCGCTGGTCATCGTCGAGCTGTGGCAGCGGCAGTCGTTGTCATGAAGACATCAGCACCTGTGAACGTCGCAATCGTCGGCTGCGGAGCCATCACCGAGAGCTTCCATTTGCCGGTCCTCGCGGGTCATGACGGCGTCGGGATCAGCGCGCTGGTCGATCCCAACACCGCGCGCGCGGAAAAGCTCGCCAGACTGTACAAAGTGCCACGAGTGTTCGCATCCGCCGACCAGCTCGATCGCGGCATCGCCGACGCGGCGCTGCTCGCCACGCCCGCTTTTCTGCATGCACCCGGGTCGATCGACCTGATGCGAAAAGGCCTTCACGTCCTGGTCGAAAAACCGATGGCGCTCGGAATGGCCGACGCCGCGCAAATGGTCGCCGCCGCAAAAGACAACCGCGTCGTCTTGACCGTCGGCCTGTTCCGGCGTCTCCTGCCTGCTGTTCGCCTGTTCCGCGCCGCCGTGGACGCAGGTCACGTTGGAGATCCGGTCCGCATCGTCGCCGAAGTCGGCGATGCTTATACGTGGACGCTGACGACGCTCGCGGGAATGCGCCGGCAGGAAGCCGGCGGCGGCATGCTGATCGACATGGGGTCGCACGTCCTCGACCTGCTCCTCTACATCTTCAACGCCACGCCGCGGCTGGTCGAGTACGCCGACAACGCCGGCGAAGGCGTCGAGACCGACTGCAGCATCAGCATGACGCTGCATCGCTGCGGCATCGCCATTCCGACACGGGTCGAGTTGAGCCGCACGCGGACCTTGAACAACTCGATCGTTCTCGAGGGATCCCGCGGCAGGCTGGAATGGAAGTTCGGCGAGCGGGCGAAGCTTCTTGTGCACAGCAATGATGTGTTCGTCGACACCCGCTCCTCGCTCGCGCGGCCGTGCGCGATCGAGGCCACCTGGGGCGACGAGCCCGAACAGCCCGGTTATGAGGGCTTCCGCGCGCAACTCGACGACTTCCTTCTCGCGATTCACACCCGCAGCGAGAGTCAGTTGTCCGGCGAATCCGTGCTGCCGACGGTCGATCTGATCGAACAGTGCTACCTGCGGCGCCGCCCTGTGCACGAGCCCTGGGTCAGGGTTCAGTTGCCGGCAACGCGTACTGCGGCCGGGACCGGCAGGCGCGTGCTGGTCACCGGTGCGAGCGGCTTCATCGGGTGCCGCCTCAGCGAGCGACTGCATTTCGGGTCGGATTGGACGCCGCGCGCCCTGATACGCACGCCGGGTCGCGCCGTACGGCTCGCGCGAATGCCGATCGAGTTTGCGATTGGCGATCTTTCATCGCCCACCGATCTCGCGCGCGCGTTGGAAGGCTGTGACGCCGTCGTGCACGCCGGCATCGGCACATCGTGGCGTGAATCCGAGCGGGTCGCCGTCAACGTCAGAGGCACCAGGAACCTGGTCGAGGCCGCGCTCCGCGCCGGCGTCAAGCGGTTCGTCCACATCAGCACCATCGCGCTCTACGGCGAGCACGCCAACGGAACGATTACCGAGGAGACGCCGCTTCGTCCCAGAAAGGGTTGGGACTATGCGGAAAGCAAGTACGCGGCAGAACAGATCGTGCTGGAAGCCGCCGCTCGGGGCCTGCCCGCAATCGTTCTGCGGCCATCGGTCGTCTATGGCCCGCACAACATGACGATCGTGGCGCGCCCGCTCGATCATCTGCTGCAGAACCGGCTCGAGCTCGTTGACTGTCGGGACGTGCCATCCAACACGATCTACGTCGACAATCTGTGCTTCGGTATTCAACAGGCCCTCGAATCGGCTCCGCACCTGGGCGGCCAGGTGTTCCTGATGAACGACGACGACGGGTTCACCTGGGGAGAATACTTCGGCTATTTTGCGGACCGGATGGGCGCCCGGATTCAGTTCGTCTCGAAATCCGACCGCGCCGCGGTCAGTCCACGGCCGCCCGCTGGACTCCTGACACGATGGGTCACCGGAACGCGCGACCTGGTGCTGTCTGCTGAAACGAAGGGGCTCGCCAAGCGCGTTTACACATCGGATCCCTGGGGCACTCCGGCGCGATGGGCCGTCGAAACCTTTCCATCGGTAGTTGCCAGGCTGAAGGAGCTGGTCCGTCCCGAAGAGGGCATCGTCTATCGGCCGAATCCTCCCGCCGAGCCCCTGCCCCTCTTTACCGTGGACCCGATCGCCGCCCACGTCAGCTCGGAGAAGGCGCGGAAGATGCTGGGGTTCGCGCCGCTGGTTCCCCGACAGCAGGCGATGGAGCTTACGCTTCTGTGGGCGCAATACGCTCGCATCGTTCCCGCGGCCGCTCGCGACGAGGTCTCGACACTTCAATGACGTCAAAGCGTCGTCGAGTCCTGTACCTCGCGTGGGCGCCGTTCTTCAGCGGCGCGGAGCGGGCCCTCGTGCTGACGCTTCGATCGCTCGACCTGGAACACTACGAGCCGTATGTGCTCGCCGGGACTGATGGCGACTTCGCCGCGCAACTGGCTGCACTAGGCATCCGATGCGACATCGTCCCGATCGCGCCACTCGATCGCACGAAGCCGATCAGCAGCAGCCTGTCGGTTGCGCGGGTGACAGCGGCGGCCCTGCGTTTCCAGCCGGCGATTATCCACTCCAACGACATGCCCAGCTATCAGCCTGGTGGATACGCGGCGCGGATGCTGGGCATTCCGATCGTCACCCACATCCGTTTCCCGGACACACGCGACGGGTACCAGTGGTTCTTTCGACCGCCGTTCTCTCAAGCGATTTTTATCTCCGAATCGTTCAAGGGCGAAGCGCTGCAGGAAGCGCCGGAGGTGTTTGCCGGCCGGTCGACGGTCGTCTACGATGCTGTGGAGCGTCCTCGATTGTGGGATGCGGCCGAGCGGGCCGCGCGCCGGCAGGAGCTGGGCCTGCCGCTCGATCGGCCCGTGGTCGCGATGACCGGGCAGGTTGCGGAGGTCAAAGGCATCTGGGAGTTCGTCGAGGCCGCCGACCGGTTGCGGCACACGGCGGTCGTGTTTGCGGTCCTGGGCGACGACCTGCGCACCCACGGGGCGGTCCGCCGCGAGATGGAGGCGAAGGTCGCCGCCCTCGGGTTGCAGGACCGCTTCAGATTTCTCGGTTTTCGCCACGACGCGCCCGAACTGCTGCAGGCGTTCGACGTCGTCGCGGCGCCGTCGCGGGTAGAGCCATTCGGCCTGGCGTCGCTCGAAGCGATGGCCGCGGGGCGGCCGGTCGTGGCGTCGCGCGTCGGCGGCATCCCCGAGGTCGTGAGGGACGGACTCGATGGCATCCTGGTCCCGCCAAACGATCCGACATTGCTTGCCGACGGCCTCTCCGCTCTGCTCGGCGACCCTGGACGCCGTGCCGCGATGGGTGAGCGCGGACGACGGCGAGCGGAGGACGTCTTCGGGATGGGCGTGCATGCCGACGCGTTGCAGTGTGTGTACGAGCAGGTACTAACGGGCGACGGTGTGCTTTCAAGAACGGTGACGTGACGTGAAGGGGCTCATCCTCATCTATGCCATCGCGCTGTTTGGCTCGATTGGCGCGCTGCGCAGTCCCGTCATCGGGCTGTACATCTACGTCGGGTTTGCCGTTCTGCGCCCACAGTTCATCTGGGGCTGGGCGGGAGACTTCGGCGGCATCAGCCTCTACGTCGGAATTGCCACGCTGATTGGCTGGATGCTGAACGGCTTCGGCTCCCCGAAGGTGGGGCCGGGCCGCTCCATCGTCAGGGCGCTGCTGTTCTTCGCGGCCTGGATGGCGCTGTCATCCACGCAGGCGATCGACAAGGACGTGGCATACGCCACGCTCCAGCCCTTGATGAAGTTCGTCATGCCGTTCCTGATTGGCGTCACGATCCTCGATACCGAGCGGCGCTCGTTTACGATGCTCTGGATCATCGTGCTCGCCATGGGGTACGTCAGTTTCGAAATGAACCTGGAGTACTGGAGGGGATACAACATCGCCGGCGAAGGCTTCGGCGGCATGGACAACAACTGCTTTGGCGTGGCGCTCGTGAGCACCATCGGCCCCGCGATAGCTCTGGGGCTCGGCGCGAAAACATGGTACGAGCGCCTGGGGGCCGCGGCCTGCGTTGCACTGATTCTTCACACCACGCTGCTGACGTTCTCGCGCGGCGCCATGGTCGGGCTGCTGGTCGTCGGCACGACGGCGTTCGTCATCATGCCGAAGCGTCCCAAATACCTCGCCGTGCTGGCGCTCGTCGGGCTTCTCGCGCTACGGCTCACCGGTCCTCAATTGATGGCACGTTATGCCACGACGGTGGCTGAAAGCGAGGAACGCGATGGATCGGCCGAAAGCCGCCTCGATCTCTGGCGCGACTGCATCAAGTTGGCGATGGAGAACCCGGTGTTCGGCATCGGTCCCGGCAATTTCCCTGTGGTGGCGGCGAGCCTTGGATACACCGCGGGCAAACAGGCTCATAGCGTGTGGATGCAACAGCTGGCGGAAACCGGGATTCCCGGCGCTCTGGCGCTCGTCCTGGTGTTCTCGCTGAGCGTGGTCAAGCTCTGGCCGCTCGCTTACCAACGGCTGACGGATGAAAACCGTTCGCAGGTTGCCGTCGCATCAGGTCTCATCATGTCCATCGTCGGGTTCGGCGTCGCGGGGCAGTTCGTGTCGCTGGGAGGGTTGGAAATCCCGTACTACGCGGCGATGATTGGCGTCGTCCTGCTCAAGCAGCATGCGGCGGCGGTCCATGCGGCGCCCGTGCTCGTCCGCCCCGCCCACCAGACCGCGCGGCCGCAACCGCCAAAAACGTTCCGACCGGCGGTCGTCATGCGTCCAGGCCGAAACTAGTTCGCCAGAATGCTTGCATATTCATCCCACAACTGGTCCGACAGCCTGCGGATGTCGAAGTACGCTTCCGCCGTCCTGCGCGCGCCGATCCGTCGATCGCGCAGGGCCTTGGGGTCTGCGAGCCAGCGCGCGAGCACCGTGGTGAGGTCGTGAACGTTGTCCTGCTCCACCACCTCCCCGCCGTGCGGGAGGATCTGGCCGTCCACCGACTTGCTGGGGTAGGCGACAACGGGGCATCCGCAAGCCAGCGATTCCGACACGCTGATGCTGCACGCCTCTTCCTGGCTGGTGTTCACGAACACGTCGAGCGCGTTGTAGAAGCCGCGCAATTCTTCGAGATGTCCGAGCGCGACGAGTTGGTCGCCGAGACGGGCGTGGGCCGCCCGCAGGAGCTCCTCGGCGTACGCTTCGTCGCCCTTCACGGCGGCGCCGGCAACGACGACGCGCAGGCCGGGGACCGTCAGCCGCGAGGCCGCCTCGAAGAGGTGCTCGAGCTGCTTTCTCGGCCGAAGGGCACACGCTACGCCGATCGCCGGACCGCTGCCGAGCCCATGCTGTTCCCGGAACTGCCGGCCTCGCTCCGGGTCGGGGACGAAGTGATCCAGATCGAGCCCGTTGGGCAGGACGCGCCATTTCGTTTCGGGCACCACGCCTTCGATGCCGGGCCGGCACGCGTCGCGGCTGCCGGCGCTGACGAAGAAGATCGTCCGCGGGTTGCGCGATCCGGCGAACGCCCACTCGCAGAACCCGCGATCCATCGTGAAATGCACGCTGACGACCACCGGGAGCGAGCACAGCTTTCCGAGGTACTGCGCGACCGGATACAGATCCTGCTCGTTCGAATGAATGATCTGGACGCCAAAACGCTTGACCAGGCGGCGCAGCTTCCAGAGCGGCGCGATCAGCCGGGTCTTCGAAAACTCGCTCGGCACCGGCATCTCGACGTGAAACGCGGGAATGCCCTGCGCCGTGGTCCATTCGTGAAACGATCCGAGCTCCTTCGACGCGAGCACTGGCTCGAGCCCTTTCGAGCGGAGCTCGCGGAACCATCCCTCGGTCGGCACGGTCGTGCTCGCGCGATTGGGGTTCATCGTCAAATAGAGAACGCGCATCACTGCACTATACATTTTCTCCGATGGCGCGCTGCCGGATCGGACTGCCATGCGCAGTGATCCGAACGCGCGGCCCGCTGTCACGGTTGTCCTGCCCACCTACAACCGCGCCGCCTTCCTGCCCGGCGCGTTCGACGCGTTGGCGCGCCAGACGTTCACGGACTGGGAACTGGTGATCGTCGACGATGGGAGCACCGATCGGACCCGCGACATCGTCGCCGAGTACGTGCAATCGCATCCCTCGACGCGATATGTGTATCAGGACAACCGCGGGGCGTACGGGGCACGGAACCGCGGGGTCGACGAGGCAATCGGAAAGTACATTGCGTTTTACGACAGCGACGATCTGTGGCTGCCTCACCACCTGCAGCGATGCGTCGGCGCACTCGAAGCGCATGCGGAAATCGATTGGGTGTTCGGCGCCTGCCGCCAGGTTGACCAGGCGACTGGCAAGGAGCTGGACCCGAACACCTCGTACTTGAGCGGACGGCCGCGTCCATTCGTCAGCCTGCAGGCGCAGGTCATCGACGGCCTGCACATCATCACCGACCCTGGGGTGCTCGAGTGCCAGATTCTGGAAGGCCTGTACTGCGGCCTTCAGAACTCCGTGATGAAGCGTGAAGTATTCGACAGTCGGCGCTTCAACGAGCGGTTTCGCGTGGTCGAGGACGAGCTGTTCGTGATCCGCCTGCTGGCGGCCGGTGCCTGCTTCGCGTACTTTCTCGAGCCGCACGTCGTCTATCAGGTGCACAGCGACAATTCGTCAGCATCGGCCACCACCGCGTCGTCGCTCGACAGACACGTTGGCATCTACAGCGAACTGACAGTCGGCATCGAACAGCTGCTGTCGGAGCTGTCGTTGAGTCCGCGTGCCCGCCGTGGACTCCTGAAACGCCTCGGACGCGAATACTTCTGGCATCTCGGCTACGTCGGTTTCTGGCAGGCCGGACGCCGGCGTGATGCGTTGGACATGTACCGCCGCGGCCTGAAAGCGTGGCCCTGGCATGCGGCGGCGTGGAAAACGTATCTGCTGGCCAGGTTGAGAGTCGCGTTCCCGGGCGGGAGCCGCTAGTTGATTGGTTCCCAGGCTGTGGACATCCTGCTCGTCTCCGACCTGTTCCCACCGCGTACCGGAGGCAGCGGCCGTTGGCTGTGGGAGCTCTATCGAAGGCTCGAGGGTATGCGGATCCAGATCGCGGCGGGCGAAGCGCCGGACTCGGAGGTGTTCGACCGGGGTTCGCCCGTGCCGATCGTGCGCGTGCCGCTGTCGTTCAGGAACTGGGGGATCTCGAACCCGCGGGCGGCGCTTCAGTACGGGCGGGCCACCCGTCTGATCTCCAGGCTCATCCGCGACGTCAGGCCTGGCGTTATGCATTGCGGGAAATGCCTGCCGGAGGGACTGATTGCGTCGTTGATGAAACGGCGCCACGGGACCTCGTTTGCGTGCTTCGTTCACGGCGAAGAGTTGACCCTCGCGGCCACCAGCCGCGAGCTGTCGTGGCTGACACGCCGCGTGCTGCACGATGCGGCCCATGTCATCGCGAACAGTGCGCATTCGAAGACGCTGTTGCGGACATGGGGGCTGGCCGACGACAAAGTGACCGTGATGCATCCGGGCGTCGACACCTCGCGATTCGTGCCCTCGGCGGTCGATGTCGAGGCGCGCCAACGGCTTGGCTGGGTGAATCGCAAGGTCATTCTGACCGTCGGGGCGCTACAGAAGCGCAAGGGCCAGGACATGATGATTCGAGCCTTGCCCGCGCTCGCCGCACGCTTCCCGAATGTGCTCTATGCGATCGTGGGCGAGGGGTGGGAAAAAACCTACCTGGAACGACTGGCGGACGAACTGGGTGTGCGCGACAGCGTCCAGTTCCGCGGCGTGCCCACAGACGAGGAGCTCGTCACGTGTTATCAGCAGTGCGACCTGTTTGCGCTGCCCAATCGGCAGGTCGGATGGGACATCGAGGGGTTCGGCATCGTGCTGCTCGAGGCCCAGGCGTGCGGGAAGCCGGTCATCACCGGCTTGTCGGGAGGCACGTTCGAAGCCATCGCACCAGGCCAGACCGGCGTGGCGGTACCGTGCGAGACCGTTGAACCGCTCGTCAACGCCGTCTGCGACATGCTCGAGCATCCGGATCGGGCGGCGCAGATGGGGGCGCGCGGCCGCGATCGCGCGGTCACCCAGTTCGACTGGCGAGTGCTGAGTCGTCAGGCGCAAGCGCTCTTCGGGCGAGCGAGCGCTGTCGCTGCCAGGTGAACAACGACATGCTGCAAGTCTGTTATGTGATCGTGACCAGCGGGTGGGATCGCCACTCGCAGATGGCGTGGGTGTCGGCGAGCTCCGTTCGCCGTCAGGAGCCGGATGCGCGCATCGTCGTCGTGGTCGAGGGCACGAAAGCCGGGGCCGAGGACGAGGTGGCACACCGCTTTCGTGAGGTGGCCGACGTGGTCCTTCCGAAATGTGCCGCCGCGTCCACGCCGGTGGCCAAAAGCCGACTCCACAAGATCCTGCTTCGCCAGTACGTGAAGGGCGATTTTCTGTACCTCGATTCCGACACGCTGGCGGTTGCACCATTTGGCGACGTGGCCCAGTGCGGCGGCGACATCGGGGCGGTGTCGGATTTCAACTTCGACATCTCGCGTGGCTGGTTTCCAGCGGAAATGGAGCAACCGTTCCGCGCGCTGGGATGGGACTATCCCCTGCCGTATCAGATGAACGCCGGAGTGATCTTCATGCGGGACACGCCTGCCGTGCATGCGGTGGCGCAGGAGTGGCTTGCGCGATTCAAGATGCCGACCACTTCCCCGCACGTCTGGGACCAGGCGACGTTCAACAGCGCCGTGTTTGCGACGAAGGTGCCCCATGCCGTGCTGCCGCATGGCTACAACGCCATGGTCGTGAAGCGCAACTATCGCTTTCGAGCCGCGCGCATCCTGCATTTCTTCGGATCGGTCGACGAGCAGCGCGGCACGTTGATGGAACATTTGATGGACCGCCTGGACAAGGCCGGCACGTTCGACGAAGCGGCGTACGACCAGTCGATTCGTCAGCGCCATCCCTGGGGGCCCAATCCGGAGGCCTGGCAGCTGATCCACAGTCGTAACTACGTGCGTGCGGCGATGGCGAAGGTCCGGCGCGGCGCATCGCGCAACGCGCGCACTGTCTGAACAGCGTTGCAGTCGATGCCCGTGACCTACGATTCCCGGTTCTTCTCCAACCAGAGTGGCGCGCTCAAGTCCGCTCGGCGGATTCTTCCTCTCGTGCTCGAGACGACGCGCGCGGAGTCGCTGGTCGATGTCGGCAGCGGTATCGGCGCCTGGGCAAAGGTCGCGAAAGAGCTCGGTTGCACCGTCGCCGCGCTGGATGGCGAGTGGGTCCCCCAAGAGCAGTTGTTGATCGATCCCACGGAGTTTCTCCGCGTCGATCTCGCGAATCCGCCGCAGGACTTCGGCCGCCGCTTCGATCTGGCATTGTCGCTGGAGGTCGCCGAACACCTTCCTCCCGAAAGCGCCGAGCGCTTCGTCGGGTTTCTCACGAGCCTGGCTCCCGTGGTCGTCTTTTCGGCAGCCGTGCCTTGCCAGGTTGGTACGCATCACGTTAACGAGCAGTATCCGGCGTACTGGGCGCGGCAGTTCGAGCGGTGCGGGTTTGCGGCCTTCGATGTGCTTCGGCCCCGTATCTGGTACGACCAGGACGTCGAGTTCTATTACCGCCAGAACACCATCGTGTACGTCAGCCGGGATCGTGCGACCGAGTTCGAGAGGACCGCCGGACTCTCGACTCTGGTACACCCGCTCGATGTCGTTCATCCGGATGCGCTGCCGATTCTTGCGCAGGGTTGGGTCGAGGCGGGCGGAACCATGCGATGCCTGGAACTCCTGCGCAAGACCGCCGCGCGCGCGTTGAGAAAGCGGCTGGGATTCTCATGATTTGTCCACCTCTCGCAACCGAGTGCCGTGGTATTGAGTTAGAATTGATTGGCCTCGACGGACACGTCGCTGTCGCCTTCTCCGATCCTCGTCCGACAACACATAGAACACATGAAACAGCTCATTGCTGATTGTCGCGAGATGTTCGTCGAGCAGGCTCAATACCGCGAACTGCTGTACGAGATGACGCGCCGCGATCTCCTTATCCGTTACAAGCAGACGATCATGGGGTTCGGCTGGGCGGTGTTCATGCCGCTGGTCAATACGGCGGTGTTCTCGGTGATTTTCACCCGGGTTGCGCCGATCCAAACCCAGGTGCCGTATCCGCTGTTCGCGTTCTGCGGGCTGCTCGCCTGGAATTTTTCCGCGTCCACGTTCCGGGCGTCGGTGGGCTCTCTCACCAGCAACGCGGCCCTGGTGACGAAGGTGTTCTTCCCTCGCGAGCTCTTCCCGTTCTCCGCGATGCTGGTGGCGCTCGTCGATCTGGCTGTCGGCAGCACCGTGCTGATCGCCCTCATGGCGTGGTATCGCGTGCCGCCATCGCCTTACATCGTGCTGCTGCCCGTCGTGGTCGTGATCCACATCGTGTTCACGATGGCGGTCTCGCTGTTCGTCGCGATGGCAAACCTGTTCTACCGCGACGTCAAGTACATCTTCGAAGTGGTCGTGACGCTGTGGATGTTTGCGACGTCGGTGCTCTATCCGGTCACGTCGCTCGGCGGACGCCTCGGAACGCTCCTGCGGCTCAACCCGATGACACCGATCATCGATGGCTACCGTGACGTGCTGTTCGGCGGGAAGCCGCCGGACTGGGTCGGTCTCGGCGCGGCGGCGCTCTTGTCCTTCGCCGTGCTGTTCGCCGCATGGCTCCAGTTCCACCGGTCCGAGTTCGAGTTCGCGGAGAGAATCTGAATGCTCGAACCCGTCATCGCGTTCGACGGCGTGTGGAAGAAATTTCGCCGCGGCGAACATCACGACAGTCTCCGTGACCTCATCCCAGCCTTGGTCCGGCGGTTCACGTCGAAGCGCGAACCCGCGCTCGACGCTGACGAGTTCTGGGTGCTGCGCAACGTGTCTTTCGAGGTTAAACCCGGTCAGGCACTAGGTATCATCGGGCCGAACGGCGCCGGCAAATCGACGGCGTTGAAGCTGTTGACGCGCATCATGAGGCCGACCAGAGGGACGGCGAGCGTACGGGGTCGCGTCGGCGCGCTCATCGAGCTTGCGGCTGGATTTCACCCCGATCTCACCGGCCGGGAGAACATCTTTCTTCAGGGCGCCATCATGGGCATGAAGCGAGCTGAGATCCGCCAGCGGTTCGACGAGATCATCGAGTTCGCGGGCATCCCCGACTTCATCGATACGCCGGTGAAGCGGTATTCGAGCGGGATGAATGCTCGCCTGGGATTCGCGATTGCCGCCCACGTGGATCCGGACGTGCTGCTAATCGACGAGGTGCTCGCAGTCGGAGACTTCAGCTTTCAGCAAAAATGCTATGCCCGACTCGAGCAATTTCGCCGGAATGGAATTCCAATAGCATTCGTCTCGCACAATATGCAGGCTATTGCCACGTTGTGCGATCGCGTCATGCTGCTTCGTTCTGGCCAGGAGCCACTCATTGGCGAGGTAGGAGAGGTATTATCCGAATATGTATCCTCGCGCGGAATCTCTTCGGATGCGCGCCTCCGGGTGTTGCGCACAAGGCTAAAAGACGTTCGCAGCGGTCACGAAGTCAAGGCACCTGTGCCTCCAGCATCGCCGCTGCTGTTAGAGGTCGAAATTGCGGCGACAGCTCAATTGGTTCGCTGCGGGGTACTCATTCAGATCCTCCGATCAGATGGCCTCGTGATTTTCACAGGAATGTCGACATTGGACGGCTTAGATGAAGTTGACCTGGAACCGAATGACCGCTTGAAAGTGGGAATCTCGTTTTCCGCCAACGTGCTCCGGGGTACCTACATCGTGAATCTCCAACTCGTCGACACGATGAGACAGTGGGAGCCGGCGATCCTCAACAATGTGAGTTCGTTTGTCGTAACAGAAACAACGCGGGCGGCAGGTTGCGCAGAGATACTACCGAATTACGAGATAGCTGTGTGTCGCTCTGAGCGGCCGACTATGGCGATCGAACACGCAACCGACAGGTAAGCGATCCGATTTAAAGCTGACGAATCGGCTTCGCGGGGACGCCAGCCACTACGACGTGTCCTTCGGGGAACGACTTCGTAACTACGGATCCGGCGCCAACGACGGTGTGTTCGCCGAGCACGACCCCGGGCAATATCACGGCGTTCATTCCAATCCAGCAGTCTCTGCCAATCACGACATCTTCGCCGACCTCGTGTGTCGACGGGTTCGTGAGATTGTGGTTCGTAGTGATAATCCCAACGTTGGCCGCAATACGGGTTCCCTTGCCTATGGAGATTCGCCCGGCAAAATTCTGGAAGTACGACCCACATTGCTGAAAATTGACCAGGTCATCCGGATCGAACTCAATGTTCTCCGAGCTGCTAATTGTCATGAATGGACTGACCGGCCAAGGGATGTGCCGGTTGTACGAAAGAATTCGCTGAGTCAATATCGAGCGTTGTACCCAGTACCAGCCGTCGACGCTTTCAACAAACGATCGCCCTAATAAGTATTCGCGGTCGAACATGACGGGGCCGACGAGCCGCAGGATTGGAACTGAGACCCGCACGAACAGCCATCGACGAAGTATTTCAAGACGCCACCACATACTAGAGTGCAGTCCGCGCGCCAACGCCTGCGGAGGACGTCGACAGTCCGGGCTGAGCAATAGAGTCTAACAGGGCTCCCAGCTTCCGTGTTTGCTCCCGACGGTGGAACTGAGCGAGCCAAGCAGGGTCAACGGTCGGCAACGGCCTTCCGCTTTTCCAATCGTCCCACCGCGCGAGAAGCGCCGCGGCGATGACATCAGGATCCGACACGCCGGCGTTGAACCCCACACCGGACCGATGGAGAAACGATTCGTCGTCGCTTCCGGCCGGGACGATGCCGAGGATCTGTCGATTCGCCGAAAAATACTCGAACAGCTTGCTCGACACCGCGTAGTCGGCGGCGGTCTCGATGTGCAGCAGCACGTGTGACGCGCGCATCAGATCGCGCCCGCGATCGTGGCCGACCGGGCCGACGTATTCGACGATGTTGGACAGATCCTCGCCCGCAATCCGCTCGTCGAGCGAGAACGCACATTGGTTCGGTCCGACGAACCGCACCCGGAAGTCGGCCGCGGCGGCCGGATGTCTGGAGCGCAACCGCCGGAGCGCTTCAAACAAGACCGATGGAAAGCGCCGCTCCATGATCGAGCCGACGTAGCTCAACACGAAGCGATCGTCAGGCGGCGACGCATCGCTCGACCGGAGATCTTCATAGCCGTTCATGACCAGCGCGACCCGATCGGCGAGCGCCGGGTATTTCTCGGCCATCCGGCGCTGCATCGACGGCGTGACAACAACCGTGCTGGCAGCCGCGCCGACCACCCGCGCCTCCCACGCGCTTTCAGTTCGCGCTCTTCTCGGATTCGAGGGATTCCACAGCACGCCATAGGTCCACGGATCGCGGAAATCGGCCACCAGCGGCAGGCCGGTTCGCTGGTGCAGCGACCAGCCGGCCTTCAACGTCTCGAAGGGCGGCGCGGACGCGAGAATGGCGTCCGGACGATACCGCTCGATCAAGGCGACTCCCACCTCGATTGCCTGCTGCATCCAGCTGACTTCCCATTGCCGGTACGGGTCGCGATGGGCGGCGCGCCAGGCCAGCGCTTCTCCGAGCCACCCGGCTGGTTTTCCCGCCAGGGCTTCCACCGGTCTTGCCCACGGCAACTGCCAGTGACGATGCCACGCGTCCACGAACCCGTAAGGGACACGCTCGACCCGAACGCTCGGCGGCAGCGTCTCGAGTTGTGTCGGATCCAGCGGAAGGGTGCCGCTGTCAGGACGCGTCAGAACGATCGGGTCCCAGCCGAAACCGGGCAGGTAGCGGGCGAACGCCAGCGGCCGGAAACCGCCCGCATCGACGATGGGAGGGAACATGTACGCGAGCAGGAGCACGCGTCTCGTCACGTCAGAACTGCTGCCCCTTCTGAAGCGACCATCTGCACAATCTTGGCCGCCGCCGTCGATTCAGCAATCGCCGGGCGCGCCAGCCGTCCGCGTGACAGCTGCCTGCGAGCGGCTTTCAGAAGGCGATCCCGCTGGGCGCCGACAACCAGGTTGCGCTCGTCGTCCTGCGTCTCGAGCCACTCGGTCTGATCGCGCGCGGTCACGCACGGTGTGCCGAGCCAGTAGGCTTCCTTCTGGACCCCGCCCGAATCGGTGACGACCAGCGCGGCGCTGCCTTCCGCTGCGATCATCGACCCGTACGCGAGCGGCGCCACGATGCGCAGCGCCGGCGGCAGCTGGAGGCCGAGCCCCGGCAGCAGTTTCTGCGTGCGCGGGTGCAGCGGCACCACCACCGGCAGCTCCGTGGCGAGCTCGGCGAGCGCGCCGAAGATGCCCCGCAGTCGCTGCTCGTCGTCGGTGTTCTCAGCGCGGTGGATCGTCGCGAGCATGAACCGCTGCGGCTCGATGCCGAGCTCGGACCATCCTGGCGGCAACTCCCCGCGGCCGCCGAACATCACGACCAGCTCGTACATCACGTCGCCGACGACGTGCACGCCGCGCTCGATGCCCTCGCGCTTCAGATTTGCGACGGCGGTGTCGGTCGGGCAAAACAGCCAGCGTGACAGATGGTCGGTGAGAACACGATTGATCTCTTCGGGCATCCGCCGCTCGAAACTTCGCAGGCCCGCCTCGACATGTGCGACCGGGACATGGAGTTTTGCCGCGGCGAGTGCGCCGGCCAGCGTCGAGTTGGTGTCGCCGTAGACGAGGACTACGTCTGGATGTTCGTCCTCCACGACGGCTTCGATCGTTTCGAGCATGCGTCCGGTCTGCGCACCGTGCGGACCCGAGCCGATGTTGAGATCGCGATTCGGCGCCTGCAGTCCCAGCTCGTCGAAGAACACCCGCGACATCTCGAAATCGTAGTGCTGGCCGGTGTTGACGAGCACGGACTGAATGCCAGCGCCTGCGCGATTGGCCGCGTCGATCGCGTATCCGACGGCGGCGGCCTTGATGAACTGCGGCCGCGCACCAACGACGGTGAGCAGTTTCATGCAGCGGCGGGACAGGTGGAGGACAAGCCTCGATTATAATCGTTCAACGTGAAAAATTTTGCGATTACCGGAGTGGCCGGCTTCGTCGCGCCGCGTCATCTCGAAGCCATCCGCGCGACCGGCAATCGCCTGGTGGCCGCGGTCGATCCACACGACTCCGTGGGCATCCTCGATCGCTACGCATTCGACGTGCGCTTTTTTACCGAAATCGAGCGCTTCGATCGCCACCTCGAAAAACTGCGCCGCGGGCCGCAGGAGCAGCGGATCGATTACCTGAGCATCTGCTCGCCGAATTACCTGCACGATGCCCACATCCGGATGGCCTTGCGCGCCGGTGCCGACGCGATCTGCGAGAAACCGGTTGTCATCAATCCGTGGAATCTCGACGCGCTGCAGGAGCTCGAACGCGAGACCGGCCGCCGCGTCGCCACGATTCTCCAGCTGCGGCTCCATCCGGCGCTGATCGCGTTGAAGACGCGCATCGACGACAGCGACCGATCGCATCGCTACCGCGTCAACCTCACCTACATGACGTCGCGCGGGCGCTGGTACCAGGTGTCGTGGAAAGGCGTCAAGGAGCGATCGGGCGGGCTGGCCACCAACATCGGCATCCATTTTTTCGACATGTTGATCTGGCTGTTCGGCGCGGTCGGTCGATCGTGCGTGCACACCCGCGACGAGTGGCGGACCGGCGGCACGCTCGAGCTCGAGCGGGCCGACGTCACCTGGTTCATGTCGGCCGATGCCGCCGACCTGCCGTTCGAGGCGATCGCGGGAAAGAAAACGACGTTCCGATCGATCACGGTCGACGATCAGGAAGTGGAGTTCTCCGAGGGGTTCACCGAGCTGCACACGCGATCGTACGAGGAGATCCTCGCCGGCCGTGGCTTCGGCATCGACGACGCGCGGCCCTCGATCGAGCTCGCGCACCGGGTCCGCGACGTCGCCATCACGCCCCGTTAGCCAGCCATGCCTCTGCCCCTCCGGGCGCGACGCGTCTTGTTCACGGCGTTTGTGCTCGGCCTGGCTGTTCGCGGCGTGATTCTGGCGAATACGGGCGCACTCGGTACACCGATCGTCGACGAACAGCATTACAGCCTGATCGCTCAGAACATCGCCGCCGGCCATGGGTTCGCCTGGAGTCCCGCGGAACCGACCTCCATCCGGCCGCCGCTGTACCCGGGACTGCTCGCGGCCGTCTGGACCCTGACTCCAAACAACCTCCAGGCCATTCGTGTCCTGCAGATTCTGCTCACGCTCGGCACCGCGGTGCTGGTCTACATCCTCGGATCGCGCGTCTACAATCCGATGGTCGGGGCGTGGGCCGCCGCAGCCACGTGGCTATACCCGTCGCTGATCTTTGCGAACTTCCTGATTCTCACGGAAACGCTTTTCACGTTTCTCCTGGTCGCGTTCGTTCTGCTCGCGGTTCTGCTCGTCCAGACCCCGCGCGCCTCGGCGGCATTGGCGTGTGGCATTACGCTCGGTCTCGCCGCGCTCACCCGCAGCATCCTCTGGCCGCTGCCGTTGCTTCTGTGCCCGCTGCTGACGGGATTGATTCGGGGTCCACTCGCGAGGCGTGTCTTGCTTCCGGCCCTGGTCTTCGCCGGCTACGCCGTCGTCGTCGCTCCGTGGGCCGCGCGCAACACGCGCCTGCAGCGGGTCTTCACGGTGGTGGACACCATGGGCGGGATCAACCTTCGAATGGGCAACTACGAGTACACACCCGACGATCGGATGTGGGACGCGGTGTCGCTTGGCGGCGACAAGAGCTGGGTGCACGGCCTGTCGTCGGATCTGCCCGGCCACTCGGTCACGGAAGGCCAGAAAGAAAAGTGGGCGCAGCGTAAGGCGATCGCGTACATGCGGGCGCATCCCGGCGTCACGCTGCGCCGCGCCGCGATCAAGTTCGCGGATTTCTGGGGTCTCGACCGCGAGTTCGTCGCCGGTGTGCAGAGCGGTTTTTATTCGCCGCCGGCCTGGTTTCAACTCTTCGGAACGGCGGCCATCCTGCTTTCGTACGTCGTCGTCGCAGCCGCGGCGGCTGCAGGCATATGGATCGCGGCACCCGAAGACCGGCGCCTCCACGCGATCCTGCTGCTGCCGATTCTGCTGATCATGGGAGGTCATACCATCGTCTTCGGCCATTCGAGGTATCACCTGCCGCTGGTCCCTCTTCTGGCCGTGTACGGCGGGGCGGCCGTCGTAGCCACTCGCGCACGGGCGCCCCGGTTTACCTGGAGCTGGAGCCCTGCGGTCATTGGGGCGGTCGTCACGGTGGCAGTGCTCGCGTCCATCTGGGTGCGGCAGATCGCCTACACGGACCTCGGCAGACTCGCCGCGTTCTTCAGTCGCTCACCGTAGCGGTTCGGGTTTTCGACGACAAAAGTCTGCTCCCATGCAGACTCTCGTGAGGCCCCGCCCGGAAGCCGCAGACCCCTTCGCTGTTTCTCCAACACGACTCCCCCTAACCCACGCTCTTTATGAGACTTTCTGGCATGCGGCGCCCGGACGCGTCGTGGCCTGACGCTTGCTCCCCTGCAGCCGGTCACCATCACAGCCAAGGCTCGCCGGTGCGAGACAGGAGCGGCAGTTTCATGATCGCGGAAAGCGTATCGCTGGGCCGGGATGTCCGGATAGCTCAGCCAGACCTCGTCAACCTGTACGGATGCTCGATTGGGGATGGCACAAAGATCGGCGCGTTCGTCGAGATCCAGAAGGGCGCGGTCATCGGTCGCAACTGCAAGGTGTCGAGCCATACCTTCGTCTGCGAGGGGGTGGAGCTGGAGGATGGCGTGTTCATCGGTCACGGCGTGATGTTCACGAACGACATCTATCCGCGCGCCGTCACGGCAGACGGCGGACTGCAGACCGAGGCCGACTGGCAGGTCGTTCCAACGCTCGTCAAGACGGGCGCATCGATCGGCAGCAACGCCACCATCAAGGCGGGTGTCACGATCGGCGAAGGCGCACTGGTTGGCGCCGGCGCCGTCGTCACCAGGGATGTCGCCCCGCACACCATCGTCGCCGGCGTGCCGGCGCGCGCGGTCCGCGCCGTTCCGTCGAACGGCATTCCCGTTCATGTTGACAATGCGAGGAGCGTCTGATGATTCGGATTGGCGTCATTGGCTACGGGTACTGGGGGCCAAACCTCGTGCGGAACTTCCACGAGGTCGGCGGCTGCCAGGTCGTGGCGGTGAGCGACACGCGCGCGGAGCGGCGTGCGCTCGTTGAAGCGCGGTACCCGTCGGTGCGCGCCACGTCGGACTATCGCGATCTGTTGACCGATCCCAGGATCGATGCCGTGCTGATCGCCACGCCGGTCCACACGCATTACCCGCTGGCGCTGGAAGCGATGTCGAACGGCAAACACGTCTGGGTCGAGAAACCGATGACGACCACATCGGAAGAAGGCCTGCGCCTGATCGACGAGGCCGACCGCCGTGGGCTCGTGCTGCACGTCGATCACACCTTCGTCTATACCGGGGCGGTCCGGAAGATTCACGAACTCGTCAGCTCGGATGCGCTCGGCCGCATTTACTACTACGACTCGGTCCGGGTCAACCTGGGACTCTTCCAGAGCGATGTGAACGTGATCTGGGATCTGGCCGTTCACGACCTGTCGATTATGGACTACGTGCTGCCGGTTCAGCCGTGCGCCGTGTCGGCCACCGGCATCGGACACGTCAGCGGCAAGCCGGAGAACATCGCGTATCTGACGCTGTTCTTCGAGGACTCGACGATCGCGCACGTCCACGCCAACTGGCTGGCGCCCGTCAAAGTGCGCCGGACGCTGCTCGGCGGCAGCAGCAAGATGATCGTGTACGACGACCTCGAGGCGAGCGAGAAGGTCAAGGTCTACGACAAGGGCCTGAAGATGGGCGAACAGGGCGACGCCCGCTATCAAGTGTTGGTCGGATATCGGGCGGGCGACATGTGGGCGCCGCAAATCGAAGTCACGGAAGCGCTGCAGACCGAAGCCCTGCACTTCCTCGAGTGCATCACCCAGCAACGGCATTCGTTGACCGACGGCGAAGCCGGCCTGCGCGTCGTTCGAATCCTCGAAGCGGCGACGCGATCGATGTCCTGCCGGGGTCAGGTCGTCGAGCTCGACCGACCGACGGTGGCCGCATGATTCCGTTCCTCGATCTCAACGCGCAGTACCGGTCGATCAAGCAGGAAGTCGATCACGCGGTGCTGTCGGTCCTCGAATCGTCGCAGTTCGTCCTGGGACCCGAGGTCGCGGCGTTCGAGAAGGAGTTTGCCGCGTTCAGCGGGGCTTCTCACGGTGTCGCCGTCAATACCGGCACGAGCGCGCTGCACCTGGCGCTGCTGGCGGCAGGCGTCGGTCCGGGCGACGAAGTCATCACCGTGCCGTTCACCTTCGTGGCGACCGTGGCGGCGATTCGCTATACCGGTGCGCGCCCGGTGTTCGTCGACGTGGATGCGCGATCGTTCACGATGGATCCCGATGCCCTGGTCCAGGCGATTACGCCGAGAACCAAGGCTGTGGTTCCTGTTCATCTATACGGCCAGCCGGCCGACATGGATCCCATCGTCGCGATCGCGCGGCGTCACGGCCTGACGGTCATCGAAGATGCGTGTCAGGCGCATGCCGCCGCCTACGAGGAGCGGCCGGTCGGCAGCCTGGGCGATCTTGCCTGCTTCAGCTTCTATCCCGGAAAGAACCTCGGTGCGTACGGCGAAGGCGGCATCGTCGTGACCAACGATGGCGAGCACGCGCGAAAAATCCGCATGCTGCGCGACTGGGGACAGGAGCGCCGCTATCACCATACGCTCCAGGGTTTCAATTACCGGATGGAAGGGCTTCAGGGCGCGGTGCTCCGCGTGAAGCTGCGGCACCTGGCCAGGTGGACCGATCTGCGCCGCGAACGCGCCGCCTTGTACACCCGGTTACTCGCCGACAGCGGTGTGACGCCGCCTGCTGAAATGCCGTACGCGCGGCACGTGTATCACATCTACGCGATTCGATCGGCGGAACGCGATGACCTGCAGCAGAAGCTGCTGCACCGCGGTATCCACACCGGCCTGCATTACCCGATTCCTGTTCATTTGCAGGAAGCGCACGCCGATCTCGGCTACCGCCCTGGACAGTTCCCGCAGTCCGAGGCGGCCGCTCGCGACGTGCTGTCGCTGCCGATGTACCCCGAGATGCCTCTCACCGACGTCGAGCGGACGGCGGCGGCGATCGCCGAAGTCGCCGCGTCGGTGACGGTTCGAGCCAGCAGCTGATGACAACGCTCGCAGACGCTCCGGTTCCACCGCTTCCGGCACCGTTGACGCCCTATCGCTATCTGTGGCCCCGCGTCGAGTTGAGTCGATCGGGATCGTGGACCCCGGGCCTTGGCGATGCCTTCTACCGCAACATGCCGGAATCGGCGGAGGAACTGGCGGCGGACAGCCGATGGCCGGCCTTGTTTCCGTCGTCGATCTGCCTCGTGACGACCGGCGACGGATCATCGGGGGCGCTGGAAAAGGTCGTCGGCGCTTCGATTGTGAACCGCTTCCCGTACATCGTCGCGCTGAGCTTCTGCCAGCGGCCGCTGTCGGATCGCCATTACGTGCGGAGCCGGTTCATGGAAGCGCTGGAACGCAACGAAGAAGTGGCGGTCCAGTTCCTGGCTCCAGGCGAGACGCTCGATCGCGCCATGCGCGCGATCGCGACGCTCCCCGACGACCGCGCCTCGGAGCGGATTGCGCATGCCAATCTGCCGGTGCGGAACGCACGGACGAATCGGGCACCTGTCTTGACCGATGCCTACCTGGTCTACGAAGCACGGCTCGTCAAGCCGGGCCGCGATTTCGAAGGCGTGCCGATTCATGCGGAACCGTGGACCGATGCCGGGAGCCACCGGGTCTACTACCTCGAGATCACCGCGATTCAGCTTCGCCGCGACATCGCACAAGGCCGGAACCAGATTCACTGGCGCAGTCTGCCGACCTGGGCGCCCGGACCGTCATTCGACGGATCGCGCGCCGTGGCGGCCAGTGTCGACGGCGCGAAGTATCTGAAGCCGTATACGCCGCTGTACCGTTTTCCGTCATCCGGCACCATCGCCTTCGAGTCCGACGAAGTGCGCGACGGGATGGCCGTCAAGTATCTCCCACCGCTGCCCGAGGATCAGGTCGAGGTGAACAACGATCGGGCGCGCTGGCCTTGTTTTTTTCCCTCCTCCGTCGGCATGATTACGACGTGGCATGAAACGGGCGTGCCCAACGTCATCCCGTGCGGCTCGACGACGATCATCAGCCGCCATCCGCTCATCGTGACGCCGTGCGTCTCGTACGCGGCCATCAACGACCGGTATGCGCCGCGCGCCTCGCTCAATACCATCCGCAGGACCGGACGGTTCGGTTGCGGGGTGCCGTTCATCGAGGAAACCATCCTCCGCGCGATCAAGTACTGCGGGAACGTGTCGATCACCAACAACCGCGACAAAGTGAAGGAATCGGGGCTCGAGATCGAACCGTCGGAATGGGCGCCGGTGCCGACGGCGCTTCCCGTGTATTTCGAGTGCCAGGTCGTGGACGAAGTCAGGCTCGGGACGCACGTCATGTTCCTGGGAGAAGTCCGCCGGATTCGCGTCCGCGCCGACGTCACCCCGGATCGTCCGCTCGAGTGGTGCCCCTGGGCCGACGTCACGTCGGCCGAGGACTTTCGGTGACGGCCCCGCCGTCTGTCGTGACAGACGCGCGACCCGGCCTTCATCCTCTTCGCCTCGCGCGCCTGGTCGACGAAGCGGTCGTCCGCTGCGAGCTCGATTTGACGGGTGCCGTCGTCCTGACCGAAGCGGCGACCGCTTCCTACGCGGTGACCCCGGTGATTGCCGCGCGCGCCGGCGCGTCGCGTGTCTACGCCGTGACGCGTTCAACGCGTTTTGGATCGGTCGAGCAGGTCAGAGCCGAGACCCTGGAGCTCGCGCGGCTCCTCGGCGTGGACAATCGGATTCAGATCGTGGACGAAAAACGGCGCGCGATTGTCGAGGAGGCCGACATCGTGACCAATAGCGGCCACGTCAGGCCGCTCGACGCCGAAACGATCGCGTGGCTGAAACCCGGCGCCGTCATCCCTTTGATGTACGAGACATGGGAACTGCGACCGGCCGACCTGGACCTGGCGGCCTGCCGCAGAAAGGGAATTCTGGTCGCCGGGACGAACGAGCGGCACCCCGCCGTCGACGTCTTCTCGTTTCTGGGCGTGCTGGCCGTTCGTCTTCTTCACGATGCGGGAGTCGCCGTCTTCAAGAGCTCTGTGCTGGTCGTGTGCGACAACGATTTCGGACCCTACATCGAGCGCGGGCTGTCAAACGCCGGCGCCGCAGTGGACCTCGTCCACGATGCCGCCGCCGGGCAGGCGAACGTGGCCTATGATGTGATTCTTGTCGCGATGACACCACGGCCGGAGCCGGTTCTGTCCGAATCCGATGTCAGACGGATGGCGGTGGCATGGCCCGATGCCGTCGTGGCGCAATACTTCGGCGATCTCGATCGTGCTCTGATCGCCTCGCTCGGATTGCCGATCTGGCCGGTCGAGGCGCCGCGGCCCGGACACATGGGTATTCTCCCCGCTGAAGTGGGACCGGAGCCGACGCTTCGATTGCAATCGGGAGGCCTCAAGGCGGGCGAAGTGCTCTGGCGATATCGCGAGAATCCCCCGGCGGCCGCGCGTGAGTTCATCGACCACTACATCGTGTGAGCGGCACCACACCCATGGCGCGCGTTCTACTCATCGGAGTCGGGCCGACCGCCGACACCGCGCTCGAATCCTTGCTCGAACGGTTCGAGCTGATCGGCGTGGTCCGGAACGTCGGGGACAACGCCCAGGCCGATCCGGTGATTCGGCGTGCGAGATCGGCTGGGGTGCCGGTTTTCCCGGACATCTCGCGGCGAAGCATCCAGCGCCTCGTCTCGGAGCTGTCGCCTGACGCCGCGGTCGTGTCGTCGTACAGCAGGCTGTTCGAACGCGAAACGGTTGCCCTCTGCCCGTTCGTCAACGTGCACTACGGGCCGCTGCCGAAGTATCGTGGGATGGCGGCGCTCAACTGGGCGATTCTCAACCGCGATCCGTCGACCGCGATCACCATACACACGATCGTCGAAGGCATGGACTCGGGCCGCATCCTCTACCAGGAACCGATACCGATCGGCGCGGATGACACAGTGACCGATTTGATCGACCGCCTCAACGAGCTGCAGCGTCGCCATCTTGGCGATGCCGTCGCGAGATTGCTGGACGGGGACCCTGGCGTCGCTCAGGACGAAGCCGCGGCGACGTACTCGTGCAACCGGATGCCGCAGGACGGGGAAATCGATTGGTCGGCGTCCACCCGCGACGTCTACGCGCTGGTGCTCGCACTTCCGCCACCGTTTCCTGGCGCCTTCACGTATCTCCGCGGCAGGCGTCTGATCGTGTGGCGAGCGACGCCGGTGCTCGATTCGCCGCCGTACTCGGGCCGCGTACCGGGCCGGGTGGTCGCGGTGTCGAAGACGGACGGCACGGTTGACGTCCTGACGGGCGACGGCGTGATACGGTTGCAGAATGTGCAGCTCGAAGGCGGCGCGCCCGTGTCCCCGTCAGCGCTGGTCACGTCGGTCAGAACGACATTCGGGCTGAGCCGAAGCGAGCTGCTCGAGCGCGTCGAGGCGCTCGAAGCGCAGGTGGCCGAGCTCACTCGCGCACTGAAGCAGATGACGAGCCACGTATAGGCGAAAGGATCCGGACAACGATGATCGAGACAGTGCCACAGCAAGGAGTGCCGTTCGCGCGGCCGTCACTCGATGAACGCGAAGCCGAGGCGGCGCGTCGGGCAATTCTTTCGGGGTGGGTGACACAAGGACCGGAAGTGGCGGCGTTCGAGCGTGAGTTTGCCGCCGCCGTCGGCGCCGATCGCGCGTGCGCGGTTTCCAATTGCACCACTGCCCTGCACCTGGCCCTGCTGGCGGCCGGCGTCGGCCCGAACACCGAGGTCGTCACCGTCAGCCACTCGTTCATTGCCACCGCGAACGCGATTCGCTATTGCGGCGCCGTTCCCATCTTCGTCGACATCGATCGGTCGACTTTCAATATCGATCCGTCACTCGTCGACGCCGCCATCGGCAGCCGGACCCGCGCCATTCTCGCGGTCCATCAGATGGGCATGCCGTTCGACCTCGCGCGCCTCGTCGACGTCGCGCGCCGCCACCGCCTCCCGCTGATTGAGGATGCGGCATGCGCCGTGGGCAGCGAGGTGCTGTGGAGCGGCCGCTGGGAACCGGTCGGCAAGCCCCACGGCGACGCGGCCTGCTTTTCGTTCCATCCCCGCAAGGTGTTGACGACGGGCGACGGCGGGATGATCACGACGGTGCATCCTGAGTGGGATCGCCAGTTTCGACTGTGGCGGCAGCACAGCATGGACATGCCCGACACGGTCCGGCATGCCTCGCGTCAGGTCATGGTCGAGTCCTACACGATGCTCGGTTTCAACTATCGCATGACGGACATTCAGGCCGCCGTCGGCCGTGAGCAGCTCAAGAAGCTGCCGGCGATGGTGGAGCGCCGTCGGGAGCTGGCGGGGCGCTATCGCGAGCTTCTCGCCACCATTCCCGGCATCGAGCCGCCGGCGTGCCCCGACTGGGCCCGGCCCAACTGGCAGAGCTACTGCGTTCGACTTCCTCAGGGCGTCGATCAACGCACCGTCATGCAGCGCCTGCTCGATCGCGGGATCTCCACGCGTCGCGGCATCATGTGCTCGCATCGGCAGCCCGCGTTCGCCATCGAGCCCTGGTCGTGTACGCCCGGCGGCGATCGGTGTCCCGACGGCCCGCTGTGTGCCCGTTTGCGCGAGAGCATGCTCGCGGAAGATCACGCTATTCTTCTCCCGTTCTATTCCGCGATGACGACGGCGGAACAGGATCTCGTCGTGTCGGCGCTGGCAGAGGCGGTCGAAGTCCAACTCGCGGCTGGCAGGACAGCCGGGTAGTGGCATGCCGACGGTCAGCAGACTGCGTGGGCGCACCGTGATCAGCGTCATCACGCCGGCGTTCAACGAGGCCGAGAATCTGCCGGAACTGCATGCGCGCCTGCATGCGGTCCTCGATCCGCCAGGCATCGAATGGGAGTGGCTCGTCGTCGACGACCACTCGACCGACGCCACCTGGCAGATGCTCCGCGGTCTGGCGGATCGCGATCATCGAGTCCGGGCGCTGCGCTTCTCTCGCAACTTCGGCTCGCACATGGCGGTCGCCTGCGCCCTTCAAAGCGTCGAGGGAGACGCCGCGGTCCTCATCGCCGCCGACCTGCAGGATCCGCCGGAGACGCTGCCGCTGCTCATCGAGCACTGGCGCGCCGGCAATGACGTCGTCTGGGCCGTGCGGCAGGAGCGCGAAGGGGCGTCCTTCTCCACCAAGTTCTTCGCGTCGATGTACTACGGGCTGATGCGCCGCGTCGCGCTGCCGAACATGCCGTCGCAGGGGGCCGATTTCCTGCTCATGGATCGCAAGGTCGTCGACGCCTACAACGGCATTCCCGAGAAGAACAGCAGTCTTCTCGCGATGGTGTTGTGGATGGGGTTCCAGCAGACCTCTATCGAGTACGTGAAACGGCCGCGGCATGCCGGTCACAGCAAATGGACGCTGGCCAAGAAGCTCAAGCTGCTGGTCGATTCAATCGTGTCCTTCAGCTACGTGCCGATTCGAGCGATGTCGTACATCGGCTTGACGATGGCGGCGCTAGGCTTCATCTATGCCGCCGGTGTGGCCGCCGGGCGGGCCCTGGGCTGGGTCGTCGCCGGCACCGGCTTCGCGGCGCTGATGACGGTGCTGCTCGTGGGCCAGGGTTTGATCCTCACGGTACTCGGTGTGCTCGGCGAGTACCTGTGGCGTACCTTCGACGAAGCGCGCGGCCGGCCGCGCTACATCGTCGAGGACGCCATTCGATCCAGACAGGGCGCCGCAGACCGCGGTGCGCTTCACGAGTCGCATCGACCTGGCATCAACGTGTCGAGCGGACGCGTCTCGTAACCGGACTACTTTTCAGTCGCAGACGATCGCTCGGCCACGTCCGGCCGGGCGCGCGGGTTCGTCACCTCGTACAGCTGCCCCGGCCTGGGATACACATCTCTCGGATCGATGCATCCACTGTCGCCGATCCGATGGCCATCCGCCACCAGCCGCGCCAGCAGCGGCGACGTGATCTGGCCGTTCGCGTACTGCGACTCGTACAGGTAGAACTGCGGGGTGTGCTCTTTCAACTCCGCGTATTCGATCGTTCGCCAGCCACGCTGCGGGTTCATCCGCCGAGCCACGGCCGACGCCATCGCGTTGTATTCGGTGACGTACACGAAACGCGCCGCGAGCGACTCGGGGGCGTAGAAGCTGAGCACGCCGTACGAATGAACGTCCGTGACGACGATTGGCGCGGTCGAGCGCGCAAGGGCGCTGGAACAGCGGAGAATTGCGAAGACGCCGGACTGCTCGGCGATCGCCGACCGTTCTTGGAGACCGACCTTGGCCCTGGCTACGTTCGAGAGGCTGGCGACGATCGCAGCCGCCAGCAGCGCCGTGCCCGTCGCTCGCCCGCGCGCAGTCAATTGCGCCGTTCCCAGACCAGCGGCCGTCGCGACCCCGATCACGGTGAGGAGCACGTACCGGGCGTTGAATTCCCCAATCGCCACGGAGGCCAGGATGACGCCGGCCACCGGGATCATCAGGAAACCCAGGACCGCAGCGAGAACCTCTGGAGGGACGCGTGCCGCCTGCGGCGGCGTTCCGCGGGTACTGGTTCGAGCGGCAAAGCCGGCAAGAATCAGCAGCAGCACCAGAAACATCAGCGCGCTTCCCTGAAGCAGGCTGTGATACGCGTCGACCACGGCCATCACGCTCGAGCGCAAGGTCCACACAGGTGCCGTGAGATGCTGCAGGGATCGTCCCGTCCGAATGATCGGAAGAAAACCAATCAACGGCAGCACGCCGACCACAATGGCCGCAGACATCGGAATGTCGATTCGACGACGCCGAAGCAGACGAACGAGTTCGCCCAGTCCCAGCGGAATCATCACGAGGAGCGCATACCAATGGCTCGACAGGGCCGCGGCCACGCTCAGCGTGAGGCCGACCAGCCAGGGTCCACGATTCGCGCTCTCGGTCGCGCGCTGCCAACACAGCAGCACCGCCGCGCCGGCACCCAGCATCAAGCCGTACGGTCTCGCCTCGTATGCGAAGCCGTAGGCGGCCGTGCACATCGGGATCAGCAGCGCGACACCGGCCGCGGCCGTCGAGGTATACCGGCGGACGAACAGATAGATACTGATCGACATCACCCAGCAGCCGATGATTTCCGGCAACCGAATCGCGATATGACTCGGCCCGAGCAACGCGATCGACCCGCGCGTCAGGAAATGCCCAAGCGGCGGCAGAACGTCACCGCCGACGATGGCGGCCCAGACGTCGCTCGCGGACGCCAGCGTGGCGACCGAATAGGTGACGAGCTCGTCGCCCGCGAGAATCTTGCGATGAGCGGACAGCAGCGTGGCTACCAGGAACACCGCGGAGAACGCCAGCAGCAGAAGCAGGTCGCCGCTTCCCCACCGCACGGGTTCCGCCCCGGAACGGCCAGCGTCGGCATTGACGACGTCAGCCGCCATGCACGCCTTCGGTCATGCCTTCCCAGTTCTTGGTCCTGATCTGGTCGAGTGCGCCAGGATTGTCGCGATACAGCGTGGAGAAGTACTCCAACGTGCGGCCGATCCCCTCGCGTAACGACACGCTCGGATGAAAGCCGATGGCAGTTTTCAGCTTCGCCGTGTCGACCCACAGTTTGGGGACATCGGCAGGACGCGGTGCATCGAACACCGGCTTGAGGTCTGTCCGGCCGGTGGCCTCGAGCAGGGCCCGCGCCAGCGTATCGATTCGCGTTTCCTCGCCGTAGCCAAGGTTGACCACATCGCCAACGAGCGAGTCGGCCGACGCGATGCGTGCGAGCGCCGCGGCGCAGTCGGTGACATAGAGAAAATCGCGCGTGTGCGATCCGTCGCCGAAAATCACCGGCGGCTGGCCCGCGAGGGCCCGCAGGATGAAGCGCGGAATCACCTCGCCCGAGTCGCCTTCGAAATGGGATCGCGGCCCGTAGTTGTTGAACGGCCGGACGCACACGACCGGCAGGCCGTAGCATTCGAAGTACGACCGCGCGTAATGCTCGCCGGCCAGCTTGCTGCTTCCGTACACAGTCAGCGGCCATGGCGTGCACTGTTCGGTGATCGGAAAATCGCGCGCCCGTCCGTAGATTTCCGATGTGGAGACGTAAACGAATCTCCGGACGCCGACATCCCGTGCCGCCTCGAGGACGTTGAGCGAGCCCAGGGCGTTCACCTGGTGGTTTTCAACGGGACTGTGCAGCGAATGGCGGACGCCGAGGCACGCAAGATGGAACACCGTGTCGACCTCGCTCATCGCGCGATCGCACGTCGGGCGGTCCACGATGTCGCCCTCGATGACTTCGAGGCCGCGCGGCACGGGGCACGGCAGGTTCTCACGACGGCCGTTACGGAAGTTGTCGAGAACAGTCACGTGAAGGCCCTGGGCCAACAGGTGATCAACGAGGTGGGAGCCGATGAAGCCGGCTCCGCCGGTGACGAGAACGTTGCCGGAAATTGTCATAGGAGCGCACGGCTCATTTCTCTGTGGGTGGTCGGAGAACCGCTAGCCGATGCAAATTGGATGCTGGGCCGACAGTCGACCGCATCCCGGGTTGCACACGCCTGCAACGGCACAAATTGTTGCACCGTCATGTTTTGCAGCCATTCGGTATGCTACTTGAATAGCCGATATCAATTGCACCGAAACGGTTGACGGAGAGCGTTGACGCGTGGGGAGATTCTTTCGTTTTTCAGCTATTTGTCTACCTTCTCGAGGACTTCTCCGGCAATCGACTAGATAAACCAGAATGTTGACTGTTTCGTCGAATATTCGCTCATTCTCAGGCATGGACGCCGCCGAGGCCGGGGCATCCCCGCGGCCGCCCCAATCCGATGTCCGGAACCCTGTGACCGGCGAAGGACGCGTGGGGGCGGTGTTGTTCGATCTCGACGGGACGCTTTACCGTCAGCGGCCGATGCGGGCGCTGATGGCGCTGGAGTTGGCGACGCTTGCGCTGAGAAGCCCGCTTCAGGCGCCGGTCACGTGGCGTGTCCTGTCGGAATTCCGCCGCGCCCAAGAGGCGCTCCGGGGCCAGGCCACGGAGCGCGGAGCCGCGATCGAACAACTACAGTTGACCGCGCGAAGGACCGGATTGCCGGTCGATCAGGTGGAGACCCTCGTTGCGGAATGGATGATCGAACGGCCGCTGAAGTACATGCCCCGTTGCCGGGCGGAAGGGCTCCAGCGGCTCCTCGATTTCCTCTGCCGGCGCGGAATCCGGATCGGCGTGTTCTCCGACTATCCGCCGGAGCTGAAGCTGAAGGCGCTCGGAATCGCCGGCCGGTTTTCCGTGCTCGTCTGCTCCGCAGATCCTGACGTGGGCATGTTCAAGCCGCATCCAAGAGGCTTTCTCGTGGCGGCCGCCCGCTGGCAGATCGACCCCTCGGAAATACTCGTGGTCGGCGACCGCCCGGAGGTGGATGCGGCCGGCGCCCGCGCAGCCGGCATGCCGTGTGTGATCATCGGCGGGCACCACGACAAACGGTCCCACGATTTCGTGTCGCTCGATTCCCTGGAAAGGCTTCGTGATGTCCTCGACGATGACCACGGTCGCTGAACGGCAGGCAGGCATCGACCTCTGGGCGTACGTGCAGATCGCGCGCGTCGACCATTGGTTCAAGAACGTCTTCATGATCCTCGGTGTGATCCTCGCGATGTTCTACCAACCGCAGGTCGCATCGTGGTCGAGCGTCGTGCCGCTGTTGGTCGCCGTGCTGTCCACCTGCCTCGTGGCCTCGAGCAACTATGTGCTCAACGAGCTGCTCGACGGGCCGAACGACCTGCTGCATCCCGAGAAACGGTTTCGACCGGTCCCGTCGGGCCGCGTGAAGCCGGCGCTGGCATACGTCGAATGGCTGCTGCTGGCCGCGGCCGGATTCGGCCTCGCTTTGTGGCTCAACTGGTATTTCTTCGCGTCGGCGGTGTGGCTCTGGCTGATGGGCATCGCGTACAACGTCCCACCGCTCCGCACGAAGGAATGGCCGTACCTCGACGTCCTCAGCGAATCGGTGAACAACCCGATTCGGCTGCTGCTCGGCTGGTTCGCGCTGGTCTCGAGTCAGTTCCCGCCGGTATCGCTGGCGGTGTCCTATTGGATGGTCGGCGCCTTCTTTATGGCGATGAAGCGATACGCCGAGTATCGGCACATCGGCGACCCGAAGATCGCCGCCGCCTACCGCTCGTCGTTTGCCTACTACTCGGAAGAGCGCCTGCTGATCAGCCTGTTCTTCTACTCGACCGCCTGTGCACTCTTCGCCGGCATCTTCATCGTCCGCTATCACCCCGAGTTGATTCTGTTCGCGCCGTTCGCCGCCGGCTTGTTCGCCTACTATATGAAGCTCGGCCTTCAGCGCGACAGCCCGGTACAGAATCCGGAAAAGCTCTATCGACAGCGCGGCTTCATGGCGTACCTGATCGTGTGCACCGTCACGTTCATCGTGCTGATGTTCACGAGCATTCCGAAGATGTACGAGATCTTCAACGTCGAGCCGTCGGGCATGCGGCCGCTGTGGACCCTCGGAGAGCCGGGTCGATGAAGCCGCGCGTCTCCTTCGTGGTCCCGGTGCGCAACGACGCCGCGCGGCTCGAGACCTGCCTGCAAAGCATCACGGCGAACGGCCGGCGTCCGGACGAGCTCGAAATCATCGTCGTCGACAACGGATCGACCGACAATTCGCCGGCCGTCGCGCGGCGATTCGGTGCGGAGGTGCTGCGAATCGAGCATGCCCGGGTCGCGACCCTTCGCAACCAGGGCGCGCGCCACGCACGAGCCGACGTGCTCGCCTTCATCGACGCGGACAACGAGATCGCGGCTGGTTGGGTCTATGCGGCGCTCGAGTGTCTGCGGCTGCCCAAAGCCGCCGTCGTCGGCGCCCTCTATCAGCCGCCGGCCGACGGGACGTGGGTGCAGCGAACCTACGGCCACCTCCGCGGCATCCCCAGCGGGCAACACGACACGGATTGGCTCGGCAGCGGCAATCTGGCAATCTGGCGGTCGGCGTTCGAAGCCGTCGGCGGCTTCGACGCGACGCTCGAGACGTGCGAGGACGTGGACCTCTGCCACCGGATTCGCGCGCGCGGTCTTCGAGTCATCAGCGACGCCCGATTGAAGAGCATTCATCACGGCGATCCGCGAACGCTGCTCGAGGTGTTCTCGAGCGAACGCTGGCGCGGCCGCGACAACCTGCGCGTGAGCTTCCGCCGTCCGATCACCTGGTCTGCGCTGCCGAGCGCGGTCGCTCCAGTCATTCAGGGGCTGGCACTCGGCGTCGGCATTGCCGGCATCGTCGCGTCATTCGTCACCCCATCGCTCGGGCTCCCGCTGATTGCGGTGTCGTTGGGTTGTTTTGCAGGCGCGACCTGTCTGCGCGTCGTGCGCGCCGCCCGGCGGGCGCGGCCACGGCGCGCCGTGAGCATGGCGGCTGCCTTCGTCGTCGCGTCCGTGTTCGATATCGCTCGCGCGCTTGCCCTGGTGTCGCCGGCAGCGCACCGCGGCGTGCGTGCCCCGGCGGTGACGGCCGCGTCATGACGCGCCCGATTCGCATCCTCGAGCTCCGCAGCGTGCGGGGGACGGGGGGAGGCCCGGAAAAGACCATCCTGCTCGGCACGGCGCGGACCGACCGGCGGCGATTTGCGGTGACCGCCTGTTATCTCCGTGATAAGCGGGATCCCATCTTCAGCATCGGCCGGAAAGCATCGGACTTGCCTGTCGACTACATCGAGCTGGTGGAGTCCCATTCGTTCGACGTGTCCGTCTTCCCTCGGCTCAGACAACTGGTGCGCGAACGTGACATTGACATCGTTCACGCGCACGACTACAAGACCGACGTCCTGGCGTGGCTGCTCTCGAAGGCTGAAGGCATGACGCCCATGTCCACCGCCCACGGCTGGACCGGCCATAGTTGGCGCGAACGCGCCCTGTACTATCCGCTCGACAAACGGGTGCTCGCGCGATTTCCTAGAGTCGTCGCCGTTTCGAGCGATATACGACGCGAGTTGGTGCGGTACGGCGCGAAAGACGATGCCATCACGACGGTCCTCAACGGCATCGACCATACCGCCTTCCGCCGCGATCGCTCGCGCGAGCGGGTGATTCGACACCAGCTGGGGTTTGCCGACGGCGATTTCGTCATCGGCTCCGTCGGAAGACTCGAGCCGCAGAAGCGCTTTGATTTGCTGCTCGAGGCGGTCGCGTCGTTGAGGGCGAAGTACCCGCGAATCAAGGTGATCATTGCCGGCACCGGAACTCGCCTGCGGGAACTGCGCGAGCAAGCGAGTCGTCTCCGACTCGACGACGCGTGTCAACTGCTCGGCAACCGGACCGACATCGCAGACCTGCATCACGCCTTCGATCTGTTCGTGCAATCCTCCGACTATGAGGGAACCCCGAACGCGGTGCTGGAAGCGATGGCGCTCGAAAGCCCGGTCATTGCGACCAGCGCCGGGGGGACAGCGGAAATCGTCAGAAGCGGACTTGACGGCCTCATCGTGCCGACTGGGAATTCACCAGCCATCGTTGATGCGATCGCGTCCGTGCTTCGCGACCCTGATGCCGCGCGCACTCGCGCGACGTCGGCACGCCGCCGCGTCGAGACCGATCTTTCGTTCGACGCGCGCATGGCTGCGGTCGAGGCGATCTACGTCGAGCTCTTCCAGCAGCGATCGGCCTCGAACACCACACGGCTGGCGGCTGCCCGCACATGAGGGAATGGATCAAAGCGGCGGCGCGAGCGGCGGCCACGCTGGTCATTCTGCCCCAACTCGTGTCATTCAGAGTCCGCGCGGCGGTGATGGGCGACAATCGCGCCCTCGTCGGGTCATCACAGCTGCTGTCGCTGCTTCCGGGGCTTCCAGGACAGTACCTGCGCCGTGCGTTTCTCGCGCGGGTACTTCGCGGCGGCTGCGCCGCGTCGGCAGCCATCGAGTTTGGCACGCTGTTTTCGCAGGTTGATTCCCAGATTGACGATCGCGTCTACATCGGGCCGAGGTGTCACCTCGGCCACGTGCATCTGGAACGCGGTGTCCTGCTGGCGGCGGGTGTCCACATCCCGAGCGGACCCTACACCCACGGCCTGGATCCGTCCACGCCGATTCACGACCAGCCGGGATCGCTCCGCCGCGTCCGCATCGGCGCCGGCAGCTGGATCGGCAGCAATGCGGTCGTGCTGGCCGATGTCGGGCGCGACACCATCGTCGGCGCCGGCGCCGTCGTGACCAGGCCGCTGCCGGATCGAGTGATTGCAGCCGGCGTCCCCGCAACCGTCGTCAAGCGGCGCGACGAACTGACATCGGTGTCGGCATGAGGGTGCTGTTCCTCACCCACCGGTTGCCCTACGCTCCCAATCGCGGCGACCGCCTTCGCGCTTACCACATCGCGCGGACACTCGCGCCGACTGTAGACCTCGAGATCGTCTCGCTGGCGCACGATGCCGAAGAGATGGCGCAGGTCAACCGACTCGAAGCCGTTGGCGCGCGCGTCACTGCCGTTCGCGTGCCGCACGTGCGCAACTACGCGAAGGGACTGCTGCACCTGGCCGGCGGATCGCCGCTCACCCATGTGTTGCTCGACGCGCCCGGTCTGACCGACACGCTGCACCGCATCGTCAGCGAGCGGCCCCCGGACGCGGTGCTGGCGTACTGTTCCGGCATGGCGCGCTTTGCGCTCGAGCCGCCGCTGTCGCGTTTTCCGTTGATCGTGGACCTGGTGGACGTCGACTCGCAGAAATGGGCGGCGCTGTCGCAATTATCGCGGTGGCCGATTCGATCGATCTATGGGCGGGAAGCGCGCCACCTCGCCCGGTTCGAGCAGACCATGAGCGCCGCGGCAGTCGCGACGGTTGTCGTGAACGACCGCGAGCGTGACGCGCTGTGCCGTCTGGCACCGGACGCCAGGATCGCCGTCGTCCCGAACGGCGTCGACCTTCCTCCTCTGGTGCCGCCAGGCGCGCCGGCTGAGCGCCCGATCGTCGTTTTTTGCGGCGTGATGAATTACACACCCAATGTCGACGGCGCGCAGTGGTTCTGCGAGCACGTCTGGCCGCGGATCCGCGCGCAGCGCTCGGACGCCGAACTGCTTCTCGTTGGCTCGCATCCGGCCCGCGCCATTCAGCGGCTGCACTCCCAGGACCACGGCATCGAAGTCACCGGAACGGTGGACGATGTCCGCCCGTATCTCTGGCGGTCGGCGCTGGCGATTGCGCCGCTGCTGACGGCGCGGGGGATTCAGAACAAAGTCCTGGAAGCGGTCGGCGCGGGTCTGCCGGCGGTCGTCAGCGTTCCGGTCTTCGACGGTTTGCCGCCAGCTGTCCGTTCCGCCTGCCGAGTCGGCCCGACCGCCGAGGCATTCGCCGAGGCTACGATAAGCCTGCTGGCGATGTCTTCCGGCGAGCGCCGGCATGTCGCCGGCAGCGCGGACATGAACGCGCTCACATGGGAGACGCAGCTCCGCCCGCTGCGCGACCTGCTCACCGATTGCGGCAATCGCCACGCGATTGCCGTCTAGTCTGGCGCGAGTACCGCTGAAAGACGACCGCTGGCCGGCCCGAACGGTTACTGTTTCGAAGGCGCGGTCGTTTCGCACGACCCTACACAGTATCGAGCGATGTATTCGCTTCCGGGAATGGCCACAGAAGGCTTCGCCTTTTGCGTTCGCCACACCTTGATTTCGTGGATGCCCGGAGAGACGTGTGCCGTCCTGAACGAGCGATCATCGGTCTTGGCGTTTTCAAGCGCGAAGGGTGGATCGCTATCGACGCTCACCATCATGACACCAGAGGCTGCATCGGGATCGCCGGTCAACAGCGCCGAGATGAGAATCGAACCGCCGGCCACGATCGCCGGCTCGCGCAATGTCGGAAAGGTGACAATCGCACGCGGCGGCGGGAAGGTCACGTTGAGGCCCTTCCGCGCCAGCCCGTTGACCAGCCCATCGAGCTGCACGGCCTCATTCTCGCGCAACACGTCGCCCCAAATCGACAACCCGAATTGGTCCCATGACTGCTGCATCGTGAGGCCGCTGACGGGCGTGTTGTAGCCATGCTGCGCGCCCGCTGAGTACCACGAAGGGTTGTTGCCAAGCTGTTGCTTGTAGAACAGGCGATAGTCTTGTCCGGTGCCCTGCCAGTTCTTCACGACGACGCTCGATCCGCGCTGTGGGATGTACAGGCTGTTCCCGATCTTCGGGAGTGGGTCGGTGCCGTTCCAGATCGCGCCATTGCCGAACAGGAGGTATCGGTGCGGAAGATCGCCGAGCGGCTTGTGCATCACGTCAACGAACGTTGTGAACTGCGGCAACAGATCGATGTTGATTCCGTTCTGCAAGGTCGTGCCGGTGACGCGCATGTAGCTCGCGCCACCTCCTCCGGCGATGCCCACCGCGCAGCCGCCGATGTAGCCGCCACCGTCGATCTCGAAACTGCCGATGTAGGCCATGCCCGAATGGATGCCGATCGAGTTCGTGCCGGCCTGACAGATGATTTTCGGGTTGCGGAAAAGCAGCTGGATGCCCTCCGAGATCACGCCAAATGCCTGGATGTCTCGGTTGTAGACGGCTGTGAGCTCCTGGTTCGGGAACTGCGGCGTCGCCCACATCTCCAACCCGGTTCGGGTGTTCGCGGCCAGCACATTGCGCGTCATGACGATCGGCTTGGTGACGTAGTGATTGATCTTTGCATCGGGCTTGCCACCAGGCGCGCTCGGATATTGGCCAGGGGGTTGTTGCTGGTTGATCAGGTTCATTCCCGTGAGGTTGTTCCAGGCTTCGTTCCCTTCAAAGGTGTTCATGACGCCCCTGAACCAGAAGCCGGTGCCTTCACATCCAGGGCAATCCAGCCTCACGTTCCCTTGAGCCTCAGCTGCGTTCCCAATGCTGTAGGCGGCAAGGTTGTTGCGGAACACGTTCCGAACTTCATAGCCGTCTTCGGTGATAAAGCCGGCCCCGGGAAAGTCGACCGCTATGTTCTGCTCGACGAGCAAGTCGCTCGTACCATGGACGACCAGCCCCCACTTGATCGCAGGGTCACCGAGATACACATTGCCGACGTCCGCGCTCGTCGGCACGGACTGCGCGTGATGATGGTGTTCGGCATACTTGCCGCGCTGGTTCGTGCCGATGTGGTTGGGGAGAACGGTGTCGTTCAGTGCAGTGAGATGCGTGCGTCCAAGTCCGGTCAGCCGGTTATACCGAATATCCCACGTCGCCATGTGACCCACATCAGCGGTGTGGCCGCGGTTCCCGTTCGGGTTTTCGGAGCGGATGACGATGTTGCGTGACAGGTTCGCCACCCGCGGGCGAAGCACGACGACGCCATTGGGATCGGTGATTGTCTCGTGCGCAAAATCCAGCGGTTTTGAAAGCGTCAGAGACGCGCCATCGCGGGCCACGATCGTGACTCTTGATTCACGGCGAGGATTAGGCGCCGGAGCGGCCGTGTCGGGGATGAGGAGCTCATCGCCAACCTGCCAGCCCGAAGGTGCGCTTGTGAGCGTGATCGCGCTGGCCCCGGAAGCGATGCTGCCAACCGACTCCACCCACGCGGTCTTGCTGCAACCCACCCGGGTTTGACGACCAAAGTTCACCAGACCATTTCCCCATTGGTACGGATCTTTAGTCGTGTCAATCGGCACGTCACGAACGATGAAGTCGACCTTTCGCCGACATGGTATCGGGTCAGCTTGCGTCCCCGCGTCGAGATACCCGCCAGGGAGGATGACCAGATGCGTGAACTTCAGCGAGGTATCGTAAGCGCGGGAGACTCTGAGGGTACCAGCGACTTCGATGTAATCGTAGGTCGCCTCCTCCGGCAACTCGAAGATTTGCCGAGCGGCCACTATCAGTTTGTTCGGAAGGTCTGTTCGCCGAGGCAGGTACTCGGCGCCGATGGGGACCCGGTCGGCCGTCGCGTTTGCATCGGCGGCCTTCGCGCTATCGGTATGCTGGGGATTCGCTGCTGAATGTACGTCTGCAGCAGATGACTTGACCACTGCTGTCGTAAACAGCATCGACGCCAGGCCGAACGTCAACCACGCCCACAACCTATGCTCGAAGTGTGTAGGCCACGTGCGACGCCATCTGAGAGGATCCAGATAAGACATCTTGACTTCGCATTCTTTGCTGAGGCTAATGATTCTGATTCCGTGCGCCTTCAACCGCGGGCTCCGCATCTGCAACGCAGGCAATTGGTCAGTAGCGCCAGTATAACGCTATCAACATGGTCGTGGATGAAACGTTGGTGTCGCGTTCAGGCTCAGCAAAAACCGTCTACCGCCGGTAAATGACGCGTTGTCCGCGGGCCGTGCGAAAAGTCTGTACCGGCGGCACGCCAACATCGACTGGTCGGTTCATTACCAGCACGTCCAGGCCCGGCAGGTTGTGCTGTGAGTCGCCTTTGAATTCGTTCACCGCATCGCGCTCCAGGATCGCACCGAAGCGACGTCCATCGTGATAGGTCACGATATGAAAGCCGTTGAGATTGCCCGCGGCCAGCTCACGCCGGCACCAGTACGCCGCGAACCGCTCGTCGGTCAGCACCATTGATTCCATCGATTTCTCATCGGCGACCGACGTCTTCACGCCTTCGACCATCCATTTCTCTTCATACGCCGCCGTCGTGTTGACGCGCTCCGCGCATTCGCGCAGTTCGTCCGCGGCGCGCGGCAGATACGCATTCATTTCGTCGTGCACCCCGACGCGGCTGCCCGGCGGCACGTTGGTGATAATCCAGTTCCTCGCCAGGACGTCGACATCGGCCTCACCGACGACGCGTTGCGAGCGAACCACGCTCATCGTCGTCGCGGCAAGAGATGCGGCGAGTGCGATGGCAGCGCCCCGCCGCACCGTCACGTGACGGTCGCCCAGCCATTCATCCCAGCCCAATCCGGCAAGAATGGCCGCGCCGGGCAGGAGAACCATTCCGTAACGGTCGAAGACGGTCGCGCTCAGGACGAGAGCCATCGTCGCCACCAACAACGGGATCACGATCGGAGCAAACCGGCGATTATCTGCGCCAAGTGCCGGAGCGCTGGCGAGGGCGCCGAACCACCCGAGCGCGCCGAACCCGCCGAAAATGATCGCCACGTTCCGAGACATGCCTCCAAGCCTCGAACCATGCCCGATCTTGACGAGAACGACGCCTGCAAATTCCTTGAATGCCAGCAATGGATTGATCAGAAACCACGGCACGAACGTCACCATGACCCAAGTCATCGTCATGACAATGACGAATGACAGGCGCCATTTTCGCGGAAACACAGTGCGGTCACCCATCCACACACAGAGAAGAGGCGTCAGCAGCCATAAACCAAAATGAAATTTGCTCGAGGCGGCAAGGCCGAGGAACACCGTCATCGCGACGACGCGCCGCGGCGTCGGGCTGGCCGCCAGACCCAGCGCGATGGTTCCGAACAACAGGCCCGCGATATCGGCGAGCACATACTGGGAGTACGCAACGGTCACGGGCGAGAGGGCCATCGCGAGTGTACCGACCAGCGTGCCCCTCGGGCCGACCCATCGACTGAGCGCCCAAGCCACCGCGATCAATTGCAGAACACCGGTGACGATCGAGACCGTGCGTCCGAGGCGGTACAGTCTTGGGGGATCGACATATCGTCGTCCGATCCACGTGCTCACCTTTTCCAAAGCCTGCTCCGGCTGAGAACGCAGCGCCCACATGTCGCGGCCCTCCTCGAGGGCACACTGCGCCGCGGCGATGGCGCTGAGGACCAGTCGGGTCGTCGATCCCGGCCAGCCGATTTCACGCGGAGCGATACCTTCCCACAACGCGAGGGCCTCGATGGGCAGAATGTGTTCATCCGGCTGGTGCGGCTCCCACGGATCCGTCCACCACACCACGCCGATGCGCACCACCGCGCCGACGAGAATGGCGGCGATCGTCAGGAGCCAGAGCGTCCTCGGCGCGGCCCGTGCGGTTTCCACAGACGCGTCGATCTCAGCGGTCCGCATGCTCGGCGCTCTCCACCAGGGAATGGTCTGTGATGAACCGCGCAAGGACGCCAGCGTAAACCCGGTGCCCTCGCGGCGTGAAGTGGAAGTCGTTCCCGAGAAACAGGGTTTCGGGCGACGTGTCCTGCCTGAACACGCTGGTCGCGTTCACGAACGGAATGTGGTGACTCGACGCAAACGCTTCGAGCTTCCGGAACGGCCGATCGTTCAAGTGCACCGTGTGCTGGCCCACGCCGTACTGGTCGCGGATCGGCGGCATCGGCGTCGCGTCAGCTGACACCTGCCAGGGCTGCGGATAGGTGGCGAGCAGAAGCGGAATGCGGTCGCGCTCTAGCAGCCGGTTCAAATCGAGAATCGGCGCCATCGCCTTCTGCGCCTCCGCGTCCCATTCTTGCCCATTGTCGAGCGCCCACAGATAGCGGTCTTGATCGCGCACGAACGGCACGCCCTCCAGCGTCGAGTCGACGCGTCCTCGCACGCCCTGAAGCCGGCGGCCGAACCATTCGAACAGCAGCAGCTTCGGCATCGCGCTCGGTGCCTGATTTCGAAGCGAGGGTTCGGTCACAAACAACGGGGCGCCGTCCCTGCCGACGACGGCGTCGCGCGAATACGCCATGTGATCCTGAACGTCCGACATGTCAAAGTTCAGCACGACCAGGTCCGGCTCGAGGACGTGCAGATGATGCCGGTACTGAAGGTACTCGAGGAGCGGACAATACGAAATCACCCCCGCGCTGACGACTTCAACGGGAGCGGCGCCGTACTTCCCGCGTAGCATCTCTTCGAGCCGCCGTCCGAATACCTCATCGTCCTTGACGCGAAGGCCGAACGTGAACGAATCACCCAGGAGAAGAACCCTGATCGTGCCCGCCGGCTTTGGAACGGCGACCTCAGGCGATCGCAGGCCGAACGAGTTTGTGTGGATGTTGGGGCTGTTGAAGCCGGGCCGCATCGCATGATGGACAGTCCAGCTGCGGATCCCGAAACCCAGATCCGGCGCTCGTGCGATCGAGAAGGCGTGCGTGCGAAGGTCCCACAGAATGAATGCCGTTTCGACGACACCCATCGTCGTGAAGATCACCGCGACGAGAAAGACGATACGCAGCGGCCACGAAACCACTGCACTCGCGCGGTCGTCGGCCACGACGTCAGGACCCCGAGTCAATGGCCGAAGTCGGCGCGATCCGGTACACCCTGAGAATGTGCGAAAACTGATCGAATCGACGGGTGTAGATCTCGGCCATCAACTGCAGGTATCGATCAGGAACCTGTGGCAGCGTCGTCCACGCATTGGATCGCGTCACAAGAAAGAACTGGACGTCGGGAAACTTCGTCACTTTGGTTCTGACCAGAAGGTGGCGCCGAAGACGGTCTGGCAAATAGTACGAAATCGTCTCCGCATCGTCGCTCAGAATCGGATCGCCCGCGTGAGCGTTCGCGCTCAGGACCGCCGCGGCGCGCCGATAGTCGTGGCGCGATCCGTCCTGGTAGTGGCTGAGGAGGCTCGGTAACAGGAGAACGGCGACGCAGCCGTACCAGACCGCGCCCGACGAGCCGTGCTCGAACTGGACGGCAACCTGCTCCACGGCATAGGCGGCAAGGATCCACATCGGCGGCAGAAAGAACAGAAAGTACCGCGGGTTCCAGCTCATGCCTGTCAGCTGGAAGAAGCAGAGGCTGCCGACTAACAGGAGTCCCCACCACACCATCGGGATGCCGGCATCGTGGCGTTTGATGGCCAGCCATACCCCGAGCGCTGCGAGCGCAAGCGAGGTCACGCCGGCGTGCGCCGCGAATGACACGAGCACCGGCGTCGGGTTCCCAGTGCTGTTCCAACCGGCGACCAGCGGCCTGATGAAGACGAAATAGAGAAGGACGCTGATCGTCGCCGCCAGCGCGGAGCGTGCCACCAGGTAGAAGGGCGCACGGCCCACCACGAAGGCGCAGCACGCGGCGATGAACGCAAGGACGAACACCGCGATCGTGACGTTGTGCGACAGGACCGTCAGCGTCGTCAGGACCGCCGTCGCGAGCAGCATCGCTGCGCCTGGCCGGGCGGCGCACATCGCGATCATCGTCAACCCGAGCAGCAGTAGAGGCATGCTGTAAAAACGGTCGATCTGCGCCAGGTAGACGAACGGTTGGCTCAGATTCATGATCATCGCCAGCGCCACGCCGTACCAGAGTCCGCGCCACCGCGCGGCGACCACAAATGCGAGTCCCGACGCGAGGATCGCGCAGACGAGAGAAGGAATGCGGAACCCAACCTCGCTGCGCGGGAGCAGTCGAAGCGCCGCGCTCTGAAAGGCGTACCAGACCGGGAGCGCCTTCGGCAGTCTCTCGAGCTGCACGGCCGGCACTGAAAACGCGGCACCAGGTACCTGATACAGGCCCATTTCCACGAGTGTCGGCACCTCGTCGTCCGCCATCGGCCACTTGGTGATCCCGTACGAATCTAGGCAGGTCGCGACGAGAACGACCGCCATCAGCGCCAGCAAAAGCCGACGGCCCCACCGTTCGCCTCGCATCGGTTCGAACGTATCCCCTGTGATCATCCTGGGTTGCACACGCCTTAAACGCAAAACGCCGGCCACCCTCACCTCCCGAAATGGTGGGGCGACACGGGCGTTTTCAACGTGAGTCCTCCGCCCGGAAGACATTTGTCCCGCATGGCGGATGACTACCTGCCGGCTGCTGGCAAAATGCGCGACGGGCGGCCGCTTTCACAGGCAAATGACGCACGATCATGGTACTGAAGTTGCTGCGCCGCGGACAGTGCCCAGCACGGTCGCCGCGCGCGAAACGCCCCGGCCTCGACCCGCCATCGTCAGGTCTCCGCTGCAGGCGCAAGCGATGACGCGCCCCATCGAGCTGACCGTCGTCGTTCCTGCCTTCAACGAGCGAGAAAACGTCGACCTGCTCCTCGAGCGCCTCGAGGCGGCGCTCGCGGATCTCGAATGGGAAGTCGTGTTCGTCGACGACGATTCGCCGGACGGCACATCTGCGAAGATCCGAGAAATCTCACAAACCAATTCGCGCGTTCGGTGCGTCCAGCGAATTGGTCGGCGTGGGCTCTCAACGGCCGTCATCGAAGGCATGCTGGCAAGCAGCGCCCCTTACATGGCGGTCATTGACGCCGACATGCAGCATGACGAAACAATGTTGCCGACAATGCTTACGACCCTCAAAGCCGACGGCCTCGACATCGTCGTGGGCAGCCGGTACACCACAGGCGGAAGCGCCGGCGAGTGGAACAAAAGACGCGCCGCCATGAGCAGTTTCGCGACGCGACTCTCGCGCCTGGTGGTCACGGCCAACTTGAGCGACCCGATGAGTGGGTTTTTCGTCATGACTCGACCGGCGTTCGAGCGCGCAGTGCGACGGCTCTCGGGACAAGGCTTCAAGATTCTCTTGGACCTCTTTGCGTCGACGCCCACGCCGTACCAATTCAAAGAACTTCCCTACCAGTTCAGGGCTCGCCTGCGCGGTGAGACCAAGCTGGATGGTCTGGTCGTCTGGGAATACCTGATGCTGCTCGTCGACAAGGCCGTCGGCCGCTGGCTTCCCTCGCGCTTCGTCCTGTTCGCAGCGGTCGGCACCTGCGGTCTCTTGGTCCACTTGAGCACGCTGCGTGCCATGCTGTTCGCGTTCGCGTTTCCGATCGCTCAGGCGATCGCGACCGCCGTCGCGATGGTCAGCAACTTCACGATCAACAACGCTCTGACGTACCGCGACCGGCGCCTGCGCGGCGCGCAGTTCGTCGGCGGTCTCATCAACTTCTGCGCGATCTGCAGCATCGGGGCCATTGCAAACGTCCGCCTGGCCTCTGCCGCGGTCGACCAGCATTACGACTGGTGGCTGTCGGGTCTCGCCGGCGCGGCCGCCAGCGTCGTCTGGAACTACGCTGTCACCTCAATGTTCACCTGGCGCCGATAAACAGACCACGCTAGTCGAGCACGAACTCCTTCCGCCACGATTCATCTTCGACGACGGGCGCCTGCTCGCTCTTTTCAAGGACGAAGTTCTCGAGCACGAGGACGTCCATGTCGGTGCGCATGAAGCAGCGATAGGCGTCCTCAGGCGCCCCGACGATCGGCTCGCCGCGCACGTTGAACGAGGTGTTGACGATGACCGGGCATCCGGTTCGCTTGTGGAACGCCTTGATGATGTCGTAGTACAGCGGGTTCGTCTCGCGTCGGACGGTTTGCACGCGCGCAGAATAATCCACGTGCGTAATCGCGGGCACAGTCGACCGCGGGACGTTCAGCTTGTCGATGCCCCACAGGTTCTCGGTTTCCGCCCGCGCGGGTAGACGCCGCGACGACTGGACGTCGGCGACCAGGAGCATGTACGGGCTTTCCTCGTCCAGCTCGAACCATTCGTGAACGTGTTCACGGAGCACCGCGGGCGCGAAGGGACGGAACGATTCACGGAACTTGATCTTCAGGTTCATCACCGACTGCATCTTCGGCGATCGGGCATCGCCGATGATCGAGCGGCCGCCCAGCGCACGCGGACCGAACTCCATGCGTCCCTGGAACAAACCGATCACCTTTTCTTGCGCCATCAGCATGGCAATGCGCTCGGCAAGCTCGGATGGTTCGTAGCAACGCGCCTTGTAACCGTTGCTCTCCACGAATCGCGCAATCTGCGTTTCGTCGAACCTCGGACCGAGGAACGAACCGCTCATGCCGTCGGCATAGCGTGGTACCCGGTTCTGGCCGCGAACGGTCGATGGACGTTCCCACGTGCCGAGGGCCTCGGCACTTATTCTGGGTTGCTGCTTGTAGCGATGCGACAAGGCGACGGCGACGCCAAGAGCCCCGCCGGCGTCGCCGGCCGCCGGCTGAATCCAGATCTGATCGAATGGGCCTTCGCGCAGAACGCGTCCATTGCCGACGCAATTCAGCGCGACGCCGCCGGCGAGACACAGGTCGCGCATACCGGTTTCGCGGTGCGCGAACGCCGTCATCTTGAGCATCACCTCTTCGGTGATGTCCTGAATCGATCGCGCGAGATCCATCTCGCGCTGGGTCAATTTGCTTTCCGGTTCGCGCGCCGGTCCGCCAATCAAACGCTCGAGCGCCGTCCCAGTCATGGTCAAGGCATGGGGATAGGTGAAGTAGTCCATGTTCATCCACAGACTGCCGTCGTCGCGGATCTCGACCAGGTGGTCTTTGATCAGCTTCACGTACTTGGGCTCGCCGTACGGCGCGAGCCCCATCACCTTGTATTCGCCGGAATTGACCCGGAAACCCGCAAAGTAGGTGAAGGCCGAATACAGAAGGCCGAGCGAGTGCGGAAAGCGCAGCTCGCGCAGCATCTCGATCTCCGAGCCGCGGCCGACGCCGATCGACGAGGTCGCCCATTCGCCGACACCGTCCATCGTGACGATGGCAGCCTGCTCGAACGGCGAAGGATAGAACGCTGACGCCGCATGCGACTCGTGGTGGTCGCCGAAGTACACTTCTCCGTCGTAGCCCTCGAGACGCTCCTTGATGTCGGTCGCCATCCACAGCTTCTCGCTCAGCCAGAGTGGCATCGCCATCAGGAACGAACGCCAGCCCCGAGGCGCGCAGGCGGCATACGTCTCGAGCAGCCGATCGAACTTGACGAGCGGCTTCTCGTAGAAGCCGACGACGTCGATATTCTTGGTCGTGATGCCCGCCTCGCGGAGGCAATAGGCAACCGCTTTCGCCGGAAAGCCCGCATCGTGCTTCTTCCGCGTGAACCGCTCCTCCTGGGCGGCGGCGACGATCCGACCGTCTTCGACGAGACAAGCCGCCGAATCGTGGTAGTACGCCGAGATGCCGAGAATGCGGGTCGGCATTAGAACAGCGTGTAGATGAAGGGGGCGACCGCACTCGACTGGGCGAACACCATCAGCAGCCCAAACGCGACGAAAAT
>Ga0068863_100000265_pt1 | contig 54824 bp, 43 predicted proteins | sample KBSSwiS62_FD_66596 | JGI IMG/M metagenome (GOLD analysis project Ga0068863, IMG submission 66596) | Switchgrass rhizosphere microbial communities from Kellogg Biological Station, Michigan, USA - KBS Switchgrass S6-2 | ecosystem: Host-associated > Plants > Roots > Rhizosphere > Soil ... | reverse complement strand
TGGCACCGGGCACTGATCCTCGAACGCGCCGCCCGGTTCCACCTCGCCCACGACATGGCCGCAGCCGGAAACACACTGCTCGCCGCCGCCCGCCGCCAGTACGCGGACTGGGGCGCGACCGCGAAGGTCAGCCAACTCGACTGGGCCCAACCCACGCTACCGGCCGAACCCCCCGACACCGAACCGAAGACACAACCACCCGCCCAGCCCGCCCCCCGGCGCTCCACCCTCACCACCGGCACCATCGACCTGCTCGGCATCGTCGCCGCCTCCCAGGCACTCAGCTCCGAAACCAGCATCGAGGGCCTACGGACCAGCGTCGTCGGCATCCTGTCCACGATGACCGGCGCCACCGCCGTCCACCTGCTCCTACGCGACCACGAGCACCAGGACTGGTCGCTGCCCGCCAGCGACACCGCCACCATCCCACTCACCGAGGCCGGCCGACAACGGCTGCTGCCACCCTCGGTCATCCGCTACGCCGAACGCACCCACGAACCCCTCGTCATCGCCGACGCCACCCACGACGACCGCTTCCACCGCGACCCCTTCTTCCTCGACCTCGACCGCTGCTCCCTGCTCGCCATCCCCATCACCATCCGCGGCGAGCAACGAGCAATGCTCCTGCTGGAAAACCGGATGATCCGCGGCGCGTTCACCACCGAACGCCTCGAAGGAATCATGCTCATCGCCGGACAACTCGCCGTTTCCCTCGACAACGCCCAGGTCTACACCTCCCTGGAAAACAAGGTCGCCGAACGCACCCAGCAACTCGCCGCCGCCAACCAGCGACTCGAGCAGCTCTCGGTCACCGACCCGCTGACCGGACTGGCCAACCGGCGACGCCTCGACGAGGCCCTCGACGCCGAATGGCACCGGGCCCGCCGCCAGACAGCACCCATCGCCCTCGCGATGGTCGACATCGACCACTTCAAGCTCTACAACGACCACTACGGCCACACCGCCGGCGACCACTGCCTCCAACAAGTCGCCGCCAGCCTGGCCGCAGGCATCCGCGCCACCGACCTCGCAGCCCGCTACGGCGGCGAGGAGTTCGCCATCGTCATGCCCGACACCGACGCAGCCGCCGCCACCCGCATCGCCCGACGCCTGTGCACCACCGTCGCACAGCTCGCCGAACCACACCCCCTGGCCGCCCACCGCATCGTCACCATCAGCATCGGCGTCACGGCCGCCACCCCCACCCCCCACGACGACCCGACAACCTTCGTCGAACTCGCCGACACGGCGCTCTACCGGGCCAAGGACCGCGGACGCAACCGGGTAGAAACCGCGCTCCCGCACACAACGACGCTCCCACCCCCCGCATCCCGGTAGCGACCACGGGCAGGGGACAGCGAGCCCCCGGCTTCCCTCAACCCACCAGGGACCGGCAAACCGCATCCACGATTGCGGCCGTCCTCATCGGGGCTGCCGTCGCCGGTAAGCCGTCGCCAACAGACAGGACTGCCGCACGCGCTGTGAAGATCGCCGCGGCCTGGTCCCCAGGGCATAGATGCCGCCCATCAGATCGACACCTTGAGGTTGTAGACGTGGGCGGCGTTGCCGGCCAGGACCAGGGCGCGGGTCTCCTCGTCCGGGCACAGCTCGGCCACGGCGCGCGCGTTGCGAGCGATGCCGGGAATGCCCGGCCAGTCGGTCGCGAAGATCATGCGCCGCGTCAGGCGGTTCCAGTTGTGCCTGGCGTAGTAGGTCCGTAGACGCGACGGCGGCAGGCCCGACAGCTCAATCCACACATGGTCGTTGCTGAGCGCGAGGAACGCGGCCGCGTCGTACCACCAGCCCCGCCCACCGTGGGCCAGCACAAGGTGCAGGCCCGGGAAGTCGCGCAACACCTCGTCCAGGAGAATCGGGTCGGCGAACTGGTTCATCGAGCCGGGGAACGTCGAGGTGCCAGAGTGCACCACTACCGGCACGCCCGCGCTCTGGCAGATCTCGTAGGCCGCATACAGCGCTCGGTCATTGGGCGCGAACCCGCCGTGGACCGGGTGGATCTTCAGCGCCACGGCGCCGAGCCCCAGCTGACGTTCGAGCTCGTCGGCGACCGGGTAGTGCAGGTGCGGGTTGATGTTCGCCGCGAAGCGGACCCGGTCACCGGCGAGCGCCGCCATGTCCTCGACAGTCTGATAGCCGGTCACCTTGGGGCTGTACTCGGCAAGCACGACGGCGACGTCGACACCCTCGGCGGCCAGGTAGGCGTCGAACTCGGCCGGCCGCACCCGCCCGTCCTCGTCGTAGAGCGCCTTCAGCGCGGGGCCGTCGAACCCCTGTACCCAGGTGTCCCACGACAGCTTGAGCCCGTCGAGGCGCGCGGGATGCAGGTGGACGTCGATCAGCGCTCTGCCGTCGAGCATCAGCTCGCCTCGCGGTCGGTGAAGTAGGTGAACATGAAGAACGACAGCCAGTCCGGTGGCTCCTCGTTGAACGCTCCGAGGATATGCGAGCTGTCCTCACCGCCGGAGTTGCGGTTCAGCAGCTCCTCGGCCCCCGCGCGCCCCTCCCGACCGAGGTAGGCGAGGCGAAGGGGGCATTACCGCGATGCGCCGGCTGGACGGCCGCACGCAGAATGTCATGCTGCGATTCCGCCGAGGAGACGGCGAGTACGTGTTGCGCCGCCCTCCGGAGCACCCCGACCCACCAGTAGGAAGAGCCTGCTCCGGGAGCTGCGGGTGGTCACGGCGCTCGGTCACACCGATGTGCCGCACCCGCGGCCGGCGACGTTCCACCAGGAACCTACGATGCCGTCGGTTGGTATGCCGTCCTCGCCTGTTTCAAGCTCGGCATGGTCAGGCTGGGCGACTCGGACACCGACCTGGCGCCCGTGCTCGTCTTCCTCGCGGGCGACGGCGCGCGCTTCATCACGGCGCAGATCATGGCGATCGACGGCGGGATGGCCGCGCCACGGGGCTGAGGCGCCGTTCGTGTCCTCGAAGCAAGGATCGAACGCGTAGTTTGCACCCTGCTTCGAGGACACCATTCGCGGCCAGCCGTTCAGCACTGGTTCCAGCTATTCTCCGTCGCGGAACCGCCGTCCACGTGGCCATTCTGATTGGATCCTCCCATGGCTGACGACAATCTCGCCGATTTCGAGGCGATGGACTTCACGCATGACGGCAGGACTCGGATGGTGTACCGCGCCGGCACCGGCCCGGCGGTGATCGTGATCGCCGAGATGCCGGGTATCACACCCAAGGTCGCCGCGTTCGCCCGCCGGATCGTCGACACAGGCTGCACCGCGGTGATGCCGCACCTGTTCGGCGTCCCCGGTAGGGACCCGCTCGCCGCCGGCAGGCTGGGAGCGGTGCGATACACGTTGTCGTCGTTTGTTCCGGCCTGTGTCAGCCGCGAGTTCACCCTCTGGGCGACGAGCCGCACGTCACCTGTCGTGTCGTGGCTGCGCGCCCTCGCCGCGCACGAGCACACACGCTGCGGCGGGCCCGGCGTCGGCGCCATCGGCATGTGCTTCACCGGCGGGTTCGCGCTGGCGATGGCGACGCACCCCAGCCTTGTCGCTCCCGTGCTGGCGGAGCCGTCCCTGCCGTTTCCGGTCACCAAGGCCAAGAAGGGGTCCATCGACTGTTCCGCCGCCGACCTCGAGGTGGTCAAGGGACGGTGCGCGGCGGAGGGCCTGCAGGTGCTCGGCCTGCGTTTCAAAGGCGACAGCTTCTCACCCGGTCAGCGATTCCAGTTCCTCCGGGACCAGTTGGGCGACGCCTTCGTCGCCGTCGAGCTCGACGACAGCACCGCCAACCCCGAGGGAATGATGAAGCCACACTCCGTCCTCACCGAGCACCTCATCGACGAGCCGGGCCAGCCGACGCGAGCGGCGCTCGACCAGGTTCTCGAGCTGTTCCGAACCCGCCTCCTACCGGCATAGCAGCTCGCCCCCCGGTGGGAGGTCAGGAGCCGGGGCGGCCGGGCCCGAATCCCGCCAGCATGGAGTAGACGAGTTCCTCGATGAACTGACACGACTGATCGGTCGGCCGCTCAGCAGCAGGCGGCGCAGGCACGGGCCGAGGAGCCGCTCGATCGGGTCCAACCGGTCGGCGCCGTCGGGTCCGCCCGCGCTGAGCGTGCTCAACAGGTCGGACAGCAGGCTGCAGTGCTCGGCCACGAGCTCGCTGCGCAGCCGTTCGAACACCGGGTCGCGCAGGGCGCGTTCCAACATCCCGGTGAACAGGCGGGCCCGGCCCGGCCCGAACACGTCCCGCCGGATGGCCTCCATCTCGGCGACCAGATCGGCGCGAAGATCACCTGTGTGGGCGGCCCGCGACGTCAAGGAGAAGGGCTACGGCGTCAAACAGCCACCCGCTGGTCAGCGACCTGACCCTGAGCTTCGAGACCTTCGCGCTCGCCGACGGCACGGAGCAGCTCCTCGTCACCTACCACGCCGAACCGGCGGCCTGGCCGCGCCGGGGACGGGCCAGGCCGCCAGCCGGGGGCGCAGTCAGGAACCGGAGGCGACCGAGCGCTGCACGACCTCGAACTCCAACAGCGACGAGCCGGACGCCACCGGGCGGGCGCGCTCCCCCGAGTGCGCGGTCATCGCCGGCCCGTTCAGCCAGGCCTGGAAGGACTCCTCGTTCTCCCAGTGCGTCACCACGAAGTACCGGTTGTCGCCCTTCACCGGCCGCAGCAGCTCGAACGAGACGAAGCCGGGCTGCCCGTCGACCGCGTGCAGCCGGCCTGCGAAGCGCTTCTCCAGCTCAGGCCCAGCGCCATCAGGGACCTCGATCGCGTTGATCTTCACGACAGTCATGAGGCCAAGACTATGACCTCTCCGCGTGCCCCGCGCCGGTCCTGACATCCGTCAGTCGGGCTGTACCGCCTGCGCGGGGACGGCCGAGTGACCGAGCGTCTCCGCGCCGAGCCCGTCGGCCGCCGGCTCGGGCGCCGCCGTGCCGGCGAGGCGGACCCGGTCGCGACCCTCGGCCTTGGCCCGGTACAGAGCCGCGTCCGCGGCCTCGAGAGCGGCGGGCAGCCCGGCCGTCGGCGCGCAGACCGCCGCGCCCACGGACACGGTGACACTGACGGCCGCACCGTCCGGCCCCGGGAGATCCAGCGGGCAGCGGAGCGCCGCGACCTGCCCGCGGATCCGCTCGGCGATCTCGGCCGCGGTGGCGAGGTCGACCTCCGCGAGCAGCACGACGAACTCCTCACCGCCGAACCGGCCGACGAGGTCCCAGGGCCGGGTCGCGGCGCGCAGCGCGTCGGCGACGGCGACCAGCACCGTATCGCCGAACAGATGGCCGTGCCGGTCGTTGACCTGCTTGAAGTGGTCGATGTCGACGAGCAGTACCGACAGCGGCCGCCCGGCGCGTCGGGCGCGGGCGAGCTCCGCGTCGGCGACCTCCCGCCAGAAGGTCACGTTCGCCAGCCCCGTCTTCGCATCGGTGCGGGCCGCTGCGAGCAGCTCGTCCGGCGGCAGGCTGCGGGCGAGCAGCAGCACCGACGGAACCACGGCGAGCATCAGTAGCGGGTTCGCGGCCCACAGCACGGCGACCGCGACGGCGGCAGACAGCTCGGCCGTCCGTGCCAGCGCCGTGTCCGGCCGCGGGGCCCGGCACCACGCCGTCAGGGCCGGTTCACACCGCCACGGCACCGGGCGCGCCGTGCTCGCCACCAGGAGCCAGCGGACCAGGGCGTAGCCGGCGGCGGCGGCCGCGAGCCCGGCGAGCCGCGGCGGCGAGCCGGTGAGACCGCTGACGGTGTAGGGACCGGGCGCGCCGGCGACGAGCCGGTGCAGCCAACTCGCCGCCAGGCCGGCGAGGCCCAGCGCGAACGCGTCGTGGACCCGCCAGACACGGGCCGCCCGCCGGGCACGGCCCCGGACCGCGGACCACTGTCCCGCGGGCGTCTCCCTCGCGGAGACCCGCCATCCGATCGGTCCCCGGACTGCCGCGCTGGCCACGGCGGGCGCGCGGACCGCGGCCTGGGGCGAGTCCGGCAGCAGACACAGCGGCAGGTGGACGAGCAGCGGGTAGACCGGCGGAAGCAGCACGGCGACCGGCAACGTCCACACGACGGCCAGGCTCCGTACCCGCTCCGGCCAGCCACCGGCGCCCGCCGGCCTGGTCAGCAGCGTCGCGAACGCCGCGAGGGCGAGCAACGTCAGGAAGGTCACCGCGTCCACGAGGCGAAACGGCGTATTCCCCAGCGCGACGCAGGCGAGGCCCAGCCAGGCGGCGGCCAGCGCGGACAGCCGGCACCGCGGGCCGGGCCCGGCCGCCGGCGAGCGCCCACCGGCCCCCGGCAGCCCACCGGGCCAGCTATCGGCGGCCAGGGCCGGCCCGATGCCAGGTAGCTCGCTCGGCGCGTCACCGCGGACCGGCTCGCCGGCATCGTCCGCGATCGGTGGGCGTGACCGGTGGGGCAGACCACGAGCGGACGCGCCGACCACGGCGCTGGCGGGCGGCCGGGCGCCGCCGCGCCGTTGACCCGGTGCCACGGCGCGGCCACCCGCGGGATCGGCCGCGCAGACCGTGGGCAGGCCGACCGGCGGGGTGTCGACAACCCATCCGCCGTCGTCCAGCTCGCCGTTCTCCATCGCCGCGAACGGCAGGTGCGCCGCGTCCTGGCCGGGACGCCGGCGCCACCCGCTCATCTGGTGGCCCAGACGGAAAAACAGCCACGGCACGCCCCGGGGAGCCGCGCACGACTCACCCGCCGGGCCGCGCTCGGGAGGCTCACCGCGCTGGCTGCGGCCACCGCGCTCGCGCTGTTCGCCGGACCCGCCGTGGGTCCCGCGATCTCGAGGCTCCTCGCGCGAGTCACACGGCTCGTCGCTCCGGTCCCGCTCGCGGGACGCACTACTCGGGGAGGACGGACCGCCGGTCGTCGTGGCCATGGGGCATCGGCCTTCCTCGTCCAGGTCCAGGGCGGGAATTTCGCCGCTCTATTGCCCCCCTGGGTCGTGCTACTCACTGTGCTCCGCTGAGAACAAAGAGTACGAAGCGCGGGCCGGTATCGGCAACCACTACACAGGCGCCGTTAATGTGTTGCCTTATGTAACGGCAGGTCACGCTCGATATACGGATAGCTACGCTACGGGCACCTGGAACCCGCGTCTGACCTGCGCGAACAACCCACTCCCCCTCCAGCCTCCAGCCGTGGCAAGCCCCTCACCACACAGACACCGGGAACACAGTGGTCTTCCTTAGCAGATCACAGACCACCCACACGAGGCCCACGGCCCCACAACCGTCGCTCCGGGACCGGCGGTCCCAGCCGGCCGCGGGGGCACCGTCAACATCGTTGACTATCTTGTCCTGGCCTGCCCCCTGACTGTCTCCCGACCGAGCGCGCGGCGCGTCAGCCGCCGGGGGTCAGCCGGTCGTCGTGGCCACGGCCTCGACCATGGCGGCGGTGAGCGTGGCGAGGTCCTCGGAGGCGGTGATGTACGGGGGCATCGCGTACACCAGCCGGCCGAACGGGCGCACCCAGACCCCGAGGCCGACGAGCAGCGGCTGGATGACCGCCATGTCGACCGGCTCGCGGGTCTCGATGACGCCGACGGCGCCGATGGTCCGCACGTCGGCGACTCCGGGCAGCCCGGCCGCTGGCGCGAGGCCGGCGGCGAGCTCACCTTCGATCCGCCGGACGGTCTCGCGCCAGGGCGAGCCAAGCAGCAGCTCAAGGTTCGCGTTCGCGACCGCGGCGGCCAGCGGGTTGGCCATGAACGTCGGGCCGTGCATGAACGCCCCAGCCTCGGAGGCACAGACACCCTCAGCTACCTCATCGGTGCACAGGGTCGCGGCCAGCGTCAGGTAGCCGCCGGTCAGCGCCTTGCCGACACACATGATGTCGGGGCTCACGCCCGCGTGATCGCAGCCGAAAAGCTCACCGGTCCTGCCGAATCCGGTGGCGATCTCATCGGCGATCAGCAGCACGCCGTGCTCGTCGCACAGCGACCGCACCCGCGCGAGGAAGCCGGGATGGTAGGCCCGCATGGCACCCGTGCCCTGCAGCACCGGCTCCAGGATGACGGCGGCCGTCTCGTGGGCGTGCGCGGCCAGCAGCGCCGCGAACGGGGCGATGTGGGCGTCGGTGCACGGCTCGTCGAACGCGCAGGTTGGCGCCGGGGCGAACAGGTGGCGCGCCAGCAGCCCGGTGAACAGGTGGTGCATACCGGTATCCGGGTCACAGACGGCCATCGGGCCGGACGTGTCGCCGTGGTAGCCGCGCCGCACGGTCAGCAGGCGGGTGCGCCCGGGCTCGCGGCGGCCCTGCCAGTACTGCAGCGCCATCTTGATCGCGACTTCGACCGCGACGGATCCCGAGTCACACAGGAACACCTTCGACAGCGGCGCCGGAGTGATCGCGGCCAGCGTCTCGGCGAGCCGGACCGCCGGCTCGTGCGTCAGCCCGCCGAACATGACATGCGACATCGTGTCGATCTGCGCGTGCGCCGCCGCGTCGAGCACCGGGTGGCGGTAGCCGTGGATCGCCGCCCACCAGGACGACATCCCGTCGATCAGCTCCCGCCCGTCGGTCAGGGTGAGACGCGTCCCGGCCGCCGACGCGACCGCGAACAGCGGCGCCGACGCCCCCGGCCCGACCGCCGCGTACGGATGCCAGACGACCGCCCGGTCCCGCTCCACCAGCCGGGCCGCGGCCACCGCGGCGGGATTCGCGCCGGTTTCGGCGCCGGCCATGCCGCTCACCAGCGACGCATTCAGCAGCTCCACGTCCCCACTGTGCCGGATCGCGCCCGCGCCCCGGCCGACCGCCAAAGGAGGGCCAGGACGGTCAGCACGAGTACGCCGACGGCCACGACAAAGGTCAGGCCCGCGGTGCGGCGCGCCATCCCGCCACGGGGGTGCCCACGGTCACAGGCACTGGCCGGACGGTGAAAGGGCCATCACCGGTCGTAGTCCACGGCGGCGGGGCCGCGCCTCCCGGCAGGCCCCGCTGGCAGACCCGTCACCTGGGTTGGGCAGGATGGCGTGGTGGTCATCCCCATCCACGACATCAACCCGCTGAGCCGGCGCCCGGTCATGACCTGGCTGCTCATTGCCGTGAACGTCCTCGTGTTCGTGCTGTTCACGCCGGTCTCCAGCGCGGTGATGGGCCTGCACCACGGCACCACCGGCAACGTCTGCGAGCAGCGGCGTTTCTTCGAGGAATGGGGCGCGATCCCCAGAGAGCTGCTCACCAACAAGCAGCTTCCCCTCGCCGACACCGGGAAGATCGGGCTCAACCCGGACGGGACCACCGGCTGCGTGGTGAGCTCGCCGCCGCCGTTCCACAAGAACCCGGTGCTGTCGGTGCTGACCTCGATGTTCCTGCACGGCAGCTGGCTGCACCTGCTCGGCAACATGCTGTTCCTGGGAGTGTTCGGGAACAACGTCGAGGACCGGATGGGCCGCGTCCGGTACCTGTTCTTCTATCTGGCCTGCGGGTTCGTCGCCGCCTATGGCTTCTCGCTGGCCCAGCCGGACTCGCGGGACACCCTGATCGGCGCCTCCGGCGCGATCGCCGGCGTGCTCGGCGCCTATCTGGTGGTTTTCCCGCGTGCCCGGGTGATCGGGGTCGTCCCCGTTCTTTTCTTCATCCCGTTCTGGCTGCCGGCCTGGCTGGTGCTGGGATTCTGGTTCGTCCTGCAGTACCTGTACTTCGCCGGTATCGGGGTGTCCTCCGGCGGCGCGGTCGCCTACGGCGCGCATGTCGTCGGTTTCGTGTTCGGCGCGCTCGTCGCCCTGCCGTTCGTCCGCCAGCTGCGCGCAGCCGGACCGGATCCGCGCCGGCACGCCCCCCGCACCCGCTGGGTACGCGGCACCCACTGGTAGCGCGGCCGGCAGCATCGGCAGGCGCCCATCCGCCATCGGGACGGAGTGGCAGCGGTGGTCCTGACACGCAGGAGGCGGCGCGCGGAGGTCTCGCCGGAGCGAAGCGAGGGCGAGGCCGCAGCACGCAGCCGACGAAGTGGCAGCGGAGGTACTGACACGCAGGAGGCGGCGCGCGGAGGTCTCGCCGGAGCGTCGGGGTTCCTGCGGAATCGGCGTAGCCGATTTCGGAGGTCGTGAGGGCGAGGCCGCAGCACGCAGCCGACGCAGTGGCAGCCGCGGTACTGGACCGGTGGATTCGGTGCGGACGGTCGGGCAGGGTGAAGACCGCCATGGCTTCTGTGTACCGGCGAGTGCTCGCTACTCCGGGCGCCACCCGCTTCGTCCTCGCCGCGTTCGTCGGACGGATTCCGATCTCGATGCTCGGCATCGGGACCGTCCTGTATGTCCAGCACGCGACCGGCTCCTACGGCGTCGGCGGGACCGTCGTCACGGCGGCGACGCTCGGCGAGGCGCTGTGCGCCGCCAGGATCGGCCGGGCGCTCGACCGGTTCGGGCAGGCGAAGGTCCTCGTGCTGTGCCTGGCCGGCCATCTCGTCGGGCTGGTCGGCCTGCTGGTGGGCGTCGGCGCGGGCGCCCCGAGGCCGCTGTGGTACGCCTGCGCCGCGCTGATGGGCGGGATCTTCCCGCCGACCGGCAGCTGCTCGCGCGCCCGCTGGAGCGCTGTGCTGGACGGCGGCGACCTGCTCGGCACGGCGTTCGCGGTGGAAGCCGCCGTCGACGAGGTCATCTTCATCGGCGGCCCGGTCCTGACGACCGTCCTCGCGACCGCGGTCGCGCCGCCCGCCGGCCTGATCGCCGCGGGCATGCTGCTGACCGTGGGCGCGCTGTGCCTGGCCGCGCAGCGCGGCACCGACCCCGGGCCCCGGCCGGCCGGGGCGGGCGTGGCGCGGCCGCGGGTGTTCCGCGAGCCAGCACTGCGCTCGCTGCTCGTCGTGATCCTGGCCGTGGGGGTGGCCTTCGGGGGGGCGGACGTCACGACGGTCGCGTTCGGCCGGGCGCACGGGCTCGGCTCGTTCGCCGGTGTACTGCTGGCGTTGTTCGCGCTTGGTTCCGGGATGTCCGGGCTGTTCTGGGGCGCCCGCCCCGCCGGCGGCGCGTTCGCCCGCCGCTTCCTGCGTGCGGCCGGCTTGATGGCCGTGGCGCTGTGGCTGCCGCTGGCCGCGCCGAACGTACCGCTGCTCGTGCCGCTGCTGGTCATCACCGGGGCGACGGTGGCGCCGACGCTGATCGGGGCGAACACGGTGATGGAACGGTTCGTGCCGGCGGCGGCCCGCACCGAGGGCTTCGCCTGGCTGCAGGTCGCGCTCGTGACCGGGATCTCGGTCGGCGCGCCGCTGGCCGGAGCGGTCGTCGACCACTCCGGGACCCGGGCGGGCTGGGCCGTCTGTGCTGGCGCGGGAGTCCTGATCGGGCTGGCCGCGCTGGGCGGCCGGCGCGCGCTGCTGGCCGCCCGGCCCGCGCCCGCGGCCGCCGTGCACCCGCCTGGCACAACCAGCGGAGACGGAACGGTGCACCAGCGCTCTGACAGCGAGGTGGCCCCGGCGGCGCGGCGTCCCGAGCCGGCCGGGGAGCATGCCTGACCCCGGTGGCTTCGTCGCCCGAGCATCCGGACGCGCCCGGCGGCGGTGTCCGGGTGTGGCCCGCCCCGCCCGGCCGCTCGGCCGGGCGCCGGGGAGAAACCCACCGGAGCAACACCGCGGACGCGTCGCTGTCCGGCGGGAAGGCGCGCCCATTGGCCCCATTTTCCCATCCCCGCCCAAGCCGGCCGTCCGGAGCCCGGAAACCTCCCCAGATGTCACCCAACGGAGCCACGTAATCGCTCGGGACGAATTACCGTTCCGTCGGGCCCTTGCGCTCTCCAGCCAAATCGGCCTGATCATCGCGGCGGAGTGTGCGCCGAACGGCCGCGTTATACTCTCGTTGCATCAGGTGACGTACAGAGAGTCTTCAACGACAGTTGAACGGCGCCAGTCTTGGACGGCGTCAGTCTTCGGCGACAGCGTGTCGGGCAGGGTCAACGGTGTCAGAGGTATCAGCGGATATTCCCCCGCCGGGGAACGCCCGAACGGCCGGGAGCATTTCGCCTGGTCTCGCCGGGGCGCCGGCGGCGGCGGTCGGCGAGCCCACCCCGCCGCCGGGCCGCGTTATCCGTGTCTTCCTCCTGGATGACCACGAGGTCGTACGCCGCGGGCTGCGCGACCTGCTTTCCGAGGAGCCCGACATCGAGATCGTCGGCGAGGCGGGCCGGGCCGACGAGGCACTCCAGCAGATCATGGCGCTGCGTCCGGACGTCGCCGTGCTGGACGCGCGACTGCAGGACGGCAGCGGCATCGAGGTCTGCCGCCAGGTCCGGTCGAACGACTCCGGCATCGCCTGCCTGATCCTGACGTCCTTCGACGACGAGGACGCGCTCTTCACCGCGATCATGGCAGGCGCCGCGGGCTACGTACTCAAACAGATCCGCGGCGCCGCCCTCGTCGACGCGGTGCGCCGGGTCGCCGCCGGGCAGTCGCTGCTCGACCCCGAGGTCACGCCGCGGGTGCTGTTCCGGCTGCGCCAGGGCCCGGCCGAGGACGAGCGGCTCGCCGGCCTCACCGACCAGGAGCGGCGCATCCTCGCGCTGATCGCGGAGGGTCTGACCAACCGTCAGATCGCCAACCGGATGTACCTGGCGGAGAAGACGGTCAAGAACTACGTTTCCAGCATGCTGTCCAAGCTGGGCCTGGAGAGCCGCACGCAGGCGGCCGTCTTCGCCACCAAGCTCGGCAACTGACGGCCCAGCGAAGGCCCCCGGGCCTGTCTCTCGGCTCCAGGGTCTTCTGGACGGTCAGGGGCGGGGCAGGCCAGGCGGGGCCGGGCCCGCTCCCCAGTCCGTCGGCGCCCCCCCGGCCGCGGTGGGCACCTGCCAGCGCACCCGGGTGCCCAGGCCGCCTGGCCCGGGGCCGAACTCCATGCGCCCGCCGAGGTCGTGCGCCCGGCTGCGCAGGTTCGCCAGGCCACTGGTGACGCCCGCGCCGCTGGGGCCGACGCCGTCGTCGCGGACCTCGACGAGCACGTCGTCCTCGCTCACCCGGACCAGTACCTGCACCTGGGTGGCACGGGAGTGCCGGGCGATGTTCGACAGCGCCTCCCGCAGCGCGGCCAGCAGATGCGGGTGGACGACGACCGGCACCCGCTCGACCTGCCCCTCGACCTTGACCGCCGGGCGCAGGCCGAGTGAATGCTCCGCCTGCCCCGCGATCCGCTCGATCTCGGCACGCAGGGCGGCGCCGTCCCGCGTCCGTGAGCTCAGCGAGAAGATCGTGTGCCGCAGCTCGGTGATCGTCTGGTCGAGCTCACCGACCGCGTCCTGGACCCGCGCCGCCACCGGTTCGGCCATCGTCCGCGTCATCCCCTGCAGCTGCAGGCCGGTGGCGAACAGCCGCTGGATCACCACGTCGTGCAGGTCGCGGGCGATCCGGTCCCGGTCCTCGAAGACCGCGAGCCGTTCCCGGTCGCGCTGCAGGCGGTTGAGCTCCAGCGTCAGCGCCGCCTGCCCGGCGAAGGCCGTCGCCATCCGCAGGTCGAGGTCGCTGAACGGCGTGACGCCGCCAGCCCGGCCCACCGCGGCGGCCGCGGCGGCCGCCAGGCCCAGCACCGGGACCCCCGGAGCAGGTGCGCCCGCCTTAGAGGCCTCAGACCCAGGTCCGGGCGGAGCAGCCAGCAGCAGGCCGCCGACCGCGGGGCCGGCCGCCGCCATCGGCACCACCATCACGCAGCCCAGGCCCAGCTCCCCGGCGTCCGGACCGAACAGGTCGTCGAGCTGCGGGCCGGCGACGACCCGGGCCTGCCCGGCCCGCATGACCTCCAGCAGTGGGCTGCGCTCGGCTGGCAGGTGGCGGCCCCGCAGGCTGGCCGCGCCCAGCCCGTCGGCGTTCGTGACCACGAGACCCGTCGCCGGGTCGCGCAGCACGATGGCGGCCAGGTTGGCGGCGGTCACCTGCCGCGCCCGGCTGGCGACCAGGTCCAGCGCCGCCCACGGCTCGGAGACGGCCACCAGCGCGGCGGTGATCTCGCAGCTGGCGGCGTGCCAGGCCCGCTGGCGCAGCGCCTCGTCCCGCAGCCGGGCGTTCTCGACCGCAACGCCCACCGCGGCGGTGAGCGCCCTCAGGAGTTCCTCGTCCTGGCGGGTGAACGGCCCGCCGCCGCGCTTGCCTCCGAGGTAGAGGCCACCGAACGTCTCTCCGTGCACGGCGATCGGCATGCCAAGGGACGTGTCCAAGGCCGGATGGCCAGCCGGGAGATCGAACGGCTCGCGGTGGCTCGTCGCGCCCACCGGGCCAGGCCCGCTCGGCGGCGGGCCGAGGCGGGCCGCGGCCGAGGCGTCGAGCCCGACCTGGACGAGGTCGCGGATCTGGCCGTCGGGCCCGAGGATAGTGATCGCGCCGTACTCGGCGTCCGCGAGGCGGCGGGCCGACTCGACGGCGCGGCGCAGCGTCGCGGGCAGACTCGCCTCCTGGGCGACGGCCGCCAGCGCGTCCCCGAGGCCGCGCAGCCGGCCGTGCCCCGCGAGCGCGTCGCCGACCCGGTCGGCGAGCTCGGTGACCATCCGCTCGATCCGCTCCTGGAAACCGGCGTCGCCCGATGAGGAAGCGGCCTGGTCCTTTGAGAGAGAGGACTCGTCCCGCCTGGGAGGTGCGTCCTCGGGTCGCTGGCGCGGCGGAGCCCAGAGCGCGGCGAGGTCCCCGACCGGCGGGTCCGCCAGCGGCGCAGCACGGTGGCCGGTCCGCGCGGCCGACGTGGCCAGCGACGCGACGACCGTGGGCGTGGCGGGCGGTGAGAGGGATGGCCCGCGCCGACCGGACTCGCTGGTCACCGTTACCGGCACCTCCAAACCCCGTCCCGAGTCGCCCGTCCCGACGGCGGCCCCGCGAGAACGACCTGAACCGGGTCAGTACGCCCGCCAGGATATGACGGGGTGCTGGGGCCAAAAGTCCCGCCACCACGACAGAATGCGACGGACACGCTCCCAGGTGCCACTACCGCCGGTAGCACCTACCCGAAAGGGTTACAAACCCGCCTCCGATGGTCACCCTGGCATACCTACCGGCGGCGAAGGCCGTCTGCCCGCCGGGCAACGGCAGAAGTCAGGCACCGCCCGCGCCAGGCACGCTGGCAGCCGCGTGGGCGGCCCCGCGGCCACTCGAGGTAGCGGGCGCGCCCGAGCAGCGGGGCGGACAGGACGTCGGGCTCGCTGTCTCGGTCAGCGGTCGTCCGCGCGGCGGTCGCGCCCGCCGGGAGCCCGGTGGCGCCCACCGCGGCGGCGCGCGGGCTCGGGCACCGCCTGCACCGCTACAGGTGCCAGCATCGGCCCGCGCGGCTGCCGACGCGGGATCGGCGTCGTCGCCGCGTCATCGCGCCGCGGGGCCGATACCGGGCCGCCGGTGGGAAACCCGCCGCCGGGGAGGCCGGCGAGGGCGGGCCGCGGGAGCCCTGCCTGGGCCGAGCTCGCCTTGCCGATGTCGAACTTGCCGTTGAAGATCACGGCGAGGGCGCGGAACCGGCGGATCAGGAAGTGGTGTGCCGCCAGCGTCACCGCGAACGTCAGCAGCGTGATGAGCAGCAGCTTCGGCCAGTGCGCCTCGACGCCGATACCCAGCAGCGCGGCGAGGGCGTAGATCGTCACGTAGTGCAGCAGGTACACGCTGTAGGCGGCGTCGGCGCCGTAGCGCAGGATCGGCCGTTCCCTGGGCACCAGCCGGGAGAAGACCGCGAACAGGTTCGCGACCAGCGCAAGGGCGAACACGGAGCGGACCAGCTCGTCGCCCAGCTCCGAGCCGAGCGGCCCGACGAGGTCGAGCTCCGCGATGCCGAGCAGCCCTCCGGTGATGACCAGCAGGAAGGGCGCAGGCTGGCTGAACGCGGGCAGCAGCCGCTGGCCGTCCAGGTAGAGCGCCATGCCGACGATGAAGAACGGCAGGTATTTCAGCGTCGCGTGCACGACGTAGTCGGCCGGCGTCGTCCCGATCGCCGGGCGCAGGACCGCCAGGTAGCCGCCCTCGAGCACCAGGGACGCCAGCAGGACGAACAGGAGCAGCGCGCCCATCGTCCGGGCGCGCCGCTCGGCCACCCATTCCATCGACCTGGTCGCGAACAGCCTGGTCAGCGCCGTGAAGACCAGCGGAGCGCACAGCGTGTAGACGAGCAGCGAGACCAGGAACCACAACTGCAGGTGCCACGTCATCGGCCCGGCCGGGTGCTCGACCCGGTGGCCGAGCAGGTAGTCGACGAGCCCGACGCGCGGGTTGTACTGGTTGTACATCAGCCAGCGGGCGACCGGGTTGAGCAGCACCAGCACGGCCACCAGCGGCACGCCGATCGACGCGAGGCGCCGCTTCACCATGAGACCGGCGCCGTAGCGCAGCACCAGCATGGTGGAGAAGAACCCGGAGACGAGAAAGAAGCCGTTCATTCGGAACAGGCCGGACAGGTCCGCGATGCCCCGGAAGACTCGGTCGCCACCGAGCGCCGCGTGCACGAAGACGCCCATGAACATGAGGACCGCTCGCAAGGCGTCCAGGTAGTGGTAACGCACCGCGGTCGAGGCCCGCTGCGCGCCCGCCACAGGAGCCTGGCCCGCCATCACGCGTCCTCCACGCCGACTCGTCATGCGATCACCGCCGAAATCTCGGGGCGCCGCGGCGGATCACAGAGCCGCCGATAGTCCGCGCACGACCCTACGCCGCGTTTGGGCCGATTCGTCACACCTGCGCGCCCGCCGAGACCGCCCACGACCTGGGCCCGGGTCTTTGCGACGTCCCGACCCTCCGAGGTGGTATTCGTACGTAAAGGTCGAGTTGGTTTCCGCAACCTTGGGTAGCGGGCATATTGCCGACAGCAGTCGGATTACGGGCAGCGTTCAGGGCCGCGACCGGGGCGTGGAACGGATCCGACGGCGGCAGCTCGCGGCCGGAGCCCGTCGGCCCGGCCGCGAAGCGGCGCGACACGGGCACCGCCGGACGGGCGCCGCCAGGCGCCGGACAGGTTGACGCGACAGGAGGCGGCGGGCCGCCAGGTCTGGTTGTCCCCAGGGGGCCCGGCTGGAGATCATCAGCCCGGGCGGGCCGACTCCCTGTCGAGACCCCGCACACCAGACGCCCACCGCTTCCGGCATTACGCACAAACGGTGACTTTCAAGCCCTGAGGCCGGCTGTGGTCCTACGCACATTTCGGCGACAGGCCGGGTCCGCCTGGGTGCCCAGCGGGCCCGAGGAGACGCGGGGAGCGCCGTCCGCGCCGCCGACACAGACCGCGCGACCCGGGCCGGCGGCGCGCTGACGACACCCCCGCCCGCCCGCCCCCGCGCCGAGCACGGGCGCCAAAAGGCCTGCGTGGCATGGGTTCCCACGGTCGACACCCGGGTGAGCGAAGCGCCCCCGGCGGCGGGCGGCCCGGCCGGACGACCGGACCCGACCCCGCCAGCCACCACTCCCGGCGCCCGCGAGGTGACGGCGGGTGCCGAACGGCGACGCCCGGGGTATTCGGACGTCGGCGTTCCGGAACCCTTGTCATCGCGTCGAGAGACGTCTAACTTCCTCCGTTAACGAGACGAGACGGGTTCGTTTCCACGCAGCGGTGCATCGGTTGCCCTTCGGGCATGTTCGGCACCTGTACGGATCACCCGGGGGCTACTCGGCTCAACCTGGTCGGACCGTCCGTCGGCGTGCCACATGGTGCCGTGCTGACGGTCCCCCGCACGCCTGTCCGCATTGCACCCGCAGGAGACGGTATGTCCAGTCAGCCCACCGTTCTACTCAGCAGTAACCTGGCTGCCACCCGGCGGCACTCCTGGCAGGAGGGGACCCGATGAGCGCGGGTGTGCCGGTCCTGCCGGGCCGCGACCTACCGCCGCAGCCGTTCGGCCCGGGGTGGCCAGCGTACTGGCGCCAGGACGCGGCCTGCCGCGACGGTGACCCGGACGCGTTCTTCCCGCCGGACGGCCGCAACACCAAGGCCCGGGCCGCCGCCGAGACCCGCGCCCGCAAGATCTGTTCGACCTGTGCCGTACGCCGGCCGTGCCTGGCCACCGCCATCTTCCGTCAGGAGGAGCACGGCGTGTGGGGCGGGCTGACCTCCGACCAGCGGACCACCCTCATCCCCCGCGGCCGGATCACCGCCGAGGACGCGCTGGTGATCGCCGACCAGCTGCTTCCGACCGCCGCGGTCGCCGCTGGCTGACCGCCCGGCGCCCCTCGCGAAACACCAGCACCACCAGCACCTGATCTCGCGCACCACGCCACCGGCCCGACGGCCGGACGGCACCCCCGACCCCCGGAGGCGGCGCCCCGGGAGGCCGGTGCCGGCGAGGCCGCGCGGCCCGCGTACGGCGCATTCGGCGCCGATTGACACCTGGCGGTCTGATGGCCCGGTACCCACGCGCTCGGCGCGCGGGTACCGGGCCTTCCCCATGGTGACCATTCGGAATAGCCTGGTCTGGGTCATCCGCCAGCACCGCCGCCGCCCTCTTCCCACCTCCGCGGTTCGCACCTCCACAGCTCGCGGATCTGGGAACCGCGCGTCGGTCTCACCGGCCCGTCCACACCGCCGCGCCGCGCGAGGAGGAGAAGAAGCCGTGTCCGGTGGCCGAGGCGGCGAACCCGGTTCCGGGCCGGGCGAACGCGAGCTGGGCGCCCCGGCTCCCGCGGTCCCGCCCATGCCCACGGGTCGTCACCACCGCCGGACGGCGCGGTCGTGACCGGCGGCCGGCGGCTGATGCTGCTGCGGCACGCCAAGTCGGACTGGGCGGACGCCGGGACACCGGACGCCGAGCGGCCACTGTCCCGTGACGGCCGCGCGGCCTGCGCGCTCGTCGCCAGCCACGTCAGCGCCGAAGGGCTGGCGCCCGACCTGATCCTGTGCTCGTCGGCACTGCGGACCCGCCAGACCGTGCGGCGGATCGCCGCCGCGCTGCCGCCGAACGTGCCCGTGCTCACCGAGGACCGGCTCTACCTGGCCAGTGCCGACCAGCTGCTGGTCCGGCTGCGCGAGGTCGACGACGGAGTGCCGAACGTTCTGCTCGTCGGGCACAATCCGGGCATCCACGCCCTCGCCGTCGGGCTGCTGCCGCCGGCCGACCGGGTGCGGATACCGACCTTCCCGACGGCGGCCCTCGCCGTCCTGGAGCTGGGCAGCCGCCGCTGGGCGGAACTCGGGCCCGCCGGCACGCGCTTTGGCTCGTTCGTCACGCCGAAGGCGTCACGCCGGGCAACCTGAGCGTCGGTCGCCGCGGCCCGGGGGTCAGTACGCCTGTTCCATGATCCGCGAGGCCAGGCCGATGACGCCGCCCACCACAAGCGCTACGCCGGCGAGCACCCACAGCACCAGTGACCCGGTCGGCAGCGCGAAACAGCCCAGCCCGAAACCCACGATGATCATGATTACGGCGACCCAGGACCCGGTGTTCGCCCGGTGATGGCCGCCCGCCCGCGCGCTCAGCTCTCCCCGACGCGACGCGGCGCCGTCCCAGCGGTCCAGACCCATCGGCGACCGCCCTGCCGCCCGGGAATGGCCTACCGCCCCGTCAGGCCCCGCCGGCCGGCCCTCGTGCTCCGTGCGCGTCACTGTTACCCACCTCCCGGTGGCCGCGGCCGGCAGCGGCTCGCATCCACCCAGCCGCGCCGACGCCCGCGTCGGTGCCCGGCCGATCAAACGCCCGGGCACCCTGGCGATGCTCCCCTACCCAAGCCGGCCCGCTCTTTCACGAGCTTCGCGAAGAGAACACCGCGCTCCCGGAACGACCGATGTGGCGCGACCGAAACACCATCAAGCAGCATCCCAGCCGGCGCAGGAAACGGCGCTACGCGCCCGGTTCGGGCGGATCGTCTCAGGCGAATCCGGCGACGCGCCGCAGGTCGGTCAGCTGGTCGCTAAGCCAGCGGGCGACGTCATGGGTCCTGACCTGCTCGGCGGCGGCGGCGAGGCGGCGGTGCCGCTCCTCCAGCGGCATGGTCAGCGCGCTGTAGAAGGCGTCGGCCATCTGCTGGATGTCGAACGGGTGCAGAGTGACGGCGAACTCGCCGAGTTCCTCGTGCGCGCCGGCCATCTCGGACAGCGCCAGCACCCCGCCACGGCCGTTGACGACCGCGACCTCCTTGGCCACCAGGTTCATCCCGTCGGCGATCGCATTCACCACCAGGAGGTCGCAGATCGAGTAGGCGGCGATCGCCAACGAGAAGTCCTCGACCATCCGCAGGTCGATCGGCTGAACCCCGTCCTTGGTGAACCTTGCGTTGATCTCCGCGACGACCCCGCCGATCAGCGCGATGTAGTCGGCGTACTCGGGCACGTCGGTCCGGCTGGGCTGCAGCAGCGCCAGGAAGCTGACCTTGCCGACGAGCTCGGGATGCTGCTCCAGCAGGGTGCGGAAGGCCTGGAAGCCGCGTACGACGTTCTTGCTCGGGTCGGTCCGGTCGACCCGCAGCATGAGCTGCCGGTCGTCGCCGAGGAAGATGTAGCGCAGCATCGACACATGCGCGGCCACCTCCTCGCTGGCCAGCGTCGCGTCCAGCGCCGCCGGGTCGACCGAGATCGGGTAGTAGCGGGCACGCACAACCCGGTCGCCGACGGTGATCGTCATCGCGTCCAGGTCGATGGGCAGGCCGAGCAGCTCGCTGGCGCACAGCACGAAGTTGCGGGCGTAGCGGCGGGTGTGGAAGCCGACCACGTCGGAACCGAGCAGCCCGGTCAGCAGCCGTTCCCGGATGTCGGCCGGCAGCACCCGCCATTCGTCGGGCCCCGGCCACGGGATGTGCACGAAGTGGGTGAGCACGACGTCCGGGCACTGCTGGCGGACGTGCTCGGCGACCAGGTAGAAGTGGTAGTCCTGCAGCAGGACCAGCGCCTTGCCGCCGCGGGCGCGGACCTCGTCGGCGACGGCGTCGGCGTAGGCCCGGTTGACGGCCGCGTAGCCGTTCTCGAACGCCTCGTGCTCGGCCTGAGTGAAGTCGGGCGAGTAGGCCCGGCCGTACAGGCCGTGCTGGATGAACCACAGGATGGGGTTCGACCAGACGGAGTAGAAGTCGGCGTAGGCGAACGGATCGGTGACGACGAGCCGAACCTTGATCGACGGACTGTCGGGGACCGTGCTCCCCGCCGCGTCGGTGCCCGGCTCGGCGAACCGGGGGTCGATGAGGTGCGGGGTCGGGTGCGTCTGCACGATCAAGGCCTGGCCGGCGGCTTCGCGGGCCACGACGGCGTCCTCCTCGGTCGCCGCACCGCAGACCCAGACGGCGTCGTCGAGATGTTCGGCGAGGCCGGACAGCGCGGAGACCAGCCCCCCCGCTCCACGGTTCACGGTCCGGCCAGCCGCGTCCCGGCCAAAGGTCACCGGACCTCGGTTGGACAGCAGCACCAGCGGCAGATCGAGCACATCGGTGTGCGCCACGTGGGGACGGCCCTCCTGGTGGTCGTCAATCAGCCGGGGCCACCACGCCCGTGCGTCGCGCCCACCGGGCGCATCCCGGACGGCGGTGGCCAGAGCCTCACTGTTCTGTTCGTCTACCGCGGCAGGCTCGGGCCGTCGTCGACCCGCCTCCATGGCCCCGGCGCACGGTGCCTGCCTCGTGCCGCCGGCCCCTACGGTGTGAACCGCCCGGCCGGCAGCGCCACGGACGACCTTTCGCACGGCGAAGGATCGGCCGCAATTCGGACTGTAGTCAGCCGGACGACGCCGCGCATCGTCTTGCCACCCCGCCAACCGGTTGTTACCCAACCCTTCACCCGGTTACCAGCAGCCCAGCGGAAAATCGCGGAACCGACTGTGGCACAGGCAACACTGCGACACAGCGGCCGGTCTGAGCCGCCAAGCCAGCGAAGACCGGCCGCCCGCCAGGCCCCAGAACCCGCCGGCCCGACGTCCAAGCCGGTCCCCGGCAGCTCCTCTCAGGCGGAGCCGGGGTCCCTCCCGCGGCGGACGGGGTTCCTGCCGGATCGACGAACGGGGTTCCTGCCGGATCGACGAAGTCGATCTGGGAGGTCGTGATCTGGGAGGTCGTGAAGGGCGCTCCGCGCCCGGTTCCGGCTGGTTGCCTCAAAGGCTGTCGCGGTAGTCGCGGACATCCTGGACGGCGGAGCCGAGGGCCGCGAGCGAGTGCGCCAGAGTGTCGCGGGTGTCGACCAGCGCGCTGGTGAGCTGTTCGACGGCGTGGTGCTCGCTGCCGTCGGTGGCGGCGATGACCATCGCCTGCGCCTCCTCCAGCAGCGTCAACGCCCCCTCGAGCTGACCGGCGACCTCCTCGGCCCGCCGGAACGCCTCGTCCAGCTGTGCCTTGACCTCAGCGATCGAGCCTGACACCCGTGCACGTTCCCTTCCACCGGACCGGCGAACCGCCGTCCGAACCCCTGGTGATCCCCCGACCTGCCCGCCAGGCCGCCAATCCCGGCCGCGGCCCGCGACGGCTAGCGGCGCTTGCCCGCGGCGCCGCGGGCGGCCGGTTTCTCCGGCTTGGCCGGCGCGCCGAAGCCGAGCCCGAAGCGGACGGCGGCGGCCAGCGCGAGCAGCGACGCGACGATACCGAGCGGCTCGACCGGGGCGACCCGCAGCGTCGCGAGCACCGCCGCGCCGGCGGTTCCAGCGGCCAGCAGCGCCGAACGGCCCGCGGCCCGGGCGCCGCCGCCCTCGGTGCCAACGCTGACGACCGCCGCGCCGACGATCAACGCTCCGAGTACGCAGGGCAGCCCGACGGCGCCGAAGAACACTCGGGCGACGGTGACGACGACGGCGACCAGCGCGCAGCCGCCCGCCGTGGCCAGCCCGACCGACAGCGACGAGGATGCCCGCAACGCTCCCCGCAGCTCGGCTCCGGAGGCGAGCGCTCGCAGGCACAGCATCCGGGCCCGTTCGAGCTCGGCCGTGACGTCCGGCTCCGCGGTGTCCGGTTCGGCCGCAGGGCTCGCGGGGACGGCCCGGTCGGCCGGGCCACGGCGTCGGCGCGGCCCGGCCGCCTGGCCGCGCCGACCATCCCGGCCGAGTGCCGGGCGGGCCGGCGCGGCGCCGGTCCCGTCCGGCAGGCCGATTCCCGGCAGCGCGTCGGCCGGCGGCCCGGCGGCGAGTTCCGGCGCCTGGTCGCGGACCTGCCGCAGCTCGGTCACCCCGAACGGGGCAAGGGCCTCGGCAACCTGCCGCCAGGCGTCCTGGACCCGGTCGCGAACATCGCCGGCGGCCTCCCGATACCGCTCGGCGCGGGTGAGCGCCTCCTCGCGGCCGGCCTGGGCGAGCGCGTCCCGCTCGCCACGGGCCGCCGCGGCGGCGGCGAGCAGGTGCTCGAACCGCCGCGCCGCCAGTCGCGGGTCCAGGGTCTCCCCGGGACCGGCAGCCCAACCAGGCGGTGCTCCCGGCGGCGGGACCTGCGCTGACCCCGGCGGCAGGACCGGCCGCGGTCCAGGGCTGGTCGCGAGGGCAGGCAGGAACTCGGGCCGATCGCTGCCGCCGAGGCCGGGCGCGCCCTGCCCGTCACCCGGGTCGGCGAGGCCGGCGCCCGGGGCCGTCTGCCGAGCAGGGCCGGGCGGGGCCGCTCGCCCGTCGAAGCCGGCCGGGCCGGTGACGGGCCCGATCCCGTTGGGGGGCGGCCCGGGCCTGCCGCGGCTCCCGGCGTCGCCCGGCCGTCCCGCCGACGGCCGCGGCGCGCGCACCGACGGCCCCGGCGCGCCCGGAACATCCGGGAACCACGGCACAATCCGGTCCTGGTCAGCCACTGGTCGGGCTCCGTCCTGGTTCAGGGGCACCGGCGCCGTCGGGCCAGCTCGGCGGGGCCGGCCACCTCGTGGCCTGGCCCGCCCGGCCACCGACGGCCCCGGCGCGGCCCGCGGCCGGCAGGCCCGCCTCGCCGTCGGCCGCGTCGAGGCCGGCGTCCAGCGGCGCGAACGGCACAAGGGTGCGCGGCTCGCCGTGCGCGTGGCGATCGAACAGCACAGCCCGGTTGGTCGCGGTCCCGGCGGCGACGGTGCGATGGCCGGCGAGAGCGAACAGGTCGCCGCCGGCCACGCCGGCCGCCACCCAGGCGGCGAAGTCGTCGCGGTGGCCTGGGCCCAGGTCGTCAAGCAGCCGCGACGGGCCACGCCACCAGCCGATCACATGCACCCGGACCGCCGGACCGCGCCGGGTCACCTGCCGCAGGTCATCCAGCCCCGTGCGGCGGCCGGCGCCGCTGGGTGCCTCGAGCGCGGCGCGGCCGGCGTCGGCGGCGAACAGCACCAGCAGACGCAGCGGGAACCCACCACGGTGGCCGTCCTGATCACCGCCGCCGGTTCCCTCCCGTCTGGTGACCTCCGCGGCGGTCTCGGTGACGACGCCGGCAAGACCCGTCGTGCCGGTGACGGTGACGGCCGTGCCGGCGGCGCGGAGCACGGCGGCGAGATCGTCGGCAGCGCCGCGTTCGGCATGCCCGGCGGTCACCAGGTCGACACGCAGCCCGCCGGGCGGGCACTGCGCGGCGACGCTGCGGACCGCCGCCTGCAGCATGCCGATCGCCTCCCGGCGCAGCGGCCCGAGCACGGCCAGGTTGCGGCCCGGCTGCGCCGAGAGCCGCATGCCGACGGCGGGAGGGGCGAGGTCGAGCGGAACGCCGACGAACACCAGCGGGTCCGGGCCGCCAGCCGCCGTCCCCGGACCGAGCTGCCGCAGCTCGGCGAACGCGGGATTGCCGTCCAGCAGCGCGGGGGCGTGGCCGACGAACACCCGCGGCGGGCGCGGGGCGTCGACGGTCGCCGCGAGCGCCTTCGCCAGCCGCGGCCGCAACGTCGCGAGGGTGTCCGGGTCGGGGCGGGCGACGCGGACCAGCTCGTTGCCGGCCGGGTGGCCGTTGCGCCGGTTCACCACCGCCTGGCCGACGCCGGACAGCGCGCCGGCGGCCTCGTTGTTCGTCGACAGCAGCACTCGCGACTCGCTGATCGACGTACGCAGCGCGACCCGCAGCGCGAACTGGCCGAAGATCGAGCCGCGCTTGCCGGCGGTCGCGTCGAGCGCGTCGATCCCGGACAGCGTCTGGCTCGCCAGCAGCAGGTGGATGCCGTAGGCCCGGCCCTGGCGGGCGATCGCCTCCAGGTGCGCGACCGCCTCCCGGGCCACCGGGTCCAGCGGGGTCAGCATCACCTGGAACTCGTCGATCACGACGAGCACCCGAGGCCAGGAACTCGCCCGGTCGTTCGCCCGCAGGCCGCGCAGGTCGCGGGCGCCGACGGCGCGCATCGCCACCGCCCGCCGGGACATCTCGGCGCGGACGTGGCGCAGCACCGCGACTCCGAACTCGCGGTCACTGTCCATTCCGACCGTGTCGGCGTGCGGCAGGAAGAACGGGTCCGCCTCGCGCGGGCCGAACTGGGCGAACTCCAGGCCCTCCTTGAAGTCCAGCAGGTGCATCCGCAGCTGGTCCGGGCCGTACCGGGCGGCGAGCCCATAGATCATGGTCAGCAGCAGGGTCGACTTGCCGGCGCCCGCCTGCCCGCCGACCAGGGCATGCACGGTGTCGTCGTCGAAGCCGAGTGTGCAGGGCCCGTCGGCGCCGAACCCGACCGGCACGGCGATCCCGGCGGCGGAGTCGAACTCCCAGAGCCCGTCGGGCAGCAGCGCCGCCAGGCCCGGCGCGCGGGCCGCGGCGGCTGTGGCCACCCCGGCGACCGTCGACGCGACCGCGGCGACCAGCTCGGCGGGCGGCGGGCCGTCCAGCACCGCGTCCAGGCCGGCCGCCAGCGAGCAGCGCCACCGGTCGCCGGTCTCGCCGACGGCGGTCAGCGCCACCTCGTTCGGCAGCGGCCCGGCGGCGGCGCGGCCGGTCGGCGGCGCGTCGAGCGCGTCCGGCTCGGTCACGGCGATCACATGCAGCCCGCAGGACGGGCCCTGCGCGGCGAGGCCCAGCAGCGCCCGCGCGGACTCGTCGGGAAGCGAGGGCCAGGCCAGCAGCACCAGCAGTCGCCACGGCTCGGAGCGCGGCAGGCCGGCCTCCTCGCGTTCACGCAGGTTCGCGAACGAACCGCCGAGCCGGTCGACGGTGATCCGCCCGACGTGGCCGGACAGCTCGGCGAGGGCCCCTTCCAGCGCCGTCCTGGCCGTGAGCGTCGGGCCGACGACCCCGGCGGCACGCAGCGGCGCGAGCCCGGCGATGCCGGCGCCGAGCTCGAACGGGTCGTACACGGTCAGCTCGACGCGGCCGGCCGGCACCGCGGCCAGCACCCGGGTCAGCAGGCCGCGGACCAGGTCGACGGCCTGGGCGCGACGTTCCCGCGGCGCGGTGACCCGCAGGTTCCCGCCGTCGAGCAGGGGCAGCGCGAGCGGCACGGCGCGCGCCGCGCCGGGGACGAGCACCCGGCCGACGCGCCACAGGCCCGGCCGGTAGGAGGCACGCGCGGCACTGTCACCGGCAACGGCGGCTCCGCCGGGGGCACCGCCGTCCGCCGCCGGGCCGAAGCCGGCCCAGGCCGGGGCGCCCCAGCCCGCGCCGGCGAGGCCGGCCGCCTGCGCGTGGACCAGCTCCGTCGCCCGCGCGAACACCGAGCCGGGGCCCATCGCCGCGCCGTCGAGGGCCGCGTCGTCGCCGGGGCCGCCGGACATGCCGGCGAGCCGGTCCGCGTGCGCGTCCAACCGATCGGCGACGGCGAGCGCCGCCGCGAGCGACGACTGGACGGCGACCGCGAGCGCGCGTGACCGCCGGCTGCCCGACACCGCGAACCTCCCCGCTCCCCGCGCCGATGGCGCGCCGACCGGCGCCGGTGCCGGCCGGGCGGACCCCTGCCCGCCCGGGGCGGCCGCCACCGTCAACACTCCCACGCTAGCCAGAAAAGGCAGACCTTTCAGCGACCTTTACCCGACTGGGGGGATGTATCCCTCCGGTCGGAAGGCCCAGGGCGGGCTCCAGGTGCCCCCGCTCCCGGGCCTCATGCCCCTGCCCCCGCACGCGCCTCGGCGGCGGCCGTGTCCGAGCCGCTGGCGCGTTCCAGACTGCTGGCCCGCGGTCGCGGCCGGGCGCAGGGTGATCGGCCCCGTGTCGAGACCGTACCGGACCGGCCTGGGCCGTGGCGCTCTGGCCGCCCGGTACCGCTGTGTCCCCGCGTGCGCCGCCGTCGAAGGCCCGCTCACCCACCCGGAGACCGGGAAGTGGGCCGCGACCGGCCACTATGGAACCCGGCCACCACGGACAAAGGGGCGCTCGGACACAATGGCGCCGGCCGGCGGAGGAGGATGAGCGTGGACGAGGCGGGCCAGGTGGTCGACGCCGCGGCGGTGGCGCCGCGGCCGCTGGCGGTGATCGACGTGGACGGCGTGGTCGCGGATGTCCGACACCGGCTCCGGTTCCTGCGCCAGCGGCCCGGCGACTGGGACGCGTTCTTCGCCGCCGCGACCGCGGACCCACCGCTGCCGCAGGGCGTCGACCTGGTACTGGGGCTGGCCGCCGACCACGAGGTGGTGTGGCTCACCGGACGACCTGAGCGATCCAGGACCGACACCGAGCAGTGGCTGGTCGCCCAGGGCCTGCCGGCCGGGACGCTGCGGATGCGGCCCGACGACGACCGCCGCTCCGCGCGCGTCTTCAAACGGACCGAGCTGCGCCGGCTCGCCAGGAACCGGCGCGTAGCGGTCGTCGTCGACGACGACCCGGCGGTCGTCACGCTGCTGAAGGACGACGGCTGGCCCGTCGTGCACGCCGACTGGCTGCCGTACGAGAACACGCTGCGCAACGCCCAGGAGGTCGAGGGCCGCACCTGACACGCCGCCAGCCGGCGGCTGGCCTCCGGCCCGCCGCTACCTGCCGGTGCTGCGACGGTAGGTACGGACCGCGAGCGGGCCGAAGACGGCGATGATGCCGACGCTCCACGCCAGGGAGGCGATCAGGTCGCCGGCTACCGGGCCGCCCTGGAACAGCGCCCGCGAGGCGTCGATCGTCACCGACACCGGCTGGTGCTTGGCGAAGGCCTGCAACCAGCCCGGCATGCTGGCGACCGGCGCGAAGCCGGAGCTGGCAAACACCAGCGGGAACACCCAGATGATCCCGCTCGACTGGGCGGCCTCCGGGTTGCTGACCGCCATCCCGATCGTCGCCGAGATCCACGAGAACGCGTAGGAGAACAGGAGCAGCACCGCGAAGCCGCCGATGACGGCTCCGACGTTCGTGTGGTGGAACCGGAAGCCGACGGCGAGGCCCACGGCCAGCATCAGCAGCATCACGAACGCGTTGCGGACCAGGTCGGACAGTGTCCGGCCGGCCAGCAGGGCCGATCGGGTCATCGGCAGCGAGCGAAACCGGTCGAGCAGGCCGTTCTGCTTGTCGGTGGCCAGGCCGATGCCGGTCAGCATCGCGCCGAACACGACGGTCTGCGCGAACACGCCCGGCATCAGGTAGTCCACATAGTGCACGCCGGGGCCCACGTTGATCGCGCCGCCGAACACGTAGGTGAACAGCAGCACGAACAGCACCGGCTGAATCGACGAGAAGACCAGCACGTCCGGCACCCGCCAGGTGTGGATCAGGGTGCGCTTGGCGAGCAGCCAGGCGTCGGCGACGGCCCAGGTCAGGGCCGAGCGGTTCACCGGGGTCAGATCCACCGCGGAGGCGGCACCCCGCCCCGCGGCGGTGCTGGTGGTGGCGGAACCCGCCTCGGCGGTCGTCATGTGGTCACCAGGTCCCGGGAGTCGGGCCCACCGCTCTGCGCGGGTGGCGTGGGGCCGCCCGGCCCGCCGGTGCCGGGCTCGGCGCCCGGCGGGCGGCCGGTGAGGGTAAGGAACACATCGTCCAGCGACGGCCGGTGCACGGCGACGTCGACGAGCGACACGCCCGCCGCGTCCAGGCCGCGGATGACCTCGGCGAGAACCCCGGCGCCGGGCACCGGGACCGACAGCCGGTGGCTGTGGTCGTCGACGCTGACCCCGCCGGAGCCGACGCCGACGAGCACCTCGGCCGCGGCCGTCAGTGAGTCGCCGCGGGTGATCTCGATGTCGAGGCGGTGGCCGCCGATCCGGGCCTTCAGCTCGTCGGCGGTGCCCTCGGCGATCACCCGGCCGCCGTCGATGACCGAGATCGCGTCGGCGAGCTGGTCGGCCTCCTCCAGGTACTGGGTGGTCAGCAGGACGGTGGTGCCCTGGCGGACCAGGCCCGCGATCACCTCCCACATGCCGATCCGGCTGCGCGGGTCGAGGCCGGTGGTCGGCTCGTCGAGAAAGAGCATCGGCGGGGCGACGATCAGGCTGGCCGCGAGGTCGAGCCGGCGGCGCATGCCGCCGGAGTAGGTGCCCGCGGGGCGACGGCCGGCGTCGGCGAGGTCGAACCGCTCGAGCAGCTCGTCGGCGCGCGCTCGGGCCCGCCGCGCCGGCAGCCGGTAGAGGCGGCCGAACATCTCGAGGTTCTCCAGGCCGGTCAAGCGCTCGTCGACGGCGGCGTACTGACCGGCCAGCCCGATCCGGCCGCGCAGCGCAGACGCGGACCGGACGACGTCGAGACCGAGCACCTCGGCCCGGCCGGAGTCGGGCGCCAGAAGCGTGGTCAGGATGCGCACGGCCGTGGTCTTGCCCGCGCCGTTGGGCCCGAGCAGGCCGTGCACGGTGCCGGACGCGACCACCAGGTCGAGCCCGGCGAGGGCCTCGTTGGCTCCGTAGCGTTTCCGCACGCCCTCCATGAGGACCGCGAACGCATGGCTGTCAGTCACGCGCGCATCGTAGTGGACGAGGGTGACAACTTCGGCCGTCCGAGACGGACCGGAGTGGGCTCAGGCAGAGCTGCGGCGGGCGCGGCGGCCCGCAAGCTCGTCGCCCGGGTGGGTCGCCGGCGGCTGGCCCGGACGCTCCGACGGCAGCGACGCGAGCTGGCCGCGCATGTCCTGGACGGCCCGGCCGACGGCGATCGCGAACACCCCCTGGCCGCCGCGCACGAGGTCGACGACCTGGTCGTCGGAGGTGCACTCGTAGACGGTCGATCCGTCGCTGATCAGCGTCAGCTCGGCGAGGTCGTCGACGCCCCGCGAGCGGACGTGCTCGGCGGCGGCCCGGATGTTCTGCAGGGAGACCCCCGCCTCCAGCAGCTTGCGGACGACCCGCAGGACCAGGATGTCGCGGAAGGAGTACAGCCGCTGGCTGCCGGACCCGGACGCACCACGCACGCTGGGCACGACCAGCCCGGTGCGCGCCCAGTAGTCGAGCTGCCGGTAGGTGATGCCGGCCGCCGCGCAGGCGGTCGGGCCCCGGTATCCGACGTCGTCGCCGGGCGGCCCGGGCAGCTCGTCGGGGAAGAGCTCACCCTGCTCGATCATCGCCGTCCCGTTCCCGGTCGCCACGCCCCCGACCCTTCGCCGTGCCCGAGTGGACGCGGCCGGAGCGAGCCGAGGCGCGCGGCGGCGAGCGTGTGCCGCGCCGAGGGCGGGACCAGCCGCACCGTCGAGCCTCCTGTCGCCGGCCGCGGTACGCGGACCGCCTGCCTCCGCGGGCGCGCCCATCCGAGCACGCCGCTCCTGCTGGCCGGCCTCCCCGCGGGGCGCGGCCATTCCGGCCACGGGCCGGTCCCCCGACCCGGACACCTCGACGCCAGAACCCGGCTCAGACCTCCAGACCGTAGGAGCGCCGCGCCGCCGCTTCAACGATCCAGTTCGGCGTGTCTCCCGTCCAGCCGGCAGAACGCCTCTATCGGCTGGATGCGGGCCAATCGCCGGTCTGGGCCCGGCAAGAGGGCAGCAATGTGGCCGCACCGCGCACACCGGGCCGAACAGTCATCGTCAACCGGATTCAGGGTACGACAGCTTTCTCTTACGCAAGGGTTAGATGCCATCCGGTCACGGCCCGCGTCGGCGGGCGCCGAGACGGGGACGGGGACCGGACCTGGGGCGCGACCTACGACCCTGGGGTGTTGAAGTCCTCCGGGGAGATCGTGTCGAGGAACTCGCGGAACTTCTCGAGCTCGCTCTCCTGCTCCTGTTCCTGCTCCTCGGGCACGGTGATGCCCGCCTCGGCGAGCACGGCCTCGACGCCGTACACCGGGGCGCCCATCCGCATCGCGAGCGCGATGGCGTCCGAGGGGCGGGCCGACACCTCGACGCCGTTGGCGAACCGCAGGGTGGCGAAGAACACCCCGTCCTGCAGGTCGGTGATCGTCACCTGGGCGAGCTCGGTCTGCAGCGCGCGCAGCACGTCCCGCATGAGGTCATGCGTCATGGGGCGGGCCGTCGTGATGCCCTCCTGCGCGAACGCGATCGCCGTGGCCTCCACGGCGCCGATCCAGATGGGCAGATACCGCTCGCCGCCGACCTCCTTGAGCAGGACGATCGGCTGCTTCGAGGGAAGCTCGACTCGTACGCCGACGATGTCCAGCCGATGCACCGATCTACCTCCTCGCGCGGATGCCCGCGGAACCATCCCGCCGACACCCGCATCAACCCGGACGGCCACCCAGCACCGACCCCACTCGCACCCGACCCGGAGACGGCCTGAAGGCTCCAGCACCACAGGACCGGGAGGCGGCCCGGACCGGCCGGCCTCCGATCCTCCGAACGGGTTCAGGGAACGGGATCCCCGGCACCGTCCGTCGGGGGCGGCGAGCGGGGCCCAAAACCCCACTCTGGAGACAGTATCTCCGCCGCGACCCGCCCGTCAGCGCGCCCGCCAGTTCGGCCAGCTCAGGCGCTGGGTCAGCGGGGGCCGGAGCCGAGGCGGGCGCGTAGCAGCGCCGCGTGCAGGCGGACGAGCAGCAGGGCAAGCTCGTCGACGGAGTCGCGCGGCAGGTCGTCGTCACCAGCGGCGGCGCCGGCGCTGCGCGGGGCCCGCAGCGGCGCGACGGCGGCCTCGATCAGGCCGGCCTCCCGGTCGGCAGCAGCGCGCGCGGCCCGCAGATGGCGCGCCTGGACGCCGTGCGCGGCGAGCAGGCCGACGGTCCGGGCGACGACGAGCGCGTCGGCGTCGTAGTAGCCGCCGCCGGAGACGGCCCGCAGCAGACCGTGGTGCTCCAGCTCGGCGAGGGCCTCCTCGTCCAGGCCGCTGGCCGCGAGCAGCTCCCGGCGGGACAGCCGGACCCGCTCGGCGCCGAGCAGCACGTCAAGCCCGGTGGCCGGCGGGGTGGACGGCACCGCCCGCGGCCCGGGCGCGGCGACCGGCGGCGCCTCGCCGCGGTCCATCGCGGCCAGCTCGTCCTTGATGACCCGCAGCGGCAGGTAACGCTCGCGCTGGGCGTGCAGGACGTAGGCCAGCCGGGCGACGTCGGCGGCGGAGTACTTACGGTAGTTCGCGCTGGTCCTGGCCGGCTCGACCAGTCCCTCGGCCTCCAGGTACCGGATCTTGGACAACGTGATGTCCGGGTAGTCCACCCGCAGCCGGTCGAGCACCTCGCCGATGTTCAGGACCTTCGCGGCGATCCGGGCGTCCGCCCCGGCGCCGGCGACCGCGCGGGCGCCGGCGCGGCCGGCCCGGTTCAGCCGCGGGCTGGCCGCCGACGCGGCGGCGGCCGCGGACAACCGTGAACTCACCACGGATCACCCAGCCTCACAGCGGACCACCCCCGGGGTAGGGGGAGCCCGTCAGGAACACCAGCCGGAACTTGCCGATCTGCACCTCGTCTCCGCTGGTGAGATCGGCCGCGTCGATGCGCTCGCGGTTGAGGTAGGTGCCGTTGAGGCTGCCGACGTCCCGCACGGTGAAGCCCTTGGTGTACGGCGAGCGCAGGAACTCGGCGTGCCGGCGGGAGACCGTCACGTCGTCGAGGAAGATGTCGCTCTCCGGGTGGCGCCCGGCGGTGGTCAGGTCGGCATCGAGCAGGAAGCGGCTGCCCGCGTTGGGGCCTCGCTTGACGACCAGCAGCGCCGAGCCGGGCGGCAGCGCGTCGACGGCGGCGACCGCCTCCCGGTCGCCCGCCTCCTCGGCCTGGTCCGAGTCAAGCCGGTGCAGCGCCGCGGTCGCCAGGTTCAGGCTCGCCGTCTGAGGGTCCATGGGCGCCGCGGGCGCGACCGGCTGGCCGGGCTGTACCAGGGGTGACCCGCACCGAGCGCAGTACAGCGCGTCGGGTGGGTTGTGCTGTCCGCACCTCGTGCAGAACACGGTCGCGTCCGCCTCCTGCCGGCGCCCGCGGCCGCGGGCCATCGGCCGCTCGTGCCACCGGCCCGGTGGCGAGAACGTCGTCTTCCCCGTCCAGGGGGATCGCCGCGCCATGTGCCGCCTACCCCCCATGCGGTTGTCGGGAGCGGCAGCCCCACCTGACCGGGCCACCGCGCGGCGCGCCCGCGTGGCCCCGTCCCCGCCGCCCAGTGGCTCGAAGAAGCCCTGTGACTCGAAGACCCCGGTACCCCAGAGCGCCGCGCCGCCTACTGATGCACACCGAGGCTAGTGCATCAGGGGCACCGTCGTGAAAAGGGTGCGCCGACTACTGTCGGCGTGGCGCCGGGATCGAGCCCGCCGCTGGTGCCTGAAGGCAGCCCGGAAGGCGCACCGGGATCACGCAGAGCAGTCGGACGCCTACGCAGTGACACGTGAGCCGTCCTTCGGGCTCGGCGCGCGGCCCAACAGCCGGCGACCACTTGGCGCGAATGTCGCATATCCGACATCTCGCTTCGGCCCTGCGGCCGCCCCGGGCCCGGCAGCCGGATTGGCCCGGCCGCCGGCCCCGCCGGTGCGTCAGTGGCTCTGGACGTGCTCCAGGTAGCCGGCGGCGTCGAGCAGCTCGTCGAGGGCCGCCGGGTCCGCGACGGCGACCTCGATCAGCCAGCCCTCGCCGTACGGGTCGGAGTTGACCAGCTCGGGCGAGCCGTCCAGCACCTCGTTGCGGGCGACCACCTCGCCGGACGCGGGCGCGTAGACGTCGGAGACGCTCTTGGTCGACTCGACCTCGCCGAACGGCTCCCCGGCCCGCACCCGCGCGCCGACCTCCGGCAGCGACACGTACACGATGTCGCCGAGCGCCTCCTGGGCATACGACGTGATGCCGACCCGCATCGTCGTGCCCGCCAGCCGGACCCATTCGTGCTCGCGCGAGTACTTCAGGTCCTCCGGGTACACCGCGTCACCCGCCATCGTGTCCCCTCCCATGGGCGCAACCGCCTCCCAGCCTGTCGCGGGCGCGGCCCGCCGGGGCCGCGCCTTGTCCTCTAGGTCCTTCAACCGCGGGCGGCGGGGCTCCTCAGCCGGCCGGGCCGCCCTGGCCGGGCCGCGCGCGCACCGCGCGGATCTCGACCCGGTCGGCCTCCGTGACCCGCGCCTCGGCACCCGCTCGGGCTGCCACCGTATCGACCACGCCACCGGGGAAGCGCATCGCCTCCGCCAGCGTGTGCGGGTCGCCGATGGCGAGCAGCTGATAGGGCGCCCGGAGGGCCGCGCCGTCGACGCTCAGCCCGCCACCGGCCCGGTCGATGATGTAGCTCTCGGTTACGAGCCGGATCCCGGAAAGCTCGACGGCCTCGGCGCCGGCGTCCCGCAGCTCCTGCAGGGCGTCGACGAGGACGTCCGCGCCGACGTTGCCTCGCGGGTCGGTGATGGTCACGGTGATGCCCGGGCCAGCGACCGGCACGGTACCGGCGAGCACGGCGAGGGCGTCGGCGCGGGCCGCCGCGGTGGCGAGCGCGGCCGGATCCGGCGCCGCGGCGGCGAGGGTCGCGCTCGCGCCGCGCAGCTGGTCTATCTGCCCGGACAGCCGCCGGCCGTCGGCACCGAGACTGCCCGCCCGGTCGACCAGCTGGGCCGTCGTCAGGCCGGCCGGCGCGGTGTCGCGGGCCGCCGAGACGGCCACCGGGATCGCGAACCCCGTGGCGGCGAGCAGCACGGCCACCCAGACGCGGGCTGCACGCGGCGCCCTGGTGCAGACGGCCAGGGGCAGGCCAGTCCGCGGGAGATCAGCTGGTGGGAGATCGGTCGGGTTCACGCGGCCGCCCTAGATCCGGAACAGGTGGTGGCGCAGCGCCGTCGCGTTGGTGAAGATCCTGATCCCGAACACGATGAGGACGGCCGTCGTCAGCGCGCCGCCCACGCCCAGCCGCTCACCGAGGGCCACCAGCAGCACCGCCACGACGGCGTTCGTCAGGAACGACGCGACGAACACCAGGTCGTCGAAGACCCGCTCCAGCGCGGCGCGCAGCCCGCCAGCCAGCGCGTCCAGCGCCGCGACGACGGCGACCGGCAGATAGGGGGCCAGCCAGCCGGGGGCGGTCGGGGACACGAGGAACCCGGCTGCCAGGCCGGCCGCGAGCGCGAGCAGCGGGACCAGCCACGACCCGGCGCCCCGGCGCGGACGGCCGCCAGGGGACGCAGCGGCGGCCGGGTCACTGGAATCGTCCCAGGAAAGGTCTGCGAGGCCGCCGTCGCCGGCCGGCCCAGCTGCGGTCCGGGCGGGCGGCACGTCGCCGGCGGGCAGGGGCGGCGGGCCGTCAGCGGCTGGGCCGTCGGCGTCGGGGCGGGTCACGGCGCGATCACTGGCCGAGCCTCCTCGCGAGTCGGGGCGTCGTCACCCGCGCGGCGGGCACGGTGAGGACGCGCGGCGTGGTCATGGCGCCGAGCTGGGCGCCGGGCAGCTGGCCGGCGGCAAGCAGGCGCCCACCGACGGAGCCGAGGAACGCCGTGCGCAGCGCGGCTGGGTCCCCTATGACGTCGATCCGGTACGGCGACGCGACGGGCTGGAAGTCGACGAGGATCGCGTCGCCGGCGGTCCGGATGGGGCTGGTCGCCGACAGTCGCACCCCGTTGACGGCGATCGCCGTCGCGTGCCCCGCCCACAGCGCGTTGACCAGGCCGGCGAGGTCACGGTCGGTGAGCTGGTCGACGCCGCGCGCGCCGCTGTCCCGCGGCCCGGTGCGCTGGTCGCCGGGCCGGGCATCGCGGATCTCGACCCGCAGGCCAGCGCCGGTCGCCGGTACGGCCGCGGCAGCGGGCTGGAGCGTCCCCAGCTCGGCTGCCGTGGCCAGCCCGGCGGCCAGGTCCCGCCTGAGGGCCGCGCGGGTCGCGGCCACGGTGGCACGAAGCCCGGCGGCCTCGGTGTCCTGCGCGGCGACGTCGGCCGCCCGGCGGTCAACCTCCGCCGCGAGGGCCGCGTCAAGCCGAGCGCGGGCGGGACCGCCGGCCCGCTGGGTCGCGCCGGCGAGCGCGAGCAGCATCCCCAGGGCGACGGCGAGCAGCCGTGTCGCGTGCCGAGCCGGCGTCCGGGCCCGCGAGCCAGCGCCGCGGCGAGCGCCCGCGCGGCGGCCGGTGGCGGGCAGACCGGCGGCGGGCGATCCGGCAGCAGGCGGTCGGGCGGCGAGGCGGGCCGGCAGCGGCGCGGCAGACCGGCGTGCGAGGCCGGTTCGGGACCTCCCGGTCGGGAGCCTCCCGGCTCGGGAGCTGGCGGCGGTTCGGTAGGCGGGGTCCAGCGCCTCCGCGGCGAGGGCGGCGAGCACCCCCGGGAGCCGCCCGGACTGGGGAGGGACCAGTCCGGGCGAAGGCACATCGGGCATTCTCACCGACCGGCGGGTCCCGGCGGCGCGGCGCGCCCGGCCGGCGTCGACAAGTGTCGGTGCGGTGGCATGCCGATGTGATGGGGATCGTGAGGATGCCGAGAGGCACCCACCGCGGACCGGTCCGCCGTCCAGCCCGGGCGACGGGCGGGCCTCAGCGGAGGTGCGGCTCGCGCTGGTCGGCTTCGACGATGGCGGCCCACTGGCGCAGCAGGGCGCGGGCCTCGTCCTGGTCGCCGGCCTCCGCCCACAGGTGGGTCACGGCCTCCGTGGGGTCGGGCAGCGCGAGGATCCAGGAACCGTCGGCTCGTACGACCCGCACCCCGTCGGTCGTGTCGATGACGTGGCCGGCGGCGGCGTCGACGGATTCGACGACCCGCCGCATCACCGTCCCCTTCGCCGCCCACGGCGTCGGCACGGAGCGGCGGACGACGGTGACCGGCGGGATCCGGGCGTCGATCGCGGACAGCGTCAGCCGGGTTCTGGCGACCAGCGCCAGCAGCCGGACGAACGCGGCAAGCCCGTCGATCGCGGCGCCGAACTCGGGGACGACGAACCCGCCGCGGCCGTCGGCGGCGAACACGACGCCCTGCTCACGGGCGACCCGCGGCAGATCGGCCGCCGACAGCGGGGTGCGCCGCACGGACAGTCCGTGGAAGCGAGTCACCTGGTCGGCGACGAGGGTCGTGGTGACCGGGACGGCGACCGTCGCGCCCCGGTTCTCGGCGGCGACGAGGTCGAGGAACACGAGCAGCGCCCGGTCGTCGTCGATCAGGTCGCCCCGTTCGTCGACGATCGTGATGCGCTCCCCTACCTGGTCGAAGGTCACCCCGAAAGCGGCCCGGGAGCTCGCGACCAGCTCGCCGAGACGGCGGGCGGCCTGCCGGCGCTGCGCCTCGGTGTGCGCGACGAGCGTGTCGTCGAGGCGCCCGTTGACGGTCAGCACGTCGACGCCGAGCCGGCCGAGCAGCGTCGGCAGCACCAGCGACGCGGCGCCGCCGGACGGGTCGACGACGACCTTGAGACCGGCCTCGGCCACGCCCCCGGTGTCGATCCGGTCGAGCAGGTCCTGGGTGTACCGGTCTGCGGTGCGGGCCGGCAGCCGCAGGTCGCCGATCTCGCCCGGGAACGCCCGGCGGAACTCCTGCCGGGAGAACACCCGGTCGACCTTGCGCTGCGCGGCGGGCGACAGGTCGGCGCCGTCCGCGTCGAGGATGACGATGTCGATCCGTTCCGGGTCACCCTCCGTGGTGTGGATCATGATGCCACCGACCGCGTCGGAGGTCCGCACATCGAACCGGGTGACCGGCATCGCCGCGACCTCCAGGTCACGGACGTCGATCGCGCTGGTGGTCAGCGCGCTGATCACCGCGCGCTTCAGCGCCCGGGCGGCGCGCGAGCCGTCGCGGGCGGTGGTGACGGTCGCGCCCTTGGGCAGCGTCGTCGCGTAGGCGGCGGCGAGCCGGACGGCGAGCTCCGGGGTGATCTCCGCGTTGACCAGGCCGGAGATGCCGCGCGGGCCGAACAGCGACCGCTGCCCGCGCGACTCCCAGATCACCGAGGTGTTGACGACGGCGCCGGCCTCGATCGTCTTGAACGGGTAGACCCGCACGTCGTGGGAGACGAACGCGTCCTCCTCGACGACGCAGGCCTCGGCGACGACGGCGCCTTCCTCGATGCGGGCCGCGCGGCGCACGTCGGTGCCCTTGCCGATCACGCAGCCGCGCAGGTTGGTCCGTGGGCCGATCAGCGCGTTGTCGCCGACGACGGCGCGGTGCAGGAACGCGCCCTGCTTGATCACGACGTTGCTGCCGACGACGGTGAACTCGCGCAGCTCGGCGCCGGCCTCGACCTTGGAGTAGTCGCCGACGACGATCGGGCCCTTGAGCACCGCCTCGGGGTGCACGTCGGTGTCCTGGCCGATCCACACCCCCGGCGACACCTCGAAGCCGCCGATCTCGACGTCGACCTGCTGGTTGAGCACGTCGGCCTGGACCCGCAGGAAGCTGGAGATCGTGCCGACGTCCTCCCAGTAGCCGGAGACGACATGGCCGTAGACGGGGGCGCCGGCGGCGACGAGCCGGGGGAACACGTCCCCGGACCAGTCGACCGGCTCGCCGGCCGGCACGTGGTCGAAGACCTCGGGCTCCATGACGTAGATGCCGGTGTTGACCGTGTCGGAGAAGACCTGGCCCCAGGTCGGCTTCTCGAGGAAACGGGAGATCCGGCCGTCCTCGCCGGCGATGACGATGCCGAACTCAAGTGGGTCGGGCACCGACTTGAGGGCGACGGTGACCAGCGCGCCGTTCTTGCGGTGCTCGGCGACCAGCGCGGTGAGGTCGATGTCCGTGAGCGCGTCGCCGCTGATGACGAGGAACGGCCCGTCGCGCAGCGCGGACTCGGCGTTCTTCACGCTGCCGGCGGTGCCCAGCGGGGTGGACTCGGTGGCGTAGGACAGGTGCATGCCCAGTTCGTCGCCGTCGCCGAAGTAGGTCCGCACCATCGCGGCGAGGAACTGGACGGTCACGACCGTCTCGTCGAAGCCGTGCCGCTTGAGCAGCCGCAGCACGTGCTCCATGATCGGCCGGTTGACGACCGGGAGCAGCGGCTTGGGGGCGTTCGCGGTCAGCGGGCGCAGCCGGGTGCCCTCGCCGCCTGCCATCACGACCGCCCTCACGGCGAGCCTCCGGCGGGTGCCGGCCGACCGCGGCCGGCGCGGCGGTCCCGGGCGATGCCGGCGATCTGGAACGCGTAGAGCAGACCAGCCCACCAGTAGAGCGCGGTGCCCCAGATCGCGAACGCCCAGCCGAGCGGGCGAACGACGCCTGACAGCCAGCCGTGGCCGTCGGCGAGCAGCAGCAGCGGGAACGCGTACAGCAGGTTGAGGGTCGCGGCCTTGCCCAGGTAGTGCACCGGCAGCGCCGTGCCGAGGCCGAGCCGGCGCATCGGGACGAGCAGCAGACTGATGAAGACGTCCCGGCCGATGATGACCGCGGCCAGCCACCAGGGAATGTTGCCGCGGATGGTCAGCGCGATGATCGTGGCCAGGATGTAGAGCCGGTCGGCAAGCGGGTCGAGCAGGGTGCCCAGCCGGCTGGTCTGGTTGAGCGCCCGGGCGAGCCAGCCGTCGAGGTAGTCGCTGACGCCGGCGAAGACGAGGATGCCCAGGGCCGCCCAGTCGGCGCGCGGACCGAGCGCCAGCCACAGGAAGACCGGCACCCCGAGCAGCCGGAGCGCGGACAGCAGGTTGGGGACGGTGAGAATCCGCCCGAACGTGGGCTGTTCGGGCGGCGGCTGGCCGCCGCCCGGCGAGGTCGGCGCGCCCGGCCGGTCAGCTGACGGGGCGGCGGCGCTGTCCATGCGCATGTCCTCCCTCATCGCGCCTGTCGCCGAAACCTTATGAGCCGAAGGGCACACGGAGCTGTCGCGGCCGCGTCGGGCGGGGTGCCGGCCGGTGTCCCGCTTCGATAAGACGCTAGCCGATGACCATCCGGGTGCGACCCGCGAGGCGCCGGGGCGACGGCCCCGGGCGGGGCCGGCGGGCGGAACTGGTCCTCGGCGGCGGGCGTCACACGTCGGCACCGGCCCGTGCGGGCCATCCGGCGGGCGGTCGCGGGCGCACACGCGCGTGGCCCGGACGCACCGTCCGGGCCACGGGGGCAGCGCCCAGGCGTTACATGACCCGCCCGACGCGGTACGAGGAGCTGTAGATCGGCCGCAGCGACACGACACCGCCGGTCTCCGGGGCGGCCCACATGTAGCCGTTGCCCGCGTAGATGCCGACGTGGTAGATGCCACCGGGAGGGCCGAAGAAGATCAGGTCGCCGGGCTGCTTGGCCGACTGGGGGACGTGCACCGTGGCCTCGTACTGCGCCTCGGCGGTACGCGGCAGGTTGCGGCCCAACTGCCGGAAGACGTACTGGACGAGGCCCGAGCAGTCGAACGAGTAGGGGCCGGCGGCGCCGTAGACATACGGCTTGCCCTTCTGCAGCGAGGCGAGATAGACGGCCTTCTCGCCGATCGTGCTGCCCGGGATGACGCTCGGGATCGCGGTGTCGAGGTAGCTGCTCGAGGCCCGGCCGGAGGACACCGTGATCGTCGCGGCGCCGGCAACGGACGGGCGCAGCATGCTGCTCCCGTCGAAGACCGCGGTGATCGTGGTGGTGGACAGCAGCCGGGCGGTGATGCTCGCGGTGCCGTTGGCGTCGGTAGTCAGCGCGGTGGTGGTCTGCCACTTGGGCCCGTCGACCACGACCATCTGGATCTGCTCGTTCGCGAGCGGCGTCCCGTTCATCGCCTCGGTGGCCTTGACCGTCAGGACGACGGGGGCGTTCGGCGCGACGGTGGTCTTGTCCGCGGCCAGCGTCAGGTTCGTGAAGACCGGGTCGGGGTTGGCGAGCGCGCCGGCCAGGCCGGTGGAGCCGTGCTGCGTCGACGTGGTCTCGCCGCCGCTGCCGATCATCGCGCCGAGCGCGTTCGCGGCGAAGGTGGTGCTGCTCTGCGAGCCGGGGTCCGTCGTGGTCGGCTGGTCCGGCGCGGACGGCACGGTGGCCGCGAAGGCGGCGGTGGACACGGCGAGGGTTCCGGTCGTGAACGCGGCGATGGTGCCCACCCGACGCGATCCCTGGCCGGATCGCCGACGGGCGCCGTCCGGAGCGCCCCCCGTGCGATGCCGGCCGCGGACCAGCTCGTCCCAGTCATCCGGGAGCCAGGCCATGCCACGACGGGACAACGCTCGTCCTTCCCTGACGCCTACGAAGTGAGCTGTCGGGTTCGGGCTGGGTTGACGTCGCCCGGCCGCCCCGGGAAGGCGGCTTCACCCCGAGGACGGGCCGGTCACCCGGCCGCGCCCGGCGGAACCGGTGGGTCCCCCGCTCCTGCCCCGGCACGTCGGAGGGAGCGTCAGGCCAGGGGCAGGACTCGGCGTTTGGCCCGACGCATTCTTGCCTTAGGTGAAGAATGTTGCATTGGAGACCTTAGTCGATGTGATCGGGGGTCCTCCAATCACCGTAAACACAACGCTTCAACACCTTCCCGGGGTTACGGGCAGGTGTCACGCCAGTTCCATCCCGTAATCCCCGAACGACCCCAGCGGATGCTCGGGCGGCGCCCAGCAGAGCTCCCGCGGCCGCTGACGTGCCGCGGTTGTGACGGCATTGGGGAAGAGATCGGTTGACCGTCCACGTGGTCTGACATTGGTCACCACGCATCCGGGACTTAGGTCCCGATCATCTCTAGGGCCCAAAGTCCCGGGAGGCATATTGCGCGTAGCGCGCGCCTGTCGGTCAAGTCCGCGTGCGGAACGTCACAGCTCGCATGCGCGAGCCGATCGACGTGACAGAGCGCGATCGCCTGTACACGAGTTGGGGCTGTCCCTGTTCCTGAGGGCGGGTGAAGCCGTCTCCGGTCGGCCTGGCCGGACCGCCTGGGCACAGCGGATGGGTGTCAGGAGGGCGCCGAGCCAGGGGCCGTCCCCGCCGCCGGCGGTATCGCGGCGGCGGGGGCTGTGCGGGTGGCGGGCGGCGGCTGGGACCCCGGCGTCCCAGCCGAGCCGCGCGGGGCGCCGGCGCCTCCGCCCGCCGCGCTGGCCGCGGTGCCCGACGTGCGGATCGCGGTGCCCGACGTGCCGGGCGCGGTGGCGGACGTGCCGGGCGCGGTGGGGCCGGTGGGCGCGGCGGCCGACGCGCGCGGCGAGCCGGAGGCCGTTGCGGTGGCGGAGGCCGCCGCGCCGGACGCTGCGCGCGCGTTCTGCGGCCCGTTCGCGATGCCGCCGCCCGGCGCCGCAACCCGCGGCGTCGGTGTGCCGGCGGCCGGCGGAACGCTGATCGCGTGCCCGTAGACCACCAGGTTGTTCACGTAGTGGTGGGTCTTCTCGTCGAACGCGCCGTCACAGGTGATAACGCGGATCTCCGGCCGGGTGACCGGTCCGTAGACCTCCTGCACCGGAAAGGCCGCTTTGGAGACCTCCTCCAGCCGGTCGACGAGGAAGGTGACGCTCGCCCCGGACGCGCCGACGACGACCAGTTGGTCACCGGGCAGGACCGAGCCCAGTCGGTAGAAGACCGCCGGCCCCGACTTCGAATCGTAGTGGCCGACGAGAACGGCCGGGCCGACCGCACCCGGTGCGACACCCGGGCGGTACCAGCCCACGTCGCCCCACTGTGTCGGCACGTCGATCGCGCCCCGCGCGTCCAGGCCCAGCCCGACGATCGGCGCGTCCACCGCGACCGCGGGAATCCTCAGCCGCACCGGGTCACTCACCACCGGCGGCGGGGGCAGCGGGCTGGCGCTGGCCGTCGGCCGGCTCGGTGTGGTGGCGAGCACCGGCGGCGGCAGCGCCCGGCCATGCGGCGCCTCGGCCGACCGGATCATCGGCCGGGCGATCTGGAATCCGCTGCCCACGACGAGCACGACCCCGGCCAGCACCAGCGGCCAGGTCAGCCGTGACCGGGCCGCCGGCCGCGGGTTGCGCGGGCGCCGGCCGGCCGGGGGGCCGAGGGCCGGCACGCGGCCCGGCCCACCCCATCGCCCAAGCCCGCGAGAGTGCCGCGCCAGCTGGTTCGCCGGCCTCGCCGGTTCGCCCGCCGGTCGCGTCACCTCGCTCGCGCGTCCCGTAGGTCCGCCGGCCGGCGCGCTGACACGACACGCCTGTGCGCCGGACCCACGACCCGTCTCGGATTTCGCATCCGCCCGGGCCGGCCGGAGCCGAGCGAGCCGTTCGCGCAACCCCCGCCCCGCCGCACGTCGCTCCCCTTCCAGACCCACGAACGCCGCTCCCTTCCCGCGCACTGGTTTCCCGCGCACCGACGGTGCGGATGCTACGGCCGCCGACGTCGTTTCCCGGGCCTTCGGCGCCGTATCCGGGCGGGGTTGCGGCGGTCCCGGAAAAAGGTGCACGCGGCGCACGGCCGACCTTCCCGGCCAACTCCGTGGTCCTGGTTTCCGGAAATACGTAGAGGACCCCGGGAAAACGGGCCACCCGCAACCGCGGATAACGGTTCGACCCCACGCCGGAACGGGCATTTACCGCGAGCCCCAGCCGACCGGGGCGCGCATTCGCCCGGCCGCTCACGTCGGGTTCGGATCCGTCCGCGGGCTACTCAGGATTTGGCCGGCGCATGGCTATGGTGACGCTCGCAGCAACGATGTAGTCACGATCTGTGGGAGAGGGGACCTGATGAAGGGACTGGGACGGAGCGCCGCGCTGCTTGGCGCGTCCGGCATTGCCGGAATGGCGCTGGCCTTCGGCACCGGCGTCGGCGTCGCGCACGCGGACGACACGAGCGGTACGTCGACCAGGCAGATCATCGACGACAACAACGGCAGGGACGGCGGCCTTTTCAACGACAAGGACAGGGGCAGGGACGGAAACTGCTTCGGGAACAACAGGGACGGCAAGGACGGCAAGGACGGTAGGGACGGTAAGAACGGTAGGGACGACGGCGGGCTGTTCCCGAACGGCATTTTTGGCGACAAAGACAAGGACAGGAACAACTGCTTTGTCGGCGTCGGTGTCGGTGTCGGCGGGGGCGGCCCTGGCGGCGGGCCTGGCGGCGTCGCCGCCGGTGGCGGCGGCATGGCCGGCTCCAGCACCGCCCTTCCGCTGGCGGGAGCTGGTCTCGGCGCGGTTCTGCTGACCGTCGGTGTCGCCAACCGCCGCCGCCAGCAGGGCGCCGACTGACCTGGTCGCGCTGACCGGTCAGGCTGACCGGTCGATTCGACGGTTGGCCCAACCCGGCGCCGGGGCACGTGTCCGCCCCACGCGCCGAAGAGGTGGCGCCTTCCCCGCCGGCCCGCGCGCCGGGCCGGCGGGGACCGCCGAAAGCCCGATCGCCGGCCGGGCCGGACCGCGCCACAGGTGGCCGCCCGGCCCAGGACAAGCGGCGGCGGGCAGGCGGTTCCTCCTCCTGCCCGGCCGGGAACCCCAGCTGCCACGACGCCGGCCAGATCAGGTAAGGTGACGATGTCGCCGAGCCCCACAGGGCCAGGCGAACCCGCAAGAAGCCAGCACGGCAGTAGCCAGCACGGCAAGAGGCCAGCACGGCGAACCAGCGGGTCAGCTCCGCCGGTTCGGTCGATCCGGCGGGTCGCTGCGAGGCGGCCGGTCTCCGGTCATCCTCGGGACGTGGCGCAGTTTGGTAGCGCACCAGACTGGGGGTCTGGGGGTCGCAGGTTCAAATCCTGTCGTCCCGACCAGCGAAACGCCCCCTCAGCATGATTGCTGAGGGGGCGTTCTGCGTTTTCATGGAGGGCCAAGGGGCCTTGGACAGATCGCCGCAGCTCTGCAAGCCGGACAGACCAACCCAGCCACAACACCGGAACCGAACAGCGAAACCGGCTCCCGGCCTGGACCCGTGAGCCCGCCAGCCCCTATGTCAAGCAGCACCCCGGATCACGCAGGGAAGGGCGCTCAGCGCCCGCACCAGGCGGAGCCAGGGTCCCTGCCGAATCGGCGAAGCCGATTTGGGAGGTCAGCCAAGGGCGCTCCGCGCCCGGTTCGGGCGGATCGCCGCTCAGCGTCCGGTGCCGGCCGACCGCCGTTCACGGACTCGGACGGAGATCTCGACCGGTGAGCCGACGAAGCCGAAGTCCTCGCGCAGGCGGCGCTCCAGGAAGCGGCGGTAGGCAGGCTCCAGGAAGCCGGTGGCGAAGACGACGAAGCGGGGCGGGCGGACGCCGGCCTGGGTCGCGAACAGCACCTTGGGGATGCGGCCGCCGCGGGGCGGCGGCGGGGTCGAGGCGACGATCTCGCCGAGCCACTGGTTGAGCCGGCCGGTCGGGATGCGGGTGCCCCAGCTTTCCAGGGAGGTCCGCAGCGCGGGGGCGAGCTTGTCGGTGGCGCGGCCGGTGCGGGCGGAAATGTTGACCCGGGGGGCCCAGGCGACGCGGCCGAGGTCGCGGGCGATCTCCTTTTCCAGGGTGAGCCTGCGGTCCTCGTCGAGCAGGTCCCACTTGTTGAACGCGAGGACCAGCGCGCGGCCGGCGTCGACCACCATCTGGACGACCCGCTGGTCCTGCTCGGTGAGAGTCTCCCCCGCATCGAGCAGGACGATCGCGACCTCGGCCGCCTCGATCGCCGCACCCGTGCGCAGCGACGAGTAGTACTCGGCGCCACTGGCCTGGCCGACGCGGCGGCGCAGGCCGGCGGTGTCGATGAACAGCCACGGCTCGCCGCCGACGCTGACCAGTTCGTCGACCGGGTCGCGGGTGGTGCCGGCCTCGTCGTGGACGAGGGCGCGCTCCTCGCCGGCGAGCCTGTTCAGCAGCGAGGACTTGCCGACGTTGGGCCGGCCGACAAGCGCCACCCGGCGTGGCCCGTCCTCGGTGTCGAACCGCTCCGGCGGCGCCTCCGGGAGGGCGGCGAGCACGGCGTCGAGCAGGTCACCGCTGCCGCGGCCGTGCAGCGCCGAGACGGGGTACGGCTCGCCGAGGCCGAGGCCCCACAGTGCCGCCGTGTCCGGTTCCAGCCGCTGGTCGTCGACCTTGTTCGCCGCGAGCACGATCGGACGCCCGGAGCGGTGCAGCACCCGGGCGACAGCCTCGTCGGCGTCGGTCGCGCCGACGGTCGCGTCGACGACGAACAGCACCGCGTCCGCGGTCGCGAGCGCCCGCTGGGCCTGCGCCGCGACGCGCGCGGCGAGGCCCTTGGCGTCCGGCTCCCAGCCGCCGGTGTCGACGACGGTGAACCGGCGGCCCGACCAGCTGGCGTCGTAGGCGACCCGGTCGCGGGTGACGCCGGGGACGTCCTCGACGACCGCGGCGCGGCGGCCGAGGATGCGGTTGACCAGGGTTGACTTGCCGACGTTGGGCCGCCCGACGACGGCGAGCACAGGCTGGCCGCCGGCAGCGGTGCCCGTCATCAGGCCCGAGCTTTCGTGGCTGGCCGCGTCGTCGTCTCGTGTGCTCACCGTGGTGCCGACTTCCTGGTAGGTGCCGCATTGGTGGTTCTGTCGTGTCCGAGGGTATCCCGGCGGGCGCGGCCGGCGATCACGGCGGCGGCACCGCCCCCGCCGCGGGCGCGGGCGCCGGCCGGATGGCGCGGATCAGCCGCCGGCGCGGGCGGTGGCCAGGTGGTCGGCCAGCCGGACCCGGATGTCCTCGGCGACCGCGGCCAGCGCCTTGCGGGAACGCGGGTTGGCCGGGATCTCGACGGCGAACGGCTCGCCGAACACGACCCGGACCGGCACCGATCGCTTCGGCCAGCGCGCCCCCTTCGGCAGCGCCTCGCCGGTGCCCAGGCAGGCGACCGGCAGCACCCGGCAGCGGCCGTGCACCGCCAGGTAGGCGATCCCGTGCTGGACCGCCGCCATCTCGCCGCTGCCGCGGGTGCCCTCGGGGAACACACCGATCACGTTGCCGCGGGCCAGTTCGTCGAGGGCGGTGTGCAGGGCGACCCGGTCGGCCTTGCCCCGGTCGATCGGGATCTGCCCGACGAGGCGCAGCAGCCAGCCGACGATGCCCTTGTACATCTCGACCTTGGTCAGGCACCGGACCGTGCGCGGCGACTCGATGACGACCAGCGGGCCGTCCAGCCAGGAGGAGTGGTTCCCAGCGAAGATCAGCGGCTCGTCGACTGGGACGTTCTCGACGCCCTCCAGTCGGATTCGCATGATCAGCCGGTTGAGCAACACCCGCACCGGCGGCTTGAGCGTCCGATGCAGGATGTCGTTGTACGGCGCCGACTCGGCGCCCCGATGGGCGGACTGTTTCGCCGCGGCCGCGGATGGCGACGCGGGCGCCGGCTCGACGGCCGAGACCGCCGGCCTGACGGCCTGACCGCCCGCCTCGGCCACCGGCGCGCCCGCGTCGGCTGGCAGGGACGGTTCCAGCTCGGCCCCGCCGGCGTCGGCCGGGCTGGTCCGCGCGGTGATCGGCGCCGGGTCGGGCGCGGTCACGGCGACGTTCCCGGGACGGTCGCGACGAAGCCGGCCGCGACGACGTGCCGCAGGATCTCCTCGACGACCTCGTCGACCGACATGCCGCTGGAGTCGACGACGACCGCGTCCGGCGCCGCCTGCAGCGGGTCGACAGTTCGGGTGCTGTCCAGCTCGTCGCGCCGACCCAGCTCGGCCAGGGTTCTGGCGACGTCGTCGACGCCCTTCTCCCCGAGCTCCCGGGAGCGGCGCAGCGCGCGGATCTCGGTCGAGGCGGTCAGGAAGACCTTCACCGGGGCGTCGGGGGCCACCACGGAGCCGATGTCGCGCCCCTCGACCACGATCCCGCGGGCGTTCGCGACCGCGTCGACGATGATCTGCTGCTGCTGGCCGACGAGGCGGCGGCGCACGGAGGCGACGGCGCTGACGGCGCTGACGGCGTTGGTGACAGCCCTGGTGCGGATCTGGGCGTCGACCCGGACCTCGTTGACCGCGATGGTCGGGCTGTCCGGGTTCGTCCCTGAGGTCAGCACGGCCCGCTCGGCGAGTTCGGCGACCGCCTGCGGGTCCTCGATGTCGATGCGCTGCTCTAGCGCCAGCTGGGTCACGGCGCGGTACATCGCGCCGGTGTCGAGGTAACGCAGGCCCAGCCGACGGGCGACCGCCTTGGCGACGGTGGACTTCCCGGAGCCACCCGGCCCGTCGACCGCGACCACCAGACCGGGCCCGCGCCGGCCGCCCGACTCCTCGCCGGAAACGTGGTCGTGCTCCACCCGTGTCCTCCGTCCGGACGGCGCCAGCCGCCGTCAGTCATCGTCAGCCCTGGTCAATCGTCAGCTCTGGCCGATCGTGAGCCTGGTCGGCCCATCGGCTCTGGTGCCGGTCATCCCGCCCTCAGCCGGTCCCCGCCGCGCCAGCGGGCGGCCGGGATCAGGCTACTCGGCCCGCCGGGGCGGACGCCGCCGGCACGGCCTACGGGTCCCGCCGTCGTGGCCGCGAACCGCTGGCGCCGCGACGCCGGTCCCCCGCCGGGCGGGCGTCCTCAGCCTTCCACGCGGGAAGCCGGGCGCGCGCAGCGGGCGTCCTCAGCGTCGGTAAGCGACCCAGCCGGCGGCGTTCAGCCGGTCGACGAGCCCGGCGGCGACGTCCGGGGCGACCGCAAGCTCGATGACCCCGGCCGGCGCCTGCAGGCTGTGCTCGAACGGCCCGATGTCCTCCAGGTTGACCTGCCAGTCGCCGAGCGCGGTCAGCAGCGCGGCCAGCTGCCCCGGCCGGTCGTCGAGCACGACGCCGACCCAGCCCCACGGCGCCGGCGCCGCGGGGCCCGCCTTGCTCGGCAGCAGCGAGCGGCCGGTCCGGCCGCGGTCCATGATGTCGGTGACAACCTTGCCGACGCTTGCCTCGGAGGCATGGTCGAGCGCGTCGGCCAGCGCGCCGAGCTCGGCGGCGATCCGGCGGGCCTGCGCGGCGACCGGTCCGCGGTTGCCCTCCAGGATCGACGACCACAGCGCCGGATCGGAGTCGGCCAGCCGGGTGGAGTCACGGAAGCCCTGGCCGGCCAGCGCCAGCTCCTCGGGCCGCAGGTGCGGCGTCGCGGCGGCGATCAGGCTGGAGACGACCTGCGGGACGTGCGACAGCGCGGCCATCGCCTCGTCATGACGGTCGGGGGTAGCCCGCACCGGCAGCGCCCCGCACGCCACCGCGAGTGCCTCCGTCGCCGCGGCGGCCGCCGTCGACGTGTGGGCCGTCGGGCACAGCACCCAGGTCCGCTCGGCGAACAGGTCCGCCTGCGCGGACGCCGCGCCGCCGCGTTCGCGGCCCGCGATCGGGTGCGCGGGACACCAGCTAGCCAGGTCGCAGCCGGCGACGACCGCCTCGGCGATCGGCCGGCTCTTCACGCTGGCGACGTCGCTGTACGTCTCGGCGAGGCCGGCGTCCTGGAGCGCCCGCAGCTCGGTGGCGATGGCGTGCGGCGGCACCGCGACGACGGCGTGTCCGACATGCTCGCCCTGCCACAGCGTGCCGGCGCCGAGCGCCTCGGCGAGCTTGACCTGCTCGTGGTCGGTGTCCCGCAGCAGCACCTCGATGCCAAGACGCCGCAGCGCGAGCCCGATGCTCGTGCCGATCAGACCGGATCCGACGATGCCGACCCGGCGGGGCAGGCCGGGCGGTGGGACGGGCACAGGTGTCACGTCCGCCCACGTTACGGCCCGTGGCCGTGCCTTGCGGAGGCGACCTTCACCACGGCCAGCATCCCCACGGCCCCACCATCCGCGGCCACAACGGCGCGGAGGTCCCAGGTAGCCGGTGCCCTACGGCCGGCCACGGCCCCGCCCCCGTGGCCCCGCCGGCCGCGGCGGTCCCGATTGGCCGGGTGCCTTACTCCCGGCCACGGCCCCGCCGGCCGCGGCCACAAGGGCGCGGAGGCGCGCCTGCGCGGAGGCCCGGCCCCCGAGCGGAGCGAGGGGGTTGGGCCGCAGCGCAGATCGCCGGAGCGCCCGTGAGCGGAGGAGGGGACCTACCAGATCGCTGGCGCGATCCGGGAGGAACCCCGGCGGCGCGGAGTGGTCGTCCGCAGGGTCCCTGCCGGATCGACGAACGGGGTTCCTGCCGGATCGACGAAGTCGATCCGGCAGGTCGTGATCCGGCAGGTCGGCGCCAGGCGAGGACGGCCGCGGAGCGCCGCGCCCGGACGGGGCGAACCAGAAATACAGCGAACCAAGAACTCAGAGGCCGACGGCACCGTGCAGGGCGCCGACCTCGTGCCGCGTCAGGTGACGGACGCGGCCGGAGCGCAGGTTGCCGAGGTGCACGGCGCCGAACTCGGTACGCAGCAGCCGCACCACCGGGTGGCCGAGTTCGTCCATCAGCCGGCGCACGACCCGGTTGCGGCCCTCATGCAGGACGACCTCCAGCAGGATCTGCGAGCCGGCCTGGTCGATGATCCGGGCTTTGTCGACCCGCACCGGGCCGTCGGAGAGCTCGACGCCGGTGTGCAGCCGGCGCATTGTCTCCCGGCGCAGCGGGCCGTTGATCTGCACCTGGTAGGTCTTGGGCACCTGATAGGAGGGGTGGGTCAGCCGGTGGGCCAGCTCGCCGTTGTTCGTCACCAGCAGCAGGCCCTCGCTCTCGACGTCGAGCCGCCCGACATGGAACAGCCCGGGGCTCGCGCCGAATTCGGTGAGCAGGTCGGCGATCGTCGGGCGGCCCTCCGGGTCGGCCATCGTCGACACGACGCCGCGCGGTTTGTTCAGCGCCAGGTGGACGAGCCCGGTGCGGGTGACGACGCGCTCCCCGTCGACCTCGATGACGGCGGTCTCCGGGTCCACCCGGCGGCCCTGCTCACGGACGACCTTCCCGTCGACGCGGACCCGGCCGGCGTCGATCAGCTCCTCGTTGTGCCGGCGGGAGCCGACGCCGGCGGCCGCGAGCACCTTCTGCAGGCGGATGCCCTCCTGGCCGTCTGCCTCGCCGCGCCCGTCGGGCTCGTCGGGCCCGCGCCCGGCCGGCCGCCGCGCCGGCCCGCGCTCCGCCGGCCCTCGCCCGGCCGCGCCACGATCTGTCGGCCCGCGCCCTGTCGTCCCACTCACCTGCGCACCACTTCCGCCACGTCCGCCCGCGCGGCCTCGATGCCGCGTCCCGGAGATGTTCGGCTCCAGCGTACGGAGCGTGGCCGCCCGGCCGGGCGCGAGTGTGCCGGTCTCCCGGTTGACCGGGGGCGCCGCCCGGGCGCCGAGCGTCGTCAGGAGGCCGGTCAGGGGGCGACGAGGTCGTCGAGGTCGTCGATGCCGGGCAGCAGCGGGGCCAGCGGGGGCAGCTCGTCGAGGCCGCGCAGGCCCATCCGCTCCAGGAAGTAGTCGGTGGTCCGGTAGAGGATCGCGCCGGTCTCCGGGTCGGTGGTCGCCTCCTCCACGAGGCCTCGGGCGGTGAGCGTGCGGATCACGCCGTCGGCCGAGACCCCGCGGACCGCCGAGATCCGGCCGCGGCTGACCGGCTGCTGGTAGGCGACGACCGCGAGCGTCTCCAGCGCCGCCTGGGACAGCTTCGCCGTCTGGCCGGCGAGCACGAAGCGCTCCACCCAGGGCGCGCAGTCCTCCGCCGTGTAGAACCGCCAGCCGCCGCCGACATGGCGCAGGTCGAAGCCCCGGCCATCGACCCGGTACTGGGCCGCGAGCTCGGCAAGCACCCGCTCGACCTCCAGCGCGTGCGCCCCGAGGCCGGTGGCGAGCTCCGCGACCCCGACCGGCTTCTCCGCGACCATCAGCACGGCCTCGAGGAGCGTCGCCAGCGGCGGCCGGTTCGCCGGCTCGACGTCCGGGCCGCGATCGACGTCGGGGCCGGGGTGCTCGGCCGGGCCGGGGTGCTTAGGCAGGCCGGGCTCGTCGGTCAGGTCACCAGCTGGCTCGGCGTCAGCCGGTGACGCGTCGGTCTCGGGGGCCGGACGTGGCTCCGGGATCGTTTCGGGCCCTGCCTCGAGGTCCTCGGTCAACGCCCCGCCTCCTTACCCGCGTCGGTCTGGTCGGATTCGCCGTCGTTCAGGTCGCCGTCGTTCAGGTCGCCATCGTTCAGGTCGTCGTCGAAGTCGCTGCGGGCGGGCAGGTCAGCGACGGGTGCGAGGCCGCCGCCGACGTCGGCGTTCTCCGGCTGCTGCTCGCTCCAGCGCACGATCAGCTCGCCGAGCGGCGTGTCCTGCTCAAAGGAGATCCGGCCCTCGCGGAACAGCTCGAGCAGCGCGAGGAACCGGGCGACGACCTCGATGGTCTCCCGGCAGCCGACGCACAGTGTCCGGAACGACGCGGCGCCCAGCTCCCGCAGCCGCTGGATCAGTACCAGCATGTGCTCCCGGACGCTGACCCGCGGGGCATGCACGTGGTCGGTCGCCACGACGGGCGGCAGCACCGGCTCGCGCAGCCTCGCCGCCATCGCCGCGAGGTCCGACGGGCCGAGGCTGATCTGCACCTCGGGCAGGGCGGCGGCGTAGCGCGCCTCCAGCGGGACGGCACGCGGCGTGTGCCGGGACTCCAGCGCCATCAGCGTCTGGAAGATCGCCGCCGCCTCCTTGTACGCTTTGTACTGCAAGAGGCGGGCGAACAGCAGGTCGCGGGCCTCCAAGAGCGCGAGGTCCTCGTCGTCCTCGCCGTCGCCAGACGTCGGCAGCAGGCGGGCGGCCTTCAGGTCGAGCAGCGTCGCGGCGATCACCAGGAACTCGGTGGCCTGCCCGAGGTCGAACCGCTCGCCGAGCCGGCGGAGGTGCGCCACGAACTCGTCGGTCACCTTCGCCAGCGCCACCTCGGTGACGTCCAGCTTGTGCTTGGCGATCAGCGACAGCAGCAGGTCGAACGGCCCGGAGAAGTTCTCCAGCTCGACGACGAACGCCTCCGACCGCCCGCCGCGCGCGGTCAGCGGGAGCGCGTCGGCGACCGAGGCCCGCTGCGCCGCCGGATCTGGCGGGCCGGGCTGCTCCCCGGCGGCCGGACCGGCGTCCTCGCCGGCTGGCACCGCGCGCAGCGTCGTCCCCGAGGGAACGGCTGCGCGGCCCGGTGTCATGGGCCAACGCTACCGCCGATCACCGACGCTCCCGTGCCGCGCCGGCCGGGCGGCCACGCCGAGCGGCCGGAGGTAGGGGTCAGGACCACCGCTGCCACTGCGTCGGCAGCGCGCTGCGGCCCCGCCCTCGCTACGCTCCGGCGAAACCTCCGCGCGCCGCCTCCTGCGTGTCAGAACCACCACTGCCACTCCGTCGGCAGCGCGCTGCGGCCCCGCCCTCGCTACGCTCCGGCGAAACCTCCGCGCGCCGCCTCCTGCGTGTCAGAGGCTGATGCCGACGATGTCGCCGAGGCCACGCAGCAGCGGGGGGACGAGCTGGCCGATGACGTGCGGCAGGCCCTGGAACAGCACCGGCAGCAGCAGGATCACCAGCAGGAGGATGACCCCGAGGTGGCTCTCGGTGAGCTTGTAGTTGGCGTTCTTCCAGCCCTGGGAGGTGGGGCCGAGCAGGAACAGGATTCGGCCGCCGTCCGTCGGCGGGATCGGGATCAGGCTCAGCACGAACATCGACGCGAAGGTGATCGCCATCCAGTCGAGCAGGTGCGCGCCGAACCCGCCCACCCGGCCGACCTCGATGACGTGGCTGCCGTCGAAGATCTCGCCGGGGTGCGAGGCCGCGGCGAGCCCCGCGACGGCGGCGAACGCGAGCAGCAGGTAGGCCAGCGGGCCGGCGAGCAGCGCGGCCGAGATGTGGTAGCGCCGCCTGCGCCAGACTTCGTTCATCCGGATCGGTTCGGTCCAGCCGTTGCCGACCAGCACCATCGACACCGCACTGAACGGGCCGACCCGGGCGGGCAGCAGCCGGGCGCCGAGCCGCCCCGACCGGCGCGCGGACGGGTCGCCGAGCGCCTTCGCGGCGTAGATCTGGGCGGTGTCGTGCGCGTAGACCCCGATGACCAGGGCGAGAAGGATCCCGAGCAGTGCCGCGGGCTCGGCCAGATGAAACAGCACGACAGCTCGTCTCCGTAGGGCGGTGTCCGGTTGGTTCCGCCAGTCCGTCTCCGTCACCCGTCCAACGGCCCGGGTCGCGCCGATTCTCCCACTGCCCTGTCCGACGACCGGCCGCCCCCCGAAACCAGCCAGCCCGCCCGGCCCCCGCGCCGCCGCGAGCCGGGCCCGGCGGCTGGCTGGGTCTTAGGCGCCACCCGACCTTGGCGGGTCCACACCCCGCTCGTCGGCCGGCGCACCGGGTGCCGCGGGATTCCTGGTGGATCGGTGGCTGGAGCCACCACAAAACCACCAGATCATGGAAGGGGAATCCCCGCTCACGCCCCGGCCCCCGGCCCACCTGCGGCCCAGCGCCGGCTGCTCAGGTGCATCCGCGGTAGCTGGAGCGACCACCAACCACCGGATCACGGCTTTTCCCGAGGCCACATGACCTGCCCGGACAGCCAGCCCCGCGGTCGGGGAGCCAGCGGCGGAACGCCGCGGGGGAGCCGCCGCTCTGGCTGCGGCGACGGCGCGTCAGCCGACGAGCGGTGGCGTCTCGTGGCGGGCGATCAGCTCACGGGCGAGGCGGCGGTAGCCGGCGGCGCCGACAGAGGTCGGGGCGTAGGTCGTGATGGGCTCGCCGGCGACCGTCGTCTCCGGGAAGCGGACCGTCCGGTTGATGACGGTGTGGAAGACCTCGTCGGGGAACCGTTCCACGACGCGGGCGAGCACCTCACGGGCGTGCAGCGTACGGGCGTCGTACATGGTCGCCAGGATGCCGGCGAGGTCGAGCCGGGCGTTGAGCCGCTCGCGGACCTTGTCGATCGTCTGCAGCAGCAGGGCGACACCCCGCAGCGCGAAGTACTCGCACTCCAGCGGGATGATCACCGCGTGGGCGGCGGTCAGCGCGTTGACGGTGAGCAGGCCGAGGGACGGCTGGCAGTCGACGAGGATCACGTCGTACTCATCCACGATCGGGTTCAGCGCGCGCGCCAGGCTGTGCTCGCGGCCGACCTCGCTGACCAGCAGGACCTCGCCGGCCGAGAGGTCGATGTTGCTCGGCAGCAGGTCGAGGCCGTCGACCTGGGTCTCGACGATGACGTCGCTGACGTGCGTGTCGCCGCCGCCGAGGAGCAGGTCGTGCACCGTCAGCTCGAACTGCATCAGGTTGATCCCGAGGCCGACCGACAGCGCA